>Ga0187894_10001216_pt1 | contig 33517 bp, 26 predicted proteins | sample GBC1701081metaG_FD_136650 | JGI IMG/M metagenome (GOLD analysis project Ga0187894, IMG submission 136650) | White microbial mat communities from a lava cave in the Kipuka Kanohina Cave System on the Island of Hawaii, USA - GBC170108-1 metaG ...
CAGCCAGGCTGATCGACGTTACAACCTATTTCATCTCATCCGTTGACTCTGGGCTAACGAAGGCTATTTAGAGTCGGGGAGAACTCTTAAGTTAGTGAGACGGGAAACGCGCCGCACTCTACGCCTGACCGTGGTCCATGTCAATACAAAATTTTGGTTGTAAAAAACCTTCCGCGAAGTGTTTCGCCGGCTCCCAAACATCTCGCCGCTTGAACTCCGCACTCAAACCACGTACAAGAACCGTATGTCATCGGTTCCTGTAACACCGGCGGTCGAAACTTTCTCGCTCGTCAAACAGTTTGGCGACTTTGTCGCCGTCGATCATATCGACCTGCAGGTGAATCGCGGGAGCTTCTTTGGGTTTCTCGGGCCGAATGGAGCCGGTAAGTCTACGACCATCAAAATGCTCACGGGTCTGCTCGCGCCGACCAGCGGGAAGTTGCGCGTGCTGGATTTCGATATCGCCGAGCAGCCGATGGAAGTGAAGCGCAGAATCGGTGTCGTGCCCGAAGACCTCAACCTCTTCGAACGCCTGACCGGCGCCGAGATGCTCGCGTTCACCGGACGCATGTACGGGCTGCGCAGCGAAGAGATTTCTCAACGCTCTAAAGAACTGCTCGAGTTGATGGAGCTACAGGACGAGCCCAAGAAGTTGATCATCGAATACTCACACGGCATGAAGAAGAAACTCTCGCTGGCGTGCGCGCTGATCCACCGTCCGGAAATACTCTTTCTCGACGAGCCGTTTGAAGGCGTCGACGCGATCGCTTCAAGAACCCTGAAAGATCTGTTGTCGCGACTGACCACACGCGGCTTGACCGTGTTTCTCACTTCGCACGTGCTCGAAATCGTCGAACGCCTCTGTACCGACATCGCGATCATCGCACATGGCAAATTGCTCGCTTCCGGATCGCTGAACGACCTGCGCAAAGGCATCCGCGTCGAAGGAGACGGCGTCGGTCCCGTCTCGCTCGAGGAGTACTTCATACACGTCGTTGGCGGGACTCGCATTAGCGGAGAAGAAGAGGTCTTACAATGGCTAACATGAAGACAATCCACAGATTACGCAGATTATCTGTGTAATCTGGGGATTGCTTTGCAAAAATATGTTGGCCTCCGCCGCCCGTCTCGGCTAAAATCCTCGTTGGTAGGTCCCCTTACCCGTCCTTAAGTTTGCGACCTTCCAGCCCAGAAGCTTTCCTGCTGGCCCCAGCTCGTTCTTCCCTAAAACGAGGTCCCGTTCATGGATTCGAATGTCGGTTTGGCCATTCAGTGCATAGGCATCCTCCTCCTTACACTGCTCTCCCTTTTCATCCGGTCGACGATCAGAAGCGCGTCTCTGAAGTACTGGATCGCTTCATGGGCCAGTCTGTCCATCGCCCTTCTCAGCCTGTTCATCGGTTTTAAGACTCAACCAACGCAGAAGCTTTTCTACTCCGTCTACTTTTTTGGCGAATACCTATTCGGTTTACTCTTTATTGCTGGTTGCCACAGCCAGGTAACTGGCGCTGTACTCCAAAAGCGACACACGTACGCGCTCATTCCGGCTGCCGCCGTGGCTTTGGTGCTGCCCCACGCGTCGCGTGACTTTAACGACCTGTTCATGATCCACGCCGTCATCGTCGCGACGTTGTTCGCGACGGCGTTCGTGACGTTGCGCAAAGGCTTCAAGTCAGACGAGCACAGTGCCGGCCTGCGCGTGATGTCCACTGCGCTGTTGCTCTTGACGATCGGATTTCTGCACTACGTTCCGGTGTTTGGCGCACGCAAAGGACTGTGGGGAATCACAGTGCCGGCGAGTTATTTGCAGTACACCTCGGTTTTCGATTTGCTGTTTGAGATATTGCTCGGTTTCGGCACGGTGATGGTCCTGATGGAAAGTGTCCGCCGCGAGGTCGAACACGCAAATCGAAAGCTGCTCGAAGCGCGCGATCAACTCGAGTTGCTGGTCCAAATGGATCCGTTGACCGAAGCCCTGAACCGGCACGCGTTTCACTCGTTGCTGCGAAGGCCGGAAAAAGGCCAGGAGTCAAAGACGTCAGGCAGCGTGGCGGTGATCGACATCGACAACCTCAAACCGATCAACGACACGTTTGGCCACACGGTCGGCGACAAAGCGATCCGCGCGGTGGCGCGCGCGATGCGTTCGCTGGTGCGCGCGGACGACATGCTGTTTCGCTGGGGCGGCGATGAGTTTCTCGTGTTGATGTTCAATCTGCCGCAAGAGGACGCGTTGCGGCGCATGGAGAAGCTAAACCGGATTTTGGAAGAGAACGGCGGGCGCTGGACCAGTGTGCCGATCACGGTGACGGTTTCTTACGGTGTGGCGGGATTCAATTCGCTGACGGATCTCGGGGGAGCGATCGAAGCCGCAGACAAGTCGATGTACGCGCAGCGCCATCAAACTCGCGGACGACATTTGCCACAGACTAACACGGACGACACGGACATATCCCAACTTCAGTCCGTGTAGTCCGTGTAGTCCGTGTTTATCTGTGGCCCAACACGCTTACAGTTAAACGAGAGGCGTTGGCGCCGGCGTGATAGACGCGCTGAGTAGCTTTCTGAAAGTCTGCTTCGGTTGCGCGATAGATGTCGACAAACTTCTGCGGGTTGCGATCGACGAGCGGAAACCACGAGCTCTGGATCTGGACCATGATCCGATGCCCGCGCTGAAACGCGTGGTTCACGTCCGGCAACGTAAATTCGATCTTCGTGATTTTGCCCGGCGCCATTGCTTCGGGTTTCGAAAAACTGTTGCGGAAACGCGCGCGCATCGGCTCGCCGCGCACGAGCATTTGATAACCGCCCATGGTTTCGGGCGCGCTGTTGGGAAACACGTCGATCAGTTTCACTACGAAATCGGAATCGGTTCCCGAAGTGGAAACGAACAGCGTGGCCTTGATTGGCCCAGCTAGCGTCACGTCGCGATCGAGCACGCCGGTTTGATAGACGAGCACGTCCGGACGCGTTGCGGCGAAGCGCTGGTCGTCGATCATGTACTCGCGCGTCATGCCGATGGCGATGTTGTTGATGTAGGGAACCGGGTGCGCCGGATCGCTGACGTACTCGTCATAAGCCGCGCCACCGGAAGGTGCGGTAAAACTCAGACCGCCATTCGCGTTCAAGTAGATTTCGCGCGACTCGACATTCTGCGGCGGCCAACTGTCGTACTGTCGCCACTGATTCGATCCCGTTTCAAACACGGTCGCTTCCGGCAATTGCCGATCGCATTTGTCTTTCAGCAAACAGTTGAAGAAGGGAAGTTCAACCGTCTCACGGTAGGTCAACGAAGTCTTCTGACCAAACGAGACACTGCCGAGAAGATCGCCGTCGCTGCGCGCCCAGCCGCCGTGAAACCACGGACCCATCACGAGCGTGTTGCGCACGCCGGGGTTCGTCTCTTCGATCGTTTTGTAAGTGTTCAATGCGCCAAACAAATCTTCCGCATCAAACCAGCCTCCGACAGTCATCACCGCAGGCTTGATGTTCCGGAGATGCGGACGAATGTTCCGGGCCTGCCAGTAGTCGTCGTAGTTCGGATGGTTCATGAGGTCGTTCCAAAACGCGATCTCACCCTTTAAATACCTGGTGTTGGCGTTCGGCAGTGGGCCGAGATCGAGAAAGAAACGATAGCCGTCAGGCGTGCCGTGAACGAAGCGTTCCGGAAAATTTGGCGTTGGCGCCGGACGCGGTTTGCCCAAGGTCGCGAAGAAGTTGAATGTATGCGGCAGAAACAACGCACCGTTGTGATGAAAGTCGTCGCCGATGAACCAATCGGCGATGGGCGCTTGCGGCGAAGCGGCTTTCAACGCCGGGTGCGCATCGATCACGCCCATCGAGGTGTAGAAGCCGGGATACGAAATGCCCCACATGCCGACGCGCCCGTTGTTGTTCGCCACGTTCTTCAGTAACCACTCGATCGTGTCGTAGGTGTCGGTGCTTTCGTCGATCTCATTTGGACCATTCTTCTTTGGCTTGTACGGCCGCACCTCGACCCACTCGCCTTCAGACATGAACTTCCCGCGCACGTCCTGGTAGACGAAGATGAACTTTTCTTTCTGGAGTAGTTCCGATGGGCCAAGCGCGTCGCGGTATGCGTTGGGACCGTAAGGAGAAACACTGTAAGGCGTCCGATTCAGCATGATCGGATACTTTTGCGACTGGTCCTTCGGCGTGTAGATCGCAGTGAAAAGCTTCACGCCGTCGCGCATCGGGATCAACTGCTCGGTCTTGGTGTAGGCAGCCTTGACCTCAACGTCGTCGGCCTGCGCCGTTGAATGAAAGGTTAGAGTTGCGAGAAAAAGGAAGACACAAATAGAGAGAAATCGGTAAGCCTGATTATGCATAAGTAACTATGGTGCTTCTACGATCAACTCGCGGCCGAAAGTAAAGTTGGGACGTTTGCGTCCTTTCATATACTTCGCCGCGGTTTGCGAAAGTGAAGTAATGAGAATGGGGAGCGCTATGGTTGCATCACAAGGAACGTAGGCGGTGTGCGCGCCGCGGGCCAGTTTCCCGTAGATCAATCCCTCGTCAAACGACACCGCATTCGATCTGCCGCCGGGATGCGCGGCGTCAGTCGAGATTTGAATCGCGTACTTGTGCCCGTGATGATGTTCCTTCTGCAAGAACGAAGAGGTCGCAGCCTGTTGGAGGAAACTCTTTGTGGTGCCACCACCCAGATTGATGATTCCGGACACGCGCGCCTGGGCCATCACGTTCATCATGTCAAGCACGTCCTGAATGATGTCGAACACGAAGTTGTTCTTCTTTTCAAACCGGGCGCCGGCAATGCCGACTGCCAGTCCGCTGTCGGCGATCGCCGGACAGAAGATCGGCACGCGCGCTTTGTAAGCCGAAGTCAGCAAGCCATCTTCCGAAGCAATTTCGGCGAGTTCGCGGCCGAGCAGGTGCAGGAACTCGCGTGGTGAATACGAGCGCGCTTGATCGAGTGAATTCGTAAAGCCGCCGATCCACTCCTTTGCTTCGCGATACTCTTCATCGCTCGCGAGCAAGTCCCACATGCGGCTGATCTGCGCCGACTCCAATTCCGCGTCGGTCATGCTCGGATGAGCCTGGAAGTGATAACGCCCGAGCGTCTCGTGCAGATCGTGAAACAACATCGCGCCTGATAAAATAAGCACGTCAACAAAACGATTCTTGATCACATAGGCCAGCAGCCGTCGCATGCCTGCGGGAATGAGGGCGCCTGAGGCGGAGACAATGATCGTCGTGTTGTCGCCGAGCATGTCGAGCCAGATGCGATGGGCCTCGGCGAGCTGGCGGCCGCCAAAACCCGTGCCTTCCATTTTTTCGAGTAGTCCGGCCACCGAACGATCGCGGTCCACCTGGACGGGACGCGTGGGAGTGGTCAAGTACTTCGATGCTTTTGGTTTTCGTTGAGTGACCATGCAGGTTGTCAACCTCGTCTTGGGATTGCCGATTGCCGATTGCCAATTGCCAATTTCACTCAACTGACGATACGCGCTACTTCTTTCAAATCGGCAATTGGCAATCGGCAATTGGCAATAATCAGTAGTCTGTTCTTCTTCGCGAACGCTGCTTTACCCCGTTGACTGCGAGATACGTGTAAGCGTCGTAGCGAGCTTCATAAAACTGGGCCAGGTCGGCGCCTTCGGCTTCGCTCAGTTCGCCTTCCTTGACGCGCCGGTTGATTAAACGCCGGAAGCCGTCGTGCAAAAGACTGCGCTCGTAACGCGCACGCTCCGCCGCCGCGCCTACCGTCGTTCCCTTGATGACTTTCTTGATGAGAAAACCTTCCTCATCGATGTGAATGTGCGCTTCGTGCGGCGCGCCAAAAAGATTGTGGTTGTTGCCCATCACTTCCTGGTACGCGCCGACCAGCATGAACGCGAGGTAATACGGTTCGTCGGGATTGATCGGGTGCAACTCGAGCACCTGCTTCACGTCGTGCAGGTCGACAAACTTATCCACGATGCCGTCGGAATCACAGGTGATATCGCAGAGCGTCGTGTACTCCGTCGGCGGTTTGTTCAGGTGATGAACGGGTACGATCGGAAACAGTTGATCCAGCGCCCAGTGGTCCGGCACCGAACGAAACACCGAGAAGTTCGTCAGGTACTTCGCGCAAAGCAGCCGGCGTAGGTCGCCAAACTCTTCCGAAACGTACTTCGCCTGCTGTGCATACTTGTCCGCGCGTTCGCAAACGTCCCAGAAAAGCACCTCGCCCTTCGCGCGATCTTCGAGCGAGATCAGACCGAGATTGAACAACGTGAACAGCTCTTCACGATGTTCGAGCGCGTCGTGGTAATACTCGCGATAGTTCTTGACGCTGATCGACTCGCGCAGGTCGCCCAGTTCGATCACCACCTGTGGATCGTCTTCACCAATCTCGATCGGCGTGATGTCTTCGACGACTGTTTCAATCTCGTCGAGCACGTTGGTGACGAGAATCGCGTGATACGCGGCCAGAAAACGTCCCGACTCCTGAATGATCGTCGGGTGCTGCACGTTTTCGTCGTCGCAGACCTGTTTGATTGTGTAAATAACGTCGTTGGCAAACTCCTGCGCCGTGTAATTTGCCGACGAGTCGAAAGCGGTTTTGGAACCGTCGTAATCGACCGCCATGCCGCCGCCGACGTCGAGAAACTCAATCGGCGCCTTCATTTGGAAGACCTTCGCGTAGACGCGCGCGGCTTCCTTCATAGCATTCTTGATGCGCTTGATGTCGGTGAGTTGCGAGCCGATGTGGAAGTGAAGCAGCTTTAGCATGTCCATGCGGTCTGCTTCTTCGAGCCGGCGAATCACTTCCAGCAACTCAGTTGTCGTCAAGCCAAACTTGGCGGCCTCGCCACCGGATTTCTCCCAGCGCCCCGAGCCCTTCGAGTAGAGCTTAACGCGCATGCCGATCATCGGCAGTGGTCCGTCTTCGCGTTCGGCGACGGTAAGCACGTGATCGAGTTCGTTCAGCTTCTCGATCACGATCACGACTTTCTTCCCGACTTTGGCGCCGGCAAAGGCGAGCTCGATAAACTCCTCGTCCTTGAACCCGTTCAGGACCAACAGGCTGTCGCCGGGCTGTTCGAGCGCAAGCGCGGCATAGAGTTCGGCTTTCGAACCGGCTTCCAGTCCGAAGTCGTAGCGCGAGCCTTCGCGCAAGTACTCCTCGACTACGGCGCGTTGCTGGTTCACCTTCATCGGGTAAACGCACATGTGCGCGCCCTGGTACTCAAACTCGCGGATCGAGCGGCTGAACGCCCGCTGAAGTTTTCTTACCTGGGCCGCCACGAGCTGTGGAAAACGCAGCAACACGGGCGCGGTGATTCCGCGCTTGGCAAGGTCGTCAATAATCTCTTTGAGGTCGGCCGAGCGAGGGTCGCCTTCGACGGGTCGGACGATAAGATTTCCTTTCCGGTTTACATCAAAGTACCCAGCACCCCAGTTTTCGATTCCATAAGTTTCGAGCGTTTGCTCGATTGCCGTGGTCAATTAGCGGTCTCCTGCCTTGGAACTAAGACTTGAATGATAAGAATCAATTCAGAAACACTGATGCACATTATCCCGAATCGAGTTGCGGAGTTGTGTTGGGTGGAACGCTTTAGTGGCGCAATGTAACAGAAAATGGCCGGTGCGGTCTATAACTTTTCCAAAATGTTGACCTTTTGTGACCACGCAGCGCGGCGAATTCACCCTTGACATCGAGTCGTCCCTGTTTATAATGGCTGTTTTTACATCGCGCCGTCGGTTTATGACGCTCGCTCGGTTTACGATAGTCGACGCAGCTTCCCACATACTTCGCACCAAATTTCGCGCCGGGGCGAAGGGTACCCCCAACACTCCCTATAAAACCTTCAGGAGATCACATGAACCCTAAGACTGTCTTGAAATACGCTACCGAACATGGCGCTAAATTCGTCTCTGTTCGTTTCACCGATTTACCCGGCTCCTGGCAACACCTTACGTTTCCCATCAGCGAACTGGGCGAAGAGCAGTTCGAAGATGGCTTTGGTTTCGATGCTTCTTCAATCCGCGGCTGGGCTGCAATTCACGAGTCAGACATGCTGCTCGTCCCCGATGCCACTCGCTTCTGGATGGATCCGTTTTCGGAACAACCGACGCTTTGTCTCATCGGCAGCGCCGTCGATCCAATAACGAAAGAGGGATATGCTTTCGATCCACGCTCAGTGGCGCAACGCGCGGAAAGTTATCTCAAGTTTACGGGCGTGGCCGACACGACTTTCTTCGGTCCTGAAGCAGAGTTTTTCGTTTTTGATTCCGTCAAGTTTCATAACGATCAGCACTCTGCTGGGTACGCGATCGATTCCGACGAAGGCCACTGGAATAGCGGCCGCGAGGCAAATGAGTTTGCCGGATCGAATCTCGGCTATCGCATTCGCGCGAAGGAAGGTTACGTCCCTGTTCCGCCGACCGACTCGCTGGCCGATCTGCGTTCGGAGATCTCGCTGACGCTGGAAAAGTGTGGGGTTCATGTTGAGTGTCATCACCATGAAGTCGCGACCGCGGGCCAGTGCGAAATCGACTTCCGCTATTCGACGCTGCTCGGCACCGCCGATAATCTGCAAATATTCAAATACGTAGTTCGCAATACTGCACATGAGTATGGCAAGTCAGCGACGTTCATGCCGAAGCCACTGTTTGGGGATAACGGTTCGGGAATGCACTGTCACCAGTCGTTGTGGAAGGGTGAGAAACCGCTCTTCGCCGGCGATGGTTATGCGGGACTGTCGGAGATGGCGCGATTCTACATCGGTGGTTTGTTGAAGCACGCGGCGGCGGTCGTGGCTTTTGCTGCGCCGACGACGAACAGTTACAAACGGCTCGTGCCGGGTTTTGAAGCGCCGGTGAACCTTGCCTACTCCGCGCGTAATCGTTCGGCCGCGATTCGTATTCCGATGTTCTCGACGAATCCGAAACTGAAGCGGCTGGAGTTTCGTCCGCCCGATCCGTCGTGCAATGCGTACCTGGCGTTTGCGGCGATGCTGCTCGCCGGACTCGACGGGGTGCAGAACCGGATCGATCCCGGCGAACCGCTCGAGAAAGATATCTACGATCTCTCGCCCGAGGAATTGAAGGACGTGCCGACGTTGCCGGGTTCGCTCGACGATTCACTCAAGGCGTTGGAAAACGATCACGACTTCCTGTTGAAGGGCGACGTGTTCAGTCCGCAGTTGATCGACAGATGGATCGGTTACAAACGAGATCGCGAGATCGCGCCCCTGCGCATGCGCCCGCATCCGCTGGAGTTTTCGCTTTACTACGACATTTAAGCGGCCACAGATGAACACGGACGAATACTGAGCAGGGGAAAGTCAGTGTTCGTCCGTGGCTTATACTAGGGCCGTGCCCAAGTCCGACACCAACATCGAGTTTCTTCTCCGTGATCTGCCGGATCAAAATGGCGCGCGGCTGTTTCTCGATCGGCTCTCGAACGAGCAGCCGCGCGCTTATCGCAAACTGACATTGCAGCCGGGGCAACCCGCGCTGCTGGCGGACGTGCTGGCGCTGGCCGCGTGGAGTCCGCTTCTCGCCACTACACTCGAACAGAATCCCGAATACCTTCCGTGGCTCGCGCGCGAACGCACCGAACCGCGCGTTCGATCGCTGGACGAGCTGAAAGAATCTCTGGCGCGATTCGCCTTAATGAACTCTTCGCTCAATCCGCAAAATCTCCTGGCCCGTTTTCGCCGGCGCGAACTGTTGCGTACGTATCTGCACGACATTCGCCGCGCGCACACCCTGGTGGAAACGATGGAAGAGCTGTCGAACCTCGCCGATGCGATTCTGGATTACGCGTTGAGTCTGGCGCGGCAGGATCTCGACAATCGTTACGGTTTGCCAACACGTGTGGATGAGCGCGGGCGGATCGCAAACGCTGAGTTTTGTGTCGTCGCGCTCGGGAAGTTGGGTTCGATGGAGCTCAACTACGCCTCGGACATCGATCTGGTTTTTCTTTATTCGGACGACGGCACGACGTCCGGCATTGGGCAACGTGGTGAGGTAAGTAACCGCGAGTATTTCGTCAAACTGTCGGAAACGATCGCGCGGCTGGTGGGCCAGTCGGGCGGTGAAGGTGCGGCGTATCGAGTCGATCTGCGTTTGCGCCCGCATGGACGAGACGGCGCCCTTGCGTGTTCGCTTCAGGAAGCGACGCGGTACTACGAGCGCTCGGCGCAGGATTGGGAAAGGCAGGCGTTGATTCGTTCGCGCGCCGCGGCTGGTTCGGCGGAGCTCTTTGCGAGTTTTAGGGAAGCGGTTACGCCTTATGTTTTTCGGCCCGAGGTTTCTGTGAGTGGCGCACTGGAGAGTGTGCGGCTGGCGAAACAGAAGATCGATCGACAGACCGAAAAGAAGAGTGGGTTCAACGTAAAGCTGGGCCGTGGCGGGATTCGCGAGATTGAGTTTATCGCGCAGGCGCTTCAGTTGGCGCATGGCGGGCGCGATGATTGGTTGCGCGTGCCGCATACGCTGGTGAGTCTCGGCCGGCTGGCGGATCGCGCCTTCATCACGCAGCAGGAGCGCAGCGAGCTTTCTGAGGCTTACGGTTTTCTGCGCACGCTCGAGCACCGGTTGCAAATGGAGCACGGGCTGCAAACGCATACTGCGCCTGAGTCAGATCAGCCAAGAAGGTTGATTGCGCGACGCCTGGGTTACACGGATTTACACGGATTTGTTACGGACTTGACGATACACACGCGCCACGTTCGCAGTACCTACGATCGTCTCTTCTCCGACGTAGAACAGACAACGAAGTCAGTCGAAACCAAAACTGACACCGGCGATAAAGATCTGGCGTTGGCGATGAGTGCAGCGCGCGTCTTCGTCTCGCATCTTGGCGAGACTGCGAACGTTGAATCGACAGCCCGGTCGCTGTGTTCCTTTGCCAACGAATCTCTGAACCAGCATCGCGCGCTGGTCCATGCGTCGCGCATCGCCGCCTCTTTGGAAAAGACAGATCGCCGGCTTCATCTCTCGCGAACCAACCTGCGCACGCTGATGCGGGTCTGTGGGTCGTCAGATTTCTTTGCCGAAATGATTGCCGCGAATCCGGCCTTGATCGGTTCGCTGGGCGCGGCGATTGAAACCGCCTTGCGCCGCGACTATCGCGCGATCCTGCGTGCGGCAATCGACGCCGAAAGTACCTTTCCCGCGGAGCTTGCCGCACTTCGTTTGAAATGGGCGGAGTTGATTGCGGAGATTGGCGCGCTGGACATCTCCGGCGAGCTATCGGTATTCGACACCAATCGTCTGCAAACGGAACTCGCCGTCGCGAGCTTGAACGTGTCGTATCTGATCGCGCGCCGTGAGATGGCGCGGCGTTACGGTTCGTTCAGTGGTGGACCACGAATCGCGATCTACGGGTTGGGCCGGCTCGGCAGTGGCGGCGTTGATTACGGCTCCGATCTTGACGTGCTGTTCACTTACGACTCGTTGGTTCCATCTCCGATCAAGACGCTCACGCAAGATGAAACTTACTCGCGGCTGGTCGAACTGATGATCGCAGCGCTTTCGAGCATCACGCGCGAAGGTTACCTGTATCGAGTCGATTTGCGTTTGCGTCCGCACGGCAAAAACGGACCGCTCGTGACGAGTGCCGACGGTTTTCTCGATTACTTGAAAGAGGAGAGTGCGCCGTGGGAATGGCTTGCTTACGTGAAGCTTCGTGCGGTCGGCGGCGATCTCGAGTTAGGAAAAATGATCGAGACGCACGCGCGGCACCGCATTCATGAGAACGCGTTGCACTTCGATCAGCAGGAGCTGAAGGTGGAGACGCGGCGGGTTCGCGACCGTTTGGAGAAAGAGAAGGGCAGTCGCGGCCGTCGCGCGGGAAACGGCATGAACCGTGGAGCAATCGATATCAAGTACGGACCCGGCGGAATGCTCGACGTTTATTTCGCGACCCGTTATTTGCAACTCCGCGATGAGGTCGTAGATGGTGGTGAGGATCGTTCGACCGCCTTTACTCTGGAACGACTGCGTGAAGAAGGTTCTTTAACCGAAGACGATTTCCTGACCATGAGCACGGGCTACAGTCTCCTGCGCTCAATCGATCACAACCTGCGCCTGATCGTCGGCCGCTCGACACGTCTTCCCGATCCAAACCACGTCACGGCTCGCGCCGTCGCCCTGCGCATGGGCTTCCCGTCCGTCGCTGATCTGCACCAAACCCTCGTCGAGCAGATGCAGTCGATCCGCGAGAGTTACAACCGCATTCTTTAGGCCTGGGTTGAAGTTTCGGTGGACTCGTACCAGCAACGGGTGCACCAGCGATGGGTCGCCTGGCGCTCTTCGAGAGAGTAGTTGGCGGAAAGGGGGAGGCGCTTGACCATCTCGCGCTCTTCGTCGGTGAGTTCAGACCATGACTTCATCCCGCGTTTATCGCAGCGCGGACATGTCTGTACGGCGTTCATATTAAATAATTCTTTCCAAATGCACTTAGATATTTACTAGAAAATATTCCTCGTGTAAGTTAGCAATGGCCAGGCGGAAAACCAAACCGCGGACCTTGCGCATCAACATGTCGGAGAACGGTTAACGGAGAACAAATGTTTCGCATCAAGGCTTCCTACGCAGACCAAATGGAATTGCGTACCACGCTCGAGCGGGCCCGCGAGTTTTTCGGCGAGCTGCGCAATTTCGCCGACCTCATGCCGGGCATTGAGGGCATACGCAAGGAAGCGGGAGGCATCATGCGTTGGGTGGTCCGAGCGGAAGTGCCGGTCATCGGTGCGGTGCATGCGAGCTTCACGGTTGAGAAAACCGAAGATTCTCCCGAACGTCTCGAATGGTCACCCGCGCGCTCGGAAATGAAAAACTACCTGCGCTACGCGGCGGCGTTTGAAGAGCGCGGTCATAAAGTTCTGATCAAGATCGTCCAGCACGTGGAACTGCGACGCAAACACGCGAAGGACCTGCACCGGTTTGCGATCCTCGTCGGCGAGAGCGCCATCAGCGCTGAGATGCAAAAACGCGTGCGCGAGATGATCAAGACCTTTCTCGAACGCGCACGCGTCAAACTCGAAGGCGAAGAACCCCTCGAACAGGAAGCCATGGCCGACTCCCCGGCCTAAGCGAATCTCTTCCGCGCCTTTAATCCAGTCCGTGTAATCCGTGGCTAGTCTTCTTTTCGCCTGCCGTAACTGATCAAGTTCGCGAAGAACCGATACCCGCCTGGTAGTCCCGCACGCAGTTGCCGGTACCACACAAAGCTCGTGTAAATGTAATTCCCACGCCCGTAAGGCGCCACGAGCAGACCGCCACGAAGCATCGGCTCACCTTTGTCGCTCGTTCCCAACACCGCCGTGTAATGCGGATCCCACTCACGTGGAAAGTAAAGTCCGCGCTCCTGGACCCAATTCGCAAAATCCGCTTGCGTGATCTTGTTCGGGAAATTGAGCAGCGGATGGCGCGGCTGAAGAAACGTGACCGGCGCATCTTCCTGCGTCACGCGCTCGTCGCCGATGATGATCGGATACGGCGCGAGCTGCGGACGATTGCGTTGCTCATTGGGGTTCCACTCGTTCACGCGATGATAAAACACGAGCAGCGTCCCACCGTCTTCGACAAACTTCAGGAGCCGGCTATTGAGTCCAATCAACTCCTGATGCGCTTCGTAACCGCGATTGTCGATGATGATCGTGTGAAAGATTGACAGGTCGGCTTTCGCAACATCGTCAACCGTCAATTGCTTCGCCGCGACACCAAGCGAAGCCAGCGCGCGTTCGAGCGTCTTGTCGTAACTCGGGATGTAACCAACCCCGCGCCCGGCGACGACGATCGCGTTCGCATAAATCAACGGCACTACACGTTTGGCGATCGGCTCTTTCGGATCCCGCAGATCGACAATGACGTCCACGTCCGAATTCTGCATCAACCCGGTCAGCGCCAAACTGCGCACGACCACATTCGAAATCTCGATCTGATCGGGTTGCAATTCAATTTCACGACCGGTTTCCAGACTTGGACCACGAACACGCAGCACTCCACGAAACGGCGTCCTCAGATGGTTCTGAAGTTTCACTTTAAACTCGAGCGGCTTCTGCGACGTTGCCGGCGTGGTGACATACGGCACGGGTTCCACTTCGATAATCTCGACTGCCGGCGTCACTTCCCGGTGAATCTCGGTACTTGCCTTGAACGTGATGCCTTCGAGCGACAGTTCAGCTTCCGCGTCCAGCGGTTCGCCAAACAAGCGGCCGTCGTAAAGATGTTCCGCCGCCGGCACGGTAAAGCCCGTTGTCTTCGGCGTGGTCACTTCTATCCGCGCTGACGTTTCCGTCCCGGGCAATATCTTGTCGGCAACGTTGGGACTCGCTTCCAATCCCAAGCCATGAAACTCCAGTTGTTTGATCTGCACCTCGCCGATACCGTTGTTGCTGATCGACGCGGTCATTCTGGTTTTCTCACCGGGCACCAGTGCCGTGCCTTCCGGATTCAAATTCACTGTTATTCCGCTGGCGACGGCGAGCGCCTTATCGAGCCGCGACGTCATCAGTTTAAAACGCAGCGGATCCAACGCGACGACGTCCGGTGCGGCGTTGAATGCACCTCGCCGGCGGGCATTCATCAGCGATACCAAAACCTCAAGCCGGCGATCGGCAAACTGAGTCAACGGCTTGCCTTCGATCGTGGGCGCGACGAAGCGTGAAGCCAACTGCTCGGGCAACTCGAGTCCGTCGAGCGGTGTCTTCGCATTCGCTGGAAGCGCGGGCGAGTTTGGCGCCTGCTTCACCAGCGTGTAACGGCTGATGCGTCCGCCACCGGCCGGCACAGTCTTGGGCCACGGTCCTTGCGTCGCATGTTTTTGTAGTCCGGCGAGTGCCTGTTGCGCGTAGGTCGTACCGCGTGCCGGATCGGTTTCGTTTGGATCGATCGTGAAAGTCTGGCCCTGAGCGTCGGCGCCGCGCGAGCGTACAAACAATCTCTGCACCTGCCACACGCTGACTTCGCTCAGTTGTTCGGGAAACTGCTTTGGATCGGCGGCCGCGTCAAAAGCCTGGAGCACGGCCCGGCCGGTTGCCTGATGATGGCCGTGACCGCTGGTCGTGTCGTGGTTGGTGATGATCGCATCGGGACGAAGGCGTCGAATCTGCAACACCATGCGCCGCAGCACTTCACGTTCGCCCCACGCGCGAAATGTTTCGTCAGCAGATTTCGAGAAGCCGAAATCACGAAACCCGAGAAAGTAGGGTTCTGAGCCCTGCACTTCCGCGGCAGCCATAGTCTCGCGGGCGCGGATCACCCCGAGCTCTTCGTAGAGCTCTGGTCCAACGGCATTCTGTCCGCCTTCACCAAAAGTCGAGAACAGTGAAACGGTGTGCACGCCATACTTGCGTCGCAGCACAGTCAAACTGCTGCCGTCTTCATCGTCCGGGTGAGCAGCGACACACATCACGGTCCAGGGGTTCTGTAGATCGAGTAGCGCCTGGTACAGTTGTGCATTATCTGATTGTGATCGTGCGGGCGGCGCAATCAACTGCAACAGCACCACCACCAGCAAAACTCTCCGTGTAATCCGTGGCCCAAACTTCATCTCAGTTTCTCAAGCCTTCCTGCTATCACCATGCTAATCGAAATTATGACGACCAAAACCAAGCCGTACGCTGCCGCCGCCCCGAGATTGAAATCGCGCAGCTCGGATGCAATCGCGATCGATATCGGCCGGTTCACCGGCACGAACACAAGCACAGAAGCGACATATTCGCCCAACGCAATCACAAACGCCAGCAAGGTACCGGCAACCGCTCCCGGCCAAACCAGCGGCAACGTGACGCGCATAAACCGCTGCCACGCGCGTGCGCCCAGCGACCCTGCGGCTTCGCTCAACGCCGGATCAACCTGTTCCATGCTTGCCTGAAGGGCGCGCACGACCAGCGGCATGAAACGTAGGAAATAGACGGCCGGCAAAATCCAGAACGTACCGACCAGCACAAAAGAACCCAACAGCAAACTCGGCTGTCCGTACGCCTCGGCCACTGAAACGGCGACCACTGTTCCCGGCAACGCCCACGGAATCAGGATCAGCAACGAGAGCAACCGCCGTCCGCTGCGGCCGAGCAGCGCCGGTTTGCCGCGGTCTCGTTTCACCAGCAGTGTTACGACGCAAAAACTCCACAGCAGCGCTGCCACCGCCGCGATCGCCGACATCGAAAAACTATTGAAGAAAACTTCGGCAGCGTAAGGATCGCTGAAGAGCCGCTGATAATTCGCCAACGTGTAAGCAGAAGGGAACGTCTGTGTCGTCCACGATCCTTCGCGAGCAAAACTTACCAGGAAGAGTGTCGCAACCGGCAGCACCAGAACGATCGCAAAGATCACCGCTGCCGCCGCCGCTAGAACACGTGCTTTGCCGCTCGCGATCGTCACCCGCCTGCGTGGCGCGCCTTTCATTGTCGCGGCCGCAAACTTTCGTGTGCCTTCGTAACGTTGGAACACAATCAACGCCGCCAGCGAGATCACCGCGAGGATCACCGTCTCTGTAACCGCGATCATCGTGTCGCCGCGTTGCCGGGCGGTAAAGATCTCGAGCGTCAGCACGCGCACGTTGCCGCCGAACAGCAGCGGCGCGCTGAACGACGCCATCGACGTCATGAACGTAAGCAGCGCTGCAGCGATTAGCGACGGTGTGAGTTGCGGCGCCAGCACGCGCGTGAAAACAAACACGCGCGAGCCACCGATGCTGCGTGCTGCTTCCGCAAGACTCGCGTCGATTCTGCGCAGGCCCGCGCCCGTCAGCACGTAGAAAAACGGATACATCGTGTAAGTGTGGAAGAGCAGCAACGCGGGCCAGCCCGCGAGCCGCCACGGCGGGTTTTCCAGACCGAAAAGATTCTGAATTCCGTGGGCCAGGATGCCGCTCTCACCAACGAGGAAGATAAACGCCACGGTGCCGACGAGCGGCGGTAGCACGAGCGGCAGTGCGGCAATCGCCGCGAACAGACGTCGACCCGGAAAAGTGAACCGTTCGAACAGAAACGCGAGCGGCACGCCGACAAGCGCGCACAACACAACCGTACCGATCGACAGACCGAGACTACTGACGATCGCTTCGATCACGACGCGTTGTGAGAGCACTTCGCGATAGTTGGCGAGCGTCCACGAACCGGCACGTTGAAATGAACTGGATACGACTGCCGCGTTTGGATAGATAACGCCGTAGGCAAGGACGACGATCGCGACGGCGAGCAAGAGGAGTCGATCGGCCTTCATCCCTGTTTCAAAAGTCTCATCCTGTCGGGACGAAGAACCACGGTGCACTCTTGATCGACTCTTAAGCCATCCGGTTGCAGCACCAATGCCTCGAGCAACAGGCCGTTCGCGTCCACCCGGACGGTGGATGTCGCGCCGGCGAAAACGATCTCGCGAACACTTCCGCGTAAGGCGTTCTGGCCTTCGTGATCGTTTGTGCTGAGTTGCACGTGCTCCGGACGAATCGCCAGCACGACCGGCTTGTTCAGCGGCGCCAGATCGTCGCGAGTGACCGGCATGTGAAGTGTGTGCCCGCCTTCGAGCGTCTGGAACTCACCGTCGTTCGTCTTGCTCGAGCTCAAACGAACGGCACGAATCAGGTTATTGCGGCCAAGAAAACGCGCCACCGCGATGTCCGCCGGTTGTTCGTAGAGTTCGCGTGGCTTGCCGGTCTGCATCAGTTTTCCGCCGACCATCACGCTGATCCGATCGCACAGCGCAAATGCTTCTTCCTGATCGTGCGTGACGTAGACTGCGGTCAGTCCGAGACGCGTCACCAATTCACGCAGTTCGCCGCGGGTTTCTTCGCGCAACGACACGTCGAGATTCGACAGCGGTTCGTCAAACAGCAATAACGCCGGCTCGATCGCGATCGCGCGCGCGATGGCCACGCGCTGTTGTTGGCCGCCGGAGAGTTCATCGATGGCGCGTTTTTCGTAGCCGGGTAGTTGGACCAGTTCGAGCGCGCTGCGCACCCGTTCGTTCATCTGCTCTTTGGCTGCGTGACGCGCCCGCAGTCCGAAAGCAACGTTTTCAAACACGTTGAGATGAGGAAAGAGCGCGTAGTTTTGAAAGACCATGCCGAAGCCGCGTCGCTCCGGCGGCAGATCCGTTATCTCTTTTCCGTCAAAATGGATCGACCCCGAGTCGGGTTTTTCCAGACCGGCAATCATTCTGAGCGTCGTTGTCTTGCCGCAGCCTGATGGACCGAGCAAGCCGAAAAACTCACCGCGCTCTACTTCGAGCGACACGTCGGCGACAGCTCGCGTTGAGCCAAAGTTGCGGGAAATGTTTTGCAGCGAAAGAAGCGGCATCGTCCACAGATTCCAACAGATTTCACAGAGTATATTCTGTGTGGATGGCTTTACTTGTTGCGACCGCGGATCTGGGTGTCCCAGTATCTTAACCAGTCGGCGCCATCTTTTCGCAACAGCTCCCAATCGAGCGGCAAGGGTTTGAACGGTTCATTCATCCACCCGGGCAACTGAGCGCGATCGAGATCCGTGCGCACCGGAATGCGGTAATACTTGTGCGCCGCGTAAGCCAAACTCTCCGGCGTCGTCACAAACTCGTAAAAACGTTTCGCTTCCTCTTCATTCGGCGCACCGCGAATGATCGCGATGCCGTCGGTAATGATCGGCGTGCCGCTCGCGGGAATCGTGTAGCCGACCGGAAGGTTCTTCTGGTCTTTGAAGAGCCGCACGTCGGGCATGTCCCACAACGTAACCAGGCCTTCGCGCCGCGCGAGCTTTTGCATCAGCAACGTGCCGTCGGCGGTGTATTCGTGAACGTTGGCGTCGAGTTTACGGAGCCAGTCGTAACCGCCGTCGGGTGAACCAGTGTCTTTATAGAAGCGCCAGATCATCGCGCCGAAAATCGCGCGCATCGTGTCGGACGGGTTTGGATTGCGAATCAGAACCTTGTCGCGCCACTTCGGATCGAGCACGTCGTCCCAGTCGCGCGGCGCGTCCGCGGTGCTGACGGCCTCGCTGTTGTAAGCGATGACTTGCGGCGTTACGTAAGTGCCGTACCAGCGATCGTTCTGATCGCGTGACTCCGCGGGAACCTTGTCGGCCCAACTGGGCCGAAACTGGGCCAGCAAGTTGTCGTCAGCGGCCGTTTGGAAAGTCGTATGCGACGCGCCCCACCAGAGATCCGCCTGCGGCCGGTTTCGTTCGACGGTCACGCGTTCGAGAATCTGGCGCGAGCCCATGTCGAGAAACTGAACATCCGCGTCCGGGTAGCGCTCTTTGTAGCGCGCGATGAAGTCTTTGAGCAGATCCTGTCCGTGTGGCGTGTAAATCAGCAGGCGGCGGCCGCCGCTCGCGCCGGGGCGACAGGAAAACAAAAGCGTGGAAACGAGAATTGCGAGAACAAACAGAACCAGCCTGGAGCGCATCGAAGCCATGCTAGCACGACTGGCGTGCGCGCGGCTCGCACACCTGGTGCGCGCGGCTTGCAGGAATGTTGCTAGTGCTTCTCAGTTCCGGTGCGAGCTAACGCGGTGGGTTAACAAGTTCCGTATTTAGCGAAACGCCGAAGGGCGTTAACAAAAATTCCAACGCCGAAGGCGTTGACAAATTCCAGCCCGGGGTTCGCAGAACCCTGGGTCCATGGGGCCAGAAAAGATTGGGGTCGAGGGTGTTCGTTAGTTCCCAGGGTCGTCGCAAGCTCCAACCCTGGGCTCGTATTGGCTAACGCCTTCGGCGTTTGACCAATTACGGGCGCGCAAGCTAAAGCTTGAACTCAAAACGGCCGCGCTGCTATGTTGAATACGATGAGCACTGTCAAACGCAGAATCATTCGGGCTGGGGGTTGGGGCATCGCCAAACGACTCATCAAGCCCATTCCTATCGTCGGCTCGATCTTCGCCTTTGGCCTGGCCGGCTACGAGATCAAGAAGAAAGGTCTCCTGCCCGGAGCGGTGCACGTCGGTTTAGACGTGACGCCCGTCGTCGGGACCGCGAAGGGCGTGCTCGAGATCTTCACCGGCGATCTGATTCCCGACAAACCACCCAAAAAGAAACAAACGGCTACGCCCGTTAAGCGGAGACCGGAGGACGATCGGTAAACGGGCGCACTTGCAGGTAACTGTGGCCCAACCTCAGCAAAGTTGGTTCGGACCAGTATGGCCCAAGCAGTTGAAAGCCGATCGGCAGTCTTGTTGACGAGAGTCCGCACGGGACGCTGAGTCCGGGAATGCTGGCGAGGTTTGCGGTCACAGTGTAGACGTCGTTGAGATACATCGCCAACGGATCGTCGACCTTCTCGCCGATAGCGAACGCGGGCGTGGGCGCAGTCGGTGTGATGATCGCGTCGCAGTTTCTGAAGGCCTTGAGAAAGTCGTTCTTGATCAGCGCGCGCACTTGCTGGGCCTTGCGATAGTAGGCGTCGTAATAACCCGCCGAAAGCACGTAAGTGCCGAGCATGATGCGCCGTTTAACTTCTGCGCCAAAACCCTCCTCGCGTGTCTTGCGATACATCTGCCGCAACTCCGGCGCGTCTTCCGCGCGAAATCCGTAACGCACGCCGTCGAAACGCGCGAGATTCGACGACGCCTCGGCGGTCGCGATGATGTAATAGACCGCTATCGCATAACCGGCGTTCGGCAGTTCAACGTCGACGATCTCCGCGCCGAGTTCGCGATATACATCGACCACGCTCTTAACTGCGTCGCCCACTTCTTCATCGAGTCCCTTTCCAAACAACGCGCGTGGAAAACCGATGCGCGCGCCTTTCAGATCGCTGTTGAGCCCCGCTGTGTAATCGGGTACCGGGACGTCAGCCGTAGTAGTGTCGTGTCGATCTCGTCCGGCGATCACGCCGAGCACACGCGCGATATCCGCCACTTCGCGCGCGAAAACTCCGACCTGGTCCAATGACGACGCAAACGCCACCAGCCCGTAGCGCGAGTTGCGTCCGTAAGTCGGTTTCAACCCGAGCACGCCGCAGAGCGATGCCGGTTGCCGCACCGAACCGCCAGTGTCAGAACCGAGTGCGACGGGAACAATGCCCGCGGCTACCGCGGCCGCCGATCCACCTGACGAGCCACCAGGCACGCGCGTCGTGTCCCACGGGTTTCTGACCGGTCCAAAAGCGGAGTTTTCATTCGACGAGCCCATCGCAAACTCGTCGCAGTTTGTCTTACCGATGATCACTGCGCCCGCGTTGAGCAGACGTTCGATAACCGTGGCGTTGTAAGGTGGATGATAGTCACCGAGGATGCGCGATCCGCAGGAGGTCTGCATGCCGCGCACACAAATATTGTCCTTTACGGCAACGGGAACACCGGCGAGCACACCGCCACTCTGCTCCGCCTCCGCGGCCCTCTCCAACGCCCCCTCCCGATCGATCTCGAGAAAAGCATTAAGCGAATCATTCAGCCGCTCCGCGGCATTTACCGAAAACTCTACACCCTGACGCGACATAGTTTGATGTTTACAGCACCTTTGGCACGCGGAAGTGACCGCAGGCGGGGTCGGGAGCTTCGGCCAGGGCGAGTTTTTGGCCCAGGGAACCCTCGATCTCGTCCGGACGTGAGGAGTCGGTCCGCTCGCCTTCCGGTGTTAGACCACCGATGGCCGGTTCGACGTTTTTCGTGTCGAGCTCGTTGAGTTGTTCGACGTAGTTAACGATCTCGGTGATTTGCAGAACGAAGGTTTTCAATTCTTCTTCACCCAGTTCGAGATGCGCGAGTTGTGCGACTTTAGCGATGTCAGCTTCTGTTATTGGCATATTCAGAATCAATGATGAATTCGATCGAACCGACAAGCGGCTGACCAAGCAGCGAGTTCACGCGAAAGAGCATCGAACCTCTCATCGCGTGTAACTGCTTTTGCCAGATCGCATCGGGCACCGCAATTCTCAGCACGCGATCCTGTAGACCGAGCGGCACTGCGTGCTCCTTCAGGCCGTCGCCCGCAGTGTGCTTCCAGGCCGCAATGGCCGCAGCTTCGATTACCTCCGGCGCGTTGCCGGAAGCGCGCAGGACCGCGGGTAAAGATTTAATGAGCCCTTCCATTGCCAACTGTGATTGAAACACGCAAACTGTCTCGTCGCAACTTACCCAACTTAGTGAAATCATCTTCTCAGTTTTATGAACAATCACCTTCGCGAAAAGCTGGTTCTTGCTTCGAGCAGTCCACGGCGCAAGGAGTTACTCGACGCCGCCGGGTGGCCATACGAAGCGATCGTCGCAGGCATCGATGAATCACTTATGCCAAATGAAGCGCCCGCAGCTTACGTGCAGCGACTCGCGCGTTCGAAAGCCGAAGCTGTCGCCGCGCAGTTGCCGTCGGGGTTGGTGTTGGGCGCTGACACAACGGTGGTGATTGAAAATCAGATCCTGGGCCAACCACAAGACGATGACGACGCGCGCCGGATGCTGAAGTTATTAAACGACAAGTGGCACGAAGTGTTGACCGGTGTGGCCGTCGTCAGAGTTGGCGGTGAATCGTTAGTCGATTTCGAAACGACGCGCGTGCGCTTTGCCGAGATGACCGACAGAGAGATTGATTGGTACATCGCGACCGGTGAGACACGCGGCAAAGCAGGCGCGTACGGAATACAAGGCGCGGCCGGGCTCTTCATCGAAGAGATCCAGGGCGACTACTTCAACATTGTCGGTTTGCCGATCCGGTTGGCGTATGAATTGGCAGCGAAAGTTTAGATGAGCACGGTGCCGCCGTCGATATTGATTCCCTGACCATTGATTCCGCGTCCTTCGTCTGACGCCAGTAACAACGCGAGTGCGGCGACTTCTTCGGGTGTTGTGAGCCGATTCTGCGGGCTCATCTTCTTGAGCATGTCCAGGGCTTCCTCAGCGGAACGTCCGGTTCGCACCGTTATTCTTTCCACGCCGTGCGACACCATTTCAGTATCGACGTAACCCGGACAGATCGCGTTGACGGTGATGCCGCGGGCAGCGACTTCCATCGCGAGCGAACGCGTCAGACCGAGCACACCGTGTTTCGACGCCGTATAAGCCGCGATGTAAGGCGCGCCGGTTTTAGCGGCGATCGACGCGATATTGATGACGCGTCCCCAACCCTTTTCCAACATCGCGGGCAAGGCTGCGCGCGTGCAGTAAAAAGTTCCTGACAGGTTGATCGCGAGATGACGATGCCAGAGGTCATCGGTGGTAGCGACGAAGGTGGCGCTCTCCGCGATGCCGGCGTTGTTAACAAGAATATCCGGTTTTGAATCCGCAAACATCTCTGCCACGCTTTCTGGACTTGAGACGTCGCAGACTACTGCGGTCGCTTTTTCGCCAATCTCTTGCGCCACATTTTCAATCTGTTCGCGCGTCCGGGCAGCGACTATGACGCGTGCACCGTGTCGCGCGAACACAAGCGCAATTGCGCGGCCGATGCCGCGGCCACCACCGGTGATGAGAGCGGTCTTGCCAGTCAACATTAATTAGTGTCCCGTAAACTGCGGATCGCGTTTCTCTAAAAACGCATGCACGCCTTCGTGGCCGTCGTCGGATTCGAAACAACGCAACTGCGCTTCAGTTTCATAACGCAGCATCTCGTCGAGATCGGCGGCCTCACTCGCGTAGACCGCCTGCTTCGCCGCCGCAAGCGCGATCGGCGGCGCGGTGCGCAAACGCTCAGCCAGTTGCATCGTGACGCTTTCCAATTCTTCTGGAGCAACGACCTGATTGACGATACTCAAGCGCAACGCTTCTGCGGCGTCGACCGATTCGCCGAGAAAGAACAGCTCACACGCTTTGTTTGGCGTGACGAGGCGCGGCAGGAAAAACGTGCCGCCCCAATCGGGATGCAGCCCGACTTTCACAAACGATTGACTGAACGTTGCGGTCATGGACGCGATACGCAGGTCGCACGCAAACGCGAGATTCGCGCCGGCGCCTGACGCCGGACCATTGACCGCGGCGATCACGGGTTTCGTCATGTGACGAATAGCTGTAATGACCCGGCGACCGGCTCCGAGTATGCGCGCAAACTCTTCCGAGTCGCGACGCTGCATTAGTTCCGCCATGAAACGCACGTCGCCGCCGGCGCAGAAAGCGCGTCCGGCGCCCGTGATGATTACCACCCGGATGCTGCGATCGCTTCCGGCGCTTTCGAGCGCTTCTGCCAGATCGCGACGCATGTGACCGACGAAGGCGTTGAGCTTGTCGGGACGGTTCAGAGTGATCGTCACGATGCCTTCGGTTTCACTGACGAGAATGTGTTCGTAGGTCATGCTCGAGTTACTTCTTAGGAGAGGGATTTCTTAAACCTAAACTACAGATCTTACTATCGACCTTTGAACTGCGGCTTGCGTTTCTCGACGTAGGCTTGCAGTCCTTCTCGTGCGTCTTCCGATTGAAACAGTTGTTGTTGTAATTCGCGTTCGAGCGCGAGTCCGGTTTCGAACGATGTCTCGGCTCCGGTTTGCACCGCGCGCTTTATTCTACCAACCGCGTGTGCGGCCTTGTTTGGTGCAGTGAACTGCACGGCGTAATCGTGGACCATCTGCGCAAACAGTTCCGCCGTCTCAGCTTCGACGATCTGATTCAGAATCCCAAGCTCGAGACCACGTTCAAAATCGAATAACTGACCAGTCGCCATCAACTCGATCGCCTTCGACTTGCCCACGATCCGCACCAAACGCTGCGTGCCACCCGTTCCCGGCAACACACCAAGCGTGACTTCCGGCAATCCCAACTTGCCCGCACCCTTGCGCGCGATGCGAATATCCGCCGCCATCGCTACTTCCAAACCGCCGCCAACACAATGTCCATTGATCGCGGCGATGACGAGCTTCGGCGTCTGTTCCAAACGTGAGAGAGTCTCGTTCGCGTGCAAACAGAAATAATACTTGAACGACGGCGTCACGTCCGCGAGCATGCGAATGTCAGCGCCGGCGCAGAAAAACTTCTCGCCCTTACCCGTGATCACGATCACCTGCACAGCGTCGTCCATGCGCGCATCGAGAATCGCGCGATCGAGCTGTTGCATCATCTCGTAGCTATAAGTGTTCGCCGGTGGATCCTTGAGCGTGACGAGCGCGATACCGTCCTGGACCGCGTAGTCGAGTTTTGAAAAAGTTTCACTCATAGATCGAAATGTGCTTCGTGCTTTCCGAAGTAAATGAGTCGCGTTTCCAGCTACTCCAACGCTCGCGCAAACGCAAACCCGCAATTTGGGCCATCAGGTCCAATTCGGAAGGCCACGCGTAACGGATCTGGAGTGGATACAAGTGAACGGTGCCGTCGGTGAAAACCACTTTCTGACTGACGACGCGTTGTGCCGCGGCATCGTGATGACCGACATCGAGCTCAACCAGATCGGTCGTGACTCGCGTGGCCCAGTTTACCTGCCCGCCAGTGAAACGGCGGGGATCGGGAACAAACGCTTCGATAAGAAAACAACCGCCGGGCGCGAGATGCTTGGCGACGTTGCGGAAACACTGCACCTGCTCAGCTTGAGACGAAAGCGCGAAGAGCGTGTTGAAGACGATGTAGATCAGCGTAAATTGCCCCTCGACGGCAACCTGGGCGAAATTGCCTTGAGTCACCGTGATTCGATCGCTACCGGGTTTCGCACGCAGCCGCGAGAGCATCGACGACGCTGCATCGATTCCGTGAACCTCGATGCCTCTTTCCGACAACGGCAAAGCGATCCGCCCGGTGCCGACACCTAACTCCAGCGCGCGTCCGTTACGGGCCAAATCGGCCAGCGCATCGATCGCTTGGCTGTCGTAGTCCGGGAACCAGTCGTCATAGACGCCCGCCACGCGTTCGCCATAGGTTTCGTTTGAATAGAAGTTCATCTGTGTAATCCGTGGTTCCAGATGCTCAGGTTTTCAGTCCGCCGCGTCACGACTGTTGCGCTAACCGGTTCCAGCGGCAGCCCCGGTACAAAGCCGCCGAGAAAGAGTTGCGTCAGGTGTTGGGCCAGGTCGTGAACTTTGAGTTTCCCTTGCGGGTCGTACCAGTTATAGATCCAGTTCATCATGCCAAACAAAGCGTAAGTCGCGACAGTCAGATCCACCGGCTGCTTGCTCTCGCTCGCGTCCTGCACTTCCTGAAGAATCTTGCGCGCCAGTTTGGTGTAGTTGTCCTTGCGTGTCGAGACGTGCGCGTGCAGGTCGCCGCGCAGAGACTCAGCTTCATGCGACAGCACTTTCATCTCCGCCATGTTCGCGGCGAAGAAAGAAAGATGGTTCTCGATGAAGACGCTCAACTTCGCGACCGGATCTTTAACTTCTTCCAACTGCTTTTCCAGCCGCTCGAGCACGCGGCCGAAGCAGTTGTCCTGAATCAGAAACAGCAGCTCTTCTTTCGAGCGACAGTAATGATACAAGCCCGCGAGACTGACGTTTGTCTCGCGCGAGATGTCGCGCATCGACGTTGAGTGGTAACTCTTCTCCGCGAAGATGCGCGCGGCCGTGCGCAAGATGAACTCCAGCTTTTGATCGTGACGAGAAACCTGCAACCTTCAGAGCCTCACATATTCAAAGTCGAACGGCTTGCCTTTGATTCCCGCGGCGGGGGGCGCGATCCAGTTGGCGATCTTGCCGATCTCCGTCACCGGGTGCATCAGACTGCGCACGTATTCCCGGTCTTCCATCGTCGGCAACCACTCGGACTTGTGTTTCTCAAACTCTTCGCGCGTGATCAGATTGCCTTGCAGGTCGAAGAAGTGACCAGCGTATTCGCCGACGTGACGATGAAAACGCGGATTCGGGAGATAAAGCCGTTCCGTTAGTCCTTCTTCGTTAAGGACCTTGTTCCAGCGCGCGAGACCCTTCTCGCAATCCTTGACGTACTCGCCGCGCAACACTTCGTTCAACGCATTGCGCATCGGCACTTCGCGGGCTTTGAGTTGATTGTCTTCGACGACCTGCATCGTGAAGACTTCATTCGCCGCGGCGTGTTCCGCGTACTGCTCCTGCTCTTTGTAACGACCTTTCAAACCCGCGGCGAAGAAGTCCGCAGAGTTGGAACTGATCTCACCGCCAAAGAGATCGAGCGAGTAGCTGAACCAGAAGTTGATGTACTTCTGAATGATGTCGAGCGGAATGCCGCCAAGCTTGCGCACGTCGCTTTCCTTCATCAACTGCGCGGTGCGCCGGACCACTCGGCCGAGACCGGTATCGCCCACGAACATGTGATGCGCTTCTTCTGTGAGCATGAACTGGCACGTGCGCGCGAGCGGTTCGAAACCCGATTCGGCGAGTGCTGAAAGCTGATACTTGCCGTCGCGATCGGTAAACATCGTGAAGGCGAAAAAATTGAGCCAGTCGTCGCACGGTTGATTGAAAGCTTCGAGGATGCGCGGCTTGTCGGGATTGCCGCTGCGGCGTTCGAGCAACGCGTCCGCTTCGTCGCGTCCGTCGCGTCCGAAGTAACCGTGCAGCAGGTAGACCATGGCCCACAGGTGACGTCCTTCTTCGACGTTCACTTGAAAAAGATTCCGCATGTCATAAAGCGAAGGACACGTCTTGCCGAGTTGACGCTGCTGTTCGACCGAAGCGGGCTCCGTGTCGCCTTGCGTGACGATGATGCGTCGCAAAGAGTTACGAAACTCGCCGGGCACTTCCTGGTAAGCGGGCCGGCCGTAGTTGTCGCCGAAACCGACGATCGCTTCGCGTTTGGGTGGTTCGAGAAAGATCCCCCAGCGGTATTCGGGCATCTTCACGTAGTCGAAGTGGGCCCAGCCTTCGGAGCCGACGTCGACGGCAGTGCGCAGCCAGACGTCCTTCTCCTGAAAACCGTCGGGACCCATCTCGCGCCACCAGTCGAGATAGTTTGGCAGCCACTTCTCGAGCGCTCGCTGAAGTTTCTTGTCTTCGGAGAGATTTACGTTGTTAGGAATACGGTCGTAAAGATTCATATCCATTGTCAATTTTCGATTGCCGATTGCCGATTGACCAATTGCTTTTAAATCGGCAATCGGCAATTGGAAATCGGCAATGTCTTAAGTTCTCTTGTAATCGAAGTGTGCTTGTGTCGGCTTCCCGTAGTTGGTCAAAGCGCCTTCTGGCCCGACGGCGTTCGGACGTTGGAAGATCCAGTTTTGCCACGCGGTCAGGCGTCCATAGATTTTTGTGTCGAGTGTTTCCGGGCCGGCGAAACGAAGCGACGCTTCCATGCCGGTCAGGGCGTCGGGCGAGAGCGACGTGCGCTCTTCGATCGCGACGCGAATCTCGTCTTCCCAGTCGAGGTCGTCAGGCGCGAAAGTAATCAGTCCGAGCTCTTCTGCTTCTTCCGTGTCGAACACGTTCTTGTCGCCGAAGATCTCGTCGACTTTGTCGGGCTCAGCAAGGAAGCGTGATTGCAGACGCGTCAGTCCGTTGCTCATCGGAAACGCACCGGCATTGAGTTCCGAGACTGCAATCGATGATGCCGAATCCATCAACATGTAACTGCGATCCGCGGCCAACAGCAATTCCAACAGATTGCCTGCGAAGCAGGCCTTTGGTTCGACGATCGCGAAGAAACTCTTCGCCGTGAGATCGAGGCGGCGCAACACACGCGCCATGTGCAAGATGATCTCGCGCACGAGCCAGTGATCTCGATTCGTGGCTAAAACCTTGTCGACAGCTAACACCGATTCGATTGAACCCTCCGTGCGAAGACAAACCAACCCAATCTCAGGTTCATTCACGCGCAGATGGAGTAACGCGTCGTCGAGTTCGCGATAGGCTTGCAACGGCCAGTACGCGTCGCCAAGCTCCTCGATCTCTGCGACAGTTGCCGGCTGTGTGCCTTCAGGACCGAGGACGGTTAAATCTGCGTAGCGCTGTTCGCGGTTCAGTTGGAGACGGATATAGCGATAGTTGCGTGAATCGTCGGTTGTTTGAATTTGAAGCGGATTGAGCTTGATTCCCGATCCCCTCCTGCTTTGAGCGGCAACTACTTGCTCAACTCTCGTGTCAATTCCTTCCTGAAACTTGCTCGTAGGGAAGTAACCATCAATCAAACGCCACTCTTTCGCACGTTTGCCTTTCAAACCTTCGGCCAACGTCGAGAACACATCCGCGCGATCACGTCGCACTTTTCTCTTATCAACAAGCCGCGTCAAGCCACCCGTTCCCGGCAACACACCAAGCAGCGGGACTTCCGGCAGCGAAACCGCGGAGTTCCCGTCATCGACGAGATAGATCTCATCGCACGCGATCGCGAGCTCGTATCCACCACCCGAAGCGGTTCCATTCAACGCCGCGATGTAACGCCGCCCGGAATGCTTCGAATCGTCTTCAATCGCGCAGCGCGTCTCATTCGTGAACTTGCAGAAGTTCACCTTGAACGCGTGCGACGACGACCCGAGCATGTAAATGTTCGCGCCGGCGCAGAAGATTCGCGGCTTCAGACTCGTGATGACGACCGCGGCGACTTCCGGATGTTGGAAGCGCAGCCGCTGAATGGCATCGGCAAGTTCGATATCGACGCCGAGGTCGTAGGAATTGAGCTTGAGCTTGTAGCCGTCTGCGAGTGTCCGGTCTTCCTGGACGTCCATCGAGAGCGTCGCGACAGGTCCGGAAATCTCGAGTCTCCAGTGTTGATAGCGGTTCGGTGCCGTTTGAAAGTTGATCATAAGCGCGTTTGACGAGATAATCAGTTCGAACGTTCGTTCGGATTCTAGATGCGATGTTCCGGAATGTCAAAGGCGGGTTAGGCGAATTGGGTAGTGGGTCAGTTTGGCGAATTGACAAAGCTTGACAGTTCTGGCGGAGGGCGCGTAGGGTTTGTGGCCTCGCGGGAGGCGAATCTGTTCTGGTGAACGGCGCGGTCTTCAAAACCGTTAGTGAGATCGCGAGAGCGGGCTCAGGTAGGTTCGATTCCTACACGCCTCCGCCACGCTAACGCCCGTAAACGCCCTAAGTAACCGGGCGACAGATCTTTACATTGTTGAATAAGCTTAGTAATACGAAGCTCAGAAAAGGACATCCTCACATGATCAGAGATTGGGTTGAGCTCAATATGACACCCGGCATCGGTCCTCGCGCCGCTGCCAAGCTCCTCGAGCGCTTCGGTTCGGCCGAGGCCGTTTACAGCGCCACGCGAACCGAACTCGAACAGTTGCGCCTCGCACCTGAAGCGATTGACAGCATTATTGCCCGCGCCTTGCGCTCCACCGCGGACGCCGAAATCGCAGCGGTCAGAAAACTCGGCGGTGACATTCTCCTGTTGGACGACGGGGTTTATCCCTCATCCTTACGTGAGATTTACGACCCGCCAATTGTTCTCTATGTAAAAGGCGCCTGGGCGGAATGTCTGGATCAGCCGTGCATCGGCGTGGTAGGGTCTCGTAAGTGTTCGACCTACGGTCAGAACGCCGCACTGATGTTGGCGCGCGACCTGGCAGAGCGTGGGTTGACTGTAGTTTCAGGCTTTGCGCGGGGGATAGATGCCGCGGCGCACCGGGGCGCGCTGGAAGCCGGCGGGCGCACAGTGGCGGTCCTCGGAACGGGAATCGACGAGGTTTACCCTCGCGATCACAAGAAGTTAGCCGAGGAAATACTGGCCAGCGGCGGAGCGCTCGTGAGTCAGTTTCCGCTCGGCACACCGCCGGTCTCGGAAAACTTTCCGTACCGGAACCGCATCATTAGCGGACTGAGTTTAGGCATAGTAGTCGTGGAAGCAGCCGAGAATTCGGGCTCTTTGATAACTGCGCGATTGGCGATCGAACAGAATCGGGAAGTCTTCGCAGTGCCGGGAAATATTACTTCCCGAAACTCGTTTGGCACCAATTACCTGATCAAGGGCGCAGGCGCGAAGCTGGTACAGCAGTGGCAGGACATCGCCGCGGAAATGCCGCCGCAGCTAGCCGCGAGGTTGTTGCCGCCGACGTTCACGGAAACGAGCGCGCAACCGTCGCTGGCCGACAGGCTGGCGTTGGCGCCGGAAGGATTGTCACAAAGCGAGACGTCGGTGTTTCGCTGGTTGAGTCACGATAATCCGGCGCACGTCGACTGGCTGATTGAAAAGAGCAAACTTACGATATCGGATTTGACGGCGGCGTTGTTGGCGTTGGAAATGAGAAAGCTGGTACGCGCGCTGCCCGGCAGATGCTTTGTGAGAAAAATATAAATGGCGAAAAATTTAGTCATCGTTGAGTCGCCTGCAAAGGCGAAAACAATTAACAAGTATTTAGGAAAAGACTATCTGGTCAAGGCCTCGATTGGCCACATTAAAGATCTGCCTTCAAAAGGACTAGGCGTAGACGTCGAGCACAATTTCGAACCCACTTACGAACTGATCCCCGATTCGAAGAAACGCAACAACAAGAAGATCGTCGCGGAGCTGAAGAAAGCTGCGAAAGAAGCAGAAGCGATCTATCTCGCGGCTGACCCGGATCGTGAAGGCGAAGCCATCTGTCAGCATCTGGCTGAAGAGATTGTTCCGAAGCGGCCGCCGAAGCCTACTTATCGCGTGATGTTCAATGAGATCACGAAGCGCGCGGTCAATGCGGCATTCGAGGAGCCGGGGCAGATCGACGAAAACCTCGTCGAGGCGCAGCAGGCGCGTCGTGTGCTCGATCGTTTGGTGGGTTACAAAGTTTCGCCGTTGCTCTGTCGCACGATCGGCGGACGATTGAGCGCCGGACGCGTGCAGTCGGTGGCGTTGCGCATGGTCGTCGAACGCGAACGCGAGATCGAGCAGTTTGTAAAAACTGAATACTGGACGATCGGCGCGAATCTCAGTGCAAAACTGCCGCCGGCGTTTGACGCGCGGCTGTTCAAAGTCGGCGAGCAAACCGTCAAGACGAGCGGTTTCGATCAAGCGCTCAAGAAGAGCGAGATCCTCATTCAGGATCAGGCGCAGGCGGACGGGTTCGTAAACGAAGCGCAACAGCAGTCGTTTGTCGTCAGCGAAGTCACGACCAAGGAACGCAAACGCAATCCGGTCCCGCCGTTCATCACTTCAAAACTTCAGCAGGAGGCGTCGCGCAAACTCGGTTTCCCCGTTAAGAAAACGATGATGCTGGCGCAGAAGCTTTATGAAGGCGTCGAACTCGGCGCGGAAGGTTCGGTCGGTCTGATCACCTACATGCGTACCGACTCGACGCGAGTTTCAGACGCTGCGCTCGGCGAAGTGCGCGACTACATCAATCAGCAATACGGCCACAACTACTTGCCGGAAAAAGCGGTTCACTATCGCTCGAAGAAAGACGCGCAGGACGCGCACGAAGCGATCCGTCCGACGGAAGTGGCCCGCACGCCCGAATCGCTCGCGCAGTTTCTCAAGCCGGAAGAACTGAAACTCTACCGGTTGATCTGGCAACGTTTCGTTGCGTCGCAGATGACCGCCGCGATCTTCGATCAAACGACGGTCGACATTCAGGCCGGACGTTTTATCTTCCGCGCGACCGGTTCGGTGCAGAAGTTTGACGGCTTCCTCAAGATCTACCGGGAAGGCCGCGACGAGAAGACTGATGACGACGAAGAAGCCGAACGCCGTCTGCCGCGGATTGAAGAAGGCGAAACGCTCAAGCTCAACTCGCTCACGCCCGAACAGCATTTCACTGAGCCGCCGCCGCGTTACACCGAAGCCACACTCGTGAAAGCGCTCGAAGAAAAAGGCATCGGCCGTCCTTCGACCTACGCGGCGATCATGTCGACGATTCAGGAGCGCGAGTACGTTGAAAAGCTCCAGGGTCGTTTTCATCCCACTGCGCTCGGCAAGACCGTCAACGATTTGTTGATCGAAGGCGGCTTCGACGATCTCTTCAACGAGACTTACACCGCGCGCATGGAAGAAGAGCTCGACGAGATCGAGGAAGGCAAGCTTCAGTGGACCAAGGCGCTACGCGAGTTTTACAAGAAGTTTGAAGGCGACCTGAAAGAGTTTCAGCGTTACATCAAAGACATCAAAGAGAAGAACGTGCCGACCGACGAGGTGTGTTTGAAGTGCAACACGCCGGGCATGGTCCAGAAGTGGGGCCGCTTTGGTCCGTATCTCAAATGTCTCAACTGCGAAGCCACGCGCGACGCGGAGCCGGCGGCTGCTCCTGGTGCAGACGGCTCCGGAGCAACCGCAGAAGCAGGCGCAAATGGCGAAGAGACCGAGCCGGAAGTGTGCGAGCTCTGCGGCAAGCCGATGCAGTTGAAGCGCGGGCGCTTTGGACCATTCCTCGGCTGCACTGGTTATCCCGAGTGTCGCAACATTCGCAAGATCGGAAAGACCGGCGTGGCCGCGCCTCCGCCGGTGCCGCTCGACGAGAAGTGCCCGGTTGATGGGGCGCAGCTCGTCAAACGTTTCGGACGCTTTGGTGAGTTCATCTCCTGTTCGAACTATCCGAAGTGCAAATACATCAAGCAGGAGACGGTCGGCGTTTCGTGTCCTCGCCCGGGTTGCAAGGGCGAGATCGTGGTGAAGAAATCGAAACGCGGCAAAGCTTTCTACGGTTGTTCCGAATATCCAAACTGCAACGTGGTTTACTGGGACAAGCCTGTTTCCGATACGTGTCCGCAGTGCAACGCGCCCTTCCTGCTCGAAAAGACCACGAAGAAGCAGGGCACCTTCCGCTACTGCGCGGACGAAGCGTGCGGCTATCGCTCAAACGCCGTGGAGCCGATCGTAAAACCG
>Ga0187894_10001217_pt1 | contig 33515 bp, 28 predicted proteins | sample GBC1701081metaG_FD_136650 | JGI IMG/M metagenome (GOLD analysis project Ga0187894, IMG submission 136650) | White microbial mat communities from a lava cave in the Kipuka Kanohina Cave System on the Island of Hawaii, USA - GBC170108-1 metaG ...
GCGCCTTCAGATCATGCCGCGTATGCGACCCGCTCTTGTAGTTTTCCATCCGCGCATCCTACCATGCTGAAGCCGCCGACTAAAGTCGGGGGTTTCTCTCCCACTCCCCGCTACAGACAATGAGAAAAGCCTTCGAGCGCGCCGTGGAGATCAACCCGGCTCATCTGGGCGGTCTCATCGGCATGACCCGCTTTTATTCGAACGTGCCCGAGATCGCCGGCGGCAGCCTGGAAAAGGCCGCCGAGTTCGCCCGCCGGGTCCGGGCGATCGATCCCTACCTCGGCGAGGCCGAGCTGGGCCGGGTCGCGGAACGGAGCGAGGATTTCGCCGAAGCCCTGGCCCGTTACGAGGCGGCGGCGCAGCTGCAGCCCGGGAACGCCGGCATGCAGAACGCGTGCGGCCGGATGCTCGCCCAGCTCGGCCGCAAGGACGAGGCCCGCGCCCGGTTCGAGGCGGCGCTGAAGCTCAACCCGGAGTTCGAGCCCGCCAGGAAGGGCCTCGCCGCGCTGGACGCGCCGGCCGGCTGACATGCCGGGCTGTAGCCGGGGTCGCTGACCCCGGCCCGGCCTCAACGAGGCCGGCTACAACAGCGGGTCTGCAACCGCGTTTGCCAAGCGCGGCCGTATCCATCTTGGTGGGCGGATGCCATTCGACTTTCCCGCCCGCCGCGAGCGGATCGCCCGCGCCCTCGCCCTCGGTGACGAGATCCTCGTCATCGGCGCCGGCCGGCCGCTGCCCAAGCCCGAGATCAGCGACGCGATGCTGCCGTTCATCGCCCACCAGGAATACTATTACCTGGCCGGGCACGCCGACGCCGCCGGCGGCGTCCTCGCCTACGATCCCAAGGGCGGGCCGCGCGACGGCTGGGTTTCGTTCGTGCCGGAGGTCACCGAGCTCGACCGGGTCTGGGACGGCAAGGAGCAGCTCGCCGGCGAACTGCTGGCGGACTTCCCCAGGTGGCTCGCCGCCCGGGCGAACCGGCCGGTCGTGGCATTCGGCGCACCTGTCGAGGGTGTCACCGCCGACGAGGCCCACACCGCCGCGGTCCGCGAGGCCTACAAGCACGCGCGCCGGCCGAAGGAGCCGGGCGAGATCGAGCTGATGCAGCGTTGCGCCGCGGCCACCGCCGCCGGCTACGCGGCGGTGCAGCCGTTCCTGCGCCCGGGCGTGAGCGAGCGCCGGATGCAGGTCGAGCTGGAGGCGGAGTATTTCCGGCACGGCCCGCAGACCACGGGCTACGACACCATCGTGGGCGTCGGGGCGCGGAGCGCGGTTTTCCACGGTTCGCCTTCCAACGACCGCATCGCGCGCGACGGCGACTTCATCCTCATCGACTCCGGCGCGCAGCTCGACCGTTACGTCATCGACGTCACCCGCACCTACGTGGCGGGCAAGCCCCCGGCCTTCCAGCGCGACCTGCACCAGGCGGTGCTCAACGCCCAGCAGCGCGCCTGCGACAGGTGCCGGCCCGGCGCGGAGTGGAAGGACATCCATCTCGGCGCCGCCGCGGACATGCTGGACAGCCTCGTGGCGATGGGCCTGCTCAAGGGCAAGGGACCATCGCTCGTCGAGCAGGAGGTGCACACGCTGTTCTACCCGCACGGAGTCGGACACATGGTCGGGCTCGGCGTGCGCGACGCCAGCGGCCTCGAGCCGGGTCGCAAGAAAGACCCGCGCCCCTCGCTCCGCAGCCTGCGCATGGACCTCATCCTGCGCGCCGGATACATCGTCACCATCGAGCCGGGGCTCTACTTCATCCCCGCTCTGCTCAACGACCCCGCCCGCCGCGAGCGGTTCAAGGCCCAGGTCAACTGGCCGGAGGTGGACAAGCACCGCGGGCTCGGCGGCGTCCGCATCGAGGACAACCTGCTCGTGACCGACGGCGCTCCGGTCAACCTCACCGCCGCCATCCCGAAGACGCTTTGAACCGGAGAGGGCTCGTGCTCAGGTCGTTTCCGCCGGCTCGCGCTTGAGCATGCCCCAGACAAAGTTGGGGTTCCGCTCGCGCCGGATGGCGAGGCGGATCCACATCAGCGCCAGCGGCTCCAGGCTGCGCGCCATGCCGAGGCCGCCGGTGTCCACCGGCTCGTAGCCGAGGTCCTTGGCGAGCTTCTGCACCAGCTCGCGCGCCTTGTCGCTGTCGGTGCAGAAGAACATGGCGGGCTTGAGGTCGCCATAACCGGGATACGACGAGTCGGCGAAGTTCTCCCAGCCGTAGGTGTTGAACGCCTTGGCCACCTGCGCGCCCACGGCCTGGCGTTCGATTTCCTCGGCCCCCGAGGTGGTGAAGCCCACCGCGAGGCTCAGGCTGCCGTCGCCCTGCAAGGAAAGCGGGTTGGTGCAATCGATGATGATCTTCCCCTTCACGTCCCCCATGGCGGCGACGACCTCGGACACGGCGGCCCACGGCGTCGCGAGCACGATCACATCCGCGCTGTGCGCGGCCTGGGAGATCGTGGCGGAGGTGGCGGAGGTGCCGATCTCCGCGAGCGGCGGCTGGGTCTTGCCCTGCCCCGGATTGCGCACGCCGAAGACAATGGTGTGCCCCGCCTTCGCCCATTGCTTGCCCAACGCCCCGCCGACATTGCCCGCGCCGATGATTGCGATCTTCATAGGGCCGGCACACTGCGGGGTTTCCGCCGTGAGAGCAAGTCCGCGCCGCCGCTTGAAGGTTAGGGCCTTGTAAATTGCCCGGGTTCCTGTTGCCTCACCATCCCGCCATGCCGGTCCCACAAAGCATCACCAACCTGACCGCCCGCTCGGGCGAATTGCGCGACAGGCTCATCCGCTGGTGCAACCAGAACTCGGGCAGCGACAACCTCGAGGGCCTCGCCGCGATGCTCGAATTGCTGCACGCGGACTTTTCCCCGCTGCCCGGCGCGGTCGAGCGGGTCGCACTGCCGGGCACCACGGCGCGCGCCCTGCGGGTCCGCGTCCGGCCGGAAGCGCCGCTGCAGGTGCTTTGCAGCGGGCATTTCGACACGGTCTATGGCACGGAGCATCCGTTCCAGCGCTGCACGGTCCTTTCAGGGGAAAAACTCCAGGGACCGGGCGTGGCCGACATGAAGGGCGGTCTCGTGGTGATGCTGGCCGCCCTGCAGGCCTTTGAACAGACACCCCGCGCCGCGCGCCTCGGCTACGAGATCCTGCTCACGCCCGACGAGGAGACGGGCTCGCAGCATTCGCGCCCGATGCTCCTCGAGTCCGCTCCGCGCCACCGCCTGGCGCTGGTCTTCGAGCCGGCTCGCGCCAACGGCGACCTCGTGAAATCACGCAAGGGCACGGGCATCTTCACGCTCACGGTCCACGGTCGCGCCGCCCACGCCGGCCGCGACCCCGCCGCCGGCCGCAACGCCATCCTCGCCCTGTGCGAGTTGCTGCCGCCCATCAACGACCTGATCGACGAGCTGCCCGGCGTGCTGGTGAACATCGGCGCCATCCACGGCGGCAGCGCCGCCAACATCGTGCCCGACCGCGCCGTGGCCCTGGTCAACGCCCGTGTGACCAAGGCCGGCGACGACCGGCTCTTCGTGCAGCGCCTCCAGGAAATCTGCGCGCCGTTGAACAGCCGCTCCGGCTACCGGGTGGAGATCGGCGGCGGCTTCAACCGCGGCCCCAAGGTCGAGTCGCCCGCCGAGGTCGCGCTCTTCGCCGAGTGGCGGAAATGCGGCGCGGAGTTCGGGCAGAGCTTCGACTGGCAGCACGTCGGCGGCGGCTCCGACGGCAACATCCTCGCCGAGGCCGGCCTGCCCGATCTCGATGGCCTCGGCGTCGTCGGCGATCACCTGCACAGCCCCGAGGAATGCTGCGAGGCGCCGAGCCTCGCCGTCCGCGCGCAGATCGCCGCCCTGTTCCTCCACCGGCTCGCCGCCGGGGAGATCACGCCGCCCGCCTGAACCAGCCGCGGCCCGCCGTTCCCCGGCTCCCGTCCGGGCGTTTGTCACGTAATACGTGACAAACTTTCCGGAGCGTTTTCCCTCGGAAAGTCACGTAATACGTGACTTTCATCCGGGCACGGACGCGACGGGGACTGTCACCGGTTCAGCAGGATCCCAGCGGCGTTCTGACCGCGGCTCAGTGCGAGACGGCGACGAACTTGTCGTCGATCGCGCGCAGGCGGCGCGCGAGGTCGCGCGCGATGTTCAGCACCACGATGCCGTATTGCTCCGGCCGCGCCCGGTAGAGCTTGTAGAAGTCCACGCTCTTCAGCGTGAACACGCGCACCGGCTCGACCGCCACCACGCTGGCCGAGCGCGCGACGCTCTCCACCAGGCTCATCTCGCCGAAATAATCGCCCGGGCCCATCTCGGCCAGCGCCACCGGCGGCGCCGAGCCGTGATCCTTGATCTTCAGCACCTGCACGCGCCCCTCGCAGATGAAGAACACCCGTTTGCCCGGCTCGCCTTCATGCACGATCACGGCGCCGGGGTCGAAGCGCTCCTCGCCCGCCATCCCGCCGAGGAACTGCAGCGACTCCTCGTCGAGCCCGGCCATCACCGGCAGGCGGTGCAGGAAGTTGTCGAGCGTGGCATCCACGCCGGCATGCTGGAGCACCCGGCCGCGCGGCTCAAACCCGAACACAGCGTCATTCCACGCCCGCCGGCAGGCATCCGGCCACCGCCACCCAGTGGCAAGCGCTGCCCATGAGCACGAAGACGTGCCAGATGGCGTGGTGATACGGCAGCTTGTGCCAGAAGAAGAAAAACACGCCGGAGGTGTAGGCCAGTCCGCCGGCCACGAGCCAGATGACGCTCTCGCCCGGCAGCACGGCGATGAGCGGCTTCAGGACCACCAGCACCAGCCACCCGAGCGCCACATAGATGAAAGTCATCGCCAGCCGGTAGCGCCCGGGAAACCGGAATCCCAGCACGAACACGATGCCCGCCAGGCACAGCAGCCACACGACCCCGAGCACCGTCCAGCCGAACGTGTCGCGCAGGTTCAGCAGCACCGCCGTGTAGGTGCCGCCGATCAACAGGAAGATCCCCGCATAGTCCAGTCGCGCGAAGAGCATCTTCAGGTGCCGGCTCGTCGAGCCGTGGTAGAGCGTCGAGGCCGTGTAGAGCACGACAAGGCTCAGGCCGAACACCACCGCGCCCGTGAAGTCGAGCGTGTCGCCCGTCCGCCATGCGCGGGTGACCAGCCACGCCATCCCGGCGAGGCTCAACAGCGCGCCCACCCCGTGGGTGAGCGTGTTCGCGAGCCGGATGAGCCGCGGATGATGCAGGTCTTTCGTCATGGCATGTTGATTCTACTGACAAAACCGACCGCAACGCGCCGCATTCCTTCCCTTTTCGGGAAAAATTTCGCGGGAAATTCCCGGAACCGGCCTCTCCCGCTGTGCCGGGGGCGTTGTGCGGGCGCCGTGCTGGAGCCGTCGTGATTCGTCGCGACTGTGCGGCGTTCCGTCGCGGCCGCGTTTGCGCCGCGCGGGCGCGGGTTAGACTCCCGCGCATGAACTCGCTGCTGCCCGACCTCACGGTGGCGCTCCGTTTCTTCGCGCGCCGCCGCGCCGCCACCGCCGTCATCGTGCTCACGATGGCGCTCGCCCTCGGCGCCAACACCGCCGTGTTCTCCGTCCTCAAGGCGTTCCTCCTCTCCAGCCTCGGCGTGCCGGAGGCCGACCGCGTCATGTTCATCTGGACCGTGCGTGACCTCCCCGGCCGCGGCCCGGTGAACTTCTCCGACGCCCACCCGAACTACAAGCTGCTGCGCGAGTCCACCCACTTCTGGGAGAACATCGCGACCACGCTCGGCGCCGACCTCAACTGGCTGCAAGACGACGGTGAGACCCGCCGGCTGCAGGGCGCCCGGGTGACCGCGGACTTCTTCGCCGTGATGCGCGTGCAGCCGGCGCTGGGCCGGGTGTTCCGCGCCGCCGAGGAGGGTCCGAACGCCGCCCCGGTGGCCGTGATCAGCTCGGCGCTATGGCGGAGCGTGTTCGCGGGTGAGCCGGGTGTGCTCGGTCGCACGCTGCGGCTGAGCGGCGCACCGCACACGATCATCGGCGTGATGCCGCCGCGCTTCTCGCTGCCCGCCGGGGCCGAGATCTGGCTCCCCCACGATCTGCCCGCCAGCATGTGGACCGCCATCACCGGCGGGCGCGGCACGCAGACCTACACCCGGCTCGCCCCCGGCGTGTCGGTGGCCGACGCCGACCGCGAGCTGCTGGAGTTCACGCAGCGCGCGCGCGAGGCCGACGCCGCGAACAAGGACTGGGGCTGGCGCGTCTCGCCCTTGCGGCAGAACATCCTCTTCGGCGCGGACCGGGTCGTCGTCTTCGTGCAGGCGGGCGCGGCGGCCGGGCTCGCCGGCGCGTGGCTGGCCGCGCGCTGGGCGCAGAGCGCGCTGACCGGGTTCCCGGCCGGCATCCTCTGGCCCTACGCCGCGGTCACCGCGCTCGTGCTGTTGCTGACACAGCTTTCCAGCTACGTGCCCGCCCGGCGCGCCGCCCGGCTCGACGCGCGGAAGGCCCTGACCTCGGCCTGATGAGCACCCGGGCGCGCGTCAGGCAGGCAAGCAACGCCTTCCACCCTCGTCAGGCTGGTTGGCGAGCCTTGACAGGGCCATCCCGTGGCGTTCGGACCGCCTATCCGCCGGAGCGAGCCCGGCGCAGCGCCTCGGCCACATCGGCATCGCCCGGCCGCAGACGGGCCAGGGTTTCCAAATGCGGCCGGGCCTCCCCGACCCGCCCGAGATGCAGCAGCAACAAGGCGAGGTTGCGCCGCGGCGCCACGTAGTCCGCGTCGAGCCGCACCGCCTCCCGGTAATGCCTGATCGCCTCGTCCACCCGGTCTTGCTCGAGCAGCGCGTTGGCCAGGTTGTTGTGCCCGGGGGCCTCGCCCGGCTGCAAGCGCACGGCCTCGCGATAGTGCGCCAGCGCCCCGTCCGGCCGGCCGAGGGCGGCGCAGGCGTTGCCCGCGTTGAAGTGCGCCTCGCCCAGGCCGGGATCGAGCCGGAGCGCCTCTTCGCATTGCGCCAGCGCCTCGGCCGGGCGGCCGGCCTCGAGCAGCCAGTGGGCATAGCCGTTCCGGGCCGCCGCGGAGCGCGGCTGCAACCTCACCGCCTCGGCATGGTGCCGCCCGGCCTCCTCCCTCCGGCCGGAGGCGGCCAGGGCATTGGCCAGGTTGTGGCGGATCGCCGCCGAGCCGGGTTCCAGCTCGAGCGCCTTTTCATAGCTGGCGATCGCCTCGGCCGGGCGATGCAGCCGCGCGAGGACCAGCCCGAGGTTGTAGCGGGACTCCGGCGCGGCCGGGGCGAGCGCGATGGAATCACGCAGATGCCCGGCGGCCTTTTCCAGGTTTCCCCGGGCCAGCTCGGCCAGCCCGAGGTTGTGGTGCGCCCGGGCATTGGCGGGGCGCTTCGCCACCGTGTCGGCCCAGAGCCCGTGCTCGGTGGCGTAGTCGGAATTGCGCGCGGCGGTCAGCACCCCCCCGATCGCCGCAAGGACCAGACACCCCGCCAGCGCCCGCCGGCCCAACCAGGCGCGCAGGCCCGCGGCGATCAGGACCAGCGGCGCCGCCAGCGGCAGATACATCCGGTGTTCGGCCATCGTCTGCGAGGCCACCGGCACGATGCTGGAACTCGGGGCGAGGATGACAAAGAACCAGGCCCCGGCAAACCCGAGGACCGGCCGGCGCTTCAAGGCGGCGACAGTCCCGGCCAGCAACCCGAGCAGCACCAAGCCCTGCCACCAGACCTCGCCCAGCCCGCCGACGATCTCGGTGCCGTAGTCGAAGACCAGCGGATGCGGCCAGACCACGAGACCCAAATAACGCACGATCGCCTCGCATTGCGTGAGGAGATAATCGCACGGCGTCACCGCCGTGGCGAAGCCCGCCGTGCCGCCGCGCCCGCCGGTGCCGAGCACCAGCCAGACCAGCGGCAGCCAGGTCGCCGCGAGCCCGGCATAATACCATCTGCGCTGCCGGAGCGCCCCGGCAAACGAGCCCGCCACGAACGTCCGGTCGTAGAGCCAGACCATCAGCGGGGCGGACACCATCACCTCCTTGGTCGCCATGCCCGCCAGACAAGCTGCAAGCGAAAGCCCCAGCCACGGGCCGGGCCGGGCCGACTCGGCACCGCGAGCGAATGCATGGAGGGTCAGCAGATAGAGCAGCCCCATCAGGGACTCCGCCCGCTGCACTGTGTATGTTACTGCGGCGGTTTGCAGCGGATGCAGCAGCCACAGCGCGGCCACCCCCAGCGCGATTCCCCGGGAAGCCTCGCCGAAGCGCGCGCGCAAGGGCGCCTTGCCCAGTGTCCGCCCGAGCACGCCCCACAGCGTCAGTCCGGCAAGGAGGTGGATCCCCACGTTCACGATATGATAGCTCCACACCCGGTCTCCGCTCACCACCCGGTTGAACGCAAATGAGAGACTGACCAGCGGCCGGCCGCTGGTCGTCACTCCGCCGTCCTGTTCCGGGCGGAGCGCGCCGGCCGCTCCGCCCGCGCCGCGCCGCGAGGAGTGGTTCGCAATCGCCGGCCCGTCATCGAAAACGAAGGGCGCTTGCAGGCTGTTGGAATACGCCAGCGCGGTCGCCAGGACCAGCCCCGCACCGGCCAGCCAGACCCGATGGCTGGCAGCGTTTGCCGTGACGGGACGCGCCGGTTTCAACGGCTTGTGATGCAGCACGGGCGGCCCGGCCACGCGAACCAATTCCTCCCAAACGCCTCCCCGGACCCGTCACCGAGAGTTTTCACTCCCGTCTCAATGGCCCCGCCCCGGGGCTTGACTATGGAGAGGGCGCGTCCTGTGCTTGTCATACACCAAACCGGACGCCTCACCGACGGACGGGCCACCAAACGCCTCCCGGCCCCAACCGGGAGGAGAAAAATCAACCGCAACCCACCATGCAAAAGTCGTTCGTTCGATCGATGTTCGTGTTCGCCTGCGCCCTGCTTGCCGCCGCGACCACCCCCAGCGCCCGCGCGCAGCTCACCACCACCGGCCTGACCGGTTATGTCCGGGACACCGACGGCAAAGCCGTCGCCAACGCCACCGTCACCGCCGTCTATACCCCGACCAACGCCACCTTCACCGCTCTCACCAGCGACGCCGGCCGCTACAACTTCCGCGGCCTGCCGCCCGGCGGCCCCTTCACTCTCTCCGCCAGCGCCGAGGGCTTCGGAGGCGAGCCGGCCAGCGACATCTACACCCAGCTCGGCAACGACGTCGAAATCGGCCTCACCATCAAGTCCGACGTCGTCGTCATGGAGCGCTTCGTCGCCACCGGCTCCCGGTCCGACCTCGACGGCTCCGCCACCGGCGCGGGCACCCTGCTCTCCGCCGAGCGCCTCGGCAACAAGCCCACCTCCGAGCGCTCCCTCGCCGACCTGATCAGCGCCTCCCCCCTCGTTACCCTCCGTGACACCTTCGGCGACCGCGAGGAATCGCAACTGACCGCCGTCGGCCAGAACAACCGGTTCAACTCCATCCAGATCGACGGCTCCCGCATCAACGACCTCTTCGGCCTCAACGCCACCGGCCTGGCCTCCTTCTTCAACCCCCTCTCGCTCGACACCATCGAGCAGCTCGCCGTCCAGGTCTCCCCCTACGACGTCCGCCAGTCCGGCTTCACCGGCGCCTCCATCAACGCCGTCACCAAATCCGGCACCAACAAGCTCAAGGGCTCGGTTTACGCCCATTTCCGCGGCGATGAGCTCTTCGGCCTCCAGGCGCACGGCTTCAACCCCCGCGAAGAGACGGTCTCCGGCACCAAAATCCGTCCCCGCCTCGAGCGCCGCACCTATGGCGCCACCCTGGGCGGCCCCATCCTGAAGGACCGCCTGTTCTTCTTCGTCTCCTACGAAGACTTCAAGAGCGAGAGCGCCGGCCGCGACCAGCGCGGCAACACCGCCGGCGAGCAGCAGATCCTCAACCAGCTCAATGCCATCAGCACCGCGGCCGGCCGCACCATCAACTGGGGCAACCCCGTCACCGGCCAGACCACGAACACCGCCATGGACGAGAAGATCAGCGCCAAGGTCGACTGGCGCGTCAACGACTCCCACCGCTTGAGCGTGCGCTACACCACCACCGAGGGCGTCGTCCCGCAGTTCGGCAACTTCGGCAGCGCCACCTCCTCGCTCAACGGCATCAACGGCGGCATCACCATCACCCCCGACGGCCACTTCTACTCCCAGCAGCGCAAGGAGAAGACCATCGCCGGGCAGTTCAACAGCCAGTGGTCGAACAGCTTCTCCACCGAGATCCGCTATTCCAACACCAAGCAGGATCAGCTCACCCCGGTCAACACCGTGGCGCCCATGGTCCTCATCACCGGCCTCACCGCCACGGACCTGCTCAACGGCCAGACCGTCCCCAACGCCTCCTACGTCGCCGGCACCGAGCAGTTCCGCCACGGCAATGTCATCGCCGTCGACAGCACCCAGCTGGGCGCGGTCGGCAACTACGTCTGGCGGAACTTCGTCTTCACCGGCGGCTTCGAGCGCGAAGACACCGATTTCTTCAACCTCTTTCGCAACGGCTCCTATGGCCTCGTGGCCTACCGCACTCCCGCCGACTTCTTCAACGACACCAACGCCGTCATCCAGCGCAACGCCATCGATCCCAGCGTCCGCAACGTCGCCGACATCTCCGCCTTCGCCACCACCGGCGTCTTCGGCCAGGCCAAGTGGGATGTCAGCCAGCGCCTGAACTTCGTCTTCGGCCTCCGCTACGAGTTTGCCGAGAGCGAGATCCCGCCCCTCAACCAAGCCTTCGTCACCGCCACCGGATTCAACAACTCCGGCTCGCTCGACGGCTCCAGCAGCCTCTCCCCGCGCCTCGGCTTCAACTACGCGCTCGACGACGACCGCCGCACCCAGGTGCGCGGCGGCCTCGGCCACTTCTTCGGCCGCGCCCCGTGGGTCATCTTCTCCAACTCCTGGAACTCCCCCGGCGTCGGCAACTTCACCCTCCAATCCGCCCAGGGCGAGCTTCCCACCACCCTCACCAATTATCTGCGCAACAACTTCGATCCCGCCAATCCCATCGGCACCGGCACCGACAATCCCACCCTGGCCCGCGAAGTGGACTGGGTGGACGACGGCACCGAGTTGCCTCAGACTTGGCGCGCCAACCTCGCCCTCGAGCACAAACTCGATCTCCTCAACTCGGTGCTCACCTTCGAAGTCGTCCACAGCAAGATCGACCAGGCCCTCTTCCTCACCAACGAGAACATCCGCGCCACCACCCTCGGCGCCGACGGCCGCCAGCGCTTCGCCGGCAACCCCAACACCCTGGCCAACCGCAGATTTAGCGGCTTCACCAACCTCATCCGGGTGCAAAACACCGGCGTCGGCGAGTCCACCTACTTCACCTTCCAGTGGGCTCGCCCGCTGCGCAACAAGTGGGGCTTCGACCTCTCCTACACCCGCGGCCGCTCCACCGAAGCCCAGTCCATCGGCCAGACGACCGCCGGCGGCCAGTGGTTCCGCAACGCCATCTTCAATCAGAACACCGTCGAGGAAGGCACCTCCGACTTCGAAACCAAGGATCGCATCCAGCTCAACCTCACCCGGCAGTTCGAGTTCGTGAAGAACTGGCGCACCACCCTCTCCCTCTACTACGAAGGCCGCAGCGGCCAGCCCTACAGCTGGGTCTTCAACGGCGACCTCAACGGCGACGGCATCACCTTCAACGACCGCGTGGCCGTCCCGAACGGCATCAACGACCCGCGCTTCGACTTCAGCGCCATGCCCCAGGCCGAGCGCGATGCCTTCTTCGCCTTCCTCAGCTCCAGCGGCCTCTCCGCCTACGCCGGCGGCATCGCCCCCAAGAACGCCTTCACCGAGCCGTGGGTCAACCGCCTCGACCTCAAGCTCATCCAGACCGTCCCCCTGCGCTTCCGCGACGCCAAGCTCGAGCTGTTCCTCGACTTCATCAACCTCGGCTCGTTCATCAGCGAGAGCACCTTCGGCCACACCGAGCTTTCGCCCTTCCTCTCCAACGGCGTCTTCCGCACCCGCACGCTGACGACCGCCGCCAGCTACGGCGCCGACGGCCGCATCGCCCCGCGCTTCGCCTCCCAACCCGCCGGCTTCAACATCAGCAACGAGCTGTCCCGCTGGCGCATCCAGCTCGGCACGAGGCTGAGCTTCTGAGCGCACCCTCGCCTCTCTTCGCTCCGGGCGGCTGCGGCAGCGCAGCCGCCCTTTTCTTGGCTCCGGTGGAATCGCCGGCCCGGCGCCGGCCCGGCCGCGGCGGCCGAGCCGGAGGTTGCGTTCGATCTCCAAACGGCCATGCTTCCGGCCGATGAAGAGCCTGGCCGATCAACTCGGCGAAACCGCGCATTGTTCCCTGCTGCAGCGCAAGGCCCGCCGCCTCGGAGTGCCCGACCTCGCTGCCGCCATCCGGCTCGCCGTCGCCCGCGGCGCCCGGCACTACGCCTCCGCCTGGGCCCCCGCCGAGTCCGATCCCGGTCCCGACGCCCTGCCCGACGAGGAGCTGGTCGCGCTGCTGCTGCTCGGCGCGCATCCCTTCGAACCCTTCGCCATCCGTTGCGCCGCCCAGCTCGTCTCCCGCTGCGATCCGGCCCGGCTGGCCCGGCTGGCCCGGCTGGAGCGGGTGGCGCGCCCGCTGGCCCACATCGCCGGCGCCGGACTGGCGCATGATCCCGCTCGCGCCGCGCAATGGCGCGATCTGCTCGGCCGCCTGGGCCGCCTGCCGCCGGTCCCCGCCGGCCGGCTCCCGCACTGGACCCGGTTCGTCTCCCATAGCGGCCTCACCCGCCGCGGCGGCCCCCGCACCGACTGGCTGCACGCCGCGCCATGACGAATCCCGAGCGCATCCTCCGGACGCTCGACCGGCACCTGCGTCAACCCACCCGGGTCGTGCTCTTTGGCCGCGCCGCCCTGGCTCTCGGCTACGAACAAACCCCGGCGGAATTCGCCGTCACCCAGGACGTGGATGCGCTGCTCCCCGGCCTGGACATGGCCCGGATCGAGGCCGACCGGCAGTTTTGGGCCGCGCTCGACGCCACCAACCGCGAGTTGGAGCCGTCGGGGCTCTACATGACGCATCTCTTTGCCGACACCCAGGTGGTGATCGCTCCCGATTGGTGGAAACGCACCGCGCCGGTCGAAGCCGCTCCGGCGTTTCGCCATCTGGAACTGTCACGACCCGCGACCGTGGATCTGATCCTGACCAAAATGATGCGTCACGACCCGCAGGATATGGATGACATTCGCTTCCTGCTTGGCCGCGAACGGATGACGACCTCGCGGCTCGAGCAGGCCTTCGCCGCCGCCCGCGTGCCGCCCGTGCCCGAGATCCGGGAGGCGTTTCAGGCCATGCAGCCCGCGGTGCTGGCGGTCGCGCGCTCCGGGCCGGTTTGATCACGAAACATCTGCCGCGCGCGGGCGCAAAAACTCGGCCCGGAACACGCCCCGGGCTCTCTGCCGCCGTCCAGCCGGCGGCTGGCGCGTTTTTCCCTTCCCGGATTGTTTTCGCTTCACCTCACCCCGCCAATAATTTTTCTCCGCAAACCCACGCAGAGCTGGCGGCAAGAACGGTCAAGTCCTAATTCCCGGCGCGCGGTGTTGCATTGTTCGCCTCGCTTCCCCTCTGAACGCCGCGCCGCGCCGCGCTTTCCGGGCAAAAATCATCCGGCGCGATTCGCCGCCGGCTTTGTCCACCAAAAAAGCAACGCTTCCTTGCCGGAAAATTCATTGACCGGCCTCCCCCCGCTACCATTAGTAGTGCCCTTGGTTCCGGGCAGCCACATCCTGTGGTGGTCAGCAACGTGTTGGGAAGTTCTGGCAACTTCGTGTCGCCAGCGCGGGCAAACCGTTTCTATGACCACGGGCACGTTGGCTTTTCGTCGCCGGCTCACCCCACGTTTTCACGTTCGTCACATCCACGCGTTCGTCATGCTCAAATCTTTCCAGGTTGGTTCCAAAAACTTCGTCCTCGATCAGGAAAAGGCCGAGGCCGCCTTCGCCGCCAAGTCCGTCATCAACGGCCGCCAGGTTCCCTACTTCAACATCCTCCCGCTGAAATACCAGTGGGCCTACGATCTCTACAAGACGATGAAGGCCAACCATTGGGAACCCGAGGACATCCCGATGGGCAAGGACATCGAGCAGTGGCGCGATGCGTGGACCGTCTCCGACCAGGAGCGCTGGATCATCCGCATGGGCATCGGCTACTTCTCCGCCGCCGAGGGCATCGTCGGCGACAACATCCAGCACGTCGTCCGCGAGCTCGTCACCGCCCCCGAGCTCAAGCTCGTCCTCGGCCGCCACGCCCACGAGGAGAACATCCACGCCGACTCGCTCCTCTACATGATCTCCTCCCTCGGCATCAACCCCCACGAGTGCGAGGCCATGTTCGAGGACATCGAGTCCATCGACAAGAAGAACGCCTTCGTCAACCAGGCCTCCAGCGCCCTCCGGCGCGATCTCGATCTGAAGGATCCCGCCAACCAGCGCCTCCTCGCCAAAAACATCTTCATCTTCGGCCAGTGCATGGAGGGCACCCAGTTCTACGGCCTCTTCGGCATGGTCCTCTCCCTTTACCGGCAAAACAAGTTCCCCGGCATCGGCCAGATGTTCCGCTACACCCTCCGCGACGAGTCCAACCACATCGAGCTGTTCCGGAACCTCTTCATGGACCTCATCGAGGAGAACCGCTCCATCTGGACCCCGGAATTCAAGGAGGATCTCCGCGACACCATGCGCGAGGCCGTCGCCCTCGAGAAGGACTTCATCCGCGACTGCCTGCCCGTCAACGCCGTCGGCCTCGCCGTCGATGAGTTCGTCACCTACATCGACTACATCGCCGACCGCCGCCTCGAGGGCTGCGGCCTCACCCCGCTCAGCCCCGGCAGGAAAAACCCCCTCCCCTGGCTCGCCGAGATGATGGATATCAAGAAAGAGCAGAACTTCTTCGAGGGTCGCGTCACCGAATACCAGAAATCCTCCGCCCTCGCCGTCGCCCACGACGACGAACTCTGAGTTGTAGGGCGGGATCGCCGCATCCCGCCTCCTCATCTCCTTCCACCTTCAGCCTTTCAGTTTTTCAGCCCTTCAGCCCTTCCAACTCCCTGCCCGGATTCCGCCATGAACAACCCATCCGTCGCGCAAGACCTTGCCCTCAAGAAATTCACCGGCACCCCCCAGGACCAGAAGCCCAACTACAACTGGCGCGACGTCCTGAAAGACGACCTCGCCGTCCCCGCCGTCGAAGTCCTCTGCCCGCACGGCTCCGAGCGCTTCGACCTCGCCGAGGTCGCCGACACCATCGGCAAGTCCCTCGCCAACCTCCTCCTCGCCCGCGGCGAGAAGGACATCTTCAACGAGAAGAACCAGCGCTTCGTCGCCGACGTCACCTCCGAGGTCGCCACCAACCTCACCAAGCAGGCCCTCACCCGCGCCCCCCTCCGCGTCTCCCTCCACGACCTCTACGTCCTCATCGAGAAGACCCTCGTCGACAACAACGCCCACGACGTCGCCAAGTCCCTCCTCCACAAGCGCGCCCAGAAACTCCTCACCGCCGACACCCAGCCCGCCGTCGCCGTGAAGCTCATCCGTCGCAACAACCAGGTCGTTCCCTGGAACCAGGCCAAGGTCGAGATCGCCATCCGCAAGGCCTTCCTCTCCCTCAAGAAGGACTCCGCCCCCGCCGGCGGCATCGCCCGCGCCATCACCGAGCGCGCCGCCACCCTCAAGCAGGCCTTCCTCCACATCGAGGAGGTCCAGGACATGGTCCAGGAAGAGCTCATGAAGTCCGGCCACTACAAGGTCGCCGAAGACTACATCCTCTACCGCGCCGCCCGCCACGCCGCCCGCGCCCAGGAATCCGCCGCCCGCCACGCCGGCGACCCCGTCGCCCCGGCCCCCGACGCCGCCCCCGCCGCCCCGCCCCAGGGTCAGAACTCCATGATCGTCGTCCAGCGCCCCGACGGCACCACCTACCTCTGGGACGGCGTCGACCTCAAGCAGCGCATCGAGTTCGCCTCCATCGGCCTCCACCTCGCCCTCGCCCCCGACCAGATCGAGTCCGAGCTCCGCCGCTCCACCTTCGACCACATCGCCCAGGGCGACCTCAACAACACCATCGTCCTCAACGCCAAGACCCTCATCGAGCGGGACGCCGGCTTCGCCAAATTCGCCGGCCGCATCCAGCTCACCTACCTCTACGAAGAAGTCCTCGGCTGGGACATCATCCGCGACGGCGTCGTCCGCCTCAAAGAGTTCCACCAGCGCGCCTTCGCCGCCTACCTCGACCGCGGCATCGCCATCAAGCGCCTCTCCCCCCGCCTCCGCGAATACGACCTCGCCGCCATCGCCGCCGCCCTCGACCCCTCCGCCGACCTCGAACTCGACTTCCTCGGCGTCCAGACCCTCTACGACCGCTACCTCATCATCGACAAAACCGGCAAACGCTCCCGCCGCCTCGAGACCCCCCAGTTCTTCTGGATGCGCGTCGCCCTCGGTCTCTTCCTCGACGAGAAGAAGGACCGCGAAAACTGGGCCGTCCGCCTTTACAGCCTCTACAAATCCCGCCGCTTCTGCAGCAGCACCCCCACCCTCTTCAACTCCGGCACCCTCCACTCCCAGCTATCGTCCTGCTACCTCTACTACGTGGACGACTCCATCGAGGGCATCTTCCAGCGCGGCATCGCCGACAACGCCTACCTCTCCAAGTGGGCCGGCGGCCTCGGCGGCTCCTGGACCCCCGTCCGCGGCACCGGCGCCCACATCGCCGGCACCAACGGCGAGTCCCAAGGCGTCATCCCCTTCCTCAAGCTCCACAACGACCAGCTCGTCGCCGTCAACCAGGGCGGCAAGCGCAAGGGCTCCGGCTGCGCCTACCTCGAGTCCTGGCACAACGACATCTTCGAGTTCCTCGAGCTCCGCCGCAACACGGGTGACGACCGCCGCCGCACCCACGACATGAACACAGCCAACTGGATCCCCGACCTGTTCATGAAGCGCATGGAGGCCCGCGGCACCTGGACCCTCCTCCGCTCCAACGAGACCCCCGACCTCCACGAGACCTACGGCCGGAAGTTCGAGGAAGCCTACACCCGTTACGAGAAGCTCGCCGAGGAGGGCAAGATCCAGTCCCACAAGGTCGAGGCCCTCGAGCTCTGGAAGAAGATGCTCTCCATGCTCTTCGAGACCGGCCACCCCTGGATCACCTTCAAAGACCCCTGCAACCTCCGCTCCCCGCAGGACCACGCCGGCGTCATCCATTCTTCGAACCTCTGCTGCATGACCGCCGATCAGCGCGTCGTCACTGCCGAAGGTTTGCTCACCGTCGGCGAACTCTATGCCCGCGCCCGCCGCCTCGCTTTGGTCGGCCCCGACGGCAACAGCGTGCTCACTGCCGAGCCCGTCAACACCGTCTTCGGCCGTTCCGGACCCGTTCCCGCCGGCCCGATGCTCCTTCCGCGCCCCGATGCCCCCATCGTTCGCATCATCACCAAGGAGGGTTTCACCCACAAAGTCACACCCGACCACAAGGTCTGGGTCGTCGGCCGCGGCTGGGTCGAAGCCCAGGAACTCAAGCGCGGCGACCTCATCGAGATCCAACAGGGCGAAGGTCTCTGGGGCACCGACGACGCCCGCGACCTCGCGCTTCTCGCCGGCCTGATCGCCGGTGACGGCACCTTCATGGTGCGCGAAGGCACCACCTCCGTTCTGCTCGACCTTTGGGCGCAGGAGTTCCCTCTCATTGACGAGGTCGAAGCCTGCGTTGCCCGCGTGCTCGCCGCCTCCGGCGAGGAATGTCACACCACTTCGTCGCGCACGCCCCGTTTCACCGGCGACGAATACAAGCGCCGCCTTTCCTCCGCGCCGCTCGCCCGCATCCTCGCCGCCCGCGGCTTCGCCCGCGACACCAAGCTCGTCGTTCCCGAATTCGTCTGGACCGGCACGCGCGACACCGCCGCCGCCTACCTGCGCGGCCTCTATGCCGCCGACGCCACCGTCGAAGCCTCCGGCGAGGTCACCACCTGCTCGCTCGCATCCGCCAGCCGGGAGTTCCTCGCCCAGATTCAGATCCTGCTCGCCAACTTCGGCATCAAGTCCTCCCTCACCAGGATGCGCGAGGCCGGCCTCGCCACCCTGCCCGACGGCCGGGGCGGCGAGCGCGAATACTGGCAGGCTGAACTCTTCCGCCTGCACGTCACCTCCATCCAAGGCTGCCGCCTCCTCGAAAACCTCACCGGCATCGGCGCCCTCCGGCAAAACGCCCGCTACCTCGCCAACCTCGAAAAGCCCGGCTATGCTCAGAAGATGCATGCCGCCTTCGAGGCGTTGGAGCCGCTGCCCAACGAGGATGCCTTCTGCCTCCAGGTCTTCACCGACGAACATTCCTGGACCGTCAACGGCCTCGTCACCAAGAACACCGAGATCACCCTCAACACCTCCAACGACGAGACCGCCGTCTGCAACCTCGGCTCCGTCATCCTCGACTCCCACCTCAAGCCCGACGGCTCCCTCGACCACGAGAAGCTCCGCGACACCATCTCCGTCGCCCTCCGCGCCCTCGACAACGTCATCGACATCAACTTCTACCCCACCGAGGCCGCCCGCCGCTCCAACCTCCGCCACCGCCCCGTCGGCCTCGGCATCATGGGCCTCGCCAACGCCCTTTACCTGAAGGGCATCGCCTTCGCCTCCCCCGAGGCCGTCGAGTTCAACGACGAGTTCATGGAGGCCATCGCCTACTACGCCTACGAGGCCAGCTCCGACCTCGCCGCCGAACGCGGCACCTACTCCACCTACAAGGGCTCCAAGTGGGACCGCGGCCTCCTGCCGCAGGATACCCTCGACCTCCTCGAATCCGAGCGCGGCGTCCCCCTCGACGTCCCCCGCGGCGGCAAGATGGATTGGGCCCCCGTCCGCGCCAAGATCGCCCGGCACGGCATGCGCAACTCCAACTGCCTCGCCATCGCCCCCACCGCCACCATCTCGAACATCACCAACACCTCGCCCTGCATCGAGCCCTACTACAAGAACCTCTACGTCAAATCCAACCTCTCGGGCGAGTTCGTCGTCATCAACACCTTCCTCGTCGAAGACCTCAAGGCCCGCGGCCTGTGGAACCAGGAGATGATCGACGCCCTCAAGTATCACGACGGCGACCTGAAGGACATCGAGGCCGTCCCCGCCGACCTGAAGGAGAAATACCTCACCGCCTTCGACGTGGACCACAAGTGGGTGATCGCCGCCGCCGCCCGCCGGCAGAAGTGGATCGACCAGTCCCAGTCCGTCAACCTCTGGCTCAAGACCCCCGACCTCAAGACCCTGAGCCACATGTATCGCCACGCGTGGAAAGCCGGGCTCAAGACCACCTATTACCTCCGCACCCTCGGCGCCTCCAACATCGAGAAAGCCACCATCAACGTGAAGAAGGAAGTCCGCGGCCACGCGGGATCAGCAGAACCTGCCCCGAGCTCGGTCGAACGGGCCGGCTCCTCCGCCGATGTGGGCGGGGTGCCCTCACCCCGCGACTCCGCCACTGGAGAGCCGGCGTCCCTGCCGGCCGCCACTGGCAAGAAGGTCTATTCCGACGCCGAAAAGAAGGCCTGCAGCATCGAAGCGATGAAAAACGGGGAAACCTGCGAGGCCTGCCAATAAGCTCCATGAGGCCGACCTGTCAGCCGAAGCCTTGGCGACGGCTGATGAAGAATGGCGAGACCTGTGAAGCCTGCCAATAAGCCTTCGCTCCAACTCTGACAACTTACGGGCCGCTCGCGACGCAAGTCGCGGCGGCCTGTTTTCATCTCACCACCTCTCTAAAGATGACCTTTGCGGAGTTCTATTCTGAACTACAGAAGCGTGAGGCGGTGGACCAACGGCCGCTCGTTCATGCTTGGCCGGATGAGTTGATCAACCGATTGGCGGAGGATTTCACCCAAACCGTCGGCTTCCAGTCGTTGAAAGGTGCCATCTGCCCGCTTCGCCCCGGCAGCTCGAATCAATCCGTCGGCAATCAGGTTGAAGCCTTTGTCGTGCCTAAATTGGTGGCCGGCCTGACCAAGTGCAGGTTGGGAAAATGCCGGGGCGCCGGCTATCCCGACCAACAACTGAAAGTCGGCGACCTGTTGATCCCGCTCGAAGTCAAAGCCACCGGCGACTGGAATCCTTCCGATTCCAATCGCCGGGTCCTGACCTCCTCTTCCGAGAAGATCCGGGCCCGGTTTCAGCCACCCATCCATCATCTGCTCTGCACCGTGCTCTATGCAGCAGGTGCTGAGGGCGCCCGGATCGAAGCCATTCGCTTGGATTTCCTGCAGCCGGACTCGCTGGCAAATGTTCGCCTTGAAGCCTCGGTCAGCCACAAGCTGCTGGCGACTGGCTCTCACCACAGCGTGATCATCTAAACGCCCATGCCTCTCACCCTGCCTCACACGGTTTCTCCTGTCGTCCCCTTGCTGGACGAACTCAGCGGTTTCTCGGGTTTTGGTCGGCGGACTGTGGCCGATACGCTTCAAATTCCGGGTTCCGGTTCGGTTCCGGTCTTCACCAACGAATTCTGGACCTCCAAGCAACGCGCCGCCTCTCCACTGCACGAAGTATCCTACCGCGCCTGCTTCAAGCCGCAGCTTCCCCGTTTCTTCATCGATCGTCTCACCCAACCCGGCGACCTCGTCTATGATCCATTCATGGGGCGCGGCACGACCTTGGTCGAAGCTGCCCTGCTCGGCCGCCGCGCAGCCGGCTGCGATGTGAACCCGCTCAGCCGCGTCCTCACCGCTCCGCGTCTTGCTCCACCAACATGCACTGAAGTCGGGCAGCGTCTCGCGGCCATCGACTTCAATTGGAAGGGCGATGTTCGCAACGACCTGAAGGTTTTCTATCATCCCGAAACTCTTCGACAGCTCACCGCGCTGCGCGCCCATCTCCTCCGATCCATCGAGCGAGGAGCCGCAGATAACGTCGATAGGTGGATTCAGATGGTGGCCACGAATCGTCTCACCGGCCACTCCCCCGGATTTTTCTCGGTTTATACCCTGCCGCCCAACCAAGCCGCTTCCATCCAGTCGCAGAAGCGCATCAACGCCCGCTACAAGCAGAAACCCGAACCCCGGGACGTGCCCGCCCTCATCCTCAAAAAGACCCGCCAGCTCCTTTCCGACATCTGTCCTCCGTCGTCTGTCCTCCGTCTTCCGATCCTTCTCACCCAATCCTGCGAAACGACCCCGCAGCTCGCCAGTGACACCGTCGCTCTCGCCGTCACCTCTCCCCCCTTCCTCGACACCGTCGATTACGCGCAGGACAACTGGCTGCGCGCCTGGTTCAACGGCATCGATCTCGACTCCGTCCCGATCTGGCACCTCCGCAGCCTCTCCGAATGGACCGCTGCCATGACGCGCGTCTTTCGCGAGCTCCACCGGATCCTGCGTCCTGGCGGTTGGCTCGCCTTCGAAGTCGGCGAAATCCGCGACGGCAAAGTCCGGCTCGAAGAGCCGGTGCTGTCCGCCGGCACGGCAGCCGGACTGCCCCCCGTCCTCGTCCTGATCAACAGCCAGCAGTTCACCAAGACCGCCAACTGCTGGGGCGTCACCAACAACGCCAGAGGCACCAATACCAACCGTGTGGTGCTTTTCCAAAAGAGCTGAGGAATCAGAGCGCAGTCAGCAGAGATCAGATCTGACTCCAAACTTCCCGCAGCCACCCGCCCCCGGCCACGCCGACCCCAGCCCCTGCCCGGCGGCAGCGTCACCATGTCCAGGGCCGGCACGGTCCACCGCTCTTGTTTCTGACCCCTGTCTTCTGACCTCTGGCCTCTGACATCTGTTTGCCACGCCATCTCGTCTCGACGCAGTCGCACTGCCGCGGGACGAAGGCGGAAGTCCTTAGCCTGTCGATCGGACGACGGCGGGGCAGTCCTCTGTATTCGGCAACCTGTCCTCCGCTCCGCCCCTGAAGCGCCCGCACTCTGCGGCCACAAAAAAGCCCGCGTTGTGACGCGGGCTTCAGGAGGTCGGGCTGCCGGTCTCAGACTGGCAATCGCCGGCGGCGCGACCACGCCAGGCCGAGCATCGCGGCGCCGGCGGCCAGCGCGCTTGTCGCCGGCTCCGGGATGGCGGTGGCGGTGAGCTTCAGGTTGTCGAGATACACCCCCGTGCCCGCTTCGCGCGGGATGAAGGCAAACCGCGTGTTGGTGATGTTCAGATACGTGTCTGCGACCGTGTAGGTGAAGGTCTGCCATCCTCCGGTTCCCGTGTTGTAGTTGATGGCAACGGAGGTGCCGAGAGAGTCCGGATTGTTGTAGCCCCAAATCCATGCCGCGGGGCTGTTGTCATCTATCGTGGGTCCGATGCCGAATGCCGACCCGTTGCCCACGGTGATCAGCAGATCGAACGACAACTGCACCAGGTGCGTCGTGGAGGTGAAGCCCACAGTGTTGATCGCCGTCGTGGTGGCATCATAGCCGCTGTCGAATCCGTCGATTAACAGGGAGTTGGCGTTGCCGTTGCCCTGCGCGGTCGAAACCAAGACGGTGGAGCTGCCGTCGGAATACCAGCCGGTGGGAATAGCGCCGGCCGACGTGCCGGAGAAGTTTTCTGAAAAAAGCGTGGTCTGGGCTGGCAAAACACCACAGCTGAATACGAATCCCGACAGTGCCAGCGTCAGGGCGCGCGCGTGAAGTCCGGGTTTCATGACTGGGAGAATGTTCCCGGGTTCCTTTCGCAGCAAGCCCAAAACACCCGACGCGCACCCGACGCGTCAGGCGCAATCCGAGGCAAAAGGGTGGGGTTAAAACTCCATGCAGCATCCCCCGCACTATTCCCTCCCAGCCAAGCTGGTCTCAATCTTCGCCAGGCGGCGGCTTCACGATGCACATGCCCGGCACGGTCCACCGCCGCCGTTTCGTTGATTCTTTCGCCGCGGTCCGTTGTCTGCAGTCTGTCGTCCGTCATCTGTCATCCGTCTGCTGCGCTCTCTGCGTTAAAACGATCCGCTTCGATCTGCTCCGTTGTCGGCAGTCAGTCGCTTGCCTCGCCATAGCTCCAGAGGAGCGACGGCGGGTCCGTCGTCTCGTCGCATCTCTCCTCCGTGTCTTGTGCCTCTGTGGTTCAGTCCGGATTAGGCCGGGATTGGTGGTCGGGCAGACAGACGGGGTCAGGGCAGACAGACGGGGTCTGAGAAGGCTTTGAGTCTTTCAGCCGCCGCCCTCCCCAGCCATCCGCTCCCGGCCCAGCCGACCGCCCTGTCGTCGGTCTGGCTTCTGCTTTGTCAGTAGTCTGTGGTCCGTAGTCTCTCGTCTCCCTCTACGCACCGCCCGCTTGCCGCTGAACCGGCCTGACTTGACCGCCCGGAGCCATCGGATCCCTTTCCCGCCATCACCAAGCGCGCGGACATCCAAGCTGCGGCGCTCCGCCTGCCCGAGAAGGACCGGCTCCACCTCGCCGACAAACTCCTCGGCAGCCTGCCACCGCCGCCTTCCGCCAGCGATCCGGACCATATCCTCGCCGAAGCGCTCCGCCGTGACAGCGGGATCGCGTCCGGCAAAGTCCAACCCCTCACCGAGGACGCATTCTGGGCCGGCGTGCGCCGGACCCGAGAGTGACCGTCACTTGCCATCCCGCAGTCCAAGGGGATTTGAACGAAGCTCTCGCCTATTCTGCGGAGGCCGGCGGTCCGCATCTCGCCGTCCGTTTCGAGACGGGCTCCGCAACTGCGTCGCCGCCATCAAGGCCGCGCCGACGCGTTTGCCCATTATCACCAAAGTCCGCTCTTCCGTCGCATCCGCCTGAAGAGCTTTCCCTACATCATTCTCTATCGGGAGATTCCAGCGGGGTTGCGCGTCACGCTGCTGAAACACGAACGCCGCCATCCGCTCTACGGACAAGAACGGCGGTGGCAGTTCGCCGCAGCGCTCTCCGCGCCCTGGTCGCCTGCGGCGCCGCCATAGGCTGGTAAACCTCTGCGGGAGAATCACCGCCCAGCCCCGGTTTCGCCTCTTGGCTTTCGCCGGCGCTTCGCCTTGGCTGAACCCGCCGGCAACCCAGCCCGCCCATGAAGCCCTCCTTCGTCCGGATTGCCCGGACCATCCCCTGCTTGGTCCTCCTGCTTGCGTCGGCCGCCTTCGCCGCCGGTCAAGAATCCCGGCCCGCGGAGGTCGCGATGACGCCCGAGCTGATGCAGCGGCTCATCAAGTTCGCGCGCAGCCAGAACGAACCCGGCAGCGTGACCGGCAAGATCGCGAAGATCTTCAACCTGTCCGACGGCGCCAAGGCCCTCCCCTTGCAGATGCTCGAGACCGAGCGCCCCGAAGGCACCTTCTTCGGCCTGCCCCTGTCGGCCGAATCCAAGGACATCCTCATCCTGAAGAAAACCCCCGAGGGCGACGTGGAGGCCTACCTGACGGACAAGACCGGCCGGCTCCGGGCCGCCGCCCTCGCCGACGGACAGCCGGAAGCCCGTCTCATCATCAACGAGCAGGCCGCCGCGAAATTCACCGCCGCCCTGAACCACCTCGCGCGCGAGGCCTCCGAGGATCTGCCCCCGACCAAGCCCGACGCCTGATCCGGCCGCCCGGCAACGGACTTGACCGATCGCCGGCCACGACGAGCACCCCCGACAGCTCCCCTCTTGCCCCATGAGAATTCTCGCCCTGCTGCTCGCGGGAGGTGTCGCTGCGGCGACCGCAGTCGCCGAGCCCGGACCCTCCACCGGCAAGACGGAACCGAGCCCGCGCGACCGCCGGTATTATTTCGAGCACCGGTTGCTGCCCAACTGGACCCACAAATCCGACGGCATCTTTTTCCGGGATCTGCGCTCCCGCGCGATCCAGAAGCTGCTCGACGTCGCGGCCGACATCGTGGGCGAGGACTACGCGGATAAAATCCAGGTGCGCCCGCTGGAGGACGAGAATCGTGTCCTGATCAGCTTTCCGGAGCCCCGGGAACTCGCTCTGTGCTACCATGTGCTGATCGTCCGCGAAGGGGGATCGTTTCGCATCATCACCCTGGAAAAGACCGAGGACATCCTCGGCACCGGAGTGAAGGGCGTGGTGGGTGAATGGACCGCCGAAGGAAGTCACCGCAATTTCGGCCCGCGCGACTACAGCGACGGCGACAGCTTTGTCCGGGAGCTGGCCGCCGGCCTGCCCGGCGCCCCGGATGCCGAAACCAGCCCGCCCGGGCCAAACGGGGAGACGCGCGGGCGGGAGGATGCCGGGGAGCGCAAGCTTTAGGCCCGGCCGCACGCGCGAACGGGCGGCCATCCGCTCCCGGCCAGGAATGCTCAGATTCCCGAGGAGATCGGATCCGGCTGTCGCACCGCCCGCGGCCTGCGGGTTTTTCTGTAGCCGCATGGCTTGCCCATGCCGGCGAGGATTGTTCTCCTGCTCTCCCCGGGCCGCAGGCGACGTCACGCATCGTCCGCGGCCTTGCACGCCAACCTCCGACCCATTGAACCATGTCCAGCCTCGGCCCGCAGCAGTTCGAGATCCCGCTCAGCGACCGGCTCTTCCAGACCCTCAACCCCGCCGACCCCATTATCGGCATCGCCCCCACCGTCATGGTGCCGGTCCTCGTCCCGTGGAACCTCCAGCGCACCGAGCTGGCCCCGGACAAGGAAGTGACTTTCGATCAGCCCCGCTGGAGCGGCTGCGGCCCCGGTCCGCACGATGTCTACGAGGAGCGCCTGCAGCTCGGGAACACCCGCGTGAAGACCGGCACCGTCACCTGGTCCGTCGAGACCGTCTGCTACCAGACCGTCCAGACCAACGCCGGGCATCACCGTTGGCTCATCACGCCCTGCGCCATCCTCCTGCGCACCTACAAGCCGCTCTCCGGCACCCCGCAGATCGTCGAGGCGCTGCGCAACCCGCAGCCCTGCCCCGGCCGCTGGGTCAACACCCCGCCCGAGGTCGCCGCCGCCCTCGAGCACGCCAAGCGCCAGCCTGACATCCCCCTGCCCAAGGATCTCGTGCCCGCCGCCGCCAAACCCGCCGCGAAGAAGAAGAAAAAGCCCGCCGGCTGAGCCACCCGCTCCGCCCCGAGCCTTTGTCATCTAATAGATGACAAACCGATCGGGGCAATCACCCGACCCCATGGATGCCATCGACCGTCACTCCGCTTTCCGCGCGCTCATGGAACTGCTTGAGATGGCCGAGCGGGAGAATCGGCGGGCGCCCCGCCGCTCCAAGCGGCGCCGCAGTCTGACCGGCACCGGCGAGGCCCTGCATCCCGGCCCCGGCACGCCGCTCTGGCTCGCATGGGCGCGCGAAGTCGAACGCCAGCTGACCCGGCGCGGCGAAAAGGTCAATCTGGCGCGGGAACTCGGCCTCAGCCGCCAGCGCCTCCCTGTTCCTGTTCTGATCAAGGCCCGGACCGCCCTGCCCGACGCCGAGCGCACGCTCCAGCTCCTGTCCTGGCTGCTGAAGCGTCGCGCCGGCCGCGGTGAACTTGTCGCCGGCCAGCCGCAGCCTCCACGGCATCGCTGACGGAGGGGCCGGCCATGCCGCGGGTTTGTCATCTATTGGATGACAATCCCCGCGTGGCGGCGGCGGTGGAACAAGCAGGGCTCAGAGACGGCGGCGTTTCCTGATGCCGTCCGCGTCTGCGGCCATTCGTTCCCGTCCGGGCTGCGCCCCGCCCATAAAAAGCCCCGCCGGAGGACGGGGCTCGAGGGACTCATGAGCGCTCAATGAGCACGCTTCACTTCGGCATCCAGAAGTCGGGGTCCGCCGCGCGGACCTCCTTCGAGACGTAGCTCATCCCGGCGTCCACGCGGAAGCGGCTGTTCTCCGAGCGGAACACCGCCTCGCCCCACTTGGCGAACACCGCGTGTTCCTCCTTGGTCGCCACCTCGAAGACCTTGTTGTGCTCCGCCTGCAACCGGTCGAACTCCGCGTAGTCGGCCACCGACACGAACACGACGTAGGTCGGGTCGGGCATGCCCGCCTGCACCGTGTAGACCCGGTAGCTGGCGTCGGGGGAGACACGCTTCCGGACGTCGGCGTAGGTCTTCATGATCTCGTCCATCGTGGCTTCCTTCCCCTGCCGCACGGAGAAGAACAACACCTCGAAGAATCTCATCTTCCCCGCCTCGGGGAATTTCCCGAGGCTCAAATCAGGCCGCCCGACGGTCTGCACGACATCGTAGCCCGTGAGGAATTCGCCGTCGGCCTGCGCGAGCCGGTCCAGCTCGGCGGAGAGCACCGGGTCCTTCGCGTCGCGCTTCATCGCGGCCGCCTCGGCCGCGTGCGAATCATGGGTGACGAGGAACCACGCCTGCGGCGTGCCGGTCATCGACGTGAGGGCGAGGTAGTAGCCGGGCGAGTTGGCCTTGGCGAAGGCCGCGGGCCAGCCCGCCTCGTTGCGGGCGTGGGCGGCGCCCATGCCGGGCTTGATGTGCTCGCGGATGATCGTGAGGCGCTTCGGTTGCGTGGTGGGCAGTCCGCTTTGGGCCGGGGCGAGCGCGACGCTGGCCAAGGCCAACGCGGTCGATAGACCGCTGCGTATCATAGTGCTTTTCATAACCAATCTTCTGTGTCCGGGGTTGTATGTGCGGGATGACTGACGGGACGGAGACTGTCCCGCGGCGCCCGCAGTCAAGAGAGCAATGCGGCCGGGACCGGAAAGCAGTAGAGAAACGACTGGGTTTCAGCCAGCGATGTCGCCCTGCCGCCACCCCGCTTTGCCTTGGCCCGCCCCAACCGCAGTGTCAGCCTGATGGCATGACCCGCCTCCGTGTCCTCTGTGTCTCCGCGCTCCTGCTCCTGGCCGGCTGCGCCAAGCCCGACCTGCCGGACCTGAAGGTGCGCGCGGCCACGCCCTCCGAGTTCTCCTCCTTCAAGACCGACCTCGAGCGCCGCTTCCCCAAGGAGCACCTCGAACCCCTCGAGACCGCGCTGACCGAGCTGCAATGGGACGCCATGCACCGCGGCATCAAGGCCTCCGCCGACCGCGAGCTGGACATGCTGGCGAAAATCGACGGCAAGACCGTGCGCGAGGCGCAAATCCTCGGCTGGCAGGCCCGGCGCGAACGGCTCCGGCGCGAAATCGCCTCGATGACGGAGATCCGCGCCCACAACCAGCGGCTCGCCGAAAAGACCGCCGCCACCGGCACCCCCGAATCCGTGCTCACCCACCTGCACAACGCCGAGGACATCCTCGCCCGCCAGAACCGCGACCTCGCCGCCACCGAGCACCGGCTGCTGCAGTGGGCGCTCGCCCCCGCGAACCGCTGAACGCGCCCCACCGGCCCCCGTTTGTAACACCATGTGTCATACCAACGTCCCTTGGCTTTTGGACTGTCATTGCGAGGAGCATTGCGACGAAGCAATCCATCTGGATCGCCACGGCCCGCCATGCGGGCCTCGCGATGACAAAAGTCAAACATCCGCGGACGCTTGCCTGGCCTAACAACCACCGGTTTCCTCCGTTGAACAATCGAGGCCCCATGAAACGCCAGCGGCTCAAGGATCAGATCCGCGTCATCTTCGACTCGAGGTTCGCCTCCTTCCTGAACCTCATGCTCGTGCTCATGGCCTTCAGCGCGGTGTTCCTGACGCTGAAGAGAATCCAGAAACCGGTCGAAGTGCCGTTCGAGTGGATCTGCCCCTGCCCGCCGGACCCGGACGCCCGGCATGTGACCATCGTGGCGACGGCGAACCACGCCTACTTCTGGGACCGCGAGGATCCTCTGCCCATCAGCGAGTATCAGGACCGCCTGCGGTCGTGGTTGAGATCAACGGACAAACCCGTGGTCCACATCTCCAGCGACGAGCAGGGCCTGCTCGGCGACGCCATGCGCCTGCTAGACGAAACCCGCCGCGCCGGTGTGCAGGCCGCCGGTTTCACCACCCGGCCGGCTTCGGTTCCATAGGGTATTTTTCACGACCGGCTGGAATTTGCCGCCCGCTCTTCGGCGGCGGCTGCGTGCCCGGTTGTGCTACGATGCGGGCATGACCACGCTCGACACTCCTGCCGCCAAGGCGCCTCGCAACTCGGCCCTTTCGTTCGCCATCCGCCCCATTTCCATGGACTTTGCCCAACGCGTCCGTTCCACCCTGCGCGATGATTTCGGCCGCCCGGTCGAGGTCACGGTGGCCGAAGGCGGCGAGCCCATGCGCGACCAGCTCCGCCGGGCCAAGCCCGGCGAGCGCCTCATCCTCTGCTCGTTCCCCATGAACCCCGCAACCGAGGACACCAGCCTCATCCGGGATAAACGCGTCAAGGCGCGCAGCGGCCGGCGGTTCGCGGCGGTCGTCCTGTTTGCGATCGGGTTCATCGCCCTCTCGCGGGACTACTGGGACATCAGCTGGCGCGAGTGGATGGTGGCGCTGATCGGCCTCGGCTTCGTCGTCTGGTCGGGGATGGTCCGCGAATCCGCGCTGCTCGTGCCGGGCGGCATCATGATCGGGATCGGCGTCGGGCAGTTGTTGCGACCCGGCTGGGGCAACGGCGCTTTCGCCCTCGCGATGGCGGGCGGCTTCCTGCTGATCATCGCCCTCTCGCGCCTCATCTTCGGCCGCCAGAAGGGCGAAAGCTGGCCGCTGTATCCGGCCGCGGGCCTCGCGCTGGTGGGATTGCTGCAAATGGCCGGGTCCGGTCTCCGCGAATGGTTCCGGCTGGCGCGGCCGTTCTGGCCGTATGCGCTCATCATCGTGGCCTTGTTTCTCTGGTTCAAGCAGCCCGCGGAGAAGAAATAGCGGCACGGCGCCGGGGCATCGTCGGCAACCGCACGCGGCGCCGGCAGGCAAACCGGAACGTGACTCCGCCACCGTTCCGTGGTTTTATCCCCGCCATGAACCTGCCGGACAAGGAAGCCGCGACCGCGCTGCTGCACCAGCATGTGCAGGATGACTACCAGCGGCTGCACGCGCAGATGGTGGCGACGGCAATGGAGGGCTACGCACACCACTTCAGCGCCCTCGCCGTGCAGACCATGCCTTCGGAAGCGCCGGGCTTGCGCCACATGCGGGACTCGAATCCCGCGTTCAGCGCTCCGTCGCCCGCACTGCCGCCCGGCGGCGAGGATCCGCACCTGTGGTTCATCACCGGCCTGCTCCACGACATCGACTTCGAGCAGCACCCGGACGCCCACCCCGGCCCGTCGCTGCAATGGTTCAAGGACTGGAGCTGGCCCGACGCGCTCATCCACGCCGTCGAGGCGCACGCCTACGGCTATCACGGCTTCAAGACCCTGCCGCAGACCCGGCTCGCCGCCGCGCTGCTCGCCACCGACGAGCTGACCGGCATCTTCTACGCCTACCGGAAGATGAACCCCGTGCCCTACGGGCAGATGAAGGCGTCCTCGATCAAGAAGAAGTTCAAGGACCGCACTTTCGCGGCCAAAGTGGACCGCGCCACCATCGAGCTCGGCTGCTCGCACCTCGGCGTGCCGCTCGACGCGCACATCGAGAACCTGATCCGTTTCCTCGCTTCACTTTCGTGAGGACGAGCCCTGCCTAGTCCCGCCCGACGGGACGGAGCAACGGTCGCGTCACCGCCCTGAGCGCGAACGCCGCCGCGCGGCCGGGGATTTACTTTGCACCGTCGCGGCATGGCGTGAGACAAACCCGGCGTGAAGCTCATCCGCCACCTCACCCCGCCAGGCCCGGCTTGGGCCGCCCTGCAACCCGACGGCTCCGTGCGGGCCGTCGAGGGCGATCCCGCCAGCGGGTTCCGCGCCACCGACCGGGTCGTCAAGCCTGGCAAACAGCTCGCGCCGGCCGTCCCTGCCACCATCGCCTGCATCGGGCTCAACTACGCCAAGCACGCGGCCGAGGGCGGCAAGCCGCCGCCCGAGCGCCCCATCTGGTTCATGAAGCTGCCCGGCGCCGTGCAGAACCCCGGCGAGCCCATCCGCATCCCCCGGAACCAGCCGAGCACCCAGGTGGATTACGAAGCCGAGCTGGCCATCGTGCTCGCCAAGGAGTGCCGCGACGCCACCCGCGCCAACGCGCTCGATTTCGTGCTCGGCTACACCTGCGCCAACGACGTCTCCGCCCGCGACTGGCAACGCGACCTCGGCGGCGGCCAGTGGAACCACGCCAAGAGCTTCGACACCTTCTGCCCGCTCGGCCCCGTGCTCGTGACGAAGGACGAGATCCCCGCCCCCAACGCCCTCCGCATCCGCTCGCTCCTCAACGGCGCCGTGATGCAGGACTCCAACACCGCCGACATGATCTTCGACGTGCCCGCGCTCATCGAGTTCCTGAGCGCCGACAAGACCCTGCCCGCCGGCACCCTCATCCTCACCGGCACGCCCGAGGGCGTCGGCTTCGCGCGCAAACCGTCCGTCTGGCTCCAGCCCGGCGACACCATCGCCATCGAGATCGAGGACATCGGCACGCTGAGCAATCCCGTGGTGTGAATATGCGATGGCGTTGGTAGGGCGGATTATCCTTAATCCGCCGCGGCGCGTTAGGGATAACGCGCCCTACCTTTCCCCTATGAACAAAGTCAACCTCCGCGCCGTGCCCGAGGTCGAACAGCGTTCGCCCTCGGGAAAATTCCATTCGTTCGGCCGGAACCTCTCCCTGGCGCTCGGCGGCGTGCGCAACACCGGCGTGTGGGGCGGCGGGCATCCGTTCGACCTGCAGTTGCGCCGTCTCCCGCCCGGCGCGGCGGTGTGTCCGTTCCATGCCCACCTCAACCAGTGGGAGCTGTTCGTCGTCCACGCCGGTCGCGGGATGGTGCGCGCCGGCGCCAAGACCTATCCGGTCCGCAAGGGCGACGTGTTCATGCACCCGCCCGGCGAGCCGCACCAGCTCATCAACTCCGGCAAGGCGGACCTCGAGGTGCTCATCATCGCCGACAACCCGACCTTCGATGCCTGCCATTATCCTGATTCCGGCAAATGGGCGTTCGGTCCGCCCGCCCGGATCTTCCGGATGATCGAATGCGACTACTTCGACGGGGAGGATGCGGTGGAGCGGCTTGCCCCCAAGCCGCTTGGACGCGTCGGGGGCAACGCGTCCCACCCAGTTTACCGCCCGCTGCCGGCCCCGTTGCCCAAGCCATCCACGCCCTTCATCCGCCGCCGGGTGAATCTGTCCGGCCTGAAGTGGGAGCACTGGAAATCGCCGGGCGGCCGCTTTGCGCAGGCCGGCAAGGATCCTTCCGACGCCATCGGCGACACGCGCAACGACTGGCCGCAGAAAGGCCATCCCTTCAACCTCGAACTGGTGAAAGTGCCGGCGGGGAAGTCAGCCTGCCCGTTCCACTGGCACTCCGCCCAGTCGGAGCTGTTCTGGATCCTCGAGGGCACGGCCACCATCCGTGCGGGGAAAAAGCGTTTCAAGGCGAAGGCGGGCGACATCGTGCTGCATCCGCCGTTCGAGCCGCACGAACTCATCAACGACGGCCGCCGGCCGGTGACGTTCTACATCATCGCCGACAATCCGCCGGTGGACTACTGGCGCTATCCCGACTCGGATAAATGGGGACTCCGCGCCCCGCGGAAGATTTTCCGGATGACCGGGGTGGATTACCACGACGGCGAGGAGTGAGCCAAGGGGTGGAACGCGTTGCCCCAACGCGTTCAAGCGCCTTGAGGGCAAGGCGCTCCACCCAAGTCACCCACCGGCCGGGCGCTTCCGCCCGGCCGGCAAGAAAACGATGCGCGCCTGGATCAGGCGGCCCGCGCCTTGCGCCGAACGCGGTGGAGCATCACGCCTGCCAGCGCCAATCCGCCGAAGATGGCCGCGTAGGTCGAGGGCTCGGGGATGGCCTGGATCTGGAAGGTAACAATCGTGGCGTATGTGCCGCCACTGAGAGTCAGCGAACCGAGCGAGTTATCAACGTCCACGACCTTCGCAAAGACCAACTCGGCGCTCGTAGTCTGTCCCGGTGCCAGGCTGAAGCTGTTGGCGGGGATCAGGAAGGACGTGGTGGCGGATGAGCTGCTGAAATCGTCATAGCCGGCATCAATGCCAAGGACGATCACATCCACGCCGTCTACCATACCCGCGAAGGAATCAAAGGTGATGGTGTAAGCCTGGGTTGGATCGATGAGCAACTTGCCGCCGGACCAAGTGCCGTTGGTGATACTGAACGCGTTGGCAAAGGTGTCGTTGAGCGTGAGCGTGAGTTGATCAGGCGCCGTGTTGCTGAGGTTGGTGTTAGGAATGTCAAAGACGTAGTTACCGGTGTTGTAGGCAGCATACAACGCCGTGGTGTCGGCAAAGACCTCGGCAATCTCGAAGTGCTTATCACCCTCGTCGTCGGCCAGCGGCTGCGGGCTGGAGGCCGAGCCGCCTGGTGTGGTGAACTGGTAGGTGCCGCTGAAGCTCGAACCCACCACCTCGGCGAAGAACCCGTAAGGTGTGCTGCCGGCAGATGAGCCCGAGCCGCTGGTCTGGGTCAGATCGTATAGATAACCGATCCGGAACGCGGTAATGGTTTGTGCAGTGGCGAAAGCGGCCGCGGCGAGCGCGCCCGCGAAAACGAGGAGTATACGCATCATTTTCATACAGCCATATGCAATAACGCCCTCCTCGCCCAAGGCGAGCCAAACCACCGTCCGGCAGGTCCGGTTGGACGTGCCCTATGCCGCACTGACCTGCCGCGCGGCGCGATAGAGCATCA
>Ga0187894_10001218_pt1 | contig 33510 bp, 29 predicted proteins | sample GBC1701081metaG_FD_136650 | JGI IMG/M metagenome (GOLD analysis project Ga0187894, IMG submission 136650) | White microbial mat communities from a lava cave in the Kipuka Kanohina Cave System on the Island of Hawaii, USA - GBC170108-1 metaG ...
CCCCGCGGCTGCGCCGCTTGATGTGCGGAAGGTCTCCGACCTTCCGGGAGCATTCGCCACTTTACCTCAGGGGCTATGCCCCCGCGGCTGCGCCGCTTGATGTGCGGAAGGTCTCCGACCTTCGGGAACATTTGTCTCTTTACCTCAGGGGCTACGCCCCTCTCCTCCATTCGATTCGGTCAATATCAACTCGCAGCGGTTCATCATCAGTTTCGCATCTTTGCCAGTACCGCGCGCTCGACCAGCGATAATCAATCGCGCGTTCAACCAATCCGGCGCGCACCGGGTTTTGGTGTATATAGTTTACCTTCCGCATAAATACAGCTTCGCTGAAAACCGAAAAGACATTCTTCTCCTGCTGCCATAGTGAATAGCGATGGTTGCGCTTCCACTCTTCGTGCCGCAACTTTTCGAGCGAGCGTTGGTAGTCCTTCTCTTTCAGGTGTTCGATCACCCGGTGAGCGACTATGCCTTTGATATAGCGCAAAAGGTTCGACGGTTTGTCAGGTTGATCGGTCAGTAGATGCATATGGTCGGGCATAATGACATAAGCGAAGAGCAGGAAGCCATGTGATTGCCGCGATTCATCAATAGCGCTGCAGGTGATGGTTTTGATCGCGTCGGTTTGGAAGACAGGCAAACGATCTTTGGCCACCATCGTGATGAAGGGCGCGGGAGTGTCTCTTGAGATTCTGAATTTTTCTGACGCCATGGCCGGGGGCGGGGCGTAGCCCCAGAATAAAAGTCCATGCTCTCGGGAAGTCACAGTCCTTCCGCACATCAAGCGGCACAGCCGCAAGGGGCGCAGCCCCTAAAGTAAAGTGCGCCTCCGGAAGGTCGCAGACCTTCCGGACATCAGGCGGCGCAGCCGCAAGAATAGAACGCAATTTTTTCAGAAGGTCGAGAAGCCTTATGCCGCAGCCGCAAGGATACAGTGATACTGGTTATTTTGAAATGCCGCTGGTGAGCCATTCAGTTCTCGTTGCAGCGCCAGGCTCTCACTCACCATGGTGAACAATATGCTGCGCCGATTGAGGCAATTCTTGAAGCGCCGTTTGTAAGAAAGAAGGCAGCAATGGCAAGCTGGATAATACCTCCGGGCGCCGCGGAAACCATTGAAAGGTTAACTTCACTTCCTCTTCTTGACCTTGAAATGAACCTGGTTCGACAAGGCAGTTATTTGTAATCGGAAGTCGCATCAAAAAATAAAGCCCTATTTCGTGGTAGCGATTATCCGCATACGTGAAGAAATTTTCGACGAACCAAAGCAAACGAACGACTTCAACCTCAATACCAATTTCCTCTCTCATCTCCCGTTTCAGTGTCTGCTCAGCGGTCTCTCCGAACTCCGCTCTGCCGCCCGGAAAAGTCCAGAAATCCTCCCCTTCGGCTTGATGCAAAAGAACAGAGCCCTCATGCACGGCAATGCCGGCTACTCGATAGTTGAAACGAGTATCTCCCTCTTTGAGTCTGATCATCATCTCAGCGCCTCAATTCTTCACTCGGTAATGGAGCAGCAAGACGCCGTTTTCGTAAACCTTGCTGCTGGTTAGTTCCAGATCAATCGGCCTGGCGCTTTTGGAAAGAAGCGCAATGCCCGAACCGATGTCTTCCGGCCCATCAACACCACATCAAACCACGTTTTCAACGATTCCAGGTACTCGGTCACGTGCTCTCCTTGCTCAAGAAAACCATTGACCGAGCCATCTTCGTGACCAATAAATCCATCAACGGTCGAGGCCATGTAATATTTTAGTTTTCGCATGGGTGGCCTTTCTTTAGCTTGCTGTAAATCGTACCTCGAACGATTTGGCCTGCGGCTCGACGAACCGGACAAGCCGTTCTCCTTCCTCGATCAGCGCGGCGCGATCCTTCTTAGTCAGCTTATCGAACGGCTCGATCACAAGCGTCGCCGCTGTCTTGGTCTTCTCGATCTTCCATGCGCCGCGCACAAAACCGTTCACGAGGATGGTGGCCGCGACACGCAACCCCGGAAGATAGACCTTCGAGCGATATTCATCGGCAACCACGCGGGTGCGATTACTGTGCGAGAGAAGCAGGTTGTCGTACTCCGGCAGGAATCGCACTGGCGCGGGAACATCTTCAGCGGGCAACGATACGTCAGGAAGGTCGAACAATTCGCTCCGTCCTTCGCTGCGATAGGTTTGTAACTCGGGTTTCAGCTTCTCAAACGTCTCCTTCAATTTCATCCCCAACCACGTCTGCGCATCTGTTACCGAAGCTGGGCCGAACGCCGCCAGATAACGAAACACCAATTCGCGCAGGTTGTCCTCAGGCGAGATAGGCCGTCCGATCCACGATTCGGCGAGCGTGAATTCTGGCTTGTTGGAGTAGCTCCATCCGGTGGTGATCGGAACTTGCACGAGAGGAATATGCGTCCGTACCGAGTAACGCATCGCCCCGACATCGTGGCCGGGCATGAGTTTGGTAACCATGTCGCTGATCTCGGCGAAGGTGCGCGGCTTTTCGCCGATGAACTTCCGCGCCGCCTTCAACAACTTATCGAGATCAAAGCCCTGGCCGCGCTGCTTGGCGATCGCGCTCGCAGCCCCGATCAGCACAGGCTTGAGCGCCGTGCGAAACTGCGCGTAATCCTCCGCCGTGCAGAGGTGGAGCGTGGCGCGCATCAACGTGGCCTTGACGACTTTCCGGTTCTCGATCTGGTCGGCGAGGTCTTCGCGTTGGAAGCCGCGCAGCCGCGTCCACAAGCCGACGTACGGCGCCGACGCGAGCTGAGCCTGTAAGCCGACCAGCCGTTCGATGGCGGCAGGAACCGGCAGCGTCTCGCGCTCCAAGAGCATCTGACGCGCCAGCGTCGCCCGGTTGAGTTCACGCAATTTTAAAATGCGATCTGCCATATTTTCTGAAATGAGAGCTAAAGAACCAACATGGTGGCAGTCCAATGGGGCGGACGCTTAGGCTTCTCAATTAGCCATTAGGATGTTTCTGCACCAAGTTGTTCAAGTCGTGATAGCCACGCGGAGAAATGAGGACACTTGCTCCGAATGGCAGTCAGACCGATGAGTTCGGCCACCTGTGGTCCCACGATGGGCTTCGCGCCTTTGTAATCCGGAAACTGGGCGATGATACGTTTGCTAGGAGCCGAGTGCTGTCCGTCATTAATCAATTCGGGAGTGTCCATACTACTAGCGATGGCTTGGAGAGCGGCAATTTCTTTGGCGTGGCGATCATAAAAGTAATCAAAACAGGTTGGGTCAGCGAAGAGATACGCCTCGTATTCGTGCAACTGGATGTATGGGATGAATCGCGGATCGCCGATGTCTTGGGCGAACCGTTGCTCCAGAAGTTCAACTCGCTTATAGGGCAAATGGCGCAGTTTCTCGGCCTCATCCAAACCCGGAAACTGAGCGTGGATGGCATACAGGTCGATCATTGTCGTGAAGAACACAATCGTCCCCCGGAAGTGTAATTTTGCTTTCCGACTCTGAGAACGTTCGCTATCCGCAGGCTCCAATTCATCCGAATCATTCGGCTCGGATTCCCTGGTGAGCGCTTGAGAGATTATCTGCAAGTCGAGTCCGCAGGATCGGCAAAATTTTTGCTCATCGGAGAGTGGCGTTGCGCATTTTGGGCAATACATCATCATCCCCCTTTTGCTATTCGGCGCCATCATCGTGATCGCGTTTGTTTATGCGTCTGACGTCATGCGCAAACAGTTTAATCTCCGGACCATCCTCAGACAATCTGATCATTTGTTCGAATCTAAAACCCAACTTTTCGAGAACTTTGACCGAGCTGTGATTGTCGGGCGTAGTCACAGCTACAATGCGATTCAGACCAAAAGCGCTTTTCCCATACGCCATCACGGCGGAGGCGGACTCATACGCGTATCCGGCGCCCCAAAATTTCGGGAGAAAAGCGAAGCCGAGATCAACGTCTTTCAAGGATTCTCTTTTTATCAGACCACAGATTCCAATCGGGATTCCATTCCCCTTCAACTCAGTCAAGTACAGCCCGAAGCCGAACCGTTCATAGCTCTCAACCGGCCCTTTCAAAATGTACTCACGAGCGCCGGCGATTGTTCGAACACCTTTGTCTCCGATGAAGCGCAGCCACGAGGGCCCATTCACAAGCTCGAGAATAAAATCCGCATCTTCTATTGAGAGCCTGCGAATAATCAGCCGGCTTGTTTCCAGAACTTTCACGGTAGAAGTCCCTTTTGAACCGCGCATTGAACGCGCCGCGCGCTCCGCGAATTCCGCGGTCGTCTAATTGCTCAGACGGTAAAGATGGGTCTGGCTTCGCACGAAGATCGAGCCGCCTGAGACAGCCATCGAGGCAAGCGTTTGCCCGTCGAGTTGGTTTGTCGCGAGCGCCTTGAATTGCTTGCCGGGCGCGATCACGACCGACTGCCCCTCTTCGCTGAGGAAGTAAATCCGTCCGTCGGCGTAGATCGGAGAAGCCGAGTGATTGCCTCCCAGGCGCGTCCGCCAGCGCTCGGTTCCTGTCTTCGCATCCACACAGCTCGCGATGCCGTTATCGCTGACCATATACAGCTCGTCTCCAACGAGCAGTGGAGACGGCGTTAGCGGCGCGCCCCGATTGAGTTTCCAGGCAATGTGCGACTTCGTGACATCCCCGCGGCCATCCAAACGAACCGCCAGCAGCGATGGTTGCATGAATCCGGTGCAGATGAAGACCAGTCCATTGCCGTAGATCGGCCGCGGCACATTCGAAAATCCATCGCCGTACTGCGCGTGCCAGAGTTCCTTGCCCGTGCGCGGATCGTAGGCGATTGCGCGGAAAGCGCCCGGACTGATCACCTGATCGCCCGCGGGAAGGCGCACCACCAGCGGGGTCGTATAGGCCTGAGCGCCTTCGCGGAACTTCTTCCATCGGACCTTGCCCGTCAGCTTGTCCAGCGCAACGACAAACTGGGAGTTCTGGCCATCGCAGCTCACGATCAAAAGGTTGTCATAGATGACCGGAGAGCCGCCCGGGCCGTGTTGCCCGTTGTCGTACTCGATTCGGGTCTTCCAAACGATTTCGCCGGACTGCGTGAGACAAGCGGTTCCGTAGGCGCCAAAGTGCAGGTAGACCCGATCGCCTTCAAGGATCGGTGTGGGCGACGCCTGGCTGTTTTTTGCGTGAATCTGTCCCGATGACCTTATGCGAAAGACCTCGATGTTCTGCAAGATCGCGCCGGTGTTGCGATCCACCGAGATCGCGCGCAATGATTTCCCTTCTTCCGTCGCCGTCGTCAGCCAGATGCGATCCCCCTGAATCGCCGGCGAAGACCATCCCCTTCCCGGAATCGCAACTTTCCAGCGCACGTTCCTGTTCTCGCTCCACGTCAGAGGGAGTCCGCGTTCATCCGAATGGCCCTGCCCCGTGCGTCCTCGGAATTCGGGCCAATCCTGGGCAAGAGTTGTGATGGAAAGAAAAAGAAAAAGTAGAACTCTCATAATTCGGGTATATACACTACAACTGCGCGGTGACCAAGACACGGCCCTTGGCGCCCAAGGCAGTTTCTCCATTTTGGCCCTTGATGCGGCCTCGTAGCTCAACGACCTCTCCCTTGAGTTTCTCGTTCGGGGTTACTTTCACCACCAACCATTCAAGACGAATCGTCTCGTCAGCGTAGACCGGACGCCGGAAACGCACCCAGAATTCGAGGCCGACCATTGCCCCGCGCTTGGAATAATGCGACGCCGTCAGTCCAAGCAGGAGCGCCGTTGTATGCGCGCCACTCGCGATTAGACGTCCGTAGCGGGTGGCGGCTGCGAACTCCGGATCATAATGCACGGGATTGGTGTCGCCCGCAGCCTGCGCGTATGCCGCGACCAACGCGGGAGTGAGCGTGATCTCGGTGGAAAAACGTTCTCTCGGATAAGCTCTCACAATTTGCCTCCTCTGGTCGCACAATCTCATCCGCCATATTCGCACTCCGCCTGGCCAATAATACCAGCGGCAGACAGGCGGATTTTTATTTCCCGCCTGCCTGCTACCGATCCTTACTCTGGCTATTTCACATTGAAATCAACAGAAGCCGAAGTGTTCTCCCACTGCAACTTCAGCGCGCCGCCCTTACCAGCCTTGGCCAGCGCAATAGTGAACTGCTCGACAGGCGCGGAGGTCTTACCGACTTTCATATCCACCCGTCCGAGGTCCTGCTTCTCGTTGTAACTAAATGCGCCAAACTGATCGGCCACTTTGTTGACAATCAGCTTCCAGCCGGTTTCCGAGGGCAGCGTGAAGATCGCATAGCTTCCTTTCGGAACCGCCAGGGTTCCGATCGTCAGGTCCGCTTCGGTGGTCAGCACGGTGGCTTCGTCGGCGCCGGTGCGCCAGACCTGGCCATAGGGAACCAGACCGCCCACGATTTTGCGCCCTTTCATTGAAGGCCGCCCGTAGGTGACAGTGATTTTCCTGCCATTAAGCGTCAGTTCGACAGTTTCGTGCGGGCTAACGCGATTTTGTTGCGCAACAGCGACCGCGCCAAACAGCGTGACGAAGGCCGTGAGAACAGACAGAATTCGACTCAGTTTCATTTTGTGTCTCCTTTTAAAAGTATATTGAGTTGTGTTGATGGGAGTAAGCTCGCAAGTCAGGCTTAACGAAAAAATACACGACTCTGTTTCATCAGATTCATCGTGTAGCCATACCTAAAACTCCACGGCAGGTCGCTCGATCAGTGGCAATGATTCAGGAGGAAGCGCCGAGGCGACGATGGACTGCAAGTATTCCGCCTGCGCCTGCATATACTCCTTCATCTGCGCTTCGTCCACTGGCCGCGTCAGCCTGATCGGTTCATGATAAACGATCTTCACCTTGTACGGCCGTGGAAAGATGTGATGCGGCGAAAAGGCTCTATAACCTCCGATGATCGTCACCGGCACGATCGGCGCGTTTGTTTTCAGGGCGAGGCGGACCACGCCCGCTTTGAATGGCATCAACCGGCCAGTGCGCGTGCGCGAGCCTTCGGGGAAAATCATCAATCCTCCGCCCTGGCGCAAGCGCTCCAGCGAATGGCGAAGCGCGGCGCGGTCTCCTTTTTCGATGTTGACCGGGAACGCGCCGTAAGCCCGTATTAGTTGGCCGAGCAGCGGCAGTCGCGTCAGCCTGTCCCAGGTCATATATCGGAAAGGCCTGTTGAATGGGATCGTGACCCAGAGCGGGTCGAAGTAGCTGACGTGGTTCGGCGCCACAATCATTGCGCCTTCCTTCGGCATCCGATCCGCGCCTTCAAATTCAATTCGAAAATAAAGCCGGCAGAATAAGCCAACCAACCACCTTGAACATTTAAATACCCAGAGCTTCTCCATTTTTTAACCTGTGTGGTTTCTCCGGACATTAGCGCGCATTTTGGGGTAGTTTAGAATTGCTGGAGGGCGCGCTGGGTGTTCCGAACGCTTCGCATACTAGCACAATCAACTTCGGCAGTTGAACGGCGGCGCTTGATCACTGATCCCGCCTCCGCATATCATCGGCGACGATACGGATTCCAAACGCTTTTCGCAGGAGTCATTCATGTCGCTACGGTGACGCCCTGAAACGATGAAACCGCGGCGCGCGATGTCCGACAAACTGCAGTTTGTTGTTGACCCAGCAACGGGCGCGCTCCGGGAACCTCGACAAACTGCAGTTTGTCGGACATTTTCGAAGGAGTCGTTCATGTCGCACGTGACGACGCCCTGAAATAATGAAAATCAACCACGAAGAAACGAAGAGCATGAACATGAACATGAAGAAGAAGAGATAGTTTTAAAGCCCTTCGTTATCTTCGTGGTTGATTTTCCGAGGAGATTGAAGTCATGCCTTATTCAGAGATGTTGATCAAACCGATGAGAGAAGACCTGACCCGGTTGGGAATTGAAGAGACGCGCACGCCCGAAGCGGTTGACGCGGCGATTCAGAACACTGAGGGAACGCTGATGGTCGTGGTCAATTCCGTCTGCGGATGCGCCGCGGGCAAAGCGCGCCCCGGCGTGGCGATGGCCCTGGAGCACAACTCCAAGCCTGATAGATCAATCACCGTCTTCGCCGGCGCCGACATCGAGGCGACCGAACACGCGCGCGGTTATTTCAAAGGTCATCCGCCGTCGTCGCCATCCATCGCGCTGCTCCAAGGCGGCAAGCTGATTTATATGATGGAGCGTTACCAAATCGAGGGACGCAGCGCCGAACAGATCGCGGATGAATTGAAGAAGGCCTTCGACAAATTCTGCGCGCCCACCTCTCAGCAAGCTAGCGTGGGCGATTAAGAGCGTCAGACCAGATAAAAAAATGTGAGGCAGAAAAATAAGGGATTCCATTTTTCTGTCTCACATTTTTTTGTCCGGTCGCTGAATGAATCCTGACATCGGAAACCCCATCTATCTTTTATTACTTCAGTTCTCTGGCCAAACCCGTGAACCGATGCGTCGCCTCCAGGTTGCTCATCGCCATCCCTAGCGCCTTCGTCGTTCCGATCATGACCACGGTCTTCTTCGCGCGCGTCAGAGCCGTGTAGAGCAGGTTGCGGCTGAGCATCATGTAGTGTTGCGTGTGCAGCGGGATGACGACCGCCGGGTATTCCGATCCCTGGGCCTTGTGAATCGTCACCGCGAATCCGTGCGACAGCTCCAGCGAGTCGGCGAAATCGTAAGCGACGATCCGATCAGCGAAGCGAACCGCGATCATCTGATCTTCGAGGTCAATCGCTTCGATCATACCGATGTCGCCGTTGAAGACTTCGAGCCTGTAGTTGTTGACGCGCTGGATCACCTTGTCGCCGACGCGCAACATCCGATTGCCGCGATTCATTTCGGCTTTGCCCGGCGCAGTCAGCGATTGTGGATTGAGCGCGGCCTGCAAAACGTCGTTCAAGTGATTGGCTCCGGCGCGCCCCCGGTTCATCGGCGACAGCGTCTGGATGTCTTTCAACGGGTCATAACCGAAACGCTTCGGCAGACTCTTCGACACCGCGCTGACGATCAGCCGGACGACTTCTTCCGGCTCTTCGGCTTCGATGAAATAGCAATCGCTTCTCTCTCCGCCGGGTTTGACCAGACGTGGGAATTCGCCTCGATTGATGCGGTGCGCGTTCTGCACGATCAGGCTTTCGGCGGCCTGGCGAAAGACCTGGGTCAACCGCGCGACCGGCGCGACGCTCGAATTGATCAAATCCTGCAAGACCGCGCCCGGACCGACCGAAGGCAATTGATCGGCGTCGCCGACCAGAATCAATTGCGAGTGTTCGTCAACCGCTTTGATCAGACTGTTGGCCAGCACGACATCAATCATCGAAGCCTCGTCAATAATCACGACATCGGCTTCGAGCGGCCACACGTCGTTGCGCTTGAATTGCATCGCCGCCGGGTCGAATTCGAGCAGACGGTGAACCGTTTTGGCTTCGCGGCCCGTGACTTCGGACAGACGCTGAGCGGCGCGGCCCGTGGGCGAAGCCAGCGCGACCGTCTTCTTCATGGCGTAAAACAGTTCGACCATCGCGCGCAGCGTGAAGGTCTTGCCCGTGCCGGGGCCGCCCGTCAGGATCATCACGCGCGATTCGGCCGCGAGTCGGATCGCCGACCGTTGCTCTTCTGAAAGCTCGATCCCGCGTTTCTCCGCGAAGCGATCGAGCCACGACCCGACCCGATTCGGATCAACGCGCGCCGGCTTTTCGATCAACGCCTTCAACCGGCGCGCGACGCCCCGCTCCGATTGCCACAACGGCGGCAGGTAGATCGCGCGCTCGCCGTCATTCTCTTCGATCTTCAACAAACCGTCGTCGAGCATCTTTTCGAGCGCGGCTTCGAGCTTCGCCTGATCTTCGACTTCAAGCGCCTCGGCCGAACGTTCGATCAGATCTCCGGCGGGCAAATAACAATGCCCCTCTTCGGAGCCCGTCATCAGCACGTGCTGCAATCCGGCGCGCAGCCGCTCTTCGGCGTCAACCGGCATTCCCAGGTTGCGCGCGATCTGATCGGCCGTCCTGAACCCGATGCCATAGACTTCGGCGGCCAGCCGGTACGGAGTCTTTTCAACGACCGGGATCGAGTCGGCGCCGTACTGCTTGAATATCTTCACGGCGAAATGCGTCGAGACGGAGTGGCTTTGCAGAAACAGCATGACCTCCTTGATCGCGCGCTGCTCTTCCCAGGCTTTCTGAATCATCTCCACGCGTTTGCGCGAAACGCCTTTGACTTCGCCGAGGCGCGAGATTTCGCTCTCGATCACTTCGAGCGTCTTCTCCTTGAAATGTTCGACGATGCGGCGGGCCGTGACCGGGCCGACGCCTTTGATCAGACCCGAGCCGAGATATTTCTGGATGCCCGCGATCGTCGCGGGGCGCGTGACCGCGTATTCGACCGCTTTGAACTGGGCGCCGTATTGCGGGTGCGTCGTCCACCATCCGGTCAGCCGCAGGCTCTCGCCGGGCGACACGGACGGGAAATTTCCGACGACGACGATCGGCTCGCCGCGCCCCGGAATTTGAAAGCGGAGCACGGTGTACCCGTTCTGCTCGTTGTGATAGGTCACGCGCTCGACCGATCCGGTGATGGTCTGATGATTCTGCTCGCCTGATTGCGAAACTGGTTGGGCCGATTGGATTGGTTCGTTTCGCTTCATAACTTCGACGCTATGCTAAACAGTACCGCGCGTGTTCGGCAAGCGGCTCGATGTCAGATTGGATTTCACGCGATGATTCTTGATCGTATTAAACGCCTTCACCAGTTTTATTGATAGCTGTCACCGCCGCGAAAGCAGCCTTCCTCACGTTTTGCCCTCAATTCATACGTCAACTACTTCTTTCCGCCGCCTTCGAGCTAATCGATGTTACTTTCAAAATAACTGAGTTTGAAAAACTGCATGTTTATACAGTTTTTCAAATACCTGCCCTAGGTATTTACCGCTACCGACGACGCTAAACCATTGAATTGCCTGATCGCCAAAGCGATGGAATGACAGTTGCGCTTGAATCCGTCGTAATCAAGGTGGGATGGTTTGGAAATGATTCCAAACCATCCTAGGACAAAGTCATTTCCAATATAAAAAGGAGAAGGTCATGTACAGGTTTACCTTGACGGCGCTTGCGCTCTGCCTGCTGGCAATGGCGGCGCTCGCGCAATCGAATACGGGACGGCTGGTCGGCGTCGTCTCCGGGCCGGATGGCGTCATCCCCGGCGCCACGGTTGTTATCACCGACAACCAGACGGGCAAGCAGCGAACCGTCGTCGCCACGGGCGAAGGCGCTTTCACCGTCCCACAACTCGAAGTCGGCTCATACAACGTCAAAGTCAGCGTGACCGGCTTCAAAACTTTCACCGCCACCGCGCTAAAGATTGATGTGGGGCAGGAATATTCGCTCCCGGTCACGCTCGAAATCGGCGCGACGCAGGAGAGCATTACGATCACCGCCGGGGCTGATCTCGTCAACGCGACCAACGCGCAGTTGAGCAACACCGTCGGCCCGCGCCAGATCAAAGAACTGCCGCTCAACGGGCGCGATCCGACGTCCCTGATCCTGCTGCAAGCCGGCACGGCGTCGAACGGCGCGCAGAACGTCTCGATCAACGGCCAGCGCTCGACCTTTACCAACATCACGCGCGATGGGATCAACATCCAGGACAACCACATCCGCCAGAACGCTTCGAGCTTTTCGGTCGAGCGACCGAACGTGGACGACGTAAGCGAGTTCACGCTCACCACGCAGAACGCCGGGAGCGACCTGGGCTACGGCGCGTCGCAGGTGCAGTTAGTCACGCCGCGCGGCCAGAACGCCTTCCACGGCGGGTTGTTCTACTACAACCGCAACTCGAAGTTCTCGGCCAACAACTTCTTCAACAACGCGAGCAGGACGCCGAACCCGTTCCTCAACCGCAACCAGTTCGGCGGCACGATCTCCGGGCCGATCCTCAAGAATAAACTCTTCTTCTTCGGCTCCTACGAAGGGCTGCGCCTGCGTACGCAGTCGTCGGAACTGCGGACGATCCTCACACCGAGCGCGCGCCAGGGCCTCTTCACCTTCATCAACAACGCGGGCGCGGTTCAGAGCGTCCCCCTCTTCTCGCTGCTTCCCGCCGGCGCCGGGCTTACGGGCATCGATCCGATCGTTCAGAGCCGCATCATCAACAACCTTCCCGCGGCGGGCAATTCGACCGAACGCGGCGACGGGCGCAACACTACCGGCTATCGCTTCTTGCAGCGATCCAACTCGGATCGCGACAAATACAGCGGACGATTCGACTACGATCTCAGCGAGCGACACACCATCAACGGCGTCTTCAGTTACGCCGACGAGCGGCTGAACGACCGTCCCGGCGTGGATCGCCCGGACGGGTATGGCGCGACGCCGGTCTTCAATCAGCCGGCGACCCGCCAGTTCCTGTCACTCGCCCATCGCTGGTCGCCGACAGCGCGGTTCACCAACGAAGCGCGCGGCGGCTTCTTCCTGAGCGATCCGTTCTTCATCCGCCGCCTTGATGAGCCGGCCTTTTACCTGACGCTGCCGCTCGTCAACAACCCGGAGGTCAACACGCAGCAACAGGGGCGCGACACGGGCAATTACAGCATTCAGGACAACGCCGATTACATCCTGGGCAATCACTCGCTGCGTTTCGGCGGCCAGGCGCAGTTCTTTCGCGACGATACGTTGACACACTTCGACACCGTGCCGCGCTACACGCTGGGGACCAACGCCACGACGCCGGCGCTCACCGGCGGCGCCTTCACCAGCCTCGGCGGGATCAGCAACGCGCAACTCGGCACGGCCAATGGCCTGCTGGCGTTGCTCGGCGGCATCGTCGGCGCGGGTACTCAGATTTTCAACGTCTCGAGCCGCACCTCCGGCTTCGTGCCCAACGCGCCGCAGGCGTTCGATTACGCCTGGGACGTCTATTCATTCTATTTCTCCGATCAGTGGCGGGTGCGACGCGACCTGACGCTCAACCTCGGGCTTCGCTACGAGCTGTTCACGCCGCTGCGCGAGGTCAACGGCCTGGCCGTCGAGCCGGTCATCCCGGCGGGCAAGAGCGTGACCGAGGCTGTGCTCGATCCGAACGGGACGGTGGATCTGATCAAAGGAAAGACGCTCAACCGAACGGACAGGAACAATTTCGCGCCGATCATCGGCTTCGCCTACACGCCGCAAGTCAGCAATCGCTTCCTCGGCTACCTGTTCGGACGTGATGGGCGGACGACGCTGCGCGGCGGCTTCCGCATGAGTTACGTCAACGACGAAATCCTGCGCTCGCAGGACAGTTCGCAAACGACCAACCCCGGATTGGCGACGACCGTCACATTGCCGCCGATCAACGCGCGATTGAACAACGTGCCGGCGATCAACCCGCCGCAGTTCCGGCTGCCGCGCACTTTCGCCGAAAACAACCTGATCGCAACCAACTTCGGCCCGATCTTCGCGATTGCTCCCAACTACCAGATCGCGCGTTCGAACGAATACAACTTCGGCATCCAGCGCGACCTCGGCTGGAACACGGCGCTCGAGATCCGCTACGTGGGCGGCTTCAGCGACAATCTGCCGCGTGGCCTCGACATCAACAACTTCGATATGACCAGAAACGGGTTCCTCGCCGACTTCATTCGCGCGCGGAACAATCTGTCGCTCACGGGCAATCCGGCTTGCACGGCGGCGCAGAATCCGGGCTGCCAGCCATTGACGGTCTTCCCGAATTTCGTCGCTGGTGGCGCGCTCACCAATGCGACGGTCCAGAACCTGCTCCGCGCCGGCGAGCCTCAGACGCTGCTGCTCACCTATGTGCAGAACGGGTTGCAGGGCGCCGCGCCATTGCGCCCGAACGAGAACGGCGGCTCGATCTCGATCATGGAGAACGGCGGCGAATACAACTACAACTCGCTGCAGGTCGAGGTGCGCCATCGCTTCTCGCAGGGCCTCTATTTCCAGACCAACTACACCTTCCAGAAGACGCTCACCAACGCGAGCGGGACCGACCAGTTCAAGTTCAACACCAACCTCGACAACTCCCGTCCGGAGCTTGAATACTCGCGCGCCGATTACGATCAAACGCACGTCTTCAACTTCAACGGGATTTACGAGCTGCCCTTCGGCAGGAGCAAACGGTGGCTGGATCGCGGCGGATGGGTCAACCGCTTGGCCGGAGGCTTCCAGTTGACCTCGATCCTGAGTATCGCCAGCGGGGCGCCGATCACCTTCGTGGACGTGCGCGGCACGCTCAACCGCGTCTCGCGCTCGGCGCGGCAAACGCCGCAGACTTCGCTCAGCAAGGAGCAGATCAAGGATTTGATCGGTATCCACCGCACGCCGTGCGGCGTCTTCTTCATCAACCCATCGGTGATCAACATCAACCCGCAAACCTGCCAGGGGACGGGCCGCGCGGCGGAAGGTCTCGGCTCGACGCCTTTCAACGGCCAGGTCTTCTTCAACAACGAGCCGGGCCAGACCGGGACGCTCGAACGCGCCTTCGTCAACGGCCCGGTCTCTGTCGGCTGGGACGCTTCGATCATCAAGAATATTGAGGTGAGCGAAACGAGGCGGCTGCAACTGCGCGTCGAGGCGTTCAACCTGCTCAACCGCGCCAACTTCAGCGTCACCGGGGCGCAGCAGTTCGGCGCGGGCGGCGTCTTCGACATCAACAGCTCAAACTTCGGACGACTGACCGGAACGTTCGCGCCGCGCATCGTTCAACTGGTCGGGCGATTCGAGTTTTGAAGCGTCCGGATCATGTCATCACGGGCGCTTCCGACCACCGGAAGCGCCCGATTTTCATCAAGGCTGATTGACGGCTTGGTCAGGATTAAAAACTATCCCGCAACTATGCGCCCGATCTCGGCGGCGGCGTCCAGAGTCTTTATCGCCAGATCCAGAGTGGCGTTCAAGACGAAACTGTCCTTGATCGCCTGATCGATGATGGTGGACAACGCCTCCAGCCTTGCCACATCCTCCTGCCTCAGCGGTTGAACCACAATGATCGCGGCGTGGATGTTCGCTTTGAGCAGGCTCAGGTGGATCAGTTCGCCTTCCGCGTGCGCCTTCTCCGAGATGAAGTCGGCCCTCTCGAGCGGCGGTAGGCCCATCCTTATTTTCCGATTGAGAAAGGCCAGCGTGTTGGTGACGGCGGTGATCGCCCGTTCGATCTCCAGCTTCGCCCGCAATAAATTCTCATTGGTCATATCGGCATCTCTCCTTTTAGTTTTGGCACTTGGCCGAGGTCAACAGGCTCGAGTCGCACTGGTCGTCCTTCATCCGCTGCTTCAACCGTTCGATCTCGCCCTGGATTCTGGTCTTCTCGGCGCCGGTCGCGGCGGCCGCCTTCGGTTCGAGACATTTGATTGCGACGACCAGGTCGTTGCAGCGTAACTCGTCGAGTTTTTGCTTGAACTTGACGGCGAAATCGCCGGCCTCCTTCAACTGCGCGATGTTGCTTGTGGGCTTCGCCAGTTCTTCCAGAGCCGCGATCAGCGCGTCGATGTTCTGAGCCTGCAGTTCCAGGGTCTCGACGCCGGTCAGGAAAGCGGCGCCGTCGTCGGCGTCCTTTTCGAAGATCGCGCGGGTCGTGTCGAAGTCTTGTTTGGCGTACTCGGCCAGTTGGCGTTGAATGTCCGAAGGGCTGAGCTTGCCACCCTGCATCAGGCTCTCGGCCATGGCGCTGGCGCGGCGGAAGCGGTCGTTCTCCAGCGTGAGCAGCGCGTCGGTCTGATGCGCGTAGGCGTAAACGGACGCCTGCATCGCCGTCGCTTCCTGTTCGGCCTTGATCTTCTTGTTGATCTCGGCCTTATAAGACTTCAGCGTGTCGGCCAGCCGCTGCGCGTATTCTCTGGCCTCTTTGTCTTTGCAACCCGCGCAGAACAACGAACCGCTGATGAGCAAAATAATGATGATTCTCTTCACGTCGTATTACCTCCTATCGGGCTAAGATCGCCGGTGAAATCGCCATGGTCGACAGGGCGTGGACGAATCCGGCCAGGGTTTCGGGCTTGACGCCGCCTTTGTGATAGAGGGCCAGGCGCTTGACGCCTCCGCCGACCACCAGTTCGTAAGCTCGCGCGTTGACGGCGCTCTTGCGTATCGAGTACGCGCGGGTGGCCTGCGCGAACCTCAGCTCGGCCAGCCTGGCCGGTGTGTCGCGGCGGGCCAGCAGGGCGGCCAGGTCGAACAGCGCACTCCCGAAATTGACCGCCATCTCGCGTACGGCGACGACGTTCTTGTTCGCCAGGACTAGGACGTTGCGCAACGCATGCTCGGCCTCCTGCGAGTTTTTGCATTTGCCCAGGCTCCCCGCCGCCGCCGTGAAATCGTCGCGCGCCTTGATCTCACCCATGTGCGCGATGTCGTTCGGGTTGATGCGGCCGGCGGCGGCGTTGAGTTTATCAATCACCTGCTCGAGCGTCGCGTCCAGGTCCGGCGTGGCGTTCAAACCCGCGAGATCGAACAAGGCGGCTTTGGCCGCGCGCGACACTTCCTGATTGTCCTTCTCCAGGTTCTGCAGGTGCGCGACCAACTCCTTCGCGCTGTCGCTAAGCGTCTGGTTGTATTTCACGCGCGTTGGGCCGTCTTCTTCCTTCGCCCGCGCCACGGCTTCGCGGAAAAGGTCCCTGGCCTTCTTCGCGCAATCCTCCTTCCCAGGATCGCAGGGGAAGTTCCTGGGATCGAAATCGGTCAGGCCGAACAGAAAGGCGTGGAGCGCGTACTGGTTAACGAGCGAGTGGACCAGCTCCAACTCAGATTCCTGCCGCGCCCGGATCGCCGCCACCTCCTTCCAGTAGGCCTCATCAACCTGGAGGTTTTGCAGCGCGACTTTCTTCAGGGCCAGCCTGATGTCGGCCAGCTTCTCTTTTTCCTTGTTGTAGGCTTCGACCTGCGTTGTGTATGCGACATAGACCTGGCGCAACTGGTCGATCGCGCCTTTGATCTGAGAGATCGCCTTATTCGCGCCCTGGTCGTCTATCGCCTTGATCTTCTGCGCCAGGTCGAGCAGGTCCTTGAAATCGCCGAGCCGGGCGAAGAACGCGCTGACGGAGGGGTCGACCACCGTCTCCTCGCGTTTCAAAGCGGCGCCGAACGCTTCGAGCGACGTCTGCGCGTCGGCGACGGCCTGTTCGAGATCGGCGAGCGATCTTGCCGTCTGATCTCCGCCAGGCAACAGCAAGTCGGTGGAGCCGGCCCGCTCGATCCGAGAGACCTTTTCGAGAGCCTTGCCCCAGGTCAGGATGGTCAGCGCGTCGGAGTTCATCTGGAACTTGGCGGCGAGGAATTTGGTCTCGAAATCCTTGCGCGCCAGTATGGACAGATTCTTCAACTGCTTGTCGAAGATCGCGCCGTTCCTGACCGTTTCAGCCAGCTTATCGGCCGCCTGCGCCTGTTCGTCTCTCTGCTCATTGTAGATTCTGACCTGCGCTCGCGCGGCGCCCGCGGCGAGCGCCCATACGCAGAAGGCCAGAAGCGTAAACCTGCGCATCATTCGGTTGTTGACTTGCATAAACCTCCTTGATTTTTTCCTCTGAGTATTTCGGGGCTGCCTGCCGAAGTTAGCGGCGCAAGATACCATCTTGCGCGTCAGGCGCCCCACTCTTTTTCCGTGGCGGGATTTTTTTTCCCTCCACAAACAGGATGCCTCGGCGATCTCCCGTATGAGCGTCGGCGCTTGCGGTCTGTCCCACGCCCGTCAGGTCCAGTCGCCTGCTTGAACCGCGGCCTCGCGGGCGGCCTCAGCTTCACACCACGCGTAGGCGCCCTTTCGTCCCGGCGTTCTTCCCTGCTCACTCGCACAAGCGAAGACCGAAGAGTAAAATCCGGCATGGCCGAAGAATTCTTTTTTCGAAAACCTGTTTTTTGTGATTGAAACCGGAGCGGGCCGCGCTATACTCCACGTCGCTTGCGGTCTGTCTCAGTCTCAATCACAACCGGAATATCTCGGTTTTGAGCCGAATCTTTTCTTTCCCTTTACGTTTTGCGCTTCGCTGCTCGGAGGAGAGTTATGCCCAAAACTTCGCCACAGGAAATTACCGGACTGCTCCGCGCATGGAGTAACGGCGATCATTCGGCATTGGAGCGATTGACGCCGCTGGTCTATCAAGAGCTTCGGAAGATCGCGCAAGGTTACATCCGGCGCGAGAATTCCGGTCACGTCCTGCAGCCGACAGCGCTGGTCCACGAGGCGTTCCTGCGTCTGCTGAAATCACCGGCGGTTGACTGGCAGGACAGGCGCCATTTCTTCGCCACAATGGCCCGCGCAATGCGCCGCATCCTGGTGGACCTGGCGCGGGCGCGCCAGCACCGGATCGAATTGAAGGACGCGCGCCGCGTGCCGGAGGAAGACGCCGAGGACTCTTCCGAACACAAAGAGCCGCGCCTGGTGGCGATTGACGACGCGCTCGAAGCGATGGAGAAGCTCTATCCCCGACAGAGCAGTGTGATCGAGCTGGGATTCTTCGGCGGGCTGACCCAGGCAGAAATCGCCGAAGTCCTCAACGTTCACGTTGACACAGTCAGGCGCGATCAAAAATTTGCGCTCGCCTGGCTCAAGAGCCAAATGCAGGGAGAGAAAAATGAGGTCACCGGAGCAAACCCACTTGTCGCCAGAACAAAGAGAGTCAGTCTATAAACTGTTCCACTTGGCGCTGGAACAAGAGCCTAGCCGCAGACCGGAGTTCATCGAACAGGTCTGCGTGAACAATGATCCCGTGCGGTCCGAGGTCGCGCGGCTGCTCAAATACGGCGATCAGGAAGACGACCTCTTCTTGGAACCAGCCATCCTCCAAGCGGCGAAGCTGTTGGATGGTGAGCCGCCGGAGACCGAGTTCCCGGATAAGGACGGCGGGCCGCTGTTAGTCGGACAACAGATCGGTCGTTATCGAATCCTCGAGCTATTAGGCAAGGGCGGAATGGGATGGGTTTACAAAGCGCGCGACGACATCGGCAAAGAGGTCGCTATCAAGGTGGCGATGGCCGGCGACGAAGAGTGGCGGAGCCGTTTCGAGCGCGAGGCGCGGACGCAGGCGCAGTTGAACCATCCGAACATCGCGGCCATCTACGGCCGTGAAGAGTGCGACGGACTGAGGTTCCTGGTCCTTGAATTCGTCCCCGGCGAGACGCTCGCCGAGCGTTTCGCCGGGCAGGGGGGCGTGGCGAGCGAAGAGGCGGCGCGCATCTTCAGCCAGATCGCCGAGGCGCTCTCGTTCCTGCACGAATCGGGTAGAGTCCATCGCGACCTCAAGCCGTCGAACGTGATGATAACGCCCGGCGGTCAGGTGAAGCTGCTCGATTTCGGCATCGCCAAACGGCTGGTTCAACGCCCGACGGATGTCTCAAAATTTTCAGTCGAACAGACCACAACCAAAAGCGAATGGACAACACGGCACGGCGAGATACCCGGCACGTTGCTCTATATGAGTCCCGAACAGTTGCGCGGCGAGGGGGCCGACGAACGCGCCGATTGGTGGGCTTTCGGACTAATGCTTTACGAGGCGCTCGCCGGGCGGCACGCTTTCGAGCGCAACTCAAGGGAAGATGTGAGGGCCGCCATCCTCGCCTCGGAGCCGGATTGGGGGGCGATGCCGCGTAGCGCGCCGAAGGCCGCGCGCGAGCTGCTGCATCGCTGCCTCGAAAAAGACCCTCGTCTCAGATTGCGCGGCGCAGGCGAGGCGAAGCGCCTGCTCGGTAAAGCTTCACCCGACCCGCTCTGGCTGCTGATCAGGAAGAGGCTCGAACGTCCGTCTTACCGTTTAGGGCTGGCCGCCGCCTTGATACTCATCGTCGTCCTCGCATCGCTGATGCGGCACACCCTGCCCGGCGCGGCAGACCTGGCTGGCTCGGCGGCGAAAAGAGTCCGTGTGACGGTTATACACGATGAAGGCGCGACCGCTTCAAACATCTGCGACGGAAATCGAAAGAGCGCAGTCATCGCGGGCGCGCTCAACAATAGGCTGAAGAACAATCCGGGACTCGTGGTTCGATCCGCCGAAAGAACTTTAGACAACCTGGTCGCCTCGATAAACGTGAGCTTGACAGAACTCGCCCTGGCGATGGACGTTGACTGGACCATCAGAGTGACGACCAGGTGCGACGGCGGCGATTTCGCCATAGGCTACGAGGTGGCGGACAAATACGGTCGCGGGATCGCGCGCGGCGATCAGAAAGACATAAACGGTTTATATGCCGCCGTGCTCGGCGCAATCGGCGTCAAGCTCGGCGAGGAGACGATCAGCGACGCCGAGCGGAAGTATCGTGACGCGATGGACAAGCTAACTCAGTACGGCAACAGCCGCGCGATCGGCGACGCCATAGCGGCGCTCGAAGAACTCAGGAAAGACAACCCATCGCTACGGATCAACTCGGCGCTCGCCAAGGCGCACTACCTCGCCTATAACCTGGCGACGAGCGACGGCCAGATCACCGAGCCGCTGGGTGTCATGAGAAAGAAGGTCAGAGAGTATTGCGAGCTCGGCTCTCAAAGCGGCGACAGCGCCGAGGCTGTCGAGGCCAGGATCAATTGCGGGTACATCTTCGCCATGCTGGGCGAAGACGAAACGGTCATCGCCGGCCTGGAGCCGCTCCGCGCGCGCGCGGGCGACGACCCGGAGTTTCACCTCACCCTCGCCAACGCATACGAAGGCTTGGCGGAAACGCGTTTGGCCGAAGAAAACACAGCCGGCGCCGAAGTGGAGTTCAACAAAGCCGAGAAGAGCTACCACGACGCGCTGGCGCTCAGGCAAGACTGGGGGACGTTGATCGAAGTGGGCAATTTTTACTTTGTGCGGACGAACTATGAGAAGGCCGCCGAATACTTCGAGAAGGCGACCGCGCTGCTGCCATCCGACCCGCACGGGGCCGCCGTTCTGGGCAATGTGTATCTTTACCTGGAAAGATTCGACGAAGCTCTCTCGCGCTACCACAAGGCTCTCGCCGAGGACGATGTCGAAAGCCATCAGAATTATGGAACGGCGCTTTTCCTGATGGGCAGATGCAATGAAGCGGTCGAGCAATTCAAGAAGGGCAAAGAGATCGCCGCGCAATCCGCCGCGCTGGCGCCGGAGTTATTGGGCGGTTACGCCGACGCCTGCCGTTGCGCCCCCGCCGCAGGATGCAACCCCGGGGAAGATTACGACCGCGCTGTCGCGCTTATCCGGCGGCAATACTTTGAGACAGCGACGGTTTACATTTGGGCCGACAAGGTTTCGCTGGCGGCGGAATGGCTGGCCAAACGCGGCAGAGGCAAAGAGGCGCTGCAAGAACTCGGCAGGATTTCGAACCAGTCCGCGTGTCTGGCCGATTGCATCGTCAGTCAAATCAAGGTCTATTACCTGACCGCAAATCGCGCGGAGGTTTTGAATTTAGTCCGGAAGTCTATAAAACATGCGGAGCGTCGCAAGATATTCTTCAACCTGAAATACGACCCGGAGTTGGAAGGATTGCGCGAAGACCCGCGCTATCAAAGCGTCATCGCAACACTGCCGCCTTCATCACGGTGAAGGCGGCCAACATCAAACATCACAGTCGAGGAGGCGAAAAGTGGATCAGACCATCAAAATCGAAGTAGAGAACAATAAGATCATCCTCTTCGAAGAGGAGACGGGCAGACGGTTCACGGAAGATGAGGCCAGAAATCATGTGGCCTTGATGTTCCTGGGAGAAGAGATCGTCTGGCGCAGCGAACATCAGGCGTGGGAGATCGTCTTCGACCAGTCGCCTTTCGTGGGAGGGCTGTCGTTCGGGCCAGGAGTCAGCGACCCGCAGATCGCGTTGAACGCGCCGCTAGTGGCGGGCCACGATAACGGCGCCTCCCCAATGCTAAAGCCTGAGCTGACGGTGGAGATTCCGAATGACATCGGCTCCGATTTCAAATACACGATCCGTGTGATACCGAACGGATCAACGCAACCGCCAATTTCGCTCGATCCGCGCATCAGAATGTTTCGAAGGGGCAGGAGAATAGGGGAATGAATTCACGAAGACCGGATTCGGCGGAATAGTCAACCAAATATCTGGCGCTGGAACCGGCGGTTCGAGCGCTCGACAAGACAAGGAGCGTCAAGATGCCCGTAATTATTTCAACCCCACAGCCCCGCAAGGTGAAAACGATCGAAGTGACCATCACCTTGGACCGAAGAGCCAACCGTCTGAAAATCTCGCCGCAGGACGCCGTGCGCCTGAGCCTGGATGAGCCGCAGGAGATAAAGTGGCGGAGCGAGGCGATTGAGGGCGGATCGGTCGTCATATCTTTTTACACCGCTTCCGGCAATCGCGCCTCGCACGACTCGCCTTTTAACGCCCACTACCTGCGCTGTCCGCCGGGCGGCGCCTGCCTTTCAGGGCTGCCCCTGAAGAATAAAGCGCGAAAAGAGCCGTACAAATACACGGTCAGGCTCGTTGATCAGGCTCGGAAACAGATCGCTGTCGGCGAGGCGGCGGGTGAGATCTTTGTCGCTTTGTCGAAATGAACTCGTGAGACCTGGGAGCGCAGGCGCTCAGCGCGCACTGCCTTCGTGAGTAGCGCGCCATAAAGAGCGACCGCGGAAAGCCGCGAGCACTGGATGATACTGCTGGCGAATTCCATAGGCCATCAAGGAATCCGTGGAAATTAGCCATTAACCATTGGTCATTGGCCATTATTGGTCGGGTAAAAATGACTCCGACTCTGACCAATAATGGCCAATGACCAATGGTTAATGGCTAATGCCGAATTCGCCGGCGGTATCACTGGATGCGCGCGCTCCCAGGACTTTCACTTCGGCTTCTGACCCGCGCGCGCTTTGACCTCTTCAACCATCTCCCGCCAATTCCCGCTCATCCACGATGGAGTTTTTAGACTATCCAGAATGTAAGAACGGTCGGCGCGGTCAAGGTCGAGCACGGCCGTGATCATCTCCTCCTGATAATAGCCCGCTTCGGCCAGAGGGATGCCCGAAGGTTCGCGGATGAACGACGCGCCGCTCGATGTCTGCTTCCCGTCCGGCGATTGGCCGATGGTGTTGGCTACGCAATGAAAGATCTTCGTGTTCGGCCCGACAGGTTGTTGCGCCCGCCCGGACAACCGCTTCCAGGCGACGGCTTCGATCTCGTCCGAGCTGCAAGACGGATGGAAGAGAATCCGGGCGCCGGCCATCGCCGGGATGCGGTAAAGCTCCGGATGACGCCCGTCCCGGCAGATGACCAGCGTGCAGACAATCCCATCAATCTCGAAGAGGGAGAGTTTGTCGCCGCCACGGCAGTATTTCTTTTCATCGCGCCCGGCCATGTGAACTTTGGCGTATTCGTGAACGATCTCGCCCGAAGGGTTGATCACGTGCGCGAGGTTGAGAAGCCGGTCGGCGGTCTTTTTCAGCGCGCCGGCGATCACCCAGATGCGGTGTTTTGCCGCTGCCTCGCGCGTCCGGTTGAGCGCGTCTTCAGCCTTCGCGGGGTCGAGTTCGACCGCATACGGGAAGTAATAACTGGTGAGGTTGGCTTCGGGGAAGAGGACGACGCGGCTTCCCTCGCGCGCCGCCATCTCGACGTAGTGAAGCGTTCGCTCCAGGTTGTATTCAATCGTCCTGGCCCAATGCGTCTGAACGCAAGAGACCTGAAGGACTTTGGCGATTTGAGTTGTCATTCCAGTTCCTCTGCTGGTTATACATCCATCCTGATTTGAATTTAGCGTTTCCTTGCGGCGGCAATCGCCTTTGCCAGCTTGTAGCGGGCCGCCTCAAACGCGTCGCCGCTCTCGGCAAAGCCGACTTCCCTGGTCGCGTCGGAAAAGACTCGCGGGACGACCGATTGCAACACTTCGTCAACGACGGCATTCAGCCCCAGCTTGCGCGCCATCGCCAGGTATTGATGATCCTGCAAACCGCGCCGCAGGTTGGCCAGTTGAACCGTCGAGATGGGGCCCGCGACGCCGCGATCCTCTTCCGGGTGAAGCTTCTCTTCGCCGGGATAGATCAACACACCATCGCCGTTGGCGAAATCCTGATCGTTCGTGGGTTTGTTCGGCTGGCCGCGGTTGTCGAAGGTGATCGGGTTGGCCCATACGTTCTGGATGCGGTCGCCCTGTTTCTGAGTGTTGTGTCTCCAATGAACGCCGTGCCAGTAGAAATAGACTTTGACGCCGTGTTTGAAACAGGCCCACGGCATGACGCGCGTGTCGGTGGCCGGGGAGTCAATCACAATCGCTCCGCCCGCCGGACGCCCGCCGTTGTATATCCAGTGATCGCGGCCACGCGCCCTTTCGGCCTCGGCGCGTTTGATGTCGTACTGCCTCGGCCCCGAATCCCAGATGTCTATCGCGCCATCCAACTCCTCGGTGTAGTGGCGCGTGACGAAGACGGGCAGTTTGCCGCCCGGCCCCGGATTCGATTTGATGTTTTCGGCGATGCGGCGAATGCGGGCGAACTGCTCCCGGTTCGGCTCGTCCGGCATATAAACAAACGTGATGGCGTGAGGCAGATGCTCTTTGAGAAACAACATCCATTCGTCGGATTTCCGCCAAGCGCTTTCGCGCTCGTCGAAATCTCTGCCCGGCCCATAAAACGTCGCTGGAATTATGGCGTCGCCGACGCCCTCGCCCGGCCCTTCGTAGCCATTGGCCTTTGTGAAATCGGAGCCGCGAAACCGCCCCATTGCGGCCCGCGCCGAGGCGACACTGTAGGCGTGAACCAGCTCGACACGATGGCGATGCGCAAAACGATGATACTCGGCGTCGAGACCGCGCCCCTGGTAAAGCTCCGGCTGAGTCCGTTCGTAATAGACCATCGCGCTCATGCTATTCTGATCGGGCAAGGTGAAGTCGAACAGCTCAAGCTCGACCGGGACGTTTGTAGTCTTCCCGTCCGCGTTGACCGCGACTTTGCCGGTGTAGACGCCCGCGGGCAGATCGCGCGCAATGTAGATTTCGATCCAAATCGCCTGATTGTTTCCCGCCTCGACTTTCAATGGGAACCCGCCTCTCCCCCGTTTCGCGTTTTCGGGCACGAGTTGCGTCGGCTTCCACCCCAAAGGATCTTTCGGCGCGGAGGGCGAGCCTGGGCGATAAACCCAACTCGCCCCCGTCGGCCTGGTGACATTCATGTAATGCGCCGAGAAGATCTGGATCGGGCGGCCAACGGAATTGGCCGGATCGCCGGCTGGCGGGGCGTAGGTGATCTTCGCTCCACGGCTCTTGTGGGCCAGTTCGCGAAGCGAGACTGACAGCGCGTCAACGCCCCGGGCGCCCGCTTCGACGATTAATTGAAAGGCGATGATCTCGTTACGCGCGCCGAAGAGCTTGACCCCGCGCCCATTCCACAATGAATTGGCGCGTTTGAGCGGGCTGTTCGACTCATCCCGCTCGATCTTCTCGCCGTCGCTCACGGCCCAGATTGACATGGTCTTTTCCTCAGTCAACGCGCCGAGACGATCCTCCGCGATGACGCAAAACGCGGCGAGCAATACAACCGCGATAGCAGTTATTCTTCCGTTCATTAATCTACCTCGACGTGGTTGTGGATAATTTTGCGCCGTTATAGTACCAAAGGTTAAGAAATATGACTTGCCAAGTTAAGACCCAGCGTGTAAGCTCCGGTTGTTTAATGAACTAATCGAAGCGGACTAGATTTGAGCAGTGAACCCCCTCCCGCACTGCTGCAATGACACAACCAAGTTTACGTGACAAAGATCGTTTAGCACATTCATTCGGTGGTATTGCATGAAGTGTATAGATGGTACCTCGTTTTCCTCGCACGTTACTGGGAAGGTGGTCATAGCAGTCGCGGCATTTATATTATGCCCGTGCTTAACCATCAAATCATCGGCTCAAACCGCCTCGGCGGTTTTACGGAATATAGAAGCGGAGCAGACCAGGACCGGTTGTTCCACGCCCGAAGCCGGCGCCGCCAACCGCGCCAAACCGATAGACGGCGGAATTTTAAAACTCGACTACGCGCTCATCGCCGCTTTGCGCGAGGCGAAATTGAGCGAGGCCAGAGAGAATGACCTCTCTTCGACCCCGGCTCTGACTTTGGATACGGCCTCGACTGGCGCCTCCGGCGGCGACGCGGAAAAATCGAGATCGAAAGCCGGGCCGGATGATCCTCCCAATCTAAATCAGCCGCTGCCGGATCACGCGCTGGATCAATACCTGCGCGAAGGCCAGAAAAAGGATTCGTTCGATTGGGATGGCGCGTTCAGGCAGTCGATGGTCTTTCTCGGCATTCAACATGCGTTCCGGCTAGCGACCGAAGAGGGCACGCGAGCCGAGCTGAAGGGGCCGTTTTTCAAGGACTATTTCAAAGCCTTGCGGAGTTTGCGTGGCTGGGGCGACGGCGACCCGTTTCTGGTCAACTACATCGGCCATCCGATGATGGGTTCGGTCACTGGCTTCATTCAGGTTCAGAACGACCCGAAAGGTATCAAAGAGGAAGTCAGCCTGAAGAAAAGCTATTGGCGGAGCCGTTTGAAAGCCTTCGGTTGGAGCTTCGCTTACAGCACTCAGTTTGAACTCGGGCTGTTCGGTGAAGCCGGCGTCGGCAACATAGGCATCCGTCCCACCGGTAAAGCCAAACATCCGATGGGCTATGTTGATATTGTCGTTACGCCGGTCGTGGGGACGGGATGGCTGGTCGGAGAAGATGTGATTGACCATTATATGATCCGGCGCCTTGAAGACAAAATCGGCAGTCGCACAATAAAACTCGTGATCAGAGGTTTTCTCAACCCGACTCGCAGCTTCGCGAACATGATCCGCGGCAAATGGCCGTGGTATCGCGATAATCGTCAATAGCGACGGGGCGACGGGGCGATTGAGCAATAAGGTTCTGGTCTCCCAATCGCCCCGTCGCCCCGTCGCCCCGTCTGGAATCTTATGGCAATCGGCTACCTAAGTTTGATCCTTCACGCGCATTTGCCGTTTGTGCGCCACCCGGAATATCCCGATTTTTTGGAAGAAGACTGGCTCTACGAGGCGATCAGCGAGACTTACATTCCGCTGCTTGTGGCGTTCAATCACCTGCGCGACGAAGGGGTGAAGTTCCGGTTGACGATGTCAATGACCCCGCCGTTGTGCGAGATGCTGAGCGACCCGCTGTTGCAGGAGCGCTATCTGCGCCACATCAACAAGCTGTGTGAGTTGGCGGAGAAAGAGGTCGAGCGCACGGAGAAAGGGGATTTCCATTCGGCGGCGTTGATGTACCGCGGCCATTTCGACGAATGCCGCGAAGTCTTTGAAAACCTCTACGACCGAAACATCGTGCGGGGGTTCCGCCAATTGCAGGACGAGGGCTTCCTGGAGATCATCACCTGCAACGCCACCCATGGCTTCCTGCCGTTGATGTCGAACGAGACGGCCAAGCGCGCGCAGGTCCGGATTGCGCGCGAAAATTACATCAAACATTTCGGGCGTCCGCCGCGCGGCGCCTGGCTGGCCGAATGCGCGTTCAATCCGGGCGATGACCGTTACCTGCGCGAGGCCGGAATTGAATTTTTCATCGCCGACGCCCACGCGATCCTGTACGGCGAACCGCGCCCGAAGCGCGGAATTTACGCGCCAGTCATCACTCCCGAAGGCGTGGCCGTCTTCGCGCGCGACACCGAAACCAGCGAACAGGTCTGGAGTTCGGAAATAGGGTATCCGGGCGACCCCGACTATCGGGAGTTCTACCGCGACCTGGGTTACGACGCGCCCGATTACGATTACATCAAACCCTACCTGCACGACGACGGGACGCGGCGCAACGTCGGGATCAAATACCACCGCATCACCGGCAAAGTCCCGCTTCACGAAAAGGCGCCGTACCTGCCCGAATGGGCCACTGGAAAAGCCGCGACGCACGCCGGACATTTCATGTTCAACCGCCAGGGGCAGGCGCGGCATTTGAATGAGCGCCTGGAACGCGCGCCTGTGATCGTCGCGCCTTACGACGCCGAGTTGTACGGTCACTGGTGGTTCGAAGGGCCGCAGTTCCTGTTCTACCTCTTCAAAAAGATTCACTACGATCAGGACGAGATCGAACCGATCTCGCCAATTGATTATCTGCGGATTTATCCTGACAACCAGAAACAGACTCCGTCCGCCTCGTCGTGGGGCGCGGAAGGTTACAATCGCGTCTGGATCAACGGGCAAACCGATTGGATGTACATGCATCAGCACGCGGCCGAACATAGGATGGTCGAGTTGGCCGGGCGTTTTCCGAATGCGGATGGCCCTGACAGTTTGCCGCGACGCGCGTTGAATCAGGCCGCGCGCGAATTGCTGCTGGCGCAATCCTCCGACTGGGCGTTCATCATCACCACGGGGACGATGGTGCAGTACGCGGTCAAACGCTTCAAAGACCACATCCACCGCTTCACGCGGCTTTACGAGATGATCAACGCCGGCCGGATTGACGAGGCGTGGCTGGCTGATGTCGAAAGCAAAGACACGATCTTCCAGGAGATTGATTACCGCGTTTACCATCCGCGAGAATGACTTCACGCATCGTCATCGAATCGGACTTTTCAATCGAACACCGCGCTCTCACACGTCGCGCGTTCAATCTGCCTTCGCAGCCTGATTTCCTGCTCGTCCACTTTCTCAAATCTCAAATCCCGAATCTTCCGTCCGGCGCGAGCCTGCTCGCCAATCCAAATCAACCAGTCCAATTCGCGCCGGGCCGCGGACAGAGCGAGTTGCTGCTCCTTCGCCTTGCGCCCGCGCTGCTCGTTGAAACCGCCGCGCGATTGCGGATGTACCGCACAGGCTCGAGCCTGCTCTTCCGCGCGCCGCTGACGCCTTTGACCGGCGCCTCGAAGCTGCGCGCCACGCTCGAATCAATCGCAGCCGAGCTTGAAAGCGGCGACGCGGGCTGGCGCGAGGTGATCCGCTCGCTGGTCAACCAGCTCGCGGTCTACCTGCTCCGCGCGCACATCAACGCGCAACGATCGGATGAGATCGAATTGTCGCGCGTGGGGATCGTTGACCGCCGGTTGCGCCGCGCGATTGAATTTATGAGCGACAACTGCGGGCGCGAGCTCAATCTGGCCGAGATCGCCGGGGCGGCTTACCTGAGCGAGTTTCATTTCGCGCGGATGTTCAAAAAGATCACCGGCGCGACGCCGCACGCTTACCTGGCTTCATTGCGAATCGAACGGGCGAGACGGCTGCTGGCCGAAACTGATCTGCCTATTACCGAGGTCGGCGCGCGGGTCGGCTACACGAGCCAGAGCCATTTCACCAAAGTCTTTCGTGAAGCGACTGGGTCAACGCCGCGCGCGTTTCGCGAAGCCGTCCGAAAGGTGTAACTATTTCAGTCATCTATCAGATCAAACGCTTCGGCGGGCCGAGCGGAAGCGCTGTGTCCGTTAACCCCAGCCCAACGACGTTTCGAGGAGCAAAGCAATATTGAGTTACACCGAATCACCTCACTGAGAGAAGGCTTCGCCAATTCAAAAAGACGCATCCTTCTGCTTGTTGGATCATCACTTGGGTGTTAAGGCAATGCGATGGAATTATCTTGCTTCATACCTACACGCACATGGGACAAGTTGTTCATTTACCCAAACTTGATTTAACTCCCATTCGAATTAAAGTTGCTAAGGAGCATTCTGAGTTGACTGCTGAGCAACTCGATGATTTGGAACTCAGATACCTTCTATTCTTAATGCAATGCAAAGCGGAGCCAAATAGCTGGCGCGAGCCGGACAAAGATGTTGACTGGTATTGGCATACACATATTCTGCATACCAAACAATATGCAGCGGATTGTCAGCGGTACTTTGGTTATTTCCTGCATCATGCGCCGAATGAGCAGGGTTGTGACGATGGGTTCGGCCATCCAATCCAGCGGAAAGGAAAATGTAGGAAAGGAAAATAACAAATCTTCTATTTTCCTTTCCTACATTTTCCTTTCCGCTGGCCGAAACGATGATCACGGCCGGTCATGGCGGCTACATTCAAGGCGTGTTGTCTCAGGCTGCCTGTGATTGTGAAAAGACCGGCTTTAGGCTCAACATTAGGCAAAAGCTGGCTAAGTTCTTCGACTGTTTGCTCACTGAGATGGCGCCCAGGCAAAGGTAAAGGAGACCAGCTTTCACTCAATTGCAGACAACCGGCTTCGAGGCGTGGGCCGAATTTATCAAAAAGCTCCCAGAACGCTTCCGCTCCACCTTGCGCTAAACGTACCGCGAGAATTTCCGTTTGATTCTCCGGCTCGCCCGATGATGTTGCTGTCGGGGGAGTTGCTGGAGAGGCCGAGAAGGGCTGGTTCCAAATCATATGGCAATGCTGAATATCCTGACGTCTGTGATTTGCGGTTTATTTCTTTAATCATATAAACGCGATTAGTTACACCGTGGCGTGTTTATCGCCCCAGTCTATTTCGAAATTGCAGATGGAGTCTCATTAGCCGCTCGCGCGCAGGATTGAAAAAGATCGGAGACTTCTTGTCACTTCGCGAAACCGCTTGCTATACTCGGCCTTCCGCACTATCAAAGCATTACAAGATCAACCTGTAACCGAACGATCCGGGATAGCGTCTGCGCAATCGAGGCGTAATCCTTTTCCTTTGTAAAACCACTTTCGATTCACTGAAGTCTCATAACCCAACGGAGGTAAGCTGATGAGCAGTTCAGATGAACGGCATGACAAACCCGATAACAGTGGGGTGTCGCGCCGAAACTTCCTCAAAGGCACAAGTCTGGCTCTCACCATTCCGCTCGTCACGGGTGGCGAAAACGAAGTGAAAGCCGCCGGCGCCGACGTTCCCATCCTCGGCCCGGACAAAGTCAACATCACACTCAACATCAACGGCGCTCCGAAGCAGGTGAGCGTCGAACCGCGAGTGACGCTGCTCGACGCGTTGCGCAACGATCTGGACATCACCGGCGCCAAACGCGTCTGCGACCGCGCCACCTGCGGCGCCTGCACGATAATCGTGGACGGCAAACCCATCTACGCCTGCACGGCGCTGGCCATCGAGGCGCAGGGCAGGAAGATTCAGACCGTCGAAGGTCTGGAGCAGAACGGCAAGCTCCATCCGGTTCAACAAGCCTTCTGGGACAACGACGCGCAACAGTGCGGGTTCTGCACCCCGGGTTTTGTGATGGCTTGCAAGGCGCTGCTCGACAAACATCCCAAACCGACGCCCGAACAGATCGAACTGGGCACGGGCGGCAATCTCTGCCGCTGCGGCACCTATCACGGCATCAAGGCCGCCATCGCGCAGGCTTCGGGATCGAGCCGCCCAGCGCAAAAGACGGCGCCCGCAAAATTGACGAGAGGAGGCAAGAGCAATGGCTGAGTACAAATGGCCCGAAGAAGGCAAACGCTCCCACATCGGCAAACGCATCTCGCGGATTGACGGCCCGGACAAGGTCTCAGGCCGGGCGAAATACACTTACGACATCAACCGTCCCGGAATGCTCTTCGGCAAGGTCGTGCGCTCGCCTTACGCGCATGCCAAGATCGTCAGCATTGATCTGAGCGTCGCCGAGAAGATGCCGGGCGTCAAAGCCGTCAAAATTATCCAAGGCCCTGGCGCGGAGATTCAGTGGGCAGGCGACGAAATCGCGATCATCGCCGCTGAAACCGAAGGCCAGGCCGAAGACGCGGCGCGCGCCGTCAAAGTCCAATACGAGAAGCTGCCGCACTTTGTCAGCGAACAGAACTGGGAAGCGATTCCGGAAGCCAACCGCCGCAAGCCGAGCGAAGGCGTTCAAGGTGATCCGGCCAAAGCTTTTCAGGAAGCCGATGTCGTCTTTGAAAGCGCATACGGCAACGAAGTGATCACGCATTGCTGTCTGGAATCGCACGGACTGATCGCTGAATGGGAGGGCGACAACAACCTGCTGGTTCATCCATCAACACAATCCGTTTCGGCCAATGGCGGGCAGTACGCGCAAGCCTTGGGAATTCCCGCTGGCAACGTCCGTCTCAAGATGGAGCATATGGGCGGCGGGTTCGGCAGCAAGTTCCCGGTTGATCGCTGGGGCATTGAAGCGGCGAGGCTCTCCAAGATGGCCGGCGGCAAACCGATCAAGGTCATGCTCGAACGCGACGCCGAGCTGATGGTCGCGGGCTCTCGGCCGTCGGTCTTCGCACGCGTCAAAATCGGCGCGAAGAAAGACGGGACGATCACCGCCTGGGAGTCGATGGCCTGGGCGACAGGCGGCATGGGCAACCTCAATTTTATCGGAAACCTTCCCTACGTCCTCAAGGTCGAGAACCGAAAGGAGACCTTCTCCGTCATCGGCACCAACAACGGGCCGCAGCGAGCCTGGCGCGCGCCGAATCATCCGCAGGCCTGTTTGATCACGATGGCGGCGTTCGAGGATTTGGCGGCCGAACTGAAGATGGATCCGCTAGATCTGTTCCTGAAGAACCTGGGCCTGGCCGGCTCTCGCGCCAACGTCTACCGCGACGAGTTGTTGAAGGCCGCCGAGATGATCGAATGGAAGAAATTGTGGCGTCCGCGCGGCGAAGGCGCTCCGGGCAGCACAAAGACCGTCAAACGGGGCCTGGGCCTTTCGATCCACACCTGGGGCGGCGCCGGACATGCCAGCGATTGCGATCTGACGATCCACCCCGACGGTTCGGTCGAGGTCAAGATGGGCACGCAAGACCTCGGCGTCGGCACGCGCACCGTGTTGGCAATCGTTGCGGCCGATACGCTCGGACTGCCGATTGAAGCGGTCAAAGTTCACATCGGCGACAACCGCTTCCCTGCTTCTAACGGATCGGGTGGTTCGACCACCGTCGGCGGCATCAGCTCCTCGACGCGCCGCGCGTCGGTGGACGCGCTCACCGCGCTGTTTGAAAAGGTCGCTCCGGCGATGAACACCACGCCTGACAAGTTGGAAGCCGCCGGCGGCAATATCCGGGAGATCGGCAAGCCGGCCAACAGCATGACCTGGAAACAGGCCTGCGCGAAGCTCGGCGTCCAACCGCTCACCGCTCGCGGCAAGAACCCTGACGCCGGCAAAGGAACGCTGACCACCGGCGGCGTCGGCGGCGCGCAGATGGCCGATGTTTCGGTGGACATCGAGACCGGCGTCGTCAAGATGAACAACTTCGTCGCCGTGCAGGATTGCGGCCTGATCGTTGACCTGAAGACGTGCGAGAGCCAGGTCTTCGGCGCGATGATCATGGGCGTCACCTTCGCGCTCTACGAAGAGAAGGTCATGGACGCGCAGACCGGCAAGATGCTCAATCCGAACATGGAGTTTTACAGGCTCGCCGGATTGGCCGACATCGGCAATTTCAAAGTCCACATGATGACCGGTAAAGGTCACGACGAACGCGGCGTCATCGGCGTGGGCGAACCGCCGACGGTCTCGCCCGGCGCGGCGATCTCGAACGCCGTGGCCAACGCCATCGGCGTGCGCGTGCCTTCGATCCCGTTGACTCCCGACCGCGTGCTCGCGGCGCTTGAAAAGAAAGGAGGGGCCAGTGCAAAAATTTGAGTACGCAAGCCCAACCACCAAAGAGCAGGCCGTCGCGTTGCTCGGCAAATCCTGGGGCGAGACCGAAGTCCTCGCCGGCGGGACCGACCTGCTCTCGCTGATGAAGGATTTCATCGTCACGCCGAAACGCGTGGTCAACATCAAGAACATCAAGGAACTCG
>Ga0187894_10001219_pt1 | contig 33503 bp, 27 predicted proteins | sample GBC1701081metaG_FD_136650 | JGI IMG/M metagenome (GOLD analysis project Ga0187894, IMG submission 136650) | White microbial mat communities from a lava cave in the Kipuka Kanohina Cave System on the Island of Hawaii, USA - GBC170108-1 metaG ...
CTTGGTGCGCCGGCAGAGGATCTGCATCGTGCGCTCGACCTCGAGCTCGCGCCCGATCAAGGGGTCGATCTTGCCGTCGCGGGCCTTCTGGTTGAGGTCCACGCAATAGGCCTGCAACGCCTCGCCACCGTCCTTCACGACCTTCTCCGCCCCCGAGGTGTCCTCTTCGACGCCACGCACGCGACGGCTTTCGCCGCGCCCCGGTGTCTTGGCGATACCGTGGCTGATGAAGTTCACGGCATCGAGCCGCGACATGCCTTGCTGCTGCAGGAAGTAGACGGCGTGGCTCTCACGCTCGGAAAAGATCGCCACCAGCACGTTGGCGCCGGTCACTTCCTCGCGGCCCGACGACTGGACATGGATGGCCGCGCGCTGCACGACGCGCTGGAAGCCGGCGGTCGGCTGCGGATCACCGACGCTGTCGGTAACCAGGCCGGCCAACTCGTTGTCGACGTAGCGTCCGAGATCCCGGCGCAGGCGCTCGAGATCGACGCCACAGGCTTTCAGCACGGCCGTCGCATCGGCGTCGTCCAGCAGCGACAGCAGTAGGTGCTCGAGGGTCGCGTATTCGTGCCGGCGTTCGTTCGCCAGGCGCAGTGCGCGATGTAGGCTCTGTTCCAGGTTCTTCGACAGCATTCTCGAAACTCCCGGCGCCGTAGCGCCCTAATCTACTCCTTTTCCAGCGTGCACTGCAGCGGGTGCTGGTGCTTGCGGGCCAGATCCATGACCTGGGTCACCTTGGTTTCAGCGACCTCGTAGGTGAACACGCCGCAAATGCCCACACCCTTCTGGTGGACATGCAACATGATACGGGTCGCCTCTTCCCGACTCTTGCTGAAGAAGCGCTCCAGCACGTGAACGACGAACTCCATCGGAGTGTAGTCGTCGTTGAGCATCAACACCTTGTACATCGACGGCTTCTTGGTCTTCGGCTTGGTCAGCGTGACCGTACCGGTACCCGGGCGGCCCTGATCGCCGCCATCACCATCGCCATCCCGACGCGGCGGCTCGCCGGTCATCACTGGCGCCATCGGCCAGGGATTTCCGCGCGCGCCGCGCCTACGCCGTCCGCCCAACATCACATCGTCCGATGCCACGATCGTTCCACCACATACCCAGACATAGGTATCGTCACCGGCGCCGGAAAGATGCCGTCGACGGCTGTGCCATCATAACGCGATACGCAGCGCGGCCCAACCGGTTCCGATATTACCGCAATTCCACGCGATGGCCGCAAGCGCCGCGTGCAGCGCCGGGACCTGTCAATAGTCGCGCAGCCCGTCCCGACCCACGGCCAGACGCCATTGCCGGGTGCGGTCGCCGCGGAATATCGCCGGCGGCAGGTCCTTGGGCAGCGACACGGCCACACCGGTCTTGTCGGCGGCAAATAGCGCCTCGGCAAACCGCACGCGCGCGAACTTGTCGGTCGGATAGTGATAGGCAGCGAAGCCCCAGCGCCCGTTGCGACAGGAAGCGACAGTCCACCAGTAGTCGTTGGATGGCAGTTCGAGGCCCGCGGGCGGCGGACCAAAGCCGCCGCTTTCATCCAGCAACGCGATCAGCCGGGTTACGTCGGCCGCTGTCAGACGGGTCTCAGCCCGCTTGCCGCGCCAGGGATCCAGCAAACCGTTCCAGTCCCGCACTTCGACATAGGAGAGATTGCCGATATCGGCGATCACACGGGTAACCAGGGTTGCCCCGTTGGCGCCTTGCAGCGCCATGTCGTAGGCGCGTACCTGCTGGTCCCAGATGGCGTTGTACACCAGCCGGATGTGATTCAAACCACCGGTGATACACCGCTCCCGGATATCGGTGCCGGCGACGTAGCGGAACCAGTAGAAGCTGCGGGTCAGGGGACTATCGACCTTGGGCTCAAGCCGCGTTTGGGCGAAAACGATCGACGGTGTCAGTAACATGACAGCGCCGATGAGCATCCGGGTGATACCGCCGACCATCTCGACCTCCGGGTGAACGACTGAATTCAATCTTGCACGGCCATTTCGGCTGAAAAGCGGCGTCCCGTAACCCCTTGGCCTGACTTCCTTATTGCGACGCCTAAGCAATTCAATTAACCTAGACTGACAATCGCCCAGGGCGTTGTTGCGAGTCATTTTCTGTAGTAGCGGGTTGTAAATCCATGTTGGTGCCGCGTACCGCTGGCGTCTGGCTGTTCCCCATTGCGCTGGTATCGGCGCTGACGTTGGCCCTCGCCCTGCTGGCAACACCGGTCGAGGCCCAGTCGCGCAAGGTCGTGCGACCTGCCGCCAAGCCCTACGCCAAGCAATACACCAAACGCACGTTGCCGCGGCGAACCGTGGCTGCCGCGCCCGCACCGATTGCTGCCAACCCCAATGTCGTGGGCCGCGATGCCATGCTGCTCATCGACGCCGAAAGCGGCCGCGAGATCGAAGCGCATGCCGCTGATGATCTGCGCCACCCGGCGTCGCTGACCAAAATCATGACGCTGTACCTGACCTTCGGAGCGCTCGACGCCGGCCAGATCAAGCTGAGCGACCGCCTGCCGGTCTCAGTCCGCGCAGGCAGTGTGCAGCCATCCAAGATCGGGATGCCCGTCGGCAGCACACTGATGGTGCGCGATGCCATCATGGCGCTGATCACACGGTCGGCCAACGATGCGGCCGTTGTGCTGGCCGAAGGGGTCGGCGGCGATGAGGACTCCTTCGCCCGCTTGATGACGCAAAAGGCGCGCCAGTTGGGCATGACCAGCACGGTCTTCCGCAATGCGTCAGGCCTGCCGGAGACCTACCAGGTCACGACAGCCCGCGACCTGACACGCCTTGCCCAGGCGATGCTGCGCGATTTCCCGCACTACTACCCGCTGTTCTCGACCCGTTCGTGGCAGTTCGGCCGGCAGATGCTGACCAATCACAACCGTATGCTGGCCAACTATCCCGGCGCCGACGGCATCAAAACCGGCTACATCAACGCCTCCGGTTTCAATCTGGTGATGTCGGCGGTTCGCGACAACCGGCGCCTGATCGGCGTCGTGCTGGGCGGCAACAGCGTCGGCGAGCGCGACGAGGTCATGGCCGACATGATGGATCGCGGCTTCGACAAGTGTCGCGGCCTGGGCATCCCGACCTGGCACCAGCCGACACAGCCGGCGTCGGCCCGTTACACGGCGATCAATTTCACGCCGGGTGCACCGCCGGCCGAGCCGCAGCACCAGGTGGCGCGTTCCTACAATCTGCCCAATGGCAGCCGATCGATCTCGGATGTGGTGGGCGGGTTGTCGCCGGCCAGCGTGCAGCCCACCGGGCAGCCGGCACTCGCCATGACACGCCAGACGCCGCCGCAAGGCAGCCAGGCGGCCGATGCACCCGGTGGCTGGGCCATCCAGCTCAGCAACACGTTCGCGACACGTCCGGCCGCCACGACGGCGCTGCGCACCGCGCTTGCCCGGCTGCCGGAGCTGCGCAATGACGCCAAGCCGGCCGTCGATGCCCTGAAGGGGCCGCGTGGACAGATCACCTATCGCGCTCGCCTGGCCAACCTCGACGAGAGCGATGCGGCCCGCGGCTGCCGCAAGCTGAAGGCAGCCAAGCTGTTCTCATGCACGCCCATCGCCGCCGAGGCGCGGGCGGACTGATCGACCTGTGAGCGCGGGCGTCTCGCCCGCCTCAAGGCGAAAGCCCTGCTTTCGCCTGACATGAGCGGGCCAGAGGCTCGCGCTTCCAGGCAGTTCACGCAGAATCAGCATCGGCGGCTGCCCGCTGCCTTTGAATCAGGGCGGCGAGGAACTTTTCCTTGTGCAGTGATTGCCATGCCTCCAGCGACCAATCGGTGTTGGTCGGCTTGAAGGCGCCGGCGACGGGCTCGAATACAAAGACGGCACGTGGTCCCCGCTCCGGGAAATCAGCGAAGGCGCGCACCAGGCTGTAGCGCGGCCCCTCGTAGGCTGCCAGTCGCTCGCACTCGGCCTTGGAGATGCCGTCCAACGTCAGCCCGTCAACCGAACCTGACGGCTCCCGCAGCACGATCGGATAGCTGCCCTCACGAATTGATGTGCGCCGATAGCCCCGCAACACCGCGGGCTTCAAGGCCGCCGCGATGACGGGCCGGCCCAGCACACGCGCCAGCACATCACGATCCATCAGCGTGCCGTAGAAGAAGAAGCGCATGTCTCACCATTCGCCAGGTTGAGGCCATACCGCGCAGTCCGCGCCGCACCACCGAAGCATCCTTGCCGCTGCCCGCCGGATTGATCCAGTCGAATTTTCTGGCATGCCTGCGATATGACAGCAGCCGGCGCGGCGCTTCCGGCCGCCGCGCCGCACAGCCGGACTTATGATGTTGTCTAGTGTCCGGCCGAGGGGTTGTCCGGCATTGCAACGCCGCTGGCGGCGAGTGCCACCTTCACGGCGTCCTTCAACCGGTCAAGACCCGCCACATCCTTGGCTTCACAGCGCGCCACCAGCACGGCCTGCGTGTTGGATGCACGCAGGAGCCACCATCCATCGGGCGTGCTCACCCGCACGCCATCGATGTCGGAGAATGTCGCGCCCGCCTTTTGCAGACGCGCCTTCACCTCGTCGACGACCTTGAACTTGCGGTCCTCGTCGCAATCGAAGCGCAACTCCGGCGTGTTCACCGGCTGCGGCAGCGCATCGCGCATCTCGGCCAGCGACTTCGGCGACGTGGCCACGACGTCGAGCAGACGGACACCGGCATAGAGCGCATCGTCGAAGCCGTACCAGCGATCGGCGAAGAACACATGGCCGCTCATCTCGCCGGCCAGCGGTGATCCCATCTCGGCCATCTTCACCTTGATCAGCGAGTGGCCGGTTTTGTACATCATCGGCTTGCCGCCAGCGGCTGCGACCTCGTCGAACAGCACCTGGCTCGCCTTCACATCGGCGATGATCGTGGCACCCGGCCGTTCCTTCAGCACGTCGCGGGCCCAGATCGCCAGCAGTTGATCGCCCCACAGCACGCGCCCCTGGCCATCGACCGCGCCGATACGATCACCATCGCCGTCGAAAGCGATACCCAGATCGGCGCCCTGCTTCTTCACCTCGGCCTTCAGATCGTCGAGGTTGCTCTCGACTGTCGGATCGGGATGGTGCGCCGGGAACGACCCGTCGACTTTTTCAAAGAGCACGGTGTGCTCGCCGGGCAGGCGGGCGATGACATCGCGAATCGAGACACCGACAGCACCGTGACCGGTATCCCACACGACCTTCAGCTTGCGGCCCGGCCGCACGTCGCGCACGACGCGCGCGGCATAGGCGTCGAGCACCGACCGTTCGGTCAGCCCGCCCTGTCCCGTGGCAACGTCGCCGGCCTCCGACATGCGGCCCAACGCCTGGATGTCGGCGCCGTAGAACGGCTTCTTGCCAAGCATCATCTTAAAGCCGTTGTAGTTAGACGGATTGTGCGATCCGGTGATCATGATGCCGCCATCGGCATTGAGCTCGTAGACGGCGAAGTACAGCATCGGCGTGGCGCACAGGCCGATGCGCACGACGTCGACCCCGGCGGCGCGCAGTCCTTCTGCACAGGCCTCCTGCAGTTCGGGGGAACTCAGCCGGCCATCGAATCCCAGCGCCACCGTCTTGCCGCCGGCGCGTACTACCCGGGTGCCGAACGTGCGGCCGATGGCACGCGCGTCGGCGGCATGGAGGGATTCGCCGACGATGCCTCGGATGTCGTATTCGCGCAGAATGGTCGGGTCGAAGCGATGGACGGTCATTCTGTATGAATCCTCTGCAAGAACCTCTGTCACCCAGGCAAACGAAGACGATCAGATATATGCACGATCCCTATATCACGCGCTGTGGCGAGGCTGTGGCCGGCCGATACACTCGTAAGCGAATCCCATGTCGCGCATCTCGATCGGGTTGAAGACGTTGCGCAGGTCGACCACGACGGGCTGACGCAGCGTCTGCTTCAACCGCTTCGGATCCAGCGCGCGGAACTGCGTCCATTCGGTCAGCACCAGCAGGCAATCCGCGCCCTGCGCCGCGTCGTAGGCGCTTTCCTTGAAGGTGATGCCCTTCAAGAGCCGTGCAGCCTCATCCATGGCGGCTGGGTCGTACGCCTGCACCTTGGCGCCGGCCGTGACCAGCGACGGCAGGATGTCCAGCGACGGCGCGTCACGCATGTCATCGGTGTTGGGCTTGAAGGCGAGTCCCAGCACACCGATCGTCTTGCCGGCCACCGAGCCGCCGCACGCCTCGACCACACGTTGGGCCATGCGCTTCTTGCGCTCGCTGTTCACCTGGATGACCTGCTCGACGATCGTCACCGGCGAGCCCGCTTCGCGCGCCGTGTAGGCCAGCGCCAGCGTGTCCTTAGGAAAGCAGGAGCCGCCGTAGCCGGGTCCTGGATGCAGGAACTTGCGGCCGATGCGTCCGTCCAGGCCAATGCCACGTGCCACGTCATGCACATCGGCGCCGACTTTCTCACACAGATCCGCCATTTCGTTGATGAACGTGATCTTGGTGGCGAGGAACGTGTTGCCCGCGTACTTGATCAGCTCGGCCGTCTCCAAGGTCGTGAAGACCATCGGAGTCTCGATCAGATAGAGCGGCCGGTAGATGGAGCGCATGATCTCGCGCGCGCGTTCGCTCTGGGTACCGATCACGATCCGGTCGGGCTTCATGAAGTCCTCGATCGCGGCGCCTTCGCGCAGGAACTCGGGATTCGAGACGACGTCGAACGCAGCGTCCGGCCGCCGCTCGCGCACGATACGGCTCACCTCGCGTCCGGTGCCGACCGGCACGGTCGACTTGTTGACGATCACCGTATACTGGCGCAACGCATCGGCGACTTCGCTGGCGGCAGCGTAGACGTAGCTGAGATCGGCGTGCCCATCGCCGCGCCGCGTCGGTGTACCAACCGCGATGAACACGGCATCGGCCGTCGCCACCGCCTGGGCCAGATCGGTCGTGAAGGTCAGCCGGCCGGCCGCGCGGTTTTCCGCAACCAGCTTGTCCAGGCCCGGCTCGTAGATCGGGATCTTGCCCGCTTCGAGCGCCGCGATCTTTTCCTTGTCCTTGTCAACGCAGACAACGTCGATACCGAACTGCGAAAAGCACGCGCCGGACACCAGTCCGACATAGCCCGTGCCGATCATCGCAATACGCATGAAGTCCCCCCAAAACGATGGACCCGGCTCGATCCATCCGATCTACGATTTAAGATTTAACCAGAGAAGCAAGTAGCGTGCGTGACTCCTGAGCGGTGTCGGGCCGCGCCAGCGACACTGCGACATTCGCCTCAAGGAAACCCAAGCGGTTGCCGCAGTCGTAGCGTGCGCCGCGATAGCGCATGGCGTGGAACGGGCTGCGGCCGATCATGTGGGCCATAGCGTCGGTCAGCTGGATCTCGCCACCGGCGCCGGTCTCGTGGCGGTTTAGGTGGTCGAAGACCTCGGGCAGCAGCACGTAGCGGCCAATGATCGACAGGGTCGACGGCGCCTCGGCCGGCTTGGGTTTTTCGACCATGCCCGTGACCTCGGCGACGGTGCCGTCGTCGTTGCGGATCGCCACGATCCCATACCGGTTGGTCTGCTCGCGCGGCACGTCCATCACGGCGATCACGCTGCCGCCGGTCTTTTCGTGCAGGGCGACGAGTTCGGCCGTGCAACTCGGTTGCGACAAGGTCAGTTCATCCGGCAGTAGAACGGCGAACGGCTCGTTGCCGATCCATGACCGGGCGCACCACACGGCGTGCCCCAGACCCAGTGGCTGCTGCTGGCGGGTGAAAATGGCGCTGCCCGGCTTGATGGTGGCAGCGCGCGTCTGCTCAAGCTCGGCCTGCTTGTTGCCGCGCGCGGCGAGCGTTGCTTCCAGTTCGTAGGCGTGGTCGAAATGGTCCTCGATCACGTGCTTGTTGCGCCCGGTCACGAAGACGAATTCCTCGATGCCGGCTGCCCGGCATTCCTCGACGGCGTACTGGATCAGCGGCCGGTCGACGATCGTCAGCATCTCCTTGGGAACGGCCTTGGTTGCCGGCAGGAAACGGGTGCCGAGACCGGCGACGGGAAAGACGGCTTTGCGGACACGTGACATACGACATTCCATCTGGCTGTTTTTGAAACCATATCAATACTCTAGCTAACTTCTCCAAGTTTTTACATGAGAATGAGTTAGAGCCAGCGTCATAGACCAACAGGGTGCGGCAAGAGCAAGGCGCAATCCACATGTTTTCAGGTCGCTAGCGTCAGGTCATCGGCCCGCGCGGCGCCTGCTGGAGGCTCTCTCGCGGCCTTGTCTCATTCGTCCAGCAATACTTGCCGAGCGCGGTTGATTTTTGCCGCCAGCCAGTCCGAGCCACCCCGATCAGGGTGATTGAGCAGCATCAGCTTGCGGTGGGCGGCACGGATATCGTCGGCGGTCGCGCCCGGTTTCAAGCCCAGGACCGCGAGAGCCTCCTCGACGCTCATATCGGTCCGTGGCCCACGGCGCGGCGCCTCGGTCGAGTCGCCGAAACCACCCGCCCCGGTGCCTGCCGCCTGCTGGCGCCAGTCCGGCCCGAAACGGCGATCGAGGTAGGCCTCCAGGACACGCCGTGAGTCGTCGTCGGCCGCGCATTCCGTGTGCAACGCGAGTAGCGCCGCCTCCGGCAGACTGTCCAGTGATCGTCCTGTCTGGGCCCCCTGCAACACCCGTCCGTTCATGGCACCAGAGGCGTGATCGAGCGTCATTTCCAGCCAGGCCGTGCTGACCGTCGACATGCCACCGCCGGTCGATGACTGCGTTCCCGGCGAGCCCCATCCGGCGCCCAGCGTCTGTTTGGCCCGGCGGCGGCGCCACCACCAGTACAGGAATGGCATCAGGAACGGCGCGAACTGCAGGAACAGCAGCGGATTGCGGGCCAGAATGGCGAGCACGAGGCCGACCCCGGCGATCACCGCCGAGCCCAGGGCGACAGTCCGTATCGTGCCCGCCAGTTGCGCCGGATTGGCGTTGGCAAACCAACGCAGCACCAGCACCAGGCCGATCAGCAGCAGCAGACCAAGGAGCAGTTGCGGCATTGATCGACCGAGTCTCCAGTCTCTCAGCGGTGGGCCGTGGTCAACCGCAAGGCCGTCACGCGATGGAGCTGAACGTAGTCTGCCATCGCCTGCTCGCCGCCAGCGGCATAGGCAGCAACGGCGCCCAGCAACCGGCGCAGTTCGTCAGGGCTGGCCGCATCGAAGCGGCAGTGCCGCCCGTTGGTCAGCTTGGCGAACTGGGCGAAGGCGCGCGCCGCCAATGTGTTGTCGCCCTCCTGGAACAGGAACGCGGGCACACCCAGAAGGCCGAGCTGCCCGGCCAACGCCCCCACTGTATCGAGGCTCTCCTCAAAGCAATCGCCCACGAACACCAGCGCATCGAGCTTGCGCCGCTGCGTCTCCTCGGCGGCGAAGGCGAATACGCGTCCGATCTGGGTATTGCCGGCCAAGCATGTCACACGCGCCATCAAGCGCGCCAACTCCGTACCGTCTGACGTCCACTTCGAGGCCTTGAAGTCGTCGAAGCCGCGATAAAAGGCCAGCCGCACATCCAGCCCACCCAGGGTCTCGGCGGTGATGAACATCTCGCCCTGGATCCGCGCCGCGCGGTCCCAGGCCGGCTCGCGGCTGGCCGTGGCATCCATGCAGAACAGCAGCCGTCCGCGTCCGCGCGCACCACCGGCTACCACGGGAACCGACCGCGCCTTGTCGAGGAACGTGGCTACAGCGTCGGCACCGTCGCGCCTGGCTGGCATGGAAGGCTTGCGGTCGCCACCCGGCATCGGTCTTTGACCCTCCCGTTACCGCTCAATATGGTAAGTGCACACCGCGCGCGTCCAGTGCGTCAGAAAATAACAAATCGAGGGAACCCCACCGGATGAGCGCCCCCGGCGCGTCTACCCCGACGCTGATCACGCTGTTGCGCGTCTATATACCGTTCGCGCTGGCCTACGTGCTCTCCTACCTGTTCCGCTCGGTCAATAGCGTCATCTTCCCCAGTTTGGAGCACGACATCCCGGACCTGACGGCAGGGGATCTCGGCTTCCTGACCAGCATGTATTTCCTGTTCTTCACGGCGGTGCAGATCCCGCTCGGCGTCATGCTCGACCGCTACGGTCCGCGTCGGGTCCAATCCGGGCTGGTCCTGTTCGCGGCGCTGGGCTGCATCGTCTTCGGGACCGCGACCTCGGTGGCCGGACTGGCGGGGGGCCGGGCCCTGATCGGCCTGGGCGTTGCCGGCGGCCTGATGGCCGCGATCAAGGCCATCACAATCTGGTATCCGCCGCAGCGCTGGTCGCTGATGGTCGGCCTTCACATGGCAGCCGGCGGCCTGGGATCGCTGGTCGCCACGCATCCGGTCGAAGCGGCACTGGGGCTCGCCGGATGGCGTCACGTGTTCTTCGGTCTGGGCGCCATCACGGTCGCGGTCTCCGCCCTGCTCTTCTTTGTCGTTCCCGAGCGCGGCGTGGCGGTAGCATCGGCGCCGATCGGCACACAGTTCCGCGCTGTCGGGCGCATCATGCGCGATGGCTATTTCTGGCGGCTGGCCCCCGTGGTGGCGCTGCAGCAGGCGGCGTTCTTCGCGTTTCAAGCGCTGTGGGCCGGCCCGTGGCTGCGCGACGTGGTCGGCCTGGATCGAGCCGCCAGCACCGGCCAGCTGTTCTGGCTGGCTGCCGGCATGACGGCCGGTTTCGTCATCACCGGCTGGGCGGCCGGCGCGCTGGCCGTGCGCGGCGTGCCCTATGTCGCGACCGCCAACGTCGCGTTCGTGATCTTTCTCGTCGTCAATACCAGCCTGATCTTCACCGGCCTGTGGCGCGGCGCATCCTCGTTGCAGGTGACGACGCTGATGCTGGCGTTCGGTTTTGGCGGCGCCGTGGGCATCATCTATTTCACACCCATACAACACGCCTTCCCCATTGAACTGTCGGGGCGCGCCACCACGAGTTTGAACTTCGTGGTGTTCCCGGCTGTGCTGGTGGGTCAATGGGGTCAGGGCAAGATTCTCGATCTGTGGCCCAAGACGGCCGGCGGCTATGCACCCGAAGCCTATGCCGTGACGGCGTTCATCTTCGTTGCGTTGCAAGCCGCGGGCCTGCTCTGGTTCCTGTTCTCGCCCGCTCGCCCCGCCATTGAACGCCGAGGATCGTCCACCCTCCCCGGCGCGAGCGCTCCCGATCAGGCCGCGACGAGATAGTGCACGCTGAAGAGCTGGTCGGGATCGATCCAGGTTTGCGCGCGGATGAAGCCGGTTGGCGCCACCAGCGCATCGACGTCGTCTCGGCTGTACTTGTACGAATACTCCGTATGCACGCGCTCTCCGGCATCGAAGAAGAAGCGCTGGCCGGCCACGACCACGGACTGGGTGCGCAAGCTCTGGATGTAGATCTCGATGCGCCCTTTGTCGGCGTTGTAGAACGCTTCATGCTCGAAGGCGTCGATATCGAAATTGGCGCCCAGCTCGCGGTTCATGCGCAGGAGCAAATTGAGGCTGAACGCCGCCGTCACGCCCGCCGAATCATTGTACGCGGCGTGAAGCATATCCGGATCCTTCTTGAGGTCGGCACCCAGCACGAATGCTCCATCATCGCCCAGCAGCTGGCGCGCATTGCGCAGGAACGCCTGCGCCTCGTGCGGCTCGAGATTGCCGATGGTCGAGCCGGGAAAGAATCCCAGCTTGGCGGCGCCCGACGCACCGGGCAGCCACGGTAGCACCGACAATTCCATATAGTCGGCGCAGACCGGTACGATCGCGAGCGCAGAATAGTCGGCGCGCAGGCGCCGGCAGGTCGCCTCCAGGTGCTCGCCGGAAATGTCGATCGGCACATAGGCCGACACGTCCTTCAGCCCGTCCAGCAACAGCCGCGTCTTCACACTCGATCCGCTACCGAACTCCACCAACTGCCGTCCGGGACCGGCGAGCGCTGCGATCCGCCCCGCGCAGTCGCGCAGGATGGCGATTTCGGTGCGGGTCAGATAGTACTCCGGCAGATCGCAGATCGCATCGAACAGGGCCGAGCCGCGCGCATCGTAGAGGAATTTTGCGGGTATCGCGCGTGGACGCTTCGACAAGCCTGCCAGCACTTCGCTCTCGAACGTGCCGTCGCTAGCCGTTCGGCCGATCTTCAGAAGCTGACCGGAATACATCACGAGTCCTCCGCCAGTCGGATTCCACCGAACATCCAGCGCGCATCCGGTGGAAAGAAATTACGGTACGTGATTCGCACATGGCCTGGCGGCGTGACCACGGCACCGCCGCGCAACACCATCTGGTTGGCCATGAACTTGCCGTTGTATTCGCCGACAGCCCCGTCAGGCTCGCGGAAGCGTGGATAGGCCACGTAGGGACTGGCGGTCCATTCCCACGCATCGCCGATCATCTGCTGCAGGCCGGGCGCTTTGGTCGCCGGCAGCGGGTGCAAGATCTGCTCATCGCCGAGATTGCCGCTTATGGCGATCGTCGCTGCGGCGTGCTCCCATTCGGCCTCGGTCGGCAAGCGCCGGCCGGCCCACTTCGCGTAAGCCGCCGCCTCGTAGAAGCTGACGTGGCACACCGGCTCATCCATCGCTAGCGGCCGTTGCCCGGTCAGCGTGAAGACGTGCCAGCGGCCCCCGATGTTTTCCCAGTACAGCGGTGCCGTCCAGCCCCGGGTGTTCACCGTGGCCCAGCCTTCGGACAACCAGAATTCGGGCCGCCGGTAGCCGTCGTCCTCGATGAACTGGACGAACTCACTGCAGGTCACCAGGCGCGATGCGAGCGCGAAGGCGTCGAGCCATACGCGATGGCGCGGCCCCTCGTTGTCGAAGGCGAAACCGTTGCCCGCGTGCCCGATCTCGACCAGACCACCGTCGAAACGCGACCATGTCATCGCCGCGATTGGCCCATCGGTCCGCTGCACCGGCGGCTGGTACGCTGGCCGCAGCGGATTGACCGACAGCACGTGCTTGATATCCATCAGGATCAGTTCCTGATGCTGCTGTTCGTGATTGAGACCGAGTTCGAGCAGGTCCCAAAGGTCGGCGTTCGCCAATCCGTCGTCGCGCACCATCAGTTCGCCCATGGCGCGATCGACATAGCGGCGATACCGCAGGATGTCCTCGACGCCCGGTCGCGACAGCAGGCCGCGCTGCGGCCGCGGATGGCGGGCACCGACCGCCTCGTAGTACGAGTTGAAGAGATAACCGTAGCGCGGATCGTACGGCTGATACGCCGGATCGAAGCGCGCCAGGATGAAGGTCTCGAAGAACCACGTGGTATGCGCCAGATGCCATTTCGTCGGGCTGGTATCCGGCATCGACTGCACGGTCTGATCTTCCGCCGACAGCGGCGCGGCCAATCGTTCGCTGTATCGTCGAATCGCGGCGAACCGCGCCGCCAGTGCGGCACGGCCTTCCTGCCGGCTGGGATGTTCCTCTACGGCAGCCGGCACGTCGTTGTTCTCCGCTGAACCGCTCGCTGGTCAGGTCGCAACGCTGCTACAAAACAGCGGTTCCACGGCGACGCCGCATGATGTGATCTGGATTGCCGTCGGTCGCAAGAAAGTCGGGGACACCTTGCGACCGATCTTCGTCCGTCCGAATCGGACATACGAACCTCTGGCCGTCTCGACAGAATAAATAAGGTCCCTTTCGAGCGCAGAATCAACCTCGTTTCGACCACCACCGAAGAGTTGATGGCAGAAAACGGCTGCGTACGTACGTATGACGTCAAAACCTGACATCCTTTGTCGGGAACTTCGCACGTTCGTTACCGTTGCCTGACGGGAGCGGCCGCGACGGCCGGTTCGTCGCCAACAGGTGGCTCAATGTCGGTCTCGCTCATTCTTCTCATCATCCTGATCCTGTTGCTGGTCGGCGCCGTGCCGGCGTGGCCGTATAGCCGCGGCTGGGGTTACTACCCGTCCGGTTTCTTTGGCATCGCTCTGGTTGTGATCCTGATCTTGCTGCTGATGGGCCGGATCTGAGCATGATGCGGTGCCCGGTCACCCGACCGGATGCTTTGGCGTACCGGTGCGCTGTGCCAGACTGTGCACGTCGTACCTTGCTCGGGACCCATCATGCCCATCTGCGAAGCCGACCCCTGGCGGCTGCAGTATTTCGAGTCCGTCACCTGTCCGGCTGACGTCCTGATCCCGACCGAGGATGCCGACGCCTGGCTGTGGTTCCCGAAGCATCGCTGGGTCTACGACAAGCTGACTGTGGCCTGCAGCCAGGATCTCGACGCCGCCCCGCACGGCGTCGCGCCGCCGTCTTTTCCCGTCTTCTCCAAGCCGATCTACAATCTCAAAGGGATGGGGGTCGGCAGTCGCGCACTTGCGTCGGAAGACGACTACATCGCCGCCTATGCGCCGGGACATTTCTGGATGACGTTGCTGGACGGCCGGCATGTCAGTTCGGACGCAGCCGTGGTCGACGGCGCGGTACACTGGTGGCGCCACACCACAGGCGCGCCAGCCGGCAACGGCACGTTCGACCACTGGACCGTACACGCCGCAGCCGACAACGCCATCGAGACCTGGTGCGGTGATTGGGCAGCGCGTCATCTGCGCGGCTACACCGGCATGGCGAATTTCGAGACCATCGGCGGCCGCATCATCGAGATCCATTTGCGCTTCGCCGACCAGTGGCCCGACCTCTACGGTCCCGACTGGGTCGAGGCTGTCGTGCGCCTCTACGCGACCGGCACATGGACGTTCGACGACTCGCAACGGCGTGACGGTTTCAGCGTGGTGTTGTTCGGTCCGCACGGCCGGCGCTATCGCCATCCGTCGCCAGCGCTGATGGCGGATCTTCGCGACACGCCCGGTGTGCTGAGCGTGCAGACGACGTTCCACGAGGATCTGGCGCCGGATCGCCACGCCATGCCACCGGGCGGCTTCCGGTTGGCGATCATCAATTGCGACGATCTCGCTGCAGGGCGCGCGGCACGCGAGCGCCTACGCCAGCATCACGGCCTTCAGGATTCGGCTGGTTCGGCTTGAGGCGGTGGATCTGCGACGGGAGCCGCTGCCGGTTCCGGCTCGGTGCGTGACGGCAGGTTGAGTGCCGCCAGCAGATCGCGCACTTCCTGGCGTGCCGCGACATGCGACATGGTCATGGCGATGCCCGTCTTCTCCTCGCGCAGGTCGAGCAAGGTCAGGCCCTTGAGAAACAGCTCGCGATAGATAACGCGCTCGGCAAGGCCCGTGGCCAGGCGATAGCCGATGCGCTTGGCCAGCGACTCGAGCACAGAGCCCATGTCGCGCTTGTTGCGCGCCGAGATGGCCGACAGGCGGTTGCGCATCACCAGCCAGTCGACCGGCTTGCCGCCGCTCATCGCCCGCAGCTGCCGCTGCTTCCAGACGGTCTCGGCGTAGATGCTGGGACGCACGACCTTCAAGGTGTCGGGATCGACGCGCGCCAGCAGGTCGAGATCGACGAAACTGTCATTGAGCGGCGTCACGAGCGTGTCGGCGTAGGTATGGGCGTGGCGCGACAGGAAGGTGTCACTGCCCGGTGTGTCGGCAACGACGTAGTCACAGGTCGGCAACAAGTCGGCAAACGCCGCGTCGAGCCGCTGCCGCTCGTCCGCTTCCGCGTCACCGCGGATGGCCAAGGTGCTGGGTAGCACAGCGCGGTGATCCGGCAGCGGTGTAGCCATGCCCTTGGCATTGGCCCAGGTCCGGCGATTCTCGACATAGCGCGTCAGGGTGCCCTGGCGTGCGTCGACGTCGATAACGCCCACGCGCGCGCCGTCGCGCAGCAGTGCCACGGCGATGTGCATTGCCGCCGTCGACTTACCGGAGCCGCCCTTCTCGTTGCCGAAGACGATCACATGGGCGCGCAGTGCGCCCGCAGTCGCCTGCGCTTGCACGATACTGGGATTCGCGACCGGACGGAACGCGGCGAGAAAGGGCGCGGTGTTTGCACTCATCGAGGGGGCCTCACCGACCGGTCTGATGCCGATCTCCTGCCCAATTGTTACACCGATCCCCGCCTTGCCGCGAGTCGCGGGGTGGGGACAACTTCATCGAGCCCGTTTGCTGCTCTTCGCTGCATCAAGCGCTTGCACGCTCCGCCGGATGCACAGGATATGCACTTCCTGCTCGGCATCGTTGATGCCGTAAAACATGAGACAGCTATAGCCTCTGACGTCCAGCACCCACACGCCGGGCATATCTGTTTTTTGGTGGCTTTCCGGAGAATTGCGAAGCCGAACGGCCTCGATCAGGATCCACTTGACGAAGTCTCTGGTCGCGCGCGGTGTCTGACTGGCGATGTCGGCGCAAATCTTGTCGAGTTGCGCCAGGGCGTTGCGCGTGAAGCGAACGTTCATCGGCCATAGCGGCCCATCACCGCGGCCTCTTCAGCGGCGCTGGTGAATTCACCGCGTCGCGCCTGAGCAAGAGCTTCCTCAATGTCGGTACGTTCTTCGGGCGACAGCTGATAGGGGGAGGTTGTCCGCGTTCCCAAGCACCCGCCGGCCTCTGGCCGCGCTGCTCCTCGCTGTTTTCGCCGCTTCGGTGTGTCACCCAAAGGCCACCTCGTCGACAAGCCGGCACAAGCCGATGTCAGCCCAGTCGTTTGCTGTTCGAGTTGCGATAGACATCGGGATCGTGGCGTTCCATGAACATCCCAGGCTTGACCAGGGGCGACCAGCCGTACTTCTCGTACAACCATGGTGCCGTGTTGGTCGCCAGCAGCCAACGGCGCAAGTTCTGGAGGTCGGGATGGGCGTGCACGGCATCCATCAACAGGCGTGACAGCCCCTGCCCGCGCAGATCGGCGTCGACATAGACGTCACTCAGTTAGGCAAACGTCGCGCGATCCGTCGTCACGCGCGCGAATCCGCGCTGGCGTCCGTCGCCGTCCAGTAGCGTGAAGCACAGCGAGTGCTCAAGCGAGCGCACCACGACCTCGCGCGATATGTCCCTAGCCCAGTTCGTCTGCGTCGACAGGAAATGGTGCAGGGTGTCGAGGTCGATATCGGATCGGTCGGTGCTGACGCGAAATCCGGCCGTGCTCATGCCGGGCGGATCCACACCGCCGTATCATGGAACACAGCGCCGCCATTGGGCCAGCCGGGATCGGCGCTGGTGATGGCGTTGATGCCGATCTTCCGTTCGAAGTGCTTGTTGGGCCAAATGCCCTCGACCACGACCACGCCACGCTGCTGGCCGGCCTGCGCCATCACATGCACCAGCACGCTGCCGCGCTCGTTGCCCAGCACGACCCGATCGCCCTCGCCGACGCTCATCGCGGTGCAGTCGTCGGGGTTCATCAGTACCGTCGGCCGCTTCTCGCGCGCCAGCGAACCCGGCGTCTCGGTGAAGGTCGAGTTCAGGAAGGTGCGGGCCGGCGCCGCCACCATCCGGAACGGCTTGTCCGCGGTGGCATTGTCGATCACGTCGAGATGGTCGGGCAGATCGGGCATCTCGCGCCAGCGGCCGCCGAAGCGCGACCAGTCGGGGCTGAAGTGGAACTTGCGGTCCGGCGTCGCGAAGCCATCGAGGAAGTGCGCAGTCTCGAACGGCAGCGCCATGTCCTGGCCGCCCTTGGCGTGGTTGGTCTCGGCGTCCCACATGCCCGAGAGCTCCAAGGTCTCGTTCATGATCTCCCACACCGTCATGTCGAAGCCGCGATGCTTCGCGCCCAGCCGCTTGGCCAAGCCGCAGATCACATCGTGGTTCTCGCGGCTCTCGGCATAGGGTTCGATCACCTTCTTGGTGACCTGGAAATACGTGTGGCCGCTGGCGGTGTAGAAATCGTCGTGTTCGAGGAACGTGGTCGCCGGCAGCACGATATCGGCAAACGCCGCCGTCTCGGTCAGGAACTGCTCGTGCACGCACAGGAACAGGTCCTCGCGCGCCAGCCCCTTGTGCACCAGGTTCAGCTCAGGACACACCATCGCCGGGTTGGTGTTCTGGACCAGCATCGCCGTCACCGGCGGGCCGCCGTTCAACGCGCCGGGATCGTTGGTCAGAATCGGCCCCAGGCGCGACTGGTCGAGATCGCGGATGGAGGTGTCGACGCAGTCCAGCCCTTCGATCAGGGAGCGGTTCAGCGGATACATACCAGTGTGGCCGTAGAGCGCACCGCCGCCGGGATATTTCCAGGCCCCGGTCACCGCCGGCAGGCAGGTCACCGCATGCATGCTGGCAGCACCGTTGCGCGAGCGGCTGAAGCCGTGATGGCAGCGGATGAAGGCCTTCTTGTTGCCGCCATAGAGCCGGGCGAAGGCGATGATCTCCTCGACGCTCAGGCCGGTGATCGCCGACGCCCAGGCCGGCGTCTTCGACTTCACATGAGCGGCGAGGTCGTCGGGGCGGTCGGTGTATTGCCGCAGGTAATCCCAGTCGGCGAAACCCTCGGCGAACAGCACGTGCATCACCGCGCACGCCAGCGCCCCGTCGGTGCCCGGCCGGACCGCCAGGTGCATGTCGGCCTTCTCGGCGGTGCCGGTGCGATAGGGATCGACCACGACGAGCGTCGCGCCGCGCTTACGCGCCGCCATGGCGTGGTGCATCACGTTGACCTGGGTGTTGACGGGATTACCGCCCCAGATCACCACCAGATCGGAATGCTCGTCCACCTCGCGGAAGTCGGCGCCGCGCTTGGCGCCGATACCGGCAATCCAGCCGGTGTCCGACAAGGTCACGCAAATTGTCGAGAACCAGCGCGAATACTTCATCACGTGGCGCAGGCGCTGGATGCCGTCGCGCTGCACCAGCCCCATGGTGCCGGCGTAGAAATAGGGCCACACCGTCTCGCTGCCGAACTTTGCCGCGCGCTCGGTGAACTCGTGCGCCACGATGTCGAGTGCCTCGTCCCACCCGATGCGCTTGAACTGGCCGGAGCCCTTGGGCCCGACCCGCTTCATCGGATGCTGCAGGCGGTCAGGGTGATGCACCCGCTCGCTGTAGCGCGCCACCTTCTCGCAGATCACGCCGGCGGTATAGGTGTTGCGCTTGGAGCCGCGCACACGACCGATGGTACGGGCATCCAGCCGCTCGACATCCAGCGCGCAGGTGCTGGTACAGTCGTGCGGGCAGACGGACACGACGGTCTCGGTATTGGGCTTGGCGCGCGCGGCGCCACCATCGGGGGCCATGGTCGGGAACGCTCCTCTCGTGCAGCGGCACGATACCGTCAGACCGTCGGCGGCGAAAGCGCCCTCGTATAACCGATTGATTGTATTGTCGCGATTGTACCCTCGGAGAAAGGCCCACCGGGCGGAGAACAGCGGCAGTGACCGGCGCAGATCGCCGCAGACACTTGTGCGCCGTTCGTGCTCAAATAACGCGCGCAGGGTCCATCAGAGGTCGAGCAGATGTTGCCGTTGGGCGTACCGTATGAAGAGGCACAGCGCCGATTCCAGTGGCGCATAGCCGATCGCTACAACATCCGCCGTCAGGTCTGCGAGCGCCATCCGCCGCAGGCGCTGGCCATGATCGTCGAGAACGCCGACGGCTCGGTACGGACCTGGAGCTTCGGCGATGTGCTGCGCGCCAGCGCCCGGGTTGCCAACGTCTTGACCGGCCTGGGCGTCACCAAGGGCGAACGCGTCGGTGTGTTCCTGTCGCAGAGCGCCGAGCTCGCGGTCGCGCACGTCGCCTGCTACGGCATGGGCGCCGTGGCCCTGCCGCTGTTCACCCTGTTCGGCGAGGAAGCGGTCGAGTATCGCCTGGCCAACGCCGGCGCCTGTGTCGTCATCACCGACATGTCGCAGCTGCCCAAGGTTCTGGGCGCGCGCCCGCGCCTGCCGGCGCTGAAGCACGTGATCGTCATCGGCGCCGGCAAGCACGCTGCTGACTTCCTCGACTACGATACCCTGATCGCCGCAGCGTCCGACTCTTTCACGACGGTGGACACGCACCGCGAGGACCCGGCGCTGCTGGTCTACACCTCGGGCACCACGGGCCAACCCAAGGGCGCGCTACACGCACATCGCATGCTGGAAGGCGTGATCCCCGCCATGCAGCAATGGGCCGATTTCTGGCCGCGCGGCAACGAGGTGCTGTGGACGCCAGCGGAATGGGCGTGGATCGCCGGCCTCTACGACGCGCTGTTTCCGGCCTGGTATTTCGGCACGCCGGTGCTGGCGCACCGCTTCACCAAGTTCGACCCCGAGAAGGCCTTCCATCTGCTGCAGAAGCACCATGTCGGCGTCAGCTTCATCCCGCCCACCGCGCTCAAGATGATGCGTCAGGTCGAGGCGCCGCGGCAGCGCTGGGACTATGCCGTGCGGTCGGTCTACACCGGCGGCGAGGCGATGGGCGAGGAACTGCTGCAGTGGGGCCGCGAGACCTTCGGCTGTACGCTCTCGGAAGGCTACGGCCAGACCGAGATGAACCTGATGACCCTGAACAGTCCCAACTGGTTCGAGGTGCGCGCCGGCTCCTGCGGCCGCGCCTGCGTCGGCCGGCGCGTCGCCGTGGTCGATTCTGCCGGCAACCTGCTTCCGCCAGGTGAGGAAGGCCAGGTCGCCGGTTGGCGCCATGATCCGGTGGCAATGCTGCAGTACTGGGGCAATCCCGAGGCCACGCAGAAGAAGTATGCCGGCGACTGGCTGCTGACCGGCGATCTCGGGCGACTTGACGAGGACGGCTATCTCTTCTTCAAGAGCCGCGACGACGACGTGATCACCTCGGGCGGTTACCGCATCGGCCCGGGCGAGATCGAGGAATGCCTGATCAAGCATCCGGCCGTGGCCATGGTGGGCGTCGTCGGCGTGCCCGACCCGGTGCGTACCGAGATCGTCAAGGCCTTCATCCAGCTGCGCCCCGAGGTGGCACCGTCGGATGCACTGAAGGCCGATATCGCCGGCTACGTGAAGATGCGGCTGGCGGCGCACGAATATCCGCGCGAGGTCGAGTTCGTCACCGAATTCCCGCTCACCACCACCGGCAAGATCATGCGCCGTGAGCTCAAGCGGATGGACGCCGAGCGCAAGGCGACAAAGCGGTAGAGCCGACTCGGGTCCTTCCCGGGATGCACCTATGGCTGCATGAATTTCAGATAGCCGATCGCCGCTTTTTCCTCACCGCTGGTCCAGCCCTCGTCCATCAGGCGGATCAGGAGCTGGCGCAGCGAGGCGGTCTTGCGCAGCATCGCGGCCACGGCGGGTGTACGCTGCGCCAGCTTGACGTATTCCACGGCGACATCGTCTGCGTCGGTGCTGTAGTCGTGATCAAGGCTGAGAAACACGCGCGCCACGAATTCCGGATTGTTGACATGCTCGCTCGCCAGGGCACGCGCCATGCCGGCCTCGTCGACCCCCGTCCAGAAGCTGGTAAAGCGGCCGACAAAGGCGCGTGTCGCCGGATCGCTGGTTCCCGCCGCTTCGACATAGGCGTGGTCGGCCAGCAGAGCACCCAGGATGCCACCGACGACGACGCCGATCCCGACGCCGACCGGACCGGCCCACATGCCGACCAGCGCGCCTGTCGCGGCACCGCCGGCAAAGCCACCGCCGATATTGGCGGCCTCGCGGCCCGTCTGCCACCACGGGTTCTCCGCCGTGCCGATGTTGTATCCGGCGATGAGCAACGTAGCGATCCACAGTGCCCGCCCGGTCCAGCGCAGACGCGAAATTCCCGCTGTGACCTTAGCCCGGGAGCGCCCGGCACTTTCGATCACCTCGACGTAGACGGCGCGCTGTTCGGCATCCGCAAGCTCGTTGAAACGCCGGCCGGCGAAACCCTTCTTGGCCATCGCCTTCTCGATGGACGCCTCCAGCGTCAACCCCTCCTTCTTCCACTTCTGCGCCAGCGCCCGGCCAAGATCCATGTCACGCAGCCGTTGCATCTCCATGATCTCGTTGCGCATCTGGTTGGCAACCTCGGCGCCCCGCGCAGCGGATATCTCGCCCGCCTCGACCGAGGCCCGGATGCTTCGACTCGTCTCCGCGATCTGCTCGACATACTCCTGCCGGACCATCGCCATCCGGACCAGGCGCGCGGCGAAGTTGTTCGCCGTCACTTCCAGATCGTGCAATGCTTGTTCGAGTTCCGGATTCGACATCAGCGCGCTCCCTCTTGCTGCGCGTGCAAGCTGAGACGATGGCGGCCCAACTTCTTGTATCGCCAGCCTCCGGGCAGGCGTCGCCAGCCCGCCGTCGCGGCGATCTCAAGGCGTTGGACGGGATCCGACAAATAGAACGTAAAGGCGACCCAGGTTTCGCCCGTGGCCTGGACCTTCAGAACGCCGGGTGAAAATACGCCCGTGGATTCGAGGGCGTCCAGTATGCGTCCATCGGGGGACAGCAGATAGACGTGCAGTCCTTCATCGTAGGGACTGTCATCGGCCAGCCAAACCAGTCCTGTGCCATCGGGCAGTTCGAACTGTGCCTCCAGCACGAGACCGTCGACTTCGGCAACCGACGCGTCCGCCCGCAGAAGCTGGCTGCGGCCACGCGCCTTGTCCGTTTCCGACAATCGGTAGTCGACCGTGACGCGCATCGTGATGCGTTACTAACACCAAAAAACGTACCTGTCTCACGGAAAGTGAGCGCGCACAAAACACCATCCCAATCCGATACCGCGGCGTGTGTACCAAGCCGCTTCAACTCTCGAGGGGCACGAGCAGGATACGACCCTGCACGCCGTGCCGTTCGAGCGCTTCATGTGCGGCGGCCGCATCGCGTAGCGCGAAGAGCGTACGGGCCGGCGGCGTCAGGTCGCCACGGCGCAGGCCGTCCGAGACGAATGCCATGGCACGCCGCAAGGCTGTCCCATCGAGGCCTTCGGTCGAATAGCCGGTCAAGGTCACGTTGTAGAGGTAGTCGGTATCGAAGGTGACATGGTGGCCGCCGGCTGAGCCGACAAGGCAGAGCGTGGCGCCGGGCCGCAAGGCGGCGACGTAAGCGCCGAAACCCGCCCCGGCGACAGTATCCAGGATGCCATCGAGGCTCGCCTCGCCCAGCGCGCCAACAGCAATCGCGTCGGCGGTAACAGCGTCGACCGCGCCCAGCGCGCTGACATAGTCGGCCTGGCTGGCGCGCGACACGATGGCGACCACGTCGGCGCCCTGCGCCCGAGCCACCCCGATCGCTGCCGAGCCGACGCCGCCGGCTGCGCCGGTGACGGCGATCCGCCGGCCGTCGAGAGGGCCGAGTTTGCGCAGGCCCTCGAACGCCGTGACGCTGGCCAATCCCAGCGCTGCGACGTCGTACACATCGAGGTCGGCCGGAACCGGCGCCGCCGTCGCGGCCGGCATCACGGCGTACGCCGCGTAGCCGCCGGGCCGCTCGGCCCGCACACCGCCGAAACCTTGCATCATGGTGATGACGCGATCGCCGATGCGAAAGTCGGACACGCCGGCGCCCACCTCGATCACCTCGCCCACGACTTCGAGGCCGGGAACATAGGGAAACGGGTTCTGGCCCCGGATGCGCCAGTTGCCGGTCCGGATCTCGAGGTCCGAGTGGTTGACAGCGGATGCCAGGCTACGCACGCGAATCGCATCGGGCGCCAGCGCCGGCAGCGTCACTCTCTCGAGGCGCAGGACCGAGGCCGGACCATACTGCCGCATGACGATAGCGTCGCCTTGATGCTCGTCCACCATGCCCTGCCTCCATGCTGACCGTCAGCGCTGCGATGCGACGACAGCAGCATATCGGCAATGACGGCGAGCATCACGATGGCACCACCGATACAGGTCATCAGCCGCGGCATCTCGCCGAAGGCCAGCCAAACCCAGATCGGCGCCAGCGGCGTATCAAGGCTCTCGATCAGCGCCGATCGCGTGGCCGAGATCAGACGTGTGGCGATGGTGATCAACAACAGGCCGAGCCCAAATTGGGTTGCGCCGAAGAGGACTAGGTAGACGAAATCCATACCCGTCACCGCCGTCGGACTGGCAAAAGGAAGAACGGCCGGCGCGCACGCCAGTGCCCCCAAGCACATCGCGGGCAGCATCGATGTTTCCCGCCTCTGGCGTATGACGACCTTCGGGATCGAAATCAGCACCGCCATAGCCAGCGCCAGCAGGTTGCCCACGAGATGATCGAACGACAGGCCGGCATCGAACATCAGCATGACACCGGCCAGGGCCACAGCGCTCGCCACCAAGGTCACAGCGCTCTCGCGCTGGCCGGTCCACAACCAGGTGAGTGCGGTGGTGATGAAGGGCGCCGTAGCGGCGATCACCATGACGTCGGCAACATCCGTCAATCGCAGGGCATTGATGAAGCAGATCGTCGACAAGGTGGTGCACGCGGCCGGCACGAATCCGATCCATCCCATGGCACGGATCGCCGTCCAGCTCTGTGCCCGATGGCGCCAAGCGATGTAGCCGGCGACGAACAGGCCGGCGAACAGACCGCGCCAGAACAGGATGGTCCAGGCGTCGACGCTGATCAGGCGCGTGAACAACCCGGCCGTGCTGAAGGCAACGGCGGATGACACCGCGAGCAGCGTGCCGACATGGCGGGTATCCTGTTGCAATGCCATCGTTCCGTCCGTCCATCGTTTCCACGTGGCGAGACCATAACGGCTGGCTCCTGACACCGTTTTGTCAGTAGTATCGGGCGCCCATCGGAGGCCTCGCCATGCGCCGCGCCGACCGGCTGTTCGACATCCTGCAGATCCTGCGCTCCAGCCGCCGGCCGCTAACCGCCGCGGCGATCGCCGCCGAACTGGAAGTCACGGTGCGCACGGTTTACCGTGACATCGCCACCCTGCAGGCGCGCCGCATCCCGATCGAGGGGGCCGCCGGAGTCGGCTATGTGCTGCGCCGCGGTTTTGACCTGCCGCCGCTGATGTTCACGGCCGAGGAGGTTGACGCCATCGCCGTCGGCGCCCGCCTGGTGCGCCGCCTGCGCGATCGCAAGCTGCAGCAGGCTGCCAACAACGTCCTGTCCAAGGTGATGGCCGTGCTGCCCGAAGATCTGCGGCCGCCGATCGAGCAGCCGGCATTCTATATTTCCGACGGCGATGCCGTGACACCCACCGGCGTCGATCTCGCCGCCGTGCGCGGCGCCATCCGCGCGCAGCGCAAGATGCGCATCACCTATGTCGACGACAAGGGCAAGCGCAGCGAGCGCACCATCTGGCCGATCGCCATGGCCTACTACGTCGACGTCACCTTGATCGCCGCCTGGTGCGAACTTCGCGCCGACTACCGCAACTTCCGCGTCGATCGCGTCGCGACCTCATCCATGCTGGAAGAGACCTTCCCGGCCGACAACGGCCGCCTGATGGCCGAGTGGCTGGCGCTGCGCAAGGATCGACCGGATTCTGTGCATTGAATCCACCCTCTTGCGCAAGAGGGAGAGGGAGGGGCCCATGGCGCGCGCAGTTCCATGGGAGGGTGAGGGTCCAAGGACGAGGAACCTCGTGTGTAATCCCTCACCCGCCGAGCGCTGCGCGCTCGCCGACCTCACCCGCTCGCGGGAGAGGTGAAGATTCTACAACAACCCCAGCCGCTTCAGTTCGGCGGCCATGTCGGGCGGCACGTCGGTGGTGTCGCCGGCGCGCAGGTCGGGCGGTACCAACGCCTCCTCGTAATAGCGCCAGCCCTGGAAGGCGCGCATCGACTTCGGCGCCGTCGCGATCACGGTGCGCCTGACCTTGATGCGGCAGAACTTGTCGCCGTCGGCGTCGCGATCATCGTCGAGGCCCACCAGCACCTGCCGGCACCGCACCACGCCGCGGATCACCCAGTACAGCGAGCCGCCGGCGAGCAGGTCGGCGGCGCGGCGGGGCGTGTTGCGGGTGAAGACCCAGTGCGGCGTGCCCGGCTTCTGCCGGCGTTCCTTACGGCGCTTGTCCTGGAGCTTCTTCAGATGCGCGATGTCGTCGACTCCGACGGCGAGCTTGATCAGATGAAGGGTCATGTCCGTGTGAAAAGCGTGTGCGGCGCCCTGCTTAGCAAAGGGTGCGCCCGACGGCGACAGCGCCCTGTGTGGTCATCCACAACGACGTCGTTGCCGGGCCTCCACCGGATGGATCGGATGTGCCGGAATCGTGCAGAGCGTGTTGCAGGAACAGCACGGCTTTGAGGAATTTCGTGCGGTCTCCGTGCTGACGCCCTGCTGACACAATCCAGCCACGGTTCAACGATACTTGGATTATTGTTTCCCATGTGTGCCCGCTTGCCTCATAATATTCTAAGAATCGCTTTGGCGAGCGATCACTTCTCCTTTGCATTTCAACGCTGTAGGCTGTGTCTCGCACGCCTCCCGCGTCGTGTGTCCAGCCCTTCCGCCCGCCCCCGCGGAACGGCCTGTCCAAGGTGATGGCCATGAAGAAGACCACCGCAGCCCTCCTCGTCACCGTCGCCATCCTTTCAGGCCTCGGCGGCTATGTGATCGGCCATCGTGCCGATCCGTTCGACGTGTCGACGGCCACGCCGCCGGTACCGGCCGCCAAACCGGCATCGAAACCGCCTGAGACGAAGGCGGCCGACGCGGCGCCCAAGCCGGCACCGACGCCGGCTGCAGCGCCGACACCGGCACCAACACCAATCCCCTTCCGCTTCGCGCGCATGACCTTGAGCGCCGACGCTGCGCCGGAAGCCTGCCTGCATTTCTCCGAGATGCTCGATGACAGCGGGCGTGTGAAGTACGAGGACTACCTGGCCATCGACCCGCAGATCAAACCGGCCGTGGTCGTGCGCCAGGAGCGCATCTGCCTGAGCGGGCTGGCCTACGGCGCCAACTACACCGTCGAGCTCAAGGCCGGCCTGCCGGCCAAGGGTGGGGCCAAGCTCACCGCGGGCGAGAAGGTCGACGTAGCGCTGGGCGAGCGCCCGGCGTCGGTGGGCTTCCAGGGCAAGGGCCACATCCTGCCGCGCGAGACCGCCGCCGGCGTGCCGCTGACGACCGTCAACGTCTCGAAGGTCTATGTGCAGGTCTACCGCATCAGCGAGCGCATGGTCTCGCAGGTTGGCCGCAGCGCCTCGATCTTCTATGCCGACGATGACGAGGCCTTCGGCGAGAGCCGCCGCGAGCTGCAGTCCTACGCCATGGACGCCTTCCGCAAGAAGACCGGCACCTTGCTGTGGTCGGGCACGATGGAAGTGCGCAACGTCCAGAACAAGTCGGTGACCACATCCATCCCGGTGCGCGAGGTCGTCAAGGACTGGAAACCCGGTGCCTATGTCGTCGTGGCGTGGAACGCCGCCGACGGCGCGCTTGACGAGCTGCTGAGCCGCGAGAACGAGAACTTCGACTACGACAAGTACTACGAGCGCCGCTTCGCCACGCAGTGGCTGATCGACACCGATATCGGGCTCACGACCTTCACCGGCAGCGACGGGCTGACCGTGTTCGCCCGCTCTCTGAACACGGCGCAGCCCGCCGCCGGCGTCGAGCTGACCCTGATCGCGCGCAACAACGAGGACATCGCCAAGCTCACCACCGACGCGCAGGGCAAGGTGCACTTCCCGGCCAACCTGCTCAATGCCAAGACCGCCGCCGAGCCCATCATGGTGATGGCACTGGATCGCGGCCGTTCCGACTTCAACCACCTCGACATCAAGAAGGCCGCCTTCGACCTCAGCGACCGCGGCGTCGAAGGTCGCCCGGTGCCCGGCCCGGTCGATGCGTTCCTCTACACCGAACGCGGTGTCTTCCGGCCCGGCGAGACCGTGAACATCGTGGCGCTGATCCGCGACCGCGCCGCCAACGCCCTCGAGGGCGTGCCGGTCACCATGGTGGCCAAGCGACCCGACGGCGTCGAGTACCGGCGCGCCGCCCTGCAGATGCAGGGTGCCGGCAGCCTGCATTGGCCGCTGGAGCTGACGCGCACCGCGCGCCGCGGCAAATGGTCGGTCGAGACCTACCTTGATCCCAAGGGTGCGCCGGTCGGTCGTGTCGAATTCGCGGTCGAGGACTTCATTCCGCAGAAGATCAAAGTCGAGCTCGCTGGTCCCAAGAGTCCCGTCGGCCGTGACGCCGAGGTCGCGATCGACATCGGCGCTGATTTCCTCTACGGCGCACCTGCCGCCGACCTCGAGGGCGAAGGCGAGATGACGGTCAAGGTCGACCCGGCGCCCTTCCCCGCCCTACCCGGCTATGTGTTCGGCGATCCCGACGTGAAGTTCGGCCCTGAGATCGTCAAGCTTGACGTGCCGACGCTCGACGAGAAGGGCAAGAGCCGCGCCACGGCAACCTTTGACGAGAAGATCGATCACCTCGCGCCGCTGCTGGGCGAGACCCGTATCTCCGTGCTCGAGCCCGGCGGGCGGCCGACGTCCGAGACGCTCGCGGTGTCGATCCGCACGCGCAAGGCCTATGTCGGCGTGCGGCCGGCGCTGGGCGATCGTGAGCTGCCGCCATGGTACGGCAAGAAGGACTTCTCCTTCTTCGTACCCGAAGGCCACGAGGCTGCCTTCGAGGTCGCCGCCGTCGATGCCAACGGCAAGCGCATCGCGCGCTCGGGCCTGCAATGGCGTATCGAGCGCATCACCCGCACCTACCAGTGGTTCCAGGACCAGGACGGTCGCTGGCGCTGGCAGGACAACGACCGCGCTGCGGTCGTGTCCGAAGGCACGCTGGATGTGGCGGCCGACCGCCCGGCCAACGTGCGCGGCACGTTCGAATGGGGCCGCCACCGGCTGGTCGTGGTCGATGCCGAGAACGACACCCGCACCGTCATCAAGTTCTATGTCGGCTGGGGCTCGTCGTCCGACGAGCGCGACACACCGGACACCGCCGGTGTCGTCGCCGACAAGAAGGCGTATGCCGCCGGCGAGACCGCCAAGGTGCGCATCGAGGCGCCGTTCGCCGGCGAGGCACTGTTGGTGCTGGCCAGCGACCGCATCCTCGAGACCCGCATGGTGAAGGTCGCCGCCGGCGGCTCGACGCTGGAGATCCCGGTCTCGGCCGACTGGGGCGCCGGCGCCTACGCGCTGGTCACCGCCTATCGGCCGCTGCAGCAACAGAGCGCCGACCGCACGCCGGTGCGCACGGTCGGCCTGGCGTGGCTCGCCATCGATCCCGGCCCGCGCAGCCTGCAGGTGCAGATCGGCACGCCCGAACGCGTGGCGCCACGCCAGCGCGTGGTGATGCCGGTGAAAGTCGCCAACGCCGGCAACAACGAGGTGTTCGTCACCTTGGCCGCCGTCGACGAGGGCATCCTGCAGCTCACCAAGCACAAGACGCCGGCGCCGGTCGACTACTACTTCGGCAAGCGCATGCTGGGCGTCTCCATGCGTGACGACTACGGCAAGCTGCTCGACGCGCGCGCCGACTTCATGGGCCAGCTGCGCAGCGGCGGTGACGGCGGTGGCGGTGCCGGGCTGGACGCCGTGCCGATCAAGATCGCCTCGCTGTTCTCCGGCGTCGTGAAGCTCGACGCCAACGGCGAGGCGCGCATCGCGCTCGACGTGCCGGACTTCATCGGCCAGGTCCGGCTGATGGTGGTGGCGTTCGACAAGACCCGGGTCGGTGCCGGCGAAAAGCGCCTGTTCGTGCGCGACGCCATCACCAGCGACCTGGTGCTGCCGCGCTTCCTGGCGCCCGGCGATGACAGCCGCGCCACGATCTCGCTGCACAACGTCGAAGGCAGACCCGGCGACTACAAGGTGCACCTGACCGCTACCGGCCCGATCAACGTGACCGGCGGCGACAAGAACGTCGCGCTGCCCGCCAACAAGCGCGAGCAGTTCAGCATACCGATCGTGGCCCGCGAGACTGGCATCGGCACCGTGACCTTGGCCATGGAAGGCCCTGGCGGCTTCAAGGTGACGCGCGACTGGCAGATCGAGGTGCGCCCGACCCAGGCGCCCGTCACCAAGCAGTTCGCCGTGTCGCTGACGGCGGGCAAGGAGCTGACCGTTGATCGCGAAGCGGCCGCCGACTTCCTGCCCGGCACCGCCAATGTTGCGGTGGCGGTCTCGGCCCTGCGCGGCTTCGACGTTGCCTCGATCCTGCGCTCGCTGGATCGCTACCCGTTCGGCTGCCTCGAGCAGACGACGAGCCGCGCCCTGCCGCTGCTCTACTTCAACGACGTGGCGTTGTTGGGCGCCCAGCGCGAGGATCGTGCGATCGCGCGCCGGGTGCAGGACGCCGTGTTCAGCGTGCTGGACCGGCAGGCGTCGGACGGCGGCTTCGGCATGTGGAGCGCGCAGAGCTCCGTTGCCGATCCGTGGCTGCAGGTCTACGCCTTGGACTTCCTGATGCGGGCGCGCGAGAAGGGCTTTGTCGTGCCCGAGACGCCGTATCGACGCGGCTTGCTGTGGTTGCAGCGCACCGCCGAGAAGATGACGCCCAACGCGCAGGCCTATGCCTGGTACGTGCTGGCGAAAGCCGGTCTCGCCGACCCCGGTCGTGTCCGCTATTTCCAGGACACGGACGGCGACAAGATCGCCGGCGCGCTGGGTCGCGGGCATCTGGCAGCGGCGCTGACCCTGGTCGGTGAGCGCGGCCGCTCGCAGAACCAGTTCCAGCTTGCCATGGCCAATGTCGGGCAGAAGCCGAAGGACGACTACTACGGCACGCCGCTGCGCGACCTTGCCGGCCTGATCTCGCTGGTGCCCGACGCCGATCAGCGGCCGGCGCTGGCGCGGCTGACGGCGCTGATGCTGGAGCAGAAGCGCCTGGAGGACCGCTGGACCACCACCCAGGAGAAAGCGTGGATGCTGATGGCGGCCTACGCCACCCTGCAGGGCGGCAGCGGCAAGCTCGACCTGATGGTCGACGGCCAATCGGTGAAGCCCGAGCGTGATCCGGCCGCTTTCGACGTCGACGTCAAGGCGGGCAAGAAGCTCACGGTCAAGAACGCCGCCGCGGGCGAAGTCTGGGCCACCGTCTCGGTGCGCGGCGTGCCGACACAAGCGCTGCCGGCCGAGCAGAAGGGCCTGCAGCTCAGCCGCCAGTACCTGACGCTCGACGGCAAACCAGCCGATTTGAGCAAGGTGCGCCAGAACGATCGCCTGATCGTGCTGGTCTCGGTCGGCAACGTCAGCAAGACCTACCGCGAGATCGCTCTGCTCGATCTGCTGCCGGCCGGGCTGGAGATCGAGGGGGTGCTGCCGCAGGAGAACGCCTACAAGTTCCTGCCCAAGCTCTCGACGGTATCGAGCGCCGAGGCGCGTGACGATCGCTTCTTCGCCGCCTTCACCCTGGGCCGGCGTCCGGCCAGCGATGCCATGCGTTTCTGGTTCAACGAGGAGGACCGTTCGGGCGTGCAGCTCGCTTACATCGTACGCGCGGTCACCCCGGGCACCTACGCGCTCCCGGCCATCCAGGCCGAGGACATGTACGACCCCGAGACCGTCGCCCGCGGCACCGCCGGCAAGCTCACCGTGCTGGCGCGCTGAGGACGGCGCCATGTTCGGCTGGTCGTCATCTCCCCTTCTCCCCGCCAAGGCGGGGAGAAGGGGCCTCGAAGGAGCGGATGAGGGGCTTCTCCCTTTGGACCGCGCGCGTCCACGCGCGCATCGGCGCGTCAGCGCCGAAAGTCTTTCGCTCTCCGCTTCGCTCCGAGCGAGTGCAGGCGTGGACCCTTCGGCAAGCTCAGGGCAGGCTGCCCGCGGTCCAAAAACCCTCCGTCTCGTCCGAACGCTCGTGGTGGCATCGCTCGCGATCACCGGCAGCCTGTTTGCGCTCGACCGCCTCTGCCCGCCCGACCTGTCGCGCTACCAAGCACGATCGGTCGAGGTGCTCGACGCCGACGGCCGGCTGTTGCGGACATTCACCGCGGCCGATGGCCGCTGGCGTCTGAAGGCGACACCCGACGATGTCGATCCGATCTATCTGAAGCTGCTGAAGGCCTATGAAGACCAGCGCTTCGACTCGCATCCCGGTGTCGATCCGCTGGCCACCGTGCGCGCCGCGCTGCAGTACGCTTCGCGCGGGCGCATTGTGTCGGGCGCCTCGACGTTGTCGATGCAGGCCGCACGCCTGCTCGAGCCGCAGGCCAAGCGCTCGTTCTCCGGCAAGGTCGTGCAGGCCGCACGCGCCCTGCAGCTGGAATGGCGCTACTCCAAGGACGAAATCCTCTCGATCTATCTCACCCTGGCGCCGTTCGGCGGCAACATCGAGGGCGTCCGCGCGGCATCGCTGTCCTATTTCGGCAAGGAACCCGCGCGGTTGACGCCGGCCGAGGCAGCGCTGCTGGTGGCCCTGCCACAATCGCCCGAGCGGCGGCGCCCCGACCGCTTCCCCGATCGCGCCCATGCGGCGCGCGACATCGTGCTGCAGCGCGTGCATGAGCGCGGCGCGCTGGATGCGCAGGCTCTACGCGAGGCCCTGGCACAATCGGCCTCGGATCGGCGGCTGGCGCTGCCGCAGTTGGCGCCGCATCTCAGCCAGATGCTGGCAAGCGCCACGCCGTCGAAGCGGACCATTCACACCACGATCCGTCGTGAGATCCAGAGCACCGCGGCACGGCTGGCGGCCGAGGAGCGCGCCCGGGCCGGTGACGACAGCAACATCGCCATTGTCGTCGTCGACAACCGCAAGGGTGCCGTCGTGGCCTGGCATGGCGGCGACGTCGACGCGCGACAGGGTTATGTCGACCTGGTACGCGCCAAGCGTTCGCCCGGTTCGACGTTGAAACCGTTCATCTACGGTATCGCCTTCGACGATCGCGTGGCCAATCCGGAAACCCTGGTCGACGACACGCCGGTCCGCTTCGGCGACTGGATGCCGCGCAACTTCGATCGCGACCACCAGGGCACGCTCACCATTCGCCGTGCACTGCAGCAGTCGCTGAATGTGCCAGCCGTCGCGGCGCTCGATCGCGTCGGCGCCGCGCGGTTCCTCGCCATGTTGCGCCAGGCCGGCGTCGCGCCGGCATTACCGCGGGGACCGGGCGATCCCGCGTCGCTCGCCATCGCACTGGGCGGCGTCGGCCTGTCGCCGCTGGATCTCGCGACGCTGTACACCGGCCTGGCACGCGACGGCACCGTGCGGCCGCTGCGTCTGCGCGCCGACCAGCCGTTGCCCGACGGTTTCCGGCTGATGGGTCCGGGCGCGGCCTGGCAGGTGCGCGACGTGCTGGCCAACAGTCCCTTGCCCGATGGCTGGACAGCACCGATGCGCGCCGTTGACGGCCGACGTGGTGGCGACCGCGTCATCGCCTTCAAGACCGGCACTTCCTACGGCTTCCGCGACGCCTGGGCCGCCGGCGTTTCAGGGGCCTATACGGTGGTGATCTGGACCGGCCGTGCCGACGGCGCGCCCCTGCCCGGCCGCATCGGCCGCGACACAGCACTACCCATTCTGCTGAAGCTGTTCGAACGCCTGCCCGGCGAAGAGGCGGTCCATGCATCGCCGCCGGCCGATGCCCTGATCGTGGCGCGCAACAGCGACTTGCCGCCGGCGATGCGCGTGCTGATCCCGCAAACGGCCCGACTGCACGCGGCGACAGCGTCGCTGGATCGCCCCGCCGCGACCTCGGCATCGCGCACCGTGGCGGTTACCCCGCCGAAGCCGCCGCGCATTCTCTACCCCGTGGCGAACAGTACGGTGGAACTCGCCGCCGCCGGCGGCGACAGCACCGTGCCGCTGAAGGCCGAAGGTGGCACTGGCGTGCTGCGCTGGCTGATCGACGGCAAGCCCCTGGCCGAGGACCGCTTCCGCGCCGATCCGCTGTGGCGTCCCGACGGCAAC
>Ga0187894_10001220_pt1 | contig 33486 bp, 2 predicted proteins | sample GBC1701081metaG_FD_136650 | JGI IMG/M metagenome (GOLD analysis project Ga0187894, IMG submission 136650) | White microbial mat communities from a lava cave in the Kipuka Kanohina Cave System on the Island of Hawaii, USA - GBC170108-1 metaG ...
CCTCCGAATCGAGCGCGAACGCGAGGTTCGCGAAGCTCGAGTTGAGGAAGTTGCGGCACGGCGGCGAGATGAACGCGAGCGGATAGCGCGCCGCGAGCTCGGGTGCCGCGAGCACGTTCTCACGCGGCGGGATGTAGTGCGGCAGCGCGTCGTGGCCGAGCTTCGTCGCAGACTCGCTGACGAACTCGCACTTGCCCGACGGCGTCGGGAAGCCGCCGTTCGCGAACGGCGCGAAGCGCTCGGGCACCGTGAGCCGCCGCCAGCCCGCGTCCTTCACCGTCTCCCACTCGATCCCGCTCATGCGCGGGTTGTCCGACCGCAGCGCCTGGCGGCAGACGTCCTCGTCGGAATCGTCGAAACAGGCGTCGGCGAACCCCATCCGCTTGGCGAGCAGGCGGAACACCTCGATGTTCGGCTTCGCCTCGCCGACCGGCGCGATCGCCGGGGTGTTGGCGACGACGTAGAGGTGGCCGTACGACTTGTGGATGTCGGTGTGCTCGAGCTGCGTCGTCGCCGGCAGCACGATGTCGGCGTAGTCGGTGGTGTCGGTGAAGAAGATCTCGTGCACGACCGTGAAGAGGTCGGGCCGCGAGAAGCCGGCGATCACCTTGTTCGAGTCCGGGCAGACCGCGACCGGGTTGTTGTTGTAGACGTAGACCGCCTCGACCGGCGGATCGCCGGCGACGAGCGCGTCGCCGAGCTTCGACTGGTTGATCGTGCGCGGCGCGTTCCAGATCAGGTCGGGACGCTCGAGCGCCTTGTGGTCGAAGCCGTAGAAGTCGGCGGTGGTCAGCACGATGCCGCCCGCGGGATCGCGCCACGCGCCGACGAGCGCCGGCAGGCACGCGATCGAGCGCGCCGCCATGCCGCCGCCCGAATGGCGCTGCATGCCGTAGTTGAGCCGGATCGCGGCCGGCTTCGCGGCCGCGTACTCGCGCGCGAGGTTCACCACCTCCCCGGCCGTGATGCCGCAGATCTTCGCGACCTTCTCCGGCGGGTAGTCCTTCACGCGCCCGGCGAGCTCTTCGAAACCGAGCGTGTGTTTCGCCACGTAATCCCGGTCGTGCAGCCCCTCGCCGATGATGACGTGCATCATCCCGAGCGCGAGCGCGCCGTCGGTGCCCGGCAGCAGCGCGACGTGCTGGTGGCACTTCTCCGCGGTCTGGCTCCGCCACGGATCGATCGCGACCAGCTTCGCGCCGCGCCGCTTCGCTTCCTGGCAGCGCGTCCAGAGGTGCAGGTTGGAGACGATCGGGTTCGAGCCCCAGATGAGAATCAGCCGGGCTTCGTCGAACCGCTCGGGGTCCATCCCGACCGACCCGCCGAGCGTAAGCTTCATGCCGACCTTGCCCGCCGATGAGCAGAGCGTGCGCTCGAGGAGGCTCGCGCCGAGGCGATGGAAGAAGCGGCGGTCCATCGACGCGTACTGGAGCTGGCCCATCGTCCCGGCGTAGCTGCACGGCAGGATTCGCTGGGGGTCGACCGCCGCGATCGCCTTGAACCGGGCGGCGATCTCGTCGAGCGCCGCGTCCCAGCCGATGCGCTCCAGCCGTCCCTTGCCCGGCCCCTTCCCGCCGACGCGGCGCATCGGGAAAAGCACGCGGTCCTTCGAGTACGTGCGGTCGAGGTACTTCGCCACCTTGGTGCACAGCACGCCGTCGGTGAACGGCATGTCGCCGCCCTTGATGTCGACGGCGACGCCGTTCTCGACCGTGACCTCCATCGCGCAGGTGTCGGGGCAGTCGTGCGGGCACGCCGCCTTCACGATGCGGCGGCTCGTCGAGCGCAGGTCGTCGGTTCCCATCTCGTTCCTCGTGGCTCCCGGTGCGCACCGATTCTACGCCAGACGGTCTGCCGGCCCGGCCGGCGTCGACGGGCGGACTCACCGGCCGCGGCCGGCGCGGGGCCAATCGCCGACCGGGGGCTCAGGTCGTGGCGAGGAGCCGCCGGTACAGCGGCAGGAGCAGTCCCGGCAGCAAATACATCGGGATCTGCGCCGCCGCGAAGAACACGACCACCTCGAAGCTCGCCTCCGACCCGAGCGCGACGAGGACAAGGCCCATGTTCCGGTTGCCGGTGAGGAAGCCGGTGGTCAGCGCGGGCCGCATCCCGGTCCACCGCCAGGCAGCCGCGCCGGCGACCTGCAGCAGGACGTTCGCCGCGATCGCCGCGACGGTCGCGACGAGCACGTAGCCGGGACGCGACAGCGCGAACGCAGTGAAGCCGTCCATGATCCCGATCGCGAACACCATCATGATGAGCACCGACACGCCGTCGAGCGGGCGGGCGTTGCGCTCGATCGCGGCCGCCGGCACGAGCCGGCGGACCACCCATGCGCCCGCGAACGCGCCGCCGACCATCAGCGCGAGGCGCAGCATGAACGTCCCGACGTCGATCTCGAGCGCGACACCGAGGAGCGCCGCGCCGAGCGGCGGCAGCGTGAGCGGCACGAGCGCGGTCGTCGACACCATCGTCACGAATCGCGGCTCGCCTGGCGGCGGCGAAGCGCGATTCTAGCGGTCAGCGCTGCCCGGGAAGGACGATGTTGATGCGGAGATTGGGGTCGCGCTCGGCTGCGGACCGCCCGAGCGCGCCGACGAAGTCCGCGACCCAGCTCGACTTGCGCGGCTTGCCGCCGTTCGCGGGGTCGGACGTGTGCCCGAGCTCGGCGATCCCGCTCCAGTCGATGACCGGCGCGATGCCGGCCGGCGGGGTGTACCTGCCGGCGACGAAGTCAGCGTAGTCGATCGTGCGGTTCGCGCCCGACCCGCCGTCGAGCTGGTCGCAGCCGGGTCCGCGCACCAGCAGATCGTCGCCCTTGCCACCCTTGACGCGGTCGTTGCCGTTGCCGCCGATCAGCACATCGTCGCCGCGCCCACCGTCGAGCTCGTCGCAGCCGTCGCCGCCGTCGATCCAGTCGGCGCCGTCGCCCCCTTCGATCTCGTCGTCCCCGCTGCCGCCGTCGATCCGGTCGGCGCCGCGCCCGCCCTCGATCTCGTCATTGCCGGCCCCGCCCCGCAGGTCGAGGCCGACGACGATCACGTCCTCGGCGTCGATCTCGTCGTTACCCGCGCCCGCGTCGACGTACGTGCGGACCGTCAGTCCCGCGAGCTCGATCTCGTCGTCGCCGCCGAACGACTCGACGTGGATCGCGGTCACGCCGGAGTAGGTCTCGGTCTTGCCGTTCACCTTGACGCGCACGACGCCGTCGTGCTCGGAGATCTCGATGTCGTCGCCCTTCTCGGTGCCGCGGACGAAGAGCACGCGCCCGGGCTGCGTCCCCGGCTGCGTCACCTCGAGGTCGAACGCCTGCTCGGCCGCGCCGCCGTGACCGTCCTCGACGCGCAGCACGAAGCGGTAGGTACCCGGCGCGCCTGGTTGCCACGTCACCTCGCCCGTCCGCGGGTCGACCCGCGCGCCCTGCGGCCCCTGCGCGAGCGAATAGGTCAGCGCGTCGCCGTCGACGTCCTCGGCGTGCGACCGGTAGACGTACCCCGCGCCCGCCGGCAGCGCGAACGCGGTCGCGCGCATCACGACGTCGTTGAAGTCCTTGTCGCCGCCGCCGGTGAGGTCCTCCCATTCGAGCTTCACGCTGCCGTCGGCCTGGAAGCTCCCGCGCAGGTGGTCGTAGCGGTCCGGGTTCGCCTCGGCGATCGAGAAGAACGCGAGCGGGCCACAGCCGGTCCGGTTGTCGGGGTTCGCGGCGAGGAAGTGCTTCGTCGTGTCGTTCTGGACGAGGTAGAAGCCGTACAGCTCGCCGGCGTGCAGCGTGACCGTCGTCGCGGCGCCCGCGCCCTTGCCGCTCGCGAAGATCACCGTCGCGTTGCCGTTGCCGAGCGCCGCCTTCGCGTACCCTGCCTCGCCCGGCGCGATGCCGTTCACGCGCCCCGCCAGGTCGGCGACGCGGTAGATCCCGACCTCGTTGTCGTACGCGGCCTCGCGGAAGAGCCAGTCGAAGCGGACGCTCACGGTCTCGCCCGGCGCGCCGGCGACGCGGAAGACGCTGTCGCCCGGCGTTCCCGGCGACGAATCGAGCACGAACTCGGTGACCGGGACGGTGGTGAAGAGCGGCGCGTCGTTGACCGGGTTGACGGTCAGGGTGACCGCGGCCTCCGCTCTCCCGCCGGCGCTGTCGGTGACGCGGTAGGTGAAGGCGTCGGCGCCGAAGAAGTTCGCCTCTGGCACGTAGTCGAACGAGCCGTCGGGGCGAAGCTCGAGCCGGCCGTGCGTCGGCCCGGCGCCGAGCTCGACTCTGAGCGCATCGCCCTCGACATCCTCGTCGTTCGCGAGCACGCCCTCCCTCGCCGGCACCGCCAGCCGCGCGTCCTCGGCGAGCGCGTAGTCGTCGCGCCGCGCCACGGGCGCGTCGTTGACCGGGTTCACGACGAGCGTGATCGTCGCCGGCGCCGAGTCGAGCCGATGGTCGCTCGCGAGGTACCTGAACGAGTCCGGCCCGAAGTAGTCCCGGTCCGGCGTGTAGGTGAACGTGCCGTCGAACGCGACGAACTGCAGCGTGCCGTGCCGCGGTCCCTCGACCGACCTGAACGTGACGAGCTGATCACCGTCCGGGTCCGTGACGACGAACGCACCGGACACCGGCGTGTCCTCGTCGGTCGTGAAGGTGTCGTCGTGCGCTACGGGCGCATCGTTGACCGCGCGCACCTCGAGGGTCACCGTCGCGAGGTTCGACAGGAGCGAGCCGTCGGTCGCAAAGTAGGTGAACGAATCGGTGCCGTTGAAATCGGGGAACGGCGTATACGTGAAGCTGCCGTCGGGGTCGAGGAGGACGAACCCGTGCGCCGGGCCGGACGCGAGCCGGGCGAAGAGGGCGTCGCCGTCCACGTCGCTGTCGTTCGCGAGGACCCGGTCGAACACGACCTCCGGGATGCAGACCATGCCCGGCGGGCACCGCCCGAAGGTGCGCGTCTCGTCCTCGTTCAGGACGAACCGGTCGTCGCGGGCGACCGGGGCGTCGTTGACCGGCCGCACCTCGACCGTCACCACCGCCCGGTTCGACTGGAGTTCGCCGTCGTGCGCCGACCACAGGAAGAAATCGGCGCCGGAGAAGTCCGGGTCGGGCGTGTATCGGTGGGTGCCGTCGGCATTGAGCGTCAGCATGCCGTGCTTCGGCGCGCGATCGATCGTCAGGGTGAGCGCGTCAGCGTCCACGTCCGTCGCGAGCACCCGCAGGTCGATGTCCGCGAACGCATCCTCGTCGAGAGCGACGGTCGCGGCGGCCACGACCGGAGCATCGTTCACCGGCGCCACGTCGATCGTCACCGTCGCGGTGTTCGACTCGGCGGTGCCGTCGCTCACGCGATAGGTGAACGAGTCGTCGCCGTGGAAATCGGCCGCGGGCGTGTAAGTGAACGTCCCGTCGGCGTTCGCGACCAGCACGCCGTGCGCCGGGTCGCTGAACAACGTCACCGTCAGGGCGTCGCCGTCCGCATCGGTGTCGTTCGCGCGAACGTCGAAGGTGAACGTCGCGTCCTCGTTTAGCACGGCCGCGTCGTCGACCGCCACCGGCGCCTGGTTGGCGACGACCGCCGCGAAGCTCACGTCGTCGAGGATCGCGAACGCCTCGTCGGCGCCGAAGCCGAGGAGGTCGAAGTAGAGCGTCACCGGCCGCGACCGGTCCACGCCGGTGAGGTCGATCGTGATCCGGATCGGCGAAGTGATGTCCGCGGGCAGCGTGTCGCCGGCGATGCCGGCGAGCTGCAGGCCGGGCGCGGCGTAGAAGCGCCCGCCGGCCTGGACGTTAAGGAGCGCATCCGTGTGCGGGAGACCCGCGATGCCCGCGACCGGAACCATCGTCGCCGCATCGAGCAGTGCCACCTCGAACGCGTCCGGCGGCTCGCCGGCGGACTGGCCGAGCTCGAGGTCGACGAGGGAGAACGAGAGGCTCGTCGCGTCGTCGGGTAGGTCGAAGGTCTGCGAGAGGCCGGAGAGGAAACGCTGGTCCTCGCGCAGGACAGCCCGGCCCGCCTCGATCGCGACCTCGCCGCCGGTCGTCCAGCCGAAGCCGGCTGCCGACGGATCCGCGATCGCGAAGTCGCCGTTGGCGAACGCCGGCGCGTTGAGCGCGAGGAGGCCGTCGTCGTCGCCGTCACCGCCGGTGAGCGCGAGGTCGGCGGCGACCGCGCTCCGCCGCACGCCGGGCGCGAGCGCGTCCTGCATCACGCTGTAGGGCGCCGCGCCCGCGGCCGGATGATGCAGCCTGATGAAGTGCCCGAGCTCGTGCTCGAGGACGGTAAGGAGGTCCATCCGCCCCGCCGCCGGCCCAGCGCTCGCGCGGCGCTCCCCGGCGGCAACGCCGAGGTCGAACTCGCGGTCCTCGAGCGGCGTCGCGTCGGCGAACCAGCCGTGGCCGGCGCCGTCGGCGTCGATAGTCAGCACCGGCCCGACCGCCGGGAACGACGCCAGGGCGAGCACGGCGCCGTCGAGATCGGCCACTTCCACGCGCACGTTCGCGAGCGACCGCACGTCCGCGCCGGCCGCGGCCCACTGCGCCTGCGCCGCGTCGACGAGCGCAGCGAGCGCAGCGCGGTCGAGCGCGGCGACCGGCCCCCCTCCGGTCGCCGCGCCCGCCGCGGCCAGCGGTGCAGGGATGTCTACCTGCTTCGTGCCGACGCCGCCGTCGTCGTCGGTGATCGTGAGGGTGACCGTGCTCGCCGCGGTGAACGTGTGCGACACCTCGAGCGTGCCGTTCACGATCGTGCCGTCACCGAGGTCCCAGCGGATCGTGTGCGTGTCGGCGAGACCGGGGTCGTTGATCGCGCCGGTGAGCACGACCGAGCCGGTGCCGGTGACCGTGATCGCCGGCGCCGGCGCGACGTTGAGGATCGTCACGTCCTCGGTCTTCGGTAGGCCGACCTGGAAGCCGGGCAGTCCGGAACCGATGTAGAGCAGCCGCACCTTGACGGTATAGACGTCGGGTTCGCCGGTCGGGCGGTCGTCGCGGTACTGATGCGAAAGCTCGACGCGCGAAGAGGTGGCCGGGAGCATCGCCGGCGGCACTGCGACAGGGAATTCGACGGTGCCGTCGCCCCAGTCGACCTCGAGGGCGTAAGTGGCCGGCAGGAGCACGCCGGTCACGTTCACGGTCAGGGTAGCGGCGTCTCCCTCGTTCAGCGTGGCGACCGCGAGGCCCGGCGTAAAGGAAGGGCCGCCCGCCGGACCGTCGTCGCGCACGAAGACGAGCGCGGTGTCGCTGCCGCGAAGCGTGTCGTCGTCGACGACCTCGAAGGTCGCGACGTAGAGCCCGGGCGCGGCGAGCGTTGCCGCGATCACCGCCCCGGTTCCGGACGCCACCACGGCTCCGCCGGCATCGGTGATCGTCCACTCGGTCGTGTGGGTATCTGTCGAGCCCGGATCGTCGATGCTGCCGGTGAGCGTGAAGGCCTCGCCGGCGTTGACGCTGATGTCAGGCCCCGCGTCCGCCTCCGGCGCGACGTTTCGGACCACGACGACGGTCTCGCCAGTCGCCGTGAGGGCGTCGTCGTCGCGCACTTCGACGGCGATCGTGTACGCGTCGCTCGGCGTACCGGTCGGATCGTCGTCGCGGTAGCGATGGGTGGCGGTGAACGTCCCGATCTGGTCGTCGCCGACGGCGGGAACGTCGACGAGCGTCTCGACTTCGCCGTCGCCCCAGTCGATCGTGATCTGGAACGTGTCGCGGATGCCGACGTCGGCGAACCGGCCGGTGAGCGTCACCTCGCCGTTCTCGTCGATCGCGCTCTCGGACAGATCGAGCTCCTCGACGGTGGGCGGGGCGTCGGTCACCAGGATGTCGAGCGTTTCGGTCGCCTCGCCCTCGTCGTCGTCGCGCACCGTCACGCGGATCGGGAGCAGGTCGAAGGCGGTCCCGGTGTCGGGGTCGTCGTCGAGGTAGGTGTGGACGGCGGTGAAGGTCCCCAGCCCCGACTCGAACGGACCGACGTCGAGGATCGTCAGGACCTCGCCGTCGCCCCAGTCGATCTCGACCGTGAACGTGTCGAAGCGGCCGACGTCGGTGATAACGCCCTGCAGGCCAAACTCGGTGCCCTCCTCCACGGTGTCGGTGTCTAGCGCGACATCCAGGATCTCGGGCGGCGTGTTTACCACCATCAGCTCGCCGAATCCGACCCCGGCGGCGTTGTCGCTGTACACGACGATGAAATAGGTGTCCGCGCCCGTGCCGGAGGGGTCGTCGTCGGGGAACTCGCGGTTCGCGACGGCCTGCGTGAGACCGGGTCCGACTACCAATTCCTGGACCGTGCCGTCGTCCCAGTCGATGAAGAGCGTGGTGGGCAGCGCGGCGTCGATCGGCGTGAACGAAATCGTGACAGCGGTCTCGTCGCCTTCGATCACCGGCGACAGGACGTCGACCTCTATTCCGCCGCGGGTGCCCAGGAACTGGAAGTCGTCCAGCAGCACGAGCTGGCTCGTCGCGCCGATGAGCGCGGCGGCCGGCGCCTCGATCAGGTCGATTCCGATCAGGTCGTCCAGCGCCTGCCGGAACGAGTCCGTCGCGCCGAGGTTCAGGTGTTTCACCGTGACCGTCGCCGCCTCGCCGGCGAACCCCGGCGGAACTTCCACGGTGTAAGTGCCGCCCGACAGGAGCCCTTCGCGGATGAAGACCGGGTCGGCAACGACCGAAGTGCCGTCGAGCTTGGTGAACGTGATCAGCAGCTGCGAATCGGGGAGGAACGCAAGCGGCGTCCAGGCGTTGAAGCGCAGATGCGAGGCCCCTGCCGGGATGAGCATCCGGTTGTGGGTAATCTCGTTCAACTCGAACTGGTCGAGCAGGCTGAGCAGCGCGCCACGAACGGTAGATAGGCCGTCCGGAACGAGCTGCTCGATCAGGATCTTCACCGCGTTGCCCGACCCGATGAGCAGCGCGTAGTCGCTGCGCGAGTTAGGGAACAGCAGGTTGACGGCCTGGTCGATGCCGAAGTTCAGGTAGGCCTTCAGGTTCTCGAAGCCGATCGGGAGACCGTTCGGCCCGGGCGCGCCGGTGATCGCGTCGTGGACGTTCGGACCCGGCTCGCCCGTTTCCTCGAAGATCCCGCTCACGACCCGCTCGATCAGCTGCAGCGCGGCGTCGCCGGCGTTCCAGAGCTTGTTTGCCGCGCCGAGGTAGCGGAGCACGGTGTCGGCGTCGCCGCCGAGGCCGCGCGAGAGCAGCAGCCGCTCGATCCGTCCGAAGCTGGGCGGCTCCGGGAAGAACAGCACGCGCTGGCGCGCGACGTCGAAGAGATGGTCGACGTAGCCCTCGAGCGTCCGCTTGGCGAAGGTCTTGAAGAGCTCGGTCGGCGAGGTCTCAACCACGAACAGGCCGCCCAGGTCGACCTCGCCGAACACCGGCAGATCGACCGTGAACCCCTTGCCGCCGTGCATCGACCAGCCCGGCAGCTCGTAGGACAGCGGGAATCGCCCGATGGAGGCGGGCATCTCCTGACCGCCGCCCTGCCGCCACAGCAGGTAGTTGAGCAGCGACTGCCGCGTCCCGCTCTCGAAGTCGCCGTTGAAGACCGTCGGCACCGCCGGGAATCCGGGCGTCCGGGTGACCTCGGTGTTGTCGCGCGCGAGCTCCGCAACTTCCCCGGTGCGCCCCGGCCGGTAGGCGAGCCCGCCGCCGGTTTCGCTGTAGTACCAGCCGCTGGTGATCGCCTCCTTGATGTCGTCGGAGAAGCCGAACTCCCAGCTCGCGTAGTAGTCGCGCGAGAATCCTTCCGGGATGAGCCACTCGGGACGGCTCGTGTACCACGCCGTAGTGTCGAAGCGATAGTTCGGCAGTTGCCGGTCGAGCGCCTTGACCGCGAGCCCCTCGTCGCCAAGGCGACGAAAGATCGGGTTGCCCTCGAACTCGAGCATCGCGGTGTTGACCGTTCCCGCATACCACTGCCAGACGCGACTGTGCGGACCGCCGACGCCGAAGTCGGCGATCAGCGTGCCGGCAAAGTCCTCCTCGCCGAAGCCGGCGAGGAAGTCGAGGGTCTTGTTGATGTTCGCGCCCGCGATCGCCCGGCCGTTGGGTGTAGCGGTGATCCTGCCCACCTCCTCGGCGGCAGCGGTCTGGTAGTAATTGTCGGCGAAATCGACGTTGCGCCAGACGAGCACGTCCGGGTCGGCGAAATCCGCGTAAGGAACCGGGCCGATCTGGATGCCCATGTTCTGTGCCGTAGTGAGCGCGCGCTGGATCCAGGTCGCGACGTTCGCCGCGCGCGTCGCCCAGGTCAGGAAGGCCGGATTGCCGGTGACGATGGTCGCGCCGACCGCCGCGCCGGCGGTGAGGCTCGCGGCGATCTGCACCTTCTCGGCGAGGTCGGCGAGCGGAACGTCGAGCGACGCCTGCGCGAACTCGTGCGGATCGAGCGTCGTCATGTGGATCCCGGTCTTGCCCGGAAAGTACGTCCCGATCCGCTGGATGATCTCGCTGTTGACCGACGCCCCGCGGCTGTGGCCGATGAAGTGCATCGGCGCGGCCAGCACTTTCCCGTCGGTCTGCCGGTCGAGGTCGACCAGCGACGCGAACAACGCGTCGGCCGCCGCCTCGGCGAAGCCGCTGTCGCTGATGTCGGCCTCCCGGTACCAGTCCGCGAGCAGCACGACCGGCCGGCCCTCCTGCAGCAGACCCGCACCCGGGGCGCCGGTCGCGCGGTCCACCCACTGGCCGGTCTGCTTGTTGTAGGCGAGCACGACCCCGCCGCCGCCGGCGTCGGCGATGAGATCGCCCATCGCGGAGACCCAGCTCGGCTGCTGCAGCGGCGCGTTCGAGAGATCCGGCCGCGGGTCGAGCTGGAAGCCGTGGGTGATGAGCGTCACCACGCTGTACCCGGAGTCGGGGGCGATCGGCTTGGCGGTGAACACCGACGACTTGCGGACGTTGCCGTTGACCCAGTCCACGCCCCAGTAATAGAACTGCCCGGCCGTAAGGGCCTTGCGCAGGGTCGGGTCGAGCTCGACGCGCGTCAGCGACTTGTCGTCGAGTTCGCCCGCCAGCTGGATCTCGCGCTTTGCGGTGACGACATAGCGCTTGCCGCTCTCCAGCGGAGCGTCCTTGGGGGTGGTCAGGATGCGGTTGGGATGCGTGTCGTCGGTCTCGGCGAGCGACGGGTCGGCGTCGAAGAAGCCCTCGCGCGGGCGCCAGTCGTCGTCCGGCCAGAGCCCGTCGCGCGGCGCCTGCGTGCTCAGGAAGAACCGGCTCTTGAATCCATCGGTCGGCCGCTCGGCCTTGTCGAAGCGCCACTCGAACGCGAGCGGCTCGTCGCGCTCGCCGTGGACGTCCACCAGCCCGCCGGGCTCGAGGAGCGTGAGCACGTCGTCCACCTGCAGGGCGAGGCCGACGCCCTTGTCCACGACATCGATCGGGTCAAGGTTGATGTCGATGCCGCCGGTGAACTTGTGATCGAGCGGCTGGCGACTCCAGTCCTTGAAGGTCGACTCCGCTTTCTCGATCATCGCCTGGACGTCGTAGACGGCGACGCTGCCCGCGGTCGAGAAGTTCGCGTAGAGCTTGGTCCCGCTCGAGTCGAGCCGAAGCTCCTCGAGGTACGCCTTCGGGATCGGGGTCGTCGAGGCGAGCAGCCGCGGATTCGGCCCGAACGGATCTTTCACGACCCCGATCTTGGAGCCGAGCTCGTGGCGTCCTTCGATCTGGTCGGCGAGCCACGCGGCGAGCCGGAATGACGGCTCGATCCCGTAGTCGGCGACGAAGGCATACTTCATGTCCGCCGTGAGGGCGACGCTCGATGCGTTGCGGATGTTGAGGTCGAAGAGCTGGCCGTACGTGCCTGCGATCAGCCCGTACGGGCCGGTCCGCACCCCGATCGGCAGGGCATTGCGCTGCAGCGACAGGGTGCCCACCTCGGCCGCGAACGCGGTCGGGTTGTCGTTCTGAATGCGGATCGTGTGCAGCCCGTGGCTGTCCTGGAGCCGCGATACGAAGACCATGCGGCCGCGGTCGGGCGTGGCCCGGATCTCGTACGGCTCGATCCCGCCATCCAGCGTGCCGATCACCTCGCGCCACTTTCGCGCGTTCGGCTGGTCGGGCGCAGGGCGGTCGGCCTCGTCGACGTTGATGACGACGATGGTGCCGTGCTCCGTCCCGAACTTCTTGTAGCTCGTCGGGACGTTCTCACCGGCCAGCGGGTCCTTGGTCGTCGCCGGGACCGCCGCGAAGAGGCGCGTGCCGTCGGCGTTGACCGCGAGGCCGTTGATGAGCCCCAGCGCCGGCGCCGGGAACCCGCCGATGATGTGCGACCAGCGATGGAAGGTCGATGAGCCCGGCCGCAGGTCGACGACGTAGACCCAGCCGGTGCCGGCAGCGTAGAGATAGCGCTCCTGCGGGTCGAACGCGAGCGCGGTCACCGCAGCGGCGCCCGGCAGCCGGATCAGGTCCATCTCGGGCGTCGCCGGATTGACGTCGAACTGCTGCAGGGTGAACGCGTCGATCACGGCGATCCCGATGTCGGTCGCCACGAACACCCGCGAGAGATCGTTGGTGGGAAGCGTCTCGTAGATTGCGCTGGCACCGGCGATCGCGATCCGCTTGATCACCTGCTCCGCTCCGGATTCATCCAGTCGCTTGGTGTCGATGATGTCGACACCCTTCACGTCGCCGGCGTTCTTCCCGATGAACGCATATCCGCCCTTGTTGTCGACGGTCGCCGCCTGGCTGGGGAGATAGAGCGCGCCGACCGTGGCGCCGGTCGGGCTGCCGGTCACGTCGACGACCGGCCGCTCGACGTAGATCTCGCTCAGGCCGAGCAGCACTTCGTCGGGCACCGCGAGCTTGATCGTGCTCCGGAACTCGTTGCCCGGCCCGGGCAGGAGCGTGCTCGAGGCCTCGATGTAGTCGGCGCCGTCCACCACCACCCGGCGGTCGTGCATCTGGAACACGACTCGCGAATCGCGGAGATCCTCGCCGAACACCTGCCCGCCGTAGCCGGGCGAGTCGAAATCGATGAACTTGCGCCCGGTCACCGTGACGGTCGCATTGCCCTGCGGGTCGACGTCGACGGCGAGCTCCTCGATCACCGGGAGCTTGCCGGTCGGATCCTCCGGCGGCGGCGGTACCGGCGCGACGATCTGCACCGACTCCTCGCCCGGCGGGACTTCCACCTCCAGGTTCACGAAGTCGATCTCGTTTGCCGCGTACTGGCGCCAGATCTCGATGTCGAGCTTCCGGTAGACGATCGGCAGCACGAGGGTGTTCGCGTACAGCGTGGTGAGCCCCGCGATAGTCACCGCGCCGGCCAGGCCGCCGAACGCGCAGATGCCGATGGCGGGAATGAAGGCCATCGTGAGGGCCTGCAGGTAGTCGGTGTCGAGCCGGAGCACCGCCATCGGCTCCGCGGCGCGAGCGATCAGGACCTGTCCGCGGTTGCTCAAGCCCGGAAACGGCGGCGAAGCCGTTCGCGCGACCCCGTCCGCGCCGACCACGCCGGAATCGAGGACCACCCAGACCTCGCGCAGCGTCCCGTCGGCGTTCAGCGGCAGCGCCATCTTCTGGAAGAAGAACACGTGGTCGCCGGGCGCCGCCGCCGGGACCGGCGCGGCGAGCTGCATCGGGCCGTTCACCTGCCCGCCGTCGATCGCGAGGTCGAACGCCGCCCCGAACTCGAAGAAGTTCGGCAGCGGCAGCGCGAGATCCTGCTCCGCGACGGTGGTCAGGGTCACGGTCGCGCTGCCCTCCACCTGTCCCGGCCCGATCGCGGCCATGTAGCCGTCGGCGTTCGCGACGATCGCTCCTTGCGGGCCGACCGCCGTGACGCCGATGCTCGGCTCCTCGACTTTGACCTCCAGCACCTCTTCCGCCTGGCCGTGGATCACGGTCACCGTCGTCGTGCCTGCGCCCGCCGCCTCGATCAAACCGTCCGCAGTGACCGTGACGACGTCGCGGTTGCCGGAGAAATAGAGCGTGCCGTTGGACGACTTGGTGACGAAGATTTCCTGGCCGATGCCGAGGCTGACCACGATCTGACGCGACCCTCCATCGGGAACGATCGTCACGGCATCCGGGTAGGCATCGATCCCGAACAGGCGCGAGACCAGCAGGAGGCCGTCGCTCGGGCGGCCCACCGCAACCACGGTCGCAGCCGCGATCGGCCCGCGCGCGGCGAGGAGGACTGTCTGCCCATCCGCTGCGCCGGTCACCGTCCCGTCCGGCGCGAGCTGCGCCACCGTCGGGTCGAGCATCTGCGCGCTCACGTACCAGCCCGGAAGGACGACGTCCTGCTGGTCGGTGAAGTCGCCGATGAAGCGGACGGTCCGCGACTCGCCCTGCTCGAGCAGCAGCTGGCGCACATCGAAGTCGATCGCGACGAGCGGCGCGTCGCTCACCGTGATCGCCACCGTTGCCGTGGGCGACGCGCTGAAGCCGTCGTCGGCGATGATCTCTAGCCACGCAGCGCCGATGAACCCGGCGGTCGGCGTGAAGGTCACCGAGCGCCCGTCCGGCGTCAGCGCCGCGGTGCCGTTGACGGCGGCGACGATCCGGTAGAAGACGCTGTCGCCGTCCGGATCGGTCGCGACCTCGGCCAGGTCGATCGTGATCGGCAGGTCTTCGTGCGTGAGCCCCGCCGGCAGCGTCGCAGCCAGCTGCGGCGTCGAGTTCGCCGCAAAGCCGAAGTTGGTCCGCAGGACCTGTCGGTCCGCGGCGTTCACGAGGCCGTCGCCGGTGACGTCCGCGCCTGGCAGGCCAGCATCCACCTGCCCGGCGTCGGTGCCGTCGACATCCGCGTCGAGATCGATGTCGCCCGCGACCGACACCGCGAGCGTGTAGTCGCCCGCGGCGCCGTCGAGCCGGAGACGGTAGAGGCCCTCTTCCTCCATGAGGAACAGGGCCACGACACGGTTCCCGGACCGCTCCACCGAGAGCGGCGCGAGGCTGCCTAGCTGTGGTGCCGCAAGCGCCGCTGCGTCGGTCGCATCGACCGCCACCCGGAGGACGAGGTGACCGCCGGCCGTGACGTCGATCTCGCTCGCGCGTACGCTGAGGGCGTAGAGGTCGGACTCGCCCGCGGCGAGATGCCCACTCACCGTTTGTCCGGTGAACCCGGCGAGGCCGCCGAGGTCGGCCTCGATCGCGTCGACGGTGACGGAGCCGTCCGCGTCGTACCCGATGCTCTCGCCTGCGCCGCCGACCGAGACGGCCACCGCAAGCCGCCCGTCCTCGTAGGCGTAGCGACTCCCGCCCCCGTCGGAGAGATCCCGCACGGCGGCGAGCCGGCCCGCCGCGTCGTACTGGTAGATGACGGTCGCGCCGTCCGAGGCGATCACCCGCGCGAGCTGACCTGCCGCGTCTTGGATGAACTGCACCGCCTCGCCGCTCGCCCCGGTGACGCCGCTCGCGCCGAGGTACAGACGGCCGCCGGCTGCGGTGCGGATCTCCGTCGTGCCGCGCGCGGAATCGAGGAGATACTGTGTGCCGTCCGGTCCGGTCAGCGTGTAGTCGGCGCTGCCGAACTGCGGGCTCGCCGGGTTGTAGGCAAGACCAGTCGCGGAGTCGAAGTAGCGCGCCCCGGCCTTGGTGAGCGTCGCGCTCGCGGAGCCGAGCGTCCAGCCGTGAGTGCCGTCGGCGACCCAGAACGGCCGGTAGACGCTCACCGTCCCGATCGTCTGCAGCACCGGCGCGAACGCGAACCCCGCGCGCTCGCCGGTCGGCAGCGTGAGATAGAGGCGCGTGCCGTCGGCGAAGGCGTTGAACACGCCGAGATGCTCGCGGCCGGTCGGCGCGACGTTGGTCTCGATGCGCACGTCGCGGCCGAGGAGCGTCCAGCCCGCGCCGAACGTCCCGCCCGCCTCGTCGAGGCCGTCGTAGCGGCGCTCGAGCGCGAACGGAACACCGCCGAGCGTCGTTGCGAGGTCGGTCTCGGTGCGGACGTACTGCCCGAGCTTGACTGCACTGTGGATCTCGATCCGGGCGTCGGTGACGCTGGTACGCCCGCCGATGTCGCGCGCGGTGAGCCGGAGCTGATAGAAGCCGTCGGCGAGCGTGCGCGCGTCGAGTGTCGCGACCACGCCGTCGAGCGGCGTACCCCCCGCCGCGACCGTGCGGAACTCACCGCCGAATCCGGGCGCGAGCTCGAGCCGCCAGAAGTCGAGGTTCGCGTCTGCGATCGCGCCGACGATCGCGGTCGGGCCTTCGAGCAATGCGCCCGCCAGCGTCGGTGCGAACGCAACGACCGGCGCCTCGCGGTCCGTCCCGTCGCGGACCTTGAGGACAGCGGTGGCGCTGCCCTCGACGCCGTCCGCGTCGATCGCCACCGCGCGCACCTCGAGCTTCCCGGGCGCCTCCGGCGTGAAGCGCGCGCGGCCGGTCGCGTCGAGCGGCACCTCGACGCCGTCCACGAACAGCTTGAGGGAGACGATGTCGGCAAAGCTCTCGGCGACCGGGTGCAGCAGGACGCGCTGGCCGGGGAGTGCCGGGAAGCTCGGCGTGAGCTCGATCCGCACCGACGGCGCGATCGGCTCGACGCTCGCCCGCAGCACGATCGTCTGCCGCGCGGCGGCCTGCCCGTCGCTCGCCTCGAGGGTGACGAAGTACTGACCGCTCTGGCCCGGCCCGGGGGTCCAGCTGAAGAGACCGGTATCGGCGTCGAGCGTCGCGCCCTCCGGCATCCCCTCGGCGGTGAACTCGAGATCGGTCCCGCTGTCGGGATCCGCGGCGGCGAGGACGAAGCGCTTCGTCTCGCCGATCAGGAACGCGTGGTCGGACTCCGCGAGCGTCGGCGCGCGGTTCACGTTCGCGACGCGCACCGTGACATCCATCGTCACCGCGGTGCCCGACGGGTCCTGGGCAGCGAAGGTGACGACGTGGTCGCCCTGTTGGTCGAAGCCGGGCGTCCAGACGAACTCGCCGCGGGTCGGCACGAAGAGCGCCCCCTCGGGCAGCCCACTCACGACGCTGAGCACGACCGGATCGGCGTCGGCGTCGGTCGCGACCACGGTAAAGGCGAGCTCGGCGCCCTCGCGCGCGAGCTGAGTGATCATCGGCACGAACGCCGGGAGCTGGTTCGCGTTCGCGACGTCGATGCGGATCGTCTCGGCTGCCGAGCGGTGGCCGTCGGTGACGCTGAAGGTGACGTGATGGCTGCCGGCCCGATTCAGGCCGGGTCGCCACGCGAAGCTGCCGCTCACCGGATCGAACGTCGCGCCGGACGGAAGCTCCCCGACCCCGAAGGTGAGTACGTCGCCGTCGGCGTCGGTCGCCTGGAGCTGGAACGAGAGCGTCTCACCCTCGACGACCGTCTTGTCGCCGACCGGCGCGAGGACCGGCGCGCTGTTCGCGGCGCGCACGACGAGCTCGAAGGTCGCGGCGGTCGATTCCGGCGCCGTCTTGCCGTTGCCGGAGTCGGTCGCGGTGACGGTGACCTGGTGGGTGCCGAGGTCGGCGGGGGTCGGCGTCCAGCGGATCACCGCCCGGCCGTAGACCGTCGTCGGCTCGATCGTCGCCTCCGGCGGCAGGCCCGAGAGCGCGTAGCTGAGTAGGTCCTGATCCAAGTCGCGTACCCGGATCGGGATCTCAGAGGCCTCTCCCACGACCGCGACGGCGCGGCCGAGGAAATCGATCACGGGCGGCTCGTTCGCGCTTTCGGCGGAGACGATGAAGACGAAGCTGTCGGTAAGCGGAACTCCGGTGCCGTCGCCGTTGTCGGTGGCGAAGAACTTGATCGCGTGGTCGCCCCGATCGTTCGCGTGCGGCGCGATCTGGAAGGTGCCGCTGCCGTCCCCGTGATCGGTGAAGCTGATGAACCCCGGCAGCGGGAAGCCGGGCTGCTCGCTCGCCGCCGACAGCGTGACCGGATTGCCCTCGGCGTCGGCGGCGTGCACCTTCACTTCGGCGATCCCGCCGCGCTCGACCGAGACGTTCGCGACCGGCGCGATCACCGGCGGCCGGTTGAGATTGAGTACCCGGATCGGTACCACGACCTCGGTCGTCGCGGGCGTGCCCGTCCCGTCGCCGTCGTCCGTCGCGGTGAAGGTCACCGCGTAGTCGCCTGCCTGCGCCGCGTCCGGCGTCCAGAGGAGATCCCAGGTGTCGGCGTCGAACGTCGCACCGCGCGGCAGCGCACCGGCGGTGACGGTCACCGTCGGATCGGTCTCGGAGATGACGATCAGGCTGCCATCGGCCGGATTGCGGAGGCCCGGCGCGTAGAACGGGTTGTCGGGATCGAACGCGAAGACCGAGATCCGGAGCGCCTGCCCTTCGTACGTCTGCCAGCCTTCGAAGACGTCGAAGACCGGCGCCCCGTTCGCGTTCGTGACCCTCAACCGCGTCACCACCGTGGCTTCCGACACCCCGTCGCTGACGGTGAACGGCACGTCGTACACGCCCGCCTGCGTGAAGCCCGGTGTCCACTCGAAGAGCCCCGTCACCGGATGCAGACGCGCGCCGAACGGCAGCAGGTCGCTCGAGAACTCGAGCGTCGCTGCGGCGTCGCCGGTCGCACGCAGGAAGAAGCGAATCGGATCGCCCTCGCGCGCCGTCAGATCGGCGGGCTTGACGAGGCTCGGCGGCTGGCGCGCCTCGCCCACGACCACCGTCACCGAAGCGGCCGCCTGCGACACGCCGTCGGCGACGAAGAAACGCACATCCGGATACGCGCCGGCGGCGTCGTATCCCGGCAGCCAGGAGAACGTGCGCGTCGCCGGATCGAAGGTCGCGCCGGCCGGCAGGTTGTCGGCCCAGAAGGCGAGCGGATCGAGGTCGGCGTCGAGAGCGTTCACGACGAACTCGATCGCTCCCCCTTCCCTGCCCTCGACCCGCGCCGGCGCGCCGACGAACGCCGGCGCATGGTTCCCGCCGGCGACCTCGAGCACGAAGCGCTGCAGCGCGACCGCGCCGCGGCTGTCGAACGCCTGGATCGTGACCGGCGTCAGCGCCGCGGCGCCCGCGTGCGGCGTCCACGTCACCGTGCCGGCGGTCGCGTCGATCGCCATCCCCTCCGGTCCGGCGAGCAGGTTGTAGACGACCGGGTGCCCGTCGGGATCGACCGCGAGCGCCTCGTAAACGAACGGCTGGTCGAGCGTCGCGCTCGCGGGCGGCGTCGACGTGAACGCCGGCGCGCTGTTGGGCGCGGCACCGGCGACGACGCCGGTCGAGAACTCCACGCGCCGCCGGTCGGGCGTCGCAACCGAGATGGTGCGCGCGGTCGTGCTCTCGCCCGGCGCGAGCTCGCCGCCCGGCGGCAGCGCGCCGGAGAGATCGATCAGCCACCGCCCGTCCTCGGTACGCCCCGCCGCGCCCTCCGGTAGGCCCGGATAGCCGTCGCGCGGATCGAGCGTGAGCAGCACCGGCAGCACGAGCGCGGTGTCACCGAGGTTGGTGAGCGTCACGTCGAAGGAGACGGTGCCGAGGCTCCGGTCGAACCGCGTCAGCCCGAACTCGACCCCGACCACCGCCGCGAGATCGCTGATCGCCGCGAAGCTCGTCGTGTAGTCGGCCGCGAGGTGCTGCCCGAACACGCTTGCGATCGAGTCCTCGACCCGCAGCGCGTAGCTGTCCGGCAGCAGCGGCCCGAACGAGAGGAGCGCAGTGCGCGCCGCCTCGTCGTACGCGATCGACTGCAGCGGGCGCACCCCGCCGTGCTCGCCGGTCAGCACGTAGTTCGCCGGGTTGAGCACGCTCGTCGCGAGGGTCGCGTCGCCGACGAACATGTCCTGGTCGAAGGCGACGGTGATGAACGGCAGCGGCAGCGCGACCGTGCTGCCTGCCGGCGGGCTGGTCGCGACGACCGACGGCGCGACCGCCGGGTTGAGGACGTCCACCTGGTTCGACTGGCTCACCAGCAGACGGCCGTCGGCGGTCGTGATCACGACGTCGCCGCGGCTCCCGCCCCGCGCGAGCGCGACGCTGCGCAGCGTCGCGACGTCGACCATCGTCAGGTCGCTCGCTGCGCCCGCCGCGCCCGTGCCGGAGATCGGGCCGGCGTTGTGCGAGACGAACAGCAGCCCCTCGAGCGCCGTGCCCGCCCGCCCGAACGCGAGCGAGTCGATGGGCGAATCGAACTCGAGCATCTTCTCGGCGCGCCCGACGGGGGTGAACCGGACAACCTGCGCGCGGTCGGGCCAGGTGGTGGCCCAGAGGGTCTTGTCGGGCGCAAAGGCCAGGCCGCCCACGCGCAGATTACGGTCGCGGCTCCAGAGCGTGAACTCGCCGGTCGCCGGGTCGAAGATCTCGACCCCGGCGTTGGTCGAAACGAAGAGGCGGTCGGTCTCCGGCTCGACGGCGAGCGCGATCGTCACGCCGTCGCCGAAACGGTTCACCACCGCGCCGGTGCCGGGGTCGAGCTGGACGAGCGCGCCGCCGCCGGTCGTCGCCCACAGCCGGCCCTCGGAATCGAACGCGAGGTTGAAGACCGGGTCGTCCAACGTCGCCCATGCCGTGCCGGCCGCGCCGCCGTCCTCGCTGAAGCGGAAGATCTCGCCGCGGTTCGCTCCGCCCGACACGAGGAACGAGCCGTCGGGCGCCTGCGCGATCGCCATCGGCCCGATCCCGGCGTGGCTCGCCGCGACGCCGGTCGCGAAGGCCTGCGCGACGAACGGCGCCAGCACGACGTCGAACTCGCTCGGCCGGGTCGAGGCGAGGGTGTTCGGGATGCCGGCCTCGGCCTGCGCGAAGAGCGGGTTGGTCGAAGGGCTCGGCGCCGGGGTGGGCGCGATGCCGAAGTTGGGCGGCGTCGTGCCCGACACCGTCGGCAGGCCGCCGAGGTTGACGCTCGAGTCGTCGGCGGTCGCGTTGACGCCCGGCTTCGGCGCCTCGCGGTTGCCGGCGACGTCGGTGGCGAGCGCGAGGAATTCGTAGCTGTGTCCCGCCGCGCCCTCGAACACCGCCGAGCCCGCGCTCTCGGTGAGCTTGCGCTGCCAGATCTTGAAGTCGCCCCCGTCGGTGGCGACGTACAGCGTCACGTGCTTGAACCCGGAGCCGCCGGCGTCGTCCGCGACGCTCCACGAGACGTTGAAGTCGTCGGTAGCACCAATCCGCTCGACCCTGATCTGGCTCGTCGGCGCGCGGCCGTCGACGATCTGGCCGAGGACCGGCGTGTCCTCGGGCGCCTGGCTGTCGAAGAACACCCGCGCGGAGGCGGCGATCTCCGTTCCGGTCACGACCTCGTCGTCGCGCGGCGTGACGCTGTACGAGACGAAGCCGGCGCCGTTGCCTTGCGCGTCGTTCGGCTTCAGCAGCCCGCGGGTGCCGTCCTGCAGCAGCTCACCGGTGAGCGGGTCGATCGCCTGGATCAGCCAGGTCGCGGTGGGCTCGGCCTGGAAGCGGTCGATGCCGGCGCTCACGCGCAGGACGAACCCGCGCGTCGCGGCGAAGTCGAAGTCGCCCTGGAAGAGCCAGCGCCCGTCGGGCACGTCGATCGTGATGTCGCCGATCTTGATGTCGCCGAGCTCGAACGAGCGCGGGTCGAGGTCCGGGTCGAGCCTGGTGACGACACGAACCTCGTTCACGTAGCGCGAGGCGCCTTCCGCGTTCTCGAACCCGACCGTGTAGGGCAGCGGCTGGGTCGCCGGCAGCCAGCCCTGCGTGTCGTAGGTTTGCGGCCCGGTGATCGAGGCGAGCCGGTTCGCGGCGCCCGCGTCGGCGAAGAAGCGGCTGAAGTCGAGCATCGCGAACGGGTCGCCGTCGACCGGCCGCGGGCCGTTCACCTGCAGGTCGATCGGAATGCCCGCGCCGCGCGCGTCGAAGTCCGTGTGCGCGACGTAGACGCGGAACGCCTCGAAGTGCGTCGGTTGCGCGAGCCCGAGGTCGTAGTCGGCGAACTCCGGCAGCGCCGGGACCGGGATCGACCCCTGCAGGCAGTCGCTCATGCGGAAGTCGTACGACGCGATCTCGGCCGGGAGGAAGCGGTCGTGGCCGTAGAGCGTCCGCAGCTGCTCGAAGAAGCCGACGAGGTCCGCGTCGCTGCGGATCTCGCTCCCGGCCGGCCCGAACAGGATCCCCGAGGCGAGCGTCGCCATCAGGCTCACGATGTGCTGCTGGGTGCGGATCGGCGGCGTCGCGCCGTCGGGGCGCAGGACGCGAGCGTCCTCGAGCGCAGCGAGATAGAGGTCGACCCACACCGCCTCGTCGCCGGCGAGCGCGAGCAGCGCTCCGGGCGCGTCGGTCGAAGCGAGGATCGCGTTCCTGAGCCCGATCGCCTGCGCCGACTGGAACGCGACGACCTCGGCGCGCGTCATCGTCGTCGCCGTGGCAAAGACGTTGAACTGGAACGGCACGAACGGCGCGGTGCACTCGTCGGGCACCTCGACGTTCTCGTTGTACATCTGGACGAAGTCGATCGCGTCGAGCGCGTCGCCGAGGCCGGGGATCGAGGCTTCCGCCTTGTCCTTCACCTTCTCCCACCACTCGCCGATCCTGTCGTCGCCACCTTCCAGGAGGTCGTCGAACTCCGGATAGATCGCCCCCATCTGCGCGCGGAACGCCTCGAACGCCTTGTCGTGCAGCTCCCGCAGGCCGGGATAGGTGATGACGTTGAAGCTGAACCCGGCGAAGTCGTCGGCCGGATGGTCGAGGAGGAAGCCCGACGTGGTGAGGAAGCCGTCGGTGTTGACGATCGACTCGAGGTTCGCCCACGGCACCGACTCGTTCGGCCCGCCGGCCGCGCCCTCCGGCGTGCCGCGCACGTTGGTGAAGAACTCGACGAACGGCAGGCCGTAGACGAACGGGTTCAGGTTCATCTGCGGGATGCCGACCTGGAAGAACGTGTACGGCGCGTCCAGGTTCGACAGGCTCTGCAGCGTGACCGAGTAGGTCGACGGGTCGCCGGCGAGGATGACGCGCGAGCCGCCGATGCCGATCGTCACCTCCGGCTCGATCGCGCGCTCGACCAGGAACCGGTACGGCACCACCGCCTCGTCGCCCGAGGGGTTGATCACCTTCAGGTCGTAGAGGCCGTGCGGCGCGCCGGTGAAGTCGAAGGTCGCGATGATCTCCGAGCTGTCCACGACCTTCCACACCAGCGGCTCGTACTCGGCGATCCCGGGCCGCACCACCTTCACGATCGCGCCGGGCTGGAACTGCGCGCCGCGGATCGTCGTCGTCACGTGCTTCGAGTCGCCGCCGACGTCGGTGTGCACGTCGGTGATGACGAGCGGCAGCAGCTCGGCGAGGAGGCGGATCCCGGTGCCCGCCACCGGTCCGCCGAAGCCGCGCACGAGCACGTAGTAGGTGCCCGGCTCGGTCGACGGGACGATCGCGGTGAGGTCGCTCGCTAGCGGCCCTTCGTAGGTGGCGTCGAAGGCCGCCGAGCTCGGCACCGCGTCGTGGCGGATGAAGATCTCGTTCGCCGAGGTGTCGTTGTCGGCCTGCAGGCGCACGCGCAGCGTCTCGCCGGCCGGGACCGTGATCCGGTACAGGCGCTCCTGTCCGGGCGCGAGCGTCGTCTCGAGCGGGTCGCCGATCGCGAGCTCGTCGACCGCGACCGTCAGCGTCTCGGCCGAGGCGGTGCGGTTGTTCGCGTCGTTCACGTCCTCGTACACCTGGTTGAAGATGTCGGTGCGGACGATGACGCGGTACTGGCCCGGCACCGCGACCGGCAGGACCGCGTCTAGCGCGCCGGTATACGACGCGTGGGCTGCAAGCGTTCCCCCGTCGAAGGCTGCCCGGCCGAGCAGCCGGTCGCCGATGTCCCAGGTCGCGTCGAGCGACAGGAAGAGCGAGTCGGTCCAGGTGCCCGAGGCCGCGACGTCGCTCTGGTTCGCGACCGTCCACTCGAGGTGGACCGGCTCGCCGGAGCGCGCGTCGACCGGCACGTCGATCGAGGTGACGACGAGATCCGACGGCGGCGGCAGCTCGACGATCATCGGCACGGCGCCCGCGCGGTCGTTGTTGCGCTCGTTCGACTCGAACAGCGTGCCGGTCGCGTCGTACCGGGCCGGATCGGTGATCACGAAGACGAAGTACGCCTCGGTCGCGAGGTCGGTCGGCACGGCGAGCGTGCGCTGGACCACGTAGCTCGCGTTCGCCCCGAGCCCGCCGGTGTGGCGGACGCTCGTCAGGAACCGGTCCGCCTTCAGGTCGAGGAAGTCGTCGCGCGAGAGGTAGACGAGGTCGTCCCAGACGGCCTGCTGCGCAGGCGTGTCGCCGCCCAGGTTCGTCACCGTGTACTCGACGTCGAACGTCTGGCCGCGCACCACCCGCTCGTCCGCCACGAGCCGCGTCACCTGCAGGTCGGGCGCGGCGTACGGCAGGACCTCGACCGCCGCGCCGGTGAGGTTGTTGCCCTCGCCCTGGAACTCGCGCACCTTGCCGGTGGGGAAGCCGCGCACGCCCTGGAGCCGCGGCGAAATGTCGCTGTCCAGGACGCCGGACGGGCCGACCCCCGAGTCGGCCGCGGCGAGGAGGTAGAACGGGCCGTCGATCTCGAACGGGATCGTCACCGACCCGGTCACCGTGTACGAGCCGTCCGCGTCGAGCACCCCCTTGCGCTTCCACTCCGCGAGCTGGACGTCGCTGTCGCTGAGCGACGGGTCGCGCGAGAGGTAGATCCGGTCGGACCACTCGGCCTCGCGCGTCGCGCGGCCGCCGACGTTCGTGACGGTGAACTCGACCGCGACGGTGGCGCCCGCCGCGACGCTGTCCGGGACGACGAGATCGGTGACCTGCAGGTCCGGCTCGCGATAAGTGATCGCGAACGGCGCCTGGGCGGCGTTGTTGTTGGGGAACTCGTACGCCCGGCGGCGGTACTGATCGGCCGCGTTGGCGTTGCTGCCGCTCTCGATCGGCCACGGCGCGGCGCCCGCGGGCACGCTCGCGGCCATGTTCGCGAACACGTATACATAGTGTGCGCCGTCGACGCCGGGCGGCAGCGTCACTTCGACCGAGCGCGTGTAGCTCGCGTGGGCCGCCAGCGGGCCCGGCACCTGCACGCTCGCGAGGTGCGTCGCGCGGCTGGGGATGAAGCTCGGGTCCTTCGAGAACCAGATCTGGTCGGTCCAGTACTCGGTCTGCGGCCAGATCGCGACGTCGCTGTCGTTCGTCACCGCATAGGTGATCGTCGTCTTCTCGCCGGAGAAGACCTGCGGTGCGGTCGTGACCCCGGTCACCTTGAGGTCGGGCACGCGGTCGATCACGTCCGTCAACCCGAAGCCGGTGTTGTTCGCCCGGTCGAGGTCGAAGAGGCTGGACTCGACGATCAGGTAGTCGCCCTTCGCCGCCGGGTTGAGGAGCAGCGTCTGGGTGCCGGTGTACGACTCGCCCGGCCTTAGCGCCTGTGGCCGCAGGAAGAAGCCGAGGTCCCAGACGTTGGCGCCGAAGCCCCGGTCCGGCCGGTCGGAGAGGTAGAGGTGGTCGTGCCACGCGCCGGTCGTCGCGCCCGGGCCGGCGTTCTCGATCGTCCACGACACGGTGAACGGCTCCCCGCCGGTGCCCTGCGGCGCGGCCGCCACCGCGGTGACGCGGACGTCGGGTCTGAGCACCGGCGGCGGCGGCGTGCCGATGATCTCGATCCCGCGCGCCTTGTAGTTGTTGTTGTTGATCTCGTCCCGATCGTCGTCGTTCTGGTTGTTCGCCGACGTCTGCTCGAGGACGGTCCCGTACGGATCGACCCACGGCATGAGGTAGTAGGTGCCGGAGGCGAGCGCGGCGGGCAGCTGCACGGTGACCGTGCGGTCGTAGCCGGCGTTCCGCGCGAGGACGCCGCCGTTGTAGGTGAGCGTCGTCAGCAGGACGTCGCCGAGCCCCGGGTGCGGGCGGTTCTTGTCCTGCGTGAGCCAGACCTGCTCGGTCCACGTGCCCTTGTCGGTCGGGCCAGAACCGAGGTTGGTCACCGTGTAGCGCACTTCGAGCTGGGCGCCTTCGACCGCCTGCGCCGGCGCGATCACGTCGCCCACCACGATGTCGGCGAACGGCCACGGGCTGACGAAGAGCTCGTGCAGCCGGAGGTTGTTCCCCTCGTTCGGCCACTCGTCGACGGCCAGGCCGTGATCCGGTGCGACGAGCAGGTACGCGGCGCCGCCGATTCGCTCCGGGATCTTGAACTGGGCGGTGGTCGAGCGGTACTGCTCGCCCGGCTCGAGCGCGGCGCCGTTCTGGAGCCGCGCCACCAGGATGTCGTCGGGCGTGATCCGGTCGTCGAGCGAGAAATAGACCCGGTCCTCCCAGGTCGGCACGTTGGTCGCGACCGGGCCCTGGTTGATCACGACGAACTCGACCGACGCCGTACCGCCCGCATCGACGACGTCCGGCGCGACGATGTCGAAGACCTGGAGGTCCGGTCGCGGCTTCACCGTCACCGCGATCTGCGCGTCGTCCACCGAGCGGTTGTTGTCCTCGCGCGTGTGCTCGAACACCGCGCCGGCGGCGTCGGTGACGACGATGACCTCGAAGCGGTTGCTGGTGTGCGTCGGCAGGGTGATCTGCTCGCGGCGCTGGTAGGTCGTGCCGGCCTGCAGGGGGCCGGTGAAGGTGTAGCTGCCGATCAGCGTCCCGGAACCGGCGTCGCCGAACTGGCGCAGGTACACGCGGTCGATCCAGGTGCCCTCGGCCGGACCGGTGCCGTCGTTCCTGACCGTCCATTTCACGTCGATCGCGGATCCTTCCGGCGCTGCGGCCGGCGCCTCGATCGCGATCACCCGCAGATCCGGCGGATCGGAGAGCCTCACCGCGACCGGCGCCGAGACGCCGGCGTTGTTGCCGGTGTGGACGAACTCGAACGGACCGCTCCCCGCGTTGTCCGTCCCGGGCACCTCGACCACGAGATAGAACGTGCCCTCGAGTCCGTCCGCGAGCGTCACCGTCGCGGTCCGCGTGTAGCCGCCGCCGGGCGCGAGGAAGCCGATGTGCGGGAACACGCCGAGCGAGACGCGCCCGGTGCCGTCAGGGTTCGTCGCGAGATAGACGCGGTCGTTCCAGTTGCCGACGTTGGTGGTGCCGATCCCGTCGTTCGCGACCGTCCAGCCGATTGTGAGCGGCTGCCCACTGAACGCGACCAGCGGGGTGGCGACCGACTCGACCACGAGGTCCGCGTACGGGATCGGCATCACGTCGAACGCCCCCGGCGCCCGGGCGACGTTGTTCGATTCGGCGGCGTTTTCGAAGACCGCGTTCGCGTGGTCGGCGCGGACGAACAGCGTGAAGTGCCCGGTGAACGCGGGTGGCAGCAGGACCGACTCGGTGCGCGTGTAGCTCGCGTTGGCGTCGAGCCAGCCGGTGTGCACGAACTGACCGATCACGACGTCGTCGAAACCGCCGAGCACGCCGTCGCGCGAGGCGATGATCTCGTCAATCCAGGTTTGGGTGATCCCGCGGCCGGTCCCGAGATTGGTGACGGTCCACGAGATCTCGACGGTGGCGGGGTCGTCGATCGTCAGCGCCGGCGCGACGACGTTCGAGGTCTCCAGGTCGGCGTAGTCCCGGAGCGTGATCGCGATGGAGGCGGCGCCCCGGTTGTTGTGCTCGGCGTTCAGCTCGTGCACCTGGGCGGCCGCGTCGGTCGCGCCGATCAGGAACCAGTCGCCCGACACGTCGATCGGGATCAGGACGCGCGCCTCGCCCGCGTAGGTCTCGCCGGCGGCGAGCGGGCCCGCGCGCGGGCGCTCGATCAGGAGCCGATCGTTCGCGCTCAGCGTCTGGTCGGTCGAGAGGTAGATGCGATCGACCCAGTTCCCGGTGACCGCCGCACTGCCCGCGCTGAACACCTCCCAGAACACGGTGATCGTGTCGGCGGAGGTGGCGGTCAGCGGCCCGTGGAGGTCGAAGAGCTGGAGGTCCGGATGGACGAGCGCGAGCGGCGCCGCGCCGCGGTTGTTCGTCTCGCGGCTCTCCTCGAACACCTGCCCGAACGCGTCGGTCTCGACCAGGATGCGGTAGGCGCCGTCGACGCGGTCGGGCAGCAGGACCTCGCCGGAGGCGCTGTAGCTCGCGCCGGCCGCGAGCGGCGCGTTGCGCGTGACCTGTGTGAGGAAACTCGCGCCGGTCGGGCTGCCGTCGACGCTGAGCCACACCCGGTCGGTCCATGGCCCGCGCGCCTCCGTCTCGCCGTGGTTCGCCACGGTCCACGACACGGTGACCCGCTCCCGCGGCACCCCGCTCGCCGGCGCCGTCACCGACTCGACCGCGAGGTCCGGGGCCGGTGCAAGCGACACGGCTACCGGCGTCACCGTGCGGCCCGCGTTGTTACCGTCGAACGTCTTCTCGTACACCGCGTTCGCGTAGTCGGTCTCGACGAACACGTGGAAGTCGCCGCTGATCGACCGCGGGAGCGTGACGGTTTCGTGCCTCGCGTACGTCCCGCCGACCGCGAGGACGCCGGTGTGGCTGAAGGTGCCGAGGATGTCGTCGGATGCGTCGAGCACTGCGTCGCGCGACAGCCGCACCCGATCGGTCCAGGTGGCGACGTCGCTCGGACCGGTCCCCTGGTTGCGCACCTCCCAGGCGATCTGGATCGCCTCGCCGCTCAGGGCGGCGGCGGGGGCGGTGACGGTGTCGACGACCAGGTCCGCGTACGGTACCTCGATCGTGATCGGGGCCGGCGCCGACCAGTTGTTCCCGTCGGCGGGAGCGCCGTTGCGGAACTCGAGCACGTTGTTGTTCGCGTCGGTGCGGACGAACAGGAAGAACGCGCCCTCGAGATTGCGCTGGAGCGTCACGCGCTCGGTCTTCGTGTAACTCGCGCCGGCCGCGAGCGGGCTCGATCCGGGGAACGTCCCCGCCACCTGGTCGTCCCCGTCGCCGGCGATCGCGTCGTCGCTCAGGATGATCCGGTCGACCCACTGCCCGGCTGCTGCGGGTCCGGTGCCCCGGTTCTCTACGGTCCAGGTGACGTCGAACGCCGCTTGGTTGGTCACCAGCGGGTCGACCGGCGCGGCGAGGCTCGCGACGACGAGGTCGGGGTACGGCGCGAGGGCGGAAGCGAACGTCGTGTCGGCCCGGTTGTTCGTTTCGCCGGTATTGCCGGAGTTGAACTCGGCGACGGTGCCGGTCACATCCACCCACACTTCGACCCGCAGCGCGCCCGCTCCCTGGCTCCCGTCGGGCAGGCGGAAGGTTTGTTGCCGCGCGAGTATCCCGCCGGCGCCGAGCGAAACGCCGCCGGAGTAGAGATAGGCGGACGCGAGCTGCTGACCGGTGTCCTCCCGCACGACCCGCACGAGGTCGTACCAGGCGGCGCCCGTCGCAGTGTTACCGGCGTTGACGTCGTTCCAGCGGATCGTGACGTTCGCGCCCGACTGCAGCGCCGGACTGCCTTCGACGACGAGCCCGGTCGGCCGCAGGTCGGGATAGTTTGCGAGGACCGACTGCCGGGTCAGGGTAGCGGTGTTGTTGGACTCGGACGGTCCGCCCGCGTTGAACTCGGGAACCCTGTTGCCCGTATCCACGACGATCCGGAACTCCCACTCGTCGACCCCGGCCTCGCCGTCGGGCAGGCGGAACGAGAACTGGCGTGCAGCGACGGCGCCCGGCGCAAGGTCGCCCGTGGACGGGATCGCGGCGTCGGAGAGGATCAGCCCGGTCGACTTGCGCACGATGGTGACGCGGTCGTGCCAGGCGCCGTGCGTCGCGCCGTCGCCGGTGTTCGCGTCGTTCCAGCGGACGGTGACGTTGCCGCCCGAGACGAGGGTCGCAGGCTCGACGGTGGGGTCGGTCACCGCCAGGTCGGCGGAGCGGATCCGGACTTGAGTCGGGTACGCGAGGGTGTTGTTGAACGGGTTCGTCTCGCCCTGGCCGCTGTTGCCGTTGGCGCGCACCACCACGTAGTAGGGGCCGGTCGTTACGCCGGGGACGACGATGCTGCGGTCAACGGTGTAGCTCGCGCCGATCGCGAGCGGCGTCTGGTCTTCGATCCGTTCGACGTGGGCGAAGACGTAGGGATTGACGCCGTCGAGCGACAGGTAGACGTAGTCGGACCAGTCGGCGGGGGCTTCGGTCGGCCCGAGGTTGGCGACGGTCCAGGACACGTCAATCGTCCCGCCGACGTCGGCGACGCCCTGCGCGACCGAGACCGCGGACACGACGAGGTCGGTCGCCACCGGGTCGATCCGCACCGCGAAGACGTTGTTCCCGTCGTTCGTCTCGCCCTGCTGGAACCTGTCGTCCGCGACGAAGAGCAGGTAGCGGGGCCCCGGACCGACGTTCGGCAACAGGAGGTCGCGCGTGACGGTGTACGACCCCTCGGCCGGCAGCGGTCCCGCCGGCGTCCGCAGGAGCCGGAAGTCGAAGAACTGGTCGAGGAAGGGGTCCGTCGACAGGTAGAGCGCATCAGCCCAGGTCCGGATCGCGTCGAACCCGCTCTGGTTGTCGACGGTCCACGAGACCTTCATCGTCGCGCCGAGGATCGGATTCGCCGGCGCCGAGGCCGTCGTGACGACCAGGTCGGGCGCGTCGACGTGGATCCGGACGGCGCGCACGTTGTTCGTGTCGTCGGTCTCGGCCTGCTGCAGGAACTGGTCGGCAACGAACAGCAGGTACTGGTCGCCGGTCCGCTCGCCGGGCAGCGTCACGCGCGCGCTTCGCACGTACTCGGACCCGACCCCCAGCGGGGTGCGATCACCGGTCGGCTGGAGCGTCAGCGGCGTGTCCCCGCCGTCGAACGTTGCGTCGGAAGAGAGGAAGACGTAGTCGTACCAGTCCGCGAGCGCCGGGTGGTCGCCCTGGTTCCTGACCGTCCAGCTCAAGTCGATCTGCTCATGGACAAGCGCCGTCTCCGGGGAGCTGCTGTCCGCGACCACGAGGTCCGGCGCGTCGACGTGAATCGGCACCGAGAGGAGGTTGTTCGTCTCGATCGCCTCGGCCTGCTGGCTGGAACCGTCAGCGATGAACAGGAGGTATTTGTCACCCGCCACCGTCGCCGGGAGGATGACGTTGCGGCTGACGACGTAGCTCCCGCCGGACCCGACCCCGCTGTCGGTGAACACTGCATCCACGAGGACGGCGGTGCCGTCGAGCGTCGGGTTGTCGGACAGGTAGACGTAGTCGTACCAGTACGCGGCGTTCGTAGCCGCGTCGCCCTGGTTGGTGACGGTGAAGCCGATCGGGACCGACGCGCCGGCGACGGCGGACTGCGGCGCGACCGGCGCCGACACCACGAGGTCCGCACCGGTGATGGTGATCTGCGCCGCGTAGACGTTGTTCGCCTCGTCCGTCTCCGCCTGGTAGTCGTGCGCGTCGGTGACGAAGAGGAGGTAGCGCTCGCCCTTGCCCGCCCCGCCCGGGAGAGCGACCCCGCCGCTCCGCGTGTAGCTTCCGCCGGCGGCGAGCGGGAGCGCGTCGCCGGCGTAGAACTCGCCGAGGATCGGGTCGGACTCGTCGACGACGAGATCCGCGGAGAGGTAGACCCGGTCGTACAGCGTGACTGCGTTCGTGGCGTCGGCACCGTCGTTCCCCACCGTCCACTCGAGCTCGATCACGTCGCCGAGCACCCCCGTCGGCGGGCTCGTGAAAGCGGCCACGACGAGGTCCACCGGCGGCACCGAGATCTCGATCGGCCGCGCGAGGAAGTTGTTTGTTTCGTCGGATTCGTCCTGCTCCGCGTCCAGGTCCGTGACGACGATCACGTACGCATTGCCCGTCGGTGCGCCGACCGGCACGGAGAAGCGGTGCGCGTCGGTGTAGTGCTCGCTGGCCGCGAGCGGCGGCCGCTCGTTCTGCGAGAACGACCCGACCAGCAGGTCGTCCCCGTCGAGGAACGCGTCGCTCGAGAGGTAGATCGCGTCCGACCAGAAGGCCGCGGGGCCGATGATCTCGCCCTCGCTGCCGAAGCGCTCGCCGCCCGCGGTGGCCAGACCCTGGTTGAGCGTGGTCCAGGCGACGATGATCTCGCTGCCGACGGTCGCGACATCCGGCGCGTCGATCGCGGACACCACCAGGTCGGGACGCGCAACCTCCACCGCGGCGGCGCCGGCGTTGTTCTCCTCGTCGGACTCGGCCTGGTTGCCGGACCTGTCCGCGACGACGATGAGGTATCCCGGCCCGGCGGCGACACCCGACGGCACGGCGATCGACCGCGCCGCGGTGTAGTGCTCTCCCGGGGCGAGCGCGGGGAACTCGCCGCTCTGCCAGAACGAAGCGACGAACACGTCGTCGCCATCGAAGACGTCGTCGGCCGAAAAGTAGACCGCGTCTTCCCAGGTCGCCCGCAGCTCGTTCGCTTCGCCCGCCTCGCTGCCCGCCAGCGCGTCGCCGAGGTTGGTCACCGTCCACGTGAGCGTGACCACCTCGCCGGGGGCGACGCTCGCCGGCGCCAGGACCTCTGCCACCACCAGGTCCGCGGCGTGCAGCTCGAAGGTCGTTGCGTAGCCGTCGCCCGGCTCGCCGCCGGTGCCGTTCCCGTCCTGGTCCATCAGGTTGCCGGACTCGTCGGCGATGTCCGGCCCGATGACCATCGTGTACGCCCCACGCGCGAGCTGGTCGGCGAACTCGACGGTGAACTCGTTACCTGACGCAAAGGCGCCGAAGATGTCGGCGATGAGGTCGACGCCGCCGGGGCCGGTGAAGGCGACCACGTCCTCGATGCCAGCGGTGGACGCGTCGAGGTCACGGTCGAACACGAACGTGAAGCTGCGGATCGGGGGCTCGCCGTCGCCCGACGGGAACGCGGCGACGACGCTCGCCCCGGCCGGCGTCAGGTCGATCGCGGGCGCGGCCGATGCGTCGAAGGCGAGGAGATCCTCCGCCGCGGCGGTAACGGCGTCGGGATCGACGGCGTCCGTGGCCTCGGCCGCGCCGGGCAGGGCCGCCGAAAGAAGGATCCGCTGCTCGAGGGCCTCGAACAGCGCCTTGCGCGGGAACGGTACCGGCTCCCGGGCTGTTGCACTGCGGGATGCGAAGACGCGGCGCGCGCGACGGCCGAGCCCTTGCAGCGGCCGCAGCAGCGCGATCATGGTCCAACCCCTCCCCTGTGGCAGCGGTGGTTCCCGTTTCGGGGTCCCACCCGTGCCCCGTCCGCCGTTACTCTGGCAGGCAGGGATCGCCGGGGCGCGGTCCGTCTTGTAGTGGATGTCGTAGCCCCGACAACGCGGCGATCCTACCTCGGCCGCTTCGGGGTCGATTGCAAAAAATTGTCAACTCGCCGGGCGCCGGCGAAGGACTGGCCGGTCAGCGGGGCGGACGGGCGAAGACGAGCCGCAGCCCCTGCGCACAGCGCGCGAGGGCATGGTGAGCGGCCGCTATCACGCCGCCCATAGTCACGAAGCCGTGGATCATCCCCTCGAAGCACTCGTAGGTGACCGGAACGCCGGCCGCGTGGAGCCGGTCGGCGTAGGCGCGGCCCTCGTCGACGAGCGGGTCGAAGCCGGCGGTGATCACGTACGCCGGCGGGAGCCGCGAGAGGTCGGCCGCCTTCAGGGGCGAGGCGCGCCAGTCGGCCTCGTCCGCCGCATCGCGCAGGTAGTTCGCGCGGAACCACAGGATCGCGTCGCGGGTGAGGAGGTGACCTTCGCCGTAGCGCTGGTGCGAGGCGGTGTCGGCCGCCATGTCGGTCGCGGGGTAGATGAGCGTCTGCATCACGAGCGGCGGCCCGCCCTCGTCCCGGGCGACGATGGCGACTACGGCGGCGA
>Ga0187894_10001221_pt1 | contig 33483 bp, 19 predicted proteins | sample GBC1701081metaG_FD_136650 | JGI IMG/M metagenome (GOLD analysis project Ga0187894, IMG submission 136650) | White microbial mat communities from a lava cave in the Kipuka Kanohina Cave System on the Island of Hawaii, USA - GBC170108-1 metaG ...
GTCTGTTTGATCGCCAGCACGTTCGGGTCGCGCGCCGCCTGGCGCAGGAATTCGACCACCGGCGCGAACGACTCGTAAGGGTGATGCAGCAGAATGTCCTGATGGCGTATGGCGTCGAAGATGCTTTCTCCCGAACGCAGGACTGGTGGAGTGGTGGGCGAGAAAGGCTCGTCTTTCAACTGCGGCAGATCGAGTTTATAAAGCGCCATCAGGTCCGGGATGTTGAGCGGCCCGTCAATCGTGTAAACATCCTGCTCTTCCAGCTCCAGCGAATGGCGCAGCAGTTTGACCATATGCGGACTCATTCCGGCGGCGATCTCCAGCCGGACGCCGAACCCGAAACGGCGGTTGCGCACCTGCTGCTCGACAGTTTTGAGCAGATCGCCGGCCTCGTCCTCTTCGATTTCGATGTCGGCGTCGCGCGTAATGCGGAACGGCTGGCATTCGATTATGCGCATTCCGGGAAAGAGCGACTCGATGTGCGCCGCCATCACCTCTTCGAGCATCACGAAGCAATAACCATCGCCCATGACCGGAATCAGTCTGGGGACGTTCGGCGACAGTGGCAGTTTGACGCGGGCGAAACGGGCATCCTGCTCGCCATCTTCCGGCTTTTCCGGCACGACCAGTATTCCCAGGTTCATGCTGATGTTCGAGATGTACGGGAACGGATGGCTCGGATCAACCGAAAGAGGCGTGAGGATGGGAAAGACACGCTCGTAGAAAAAGTCGCGTAGCTCCTCACGCTGATCTTTGTTCAATCTGCCGTATGGGATGATCCGCGCATTGTATTGTTCCAGCCCTGGCAGGATCTGTTTGAGCAGGCAACGCATCTGCACCTCGAGCAGCGGGCGCAGGCGTTCCGAGATAAGTTTTAACTGCGTCGCCGCCGAAAGACCGTCGGGAGAGAGCATCAGAGGATTGGCGTCGAGTTGCTCCTGCAGGCCCGAAACGCGAACCATAAAAAACTCATCGAGGTTGGTCGAAAAGATCGAGAGAAATTTCAACCGTTCGAGCAGCGGCTGCGATGGGTCGAGCGCCTCGTCGAGCACGCGGCTGTTGAATTCAATCCAACTGAGCTCGCGGTTGAGCAGAGGGTTCTCGGCAAGGTTGCCTGTGCCTCTTCGTTCGGGCGCCAGAGTCAAGGTTTCCATAAAATACTTTAGCCTCGAAAAACTTACGTTTACGGAGCCGGTTCCGGGGTAGGCATACACAGAGATTCTATTTGAGCGGCTTGCGCGGCGTCAATTTTTTGCTGATACTTCGTGCGGTTAAAGCCCGCAAAGTTGGCCCCAAAATCAATTCTCCGAGGAACTCATGTCTGCCTCCCATTACAAAGACCCGGTTACGGCTTCCGGCAATCAACCATCTTCGCAACCATCAGGGCCGGCGCCAGGCGCCAGACTCAAAGAGCGGTATCTGATCGAACGCGAGCTTGGGCGCGGCGGCATCGGCGTGGTCTTTCTGGCGCGCGACGAGCGATTGCACGGGATGCCGGTGGTGATCAAGTTTCTGCTCGACGCCGCCGGGCGGAACGAATGGCTGACAGGGAAATTCTCGCAGGAGGCGGAGGCTCTGACGCGCATCAATCATCCCGGCGTTGTGCGCGTTATTGACCGCGATCTTTCGGACGACGGGCGCCCCTTCTTCGTCATGGAGTTCATCAAGGGGCGGCCTTTGCGCAATGTAATGAGTCCTGCCAATTCTCAAGGAATGGATCTGGATAACGTCGCGCGGTTTGTGCGGCAAACCGGAAACGCGCTCCATGCGGCGCACCAGCAGGGCGTTTTTCACCGCGATCTTAAGCCGGAAAACATCAAGCTCGAACAGCTCGGCGGCGGCGAAGAGCAGATCAAGCTGATTGATTTCGGCATCGCGAAGGTCACCAACCCGCGGGCGGGAAATGAAACAGAAGTGGCTGTTGTCGCCGGCTCGCGGCAATACATCGCGCCCGAACAGTTGCTGTCGCAGACGGCTTCGCCGGCGACCGACATCTACGCGCTGGCGATCATCGTTTACGAGATGGTGACCGGGCAACTCCCATTCAACCCGCAGGCCCCAACGCACTTCCTGGTTATGCAGGAATTGATGCGGCTTCAGCAGAGCGAAAGCTTCGTCAAGCCGCAAACATTGCGCCCCGACCTGCCGGTGGCCGCGCAGATGCTCCTTCTCAACGCGCTCTCGTTCGATCCGCGGCGGCGGCCTCAGAATGCGCGCGTCTTCGCCGAAGATTTGGCTCAGGCGCTGATGGGAAATATCAAAGTCGCCGGCGAACGCGCGACCGTCGCTGTTCCCGCGCCCGGCGCGCCCGCGCGCGAAATGATTGCCGATGAGAGCCGTGACACACTGCCAATGGCGCGGGTCACAACGGAAAAGAATCCGGTTCCGGCAAAGGCGACCGACGCAAGTCCCGCCGCTCGACCTTCCGCGCCGAATCTGCCGCAACGCGAAACCGCGTCAAATCCCGCCGCGCAGGCGCCCAACGCGAAACCGAAAAGCCGCAAACTCCCCATCATCGCGGGTTTGATCATCGTCATGATTGCGGCGGGGATCGCCGTCAAAACCCTGGCGCCTTCCGCCGGATCGGATTCAAAACCCGATCAGTCTCCAACTCCGCCATCGCCCGAACCGGTGGCGTCACAACCGGCGGCGGCCGAACCGGCGTTGGCCGATGCCGCGCGGACGTTCAATTACTCGATCACGTTGCGGAAAGACCCAAAGCGTTATCCCGACAGCGCGCCGTTTCAGATCCCCGGAGAAGTGATCTTTTCGCCTGGCGACCGGGCGCATATCTCATTCATCAGCCCGCAACGTGGTTACCTGTACATCATCAACGAAAGCCCGCCTGCCAAAGGTCAGGCTTCGAGCTTCAACATTCTGTTCCCGGCGCCGACCGCCAATCAAGGGTCGGCGCAACTCGCCGCAGGCCAGACTGTGCGCATTCCCGATCACGACATCGGGTTTGTCTTTGACGAAGAACAGGGGACGGAAAAACTCTGGCTGATCTGGACCGCTGGCGCGGCGCCCGAGTTGGAGGCGCTCAAACGCTGGGCCAATCCGCAGGACATCGGGGAGATCAAAGACGCCGCTCAGGTAGAAAGTTTGCGCGCGTTTCTGGCCGCTCATTCAGCGGCGGAACCCCAGGTCACGCGGGACGAAACGAGCAAGCAGACGATGGTCAAAATGAAAGGCGACGTTCTGGTCAAGCTCGTCAACTTACAGCATTACTGAACGAATAGGTGATAAGTCATGGCAAACACCCGATTCAAATTCAAAACTCCTGGCCCCATTCGTTTCCTCACTTCGCTGTTGATCTTCGCGCTCACCTCTCCTCCATTTGGGTACTCTCAACAGCCACAGCAACCGCAAACGCCGCAGCCGCGAATCCTAGTGCCGGAGGAATTGAAGACGAACACGGCGAAACCATCAGGGCCGCGCGCCGCAAGGCCTGAGCTGGTTTTGCAGACCGGCGTCACCGCGCCCGCGTTCAACGCCGTTTTCAGTCCGGACGGACGATTGCTGGCCTCGATGGATTTTATGGCCGGCTCGATCAAATTATGGGAGGTTGCGTCGGGGCGCGAATTGTGCGCGATCAACATGGGCGCGCGCGCCGCGGCGACCTATGCGATCAATTCGGCCTTTGCATTCAGCTCCGACGGTTCATCGCTCTTTTCAGTCAGCGCCGGAACGCTCAAACAATGGGATACGCGTAGCGGGCGGCAGCTTCGCGCCGCCGATTTGAATCAGGGCAAGGATTTCGGCTCGGCCTATTTCAGCGCCGATGTCCGTCTGCTGGCGACGATGACGGAGGCCAGATCTTCGCTGGCCGTATGGGATGTCGGCTCAGGAAGAAAGCTTCAAGAGTTGAAGCTGGACACCGACAATGGCGACCGGTTATTGGCCTTCGCTCTCAGCCCCGACGGACGGACACTGGCGACCGACATCGAGTCGAACACGGGAGGTGGGGAGAAGGACGTGTTGACGTTGCGCGATGCGGCCAGTGGGCGCGTCACTCAAACAATCAAAATCTCGGAGCGGAAGATGACGATGTCCGCCGTCTCTTCTGAGGCGGCGCGCGCAATCAGGTTCAGCCCCGACGGGCGCGCTGTGGCCGTCGCATTCCACGATACGATGCGGGATTCGTCCCAAGTTCTTTCCGGCGGGCAGGCGCGCACTATCGGTCGAGTGAACAAGATCAGAATGTGGGACGTGTCGGACGGACGCGAATTGATTTCTCTCGACCCCGGCGCGCAAAGCTCCGGGGTATCCGATTCAATCTTGAATTTCGGAATGACAAACACTCTCGCTTTCAGCAATGACAACCGGCAATGCGCCATCGCGATTGGCAACACGATCAAGCTCTTCGATCCGGCCGCGGGGCGCAATCTGGCGACGATCAGCGGCCACGACGGCGAAGTCCTCGCCGTCAGCTTCAGCGCCGATGGAAAGTTGCTGGCGACCACCAGCCCCGACAGTACGATCAAAATCTGGGATGTGTCAGCAGCCGCGACCTCGGGGCGTGTCGAACTGGCGCGAACTTTGAGCGGAATGGCCATGCCGGTTGAAAGCGCGGCGTTTGACGCGGACGGGCGCGCGCTTGCGGTCAGCGGCGCTCAGGCGGTTAGTGTCTGGGAACTCAACACGGGCGCGGCTCTGCGCACGATCACGATACCGGCGGTTACGCGCGACGCGGGCGATCTGACTCAACCCTCGCGCAGCGTCTTCAGCGCGGGCGGACAGTTGATCGCGGCCCAGAGCGGGGCAAACGAGATCAAGCTATGGGAGACGCGCACCGGACGTGAAGTGAAAAGCTTCCCGCTCGCCCAGGGCAAAAAGTTTGTCGGTGGCGGCGTCAGCCCCGATGGTAAATGGGTGGCGCTGGCTGAAAGCCGCAAGGATTCCAATCCGTCCACCAATCCATCTGCCAATCCATCTGCCAATCCATCTGCCAATCCATCTGCCAATCCATCTGGAGGACAGCGTTCCGCCGCTCAACCCAGTGCGTCCCAATCCGCGCAAGGCTTTCCTCAAATACCTCCGATGGCGCCTCCGTCCAACCTGCCGGATTCGACGGGCGATTCAAAAAAAGACGAGAAGGCGCGCCGCAAAGAAGCCAAAGAGCAGATGAAAGAGATACAGAAGCAGCAGCGCGAGATGTTGGAACAGATGTCGCGCCGCGGAAAGAAGGATCAGAAGGGCCAGCCGCAAATGCAGATGGGAGGCATGGACTTGTCGCAGATCCAGAAGATGGCCGAGCAGGCGCAGAAGGCCGCCGAGAGCGGTGATCTGGGCAAGGCGATGGAGATGATGTCGCAGATGGCTGGGAATACCGGTCTGCCCGGAATGGCGTCGGTGTTTCAACCCGGCGTCAGCGTCAAGCTCTGGGACGTGAACGCCGCAAGCGAGCCGCGTTCATTACCCAGCCACATGAAGTCGTTCCTTCCCGGTTTTACTTCCGCAATCACCTTTAACAGTGACGGCAGACTGCTCGCTTCACCCGCGGGAGTACGCTCGATCAAAATCAATGAAGTGGCCAGCGGGCGCGAGCTTTTCACGCTCACGCCCGAACGAGGCTACTCCGTTGACAGTCTGGCGTGGAGCGCTGACGGACGCCTGCTCGCGTCGTCTATAACAGAGACGCGCGCCGGCGTGAATATCAACAACCTGGCCAACGCCGATAGCTTCAGTGGGTTGTTCAATTATTCGATCAGGTTGTGGGATACGACGGCGGGGCGCGAGTTGCGAACATTGGCCGGGCACACGGCGAACATACGCGCCACGGCCTTCAGCCCCGATGGGCGATTGCTGGCTTCGAGCGGAGACGACGCCGTTGTGAAGCTGTGGGAGACGGCGACGGGACGCGAGCTTGCAACGCTCAACGGCCATTCGCTGGGCGTCACAGCGCTGGCCTTCAGCTCTGACGGCAAGCTGTTGGTTTCGGGCAGCGACGACGGCAGCGCGCGGTTATGGGACGTCTCGCGTGGCGAAGCGTTGGCGACGCTCGTTTCGCTCAACGGCGGCGCCGATTGGCTGGTGGTGACGCCCGACGGCTTGTTCGACGGGACGCCGGGCGCCTGGGGACAGATCCTCTGGCGTTTCAATCCAAACAACATTTTCGACGTCGCGCCGGTTGAAATCTTCTTCAACGAATACTTCTACCCCGGATTGCTGGCCGACATCGCGTCGGGCAAACGCCCGCGAGCCGCTCAGGACGTGGCGCAGAAAGACCGGCGACAACCGGTCGTGAATCTCGCGCGCGCCGATGGGCAAAGGGCGGCGGGCCGCGCGATCAAAGTGAAGCTCGAGATCAACGAGCCTGCCCCGGCAAGCCAGGCCAATCAGGCGACTCCGGCCGGCGCGCGCGACGTGCGGTTGTTCCGCAATGGCACGCTGGTCAAAGCCTGGCGCGGCGATGCGCTGAAAGGGCAGAAACAGGCGGCGCTCGAAGCTGAGATTCCAATCGTCGCCGGAGAGAACCGGCTGGTCGCTTATGCGTTCAACCGCGACGGCGTCAAAAGCTCCGACGCGGTGATGACCGTCACGGGCGACGCGTCGTTGCGGCGCAAAGGCGTGGCCTACGTCATCGCGTGCGGCGTCAACCAGTACGCCAACGCGCAATACAACCTGAAATACGCCGTCGCCGACGCTACGTCGTTCGCCGAAGAAATTCGCGCGCAGCAATTGAAGCTGCAGGATTACGAGCGCGTCGAGATCATCCCTCTGCTCGATAAGGACGCGACGAAAGCGAACATCCTGCTGGCGCTCAAACGTCTGTCGAACGCTCAAGCGGCCCTGCCTGCGGGCGCGCCGCCCAGTCTGTCGAGGATTCAACATGCGCAGCCTGAAGACGCCGTGCTGATCTTCTTCGCCGGCCACGGCGCGGCGCAGGGCGCAAGGTTCTATCTGATCCCGCACGACCTCGGTTATGCGGGCGCGCGCAACGCGCTCACCGCCGAAGCCGTGAAAACGATCCTCTCGCATAGCGTCTCCGATCTGGAACTCGAAGCGGCGATCGAAGGAGTTGACGCCGGGCGGTTGCTCTTCGTGCTCGACGCGTGCAATTCGGGGCAGGCGCTCGAAGCCGAAGAGAAACGCCGAGGCCCGATGAACTCATCCGGGCTGGCCCAGTTGGCTTACGAAAAAGGCATGTACATTCTGACCGCCGCGCAGAGCTATCAGGCGGCGCTCGAAGCGGCGCAACTCGGCCACGGCTATCTGACCTTCGCGCTGATCGAGGACGGATTGAAGAAAGGACTGGCCGACAAAGACCCGAAAGACGGCCGGGCGCTGGCGCGCGAGTGGTTCAATTACGCCGAGGAGCGTGTCCCGCAGATGCAGGAGCGCGAGATGCAAACGCGTCTGCTGCTCGATTTCGCCGAGAATGAAGCGAAGGCGAAAGACCCCAAGCAGCGTAACATTCAAAGGCCGCGCGTCTTTTACCGGCGCGAGTTGGAAGCGCGCCCATTCGTCGTCGCCAAACCGTAATAATGAAAATCGTTCCTGGGAGGATCATGAATGGGATTTATAGGACTCATAAGACCTATAAGTCCCATTCATAATCCTCCCAGGAATTTTCGGAGGAAGAAGTATGTCAGGCAAACCGAAAAATCTCCGGATGATCTTGCTGTTGATTGCGGCAGCCAATCTCTGTTTGATCGGCGCCGCAACCGTTCGCGCGCAGGATGAAGACGCGCGGCGGCTGTGGGACGGCGCGTTTCTCAAAAAGCGCGCCGAGGCGAAAAAGCCTTCGGCTGATTCACCCGTTCGCAAAGCGACCGCCTACCGGCGCGTCACGCCGAAAAAGCCGACAGCGCAAAGTTCAACTTCACAAGCCCCGGCTTCGCAAAGTTCAACCTCACAAAGTCCAACTTCACAAAATTCGGCGGCGCCAAGCCAGCCGGATGTAAAAGCCGATGGCGAGATGGTCGGCGTCACGATCTGGCGATTGCGCGCCTCGCGCGCCGCCGACAGCCAGGAAGCGCGGCTGTTGTTGGAAGACGAATCGAGCAAAGAGACCGAGTGGACGCCGGAGCGCGTCGAGGCCGACACTGTATTCGCGACGGGTGACCGCGTGCGGCTGGGCATTGAATCGCCGCGCGATGGATATCTTTACGTCATTGACCGTGAGCAATACGCCGATGGCGCGGTCAGCGATCCTTACCTGATCTTTCCGACGCTTCGCAACCGCGACGGCGCCAATTCGGTGACGGCCGGCAAATTGATCGAATTGCCTGAGCGTTCGGCGTTCCGGTTGAAGCCGATGCGACCGGATTACGCGGGCGAAGTGTTGACCGTGTTGGTCACATCGGAGCCGCTCGAAGGCGTCAAGCCCGGTTCAGGCGCCACGAAGCTCGATTCCGCAATGGTCGCGCGATGGGAATCGCAATGGTCGGGCGTGGTCGAGCGTTTCGAGCTGGTTGGCGGCGCGGGCAAGCCCTACACCAAAGCCGAAAAAGAGGCCGCACAGGATGGCGCGCGGATCTTGACGCAGGATGACGAAATGCCGCAAACGCTCTACCACGTAAGCGTCAAACGCGGCGCGCCGCTGCTGGTGACAGTGCCGTTGCGGATCGGGAAATGACCGGCGATTCGTCGTCTGGCCATTTACGATTTGGCCATGGTTGAGTGATAATCACGGCATGAATAAGCAGCCCATTTCCATTCAAGCCAGCGAACACCTGATGACCCTAGTAGAGACCGCGCTCAGCCAGGATAAGCTGTCAGGTATTTCCGAAATGCTCAGGAGCATCACCGAGGCGCTAGACGCCTGCGGCTGCATTCTGTGGGAGGTCGCGCCGGGCTCGAAGCTCGATGAGACTCCGCCGAGCGGCCACCTGTTCGTTCTCGCCCAGTGGTTCCGTGACGACCGCATCCGCGTCATCCTGGACTTGCCTCTGGGGCGATCGGTGTCGGGCGAGGCGGTTTTGAGCCGGAAGCCGGTCAACGTGGAAGACATCTGGAGGGACGAGCGCGTTTACAAGAGCGCCCCGCCGTATCTGCGCCAGGCCGGAATCAAATCCATGTGCGCGGCGCCTCTCGATTCCGACGGCGGGATCCGCGGAGTGGTCAGCCTTTACAGGGATTCGGACGTCCCTTTCAGCGCGCGGGAGGTGGCGCAGGTAGAGCAACTGGCCTCGCTGGTTCCCGCGCTCTACCACGCGATGAGGGACAGGGTCAGCTCGAAGCTGATCGGGCAGGTCAACGACATTTTGCAGGAGGCCGACCTTCGCGCGCCCCTCGCATCCTTCTCAGCGGATGAGGTCGGGAAGGTTTTCCAACAAATATGCGTCCTGGTGGCCGAGACGTTCCAGTGCGTTGAGACTTCGATCTTTCTCGAAGACCAATTCGAATCGCCCGGTGATTACAATCTGATCGCCACCACTTGGCCTCACCTCGACCTGTTTAAACAGAAAACGTACCGGGCCGGTGATGGTCTGACCGGCTGGGTTCTGGAGAGGCGCGAGTCAGTCAACATTTTCGACCTGGCCAATCTGGATCGCGACCGGGAGGTTATTCAAAACGAATACCCGGGACTTCCTCAGAGGAATGTCGAGGAGATCAAGGCGACCGCCCGGCAGGTGCTCGACCTGCCGGACGGTGAGTGGCAGCCATTGAGCTTCATGGCCGCCCCGATCGTCAGGGGAGGAAAAGCCGCCGGCGTCATCCGCTGCTGGGCCGCCAGACAAGGCCCTTTCTACTTCGCCAAGCGCGAGTTGGATCTGCTCGGACTCGTCGCCGTTCAGATCAGCCGGTATTGGAACAACAAGCTCATCCGGCGCGAGTTGGCGAAAGAGAATGAATCGTGGCAGGCCCTGGTCCGCAGCGTCAGCGAGTTGAACAGTTTCGTGCAGAACGAGTTGACCAGGGAGACGCCCAGTCAGAGCCGCATCTTCGTCAGGGCGTTGAAGGCGGCCAGCAAGATTATTGATGGGGCCCATAAGCTGGATGTGCGGTTGCTGGATAGGGAGAAGCGCGAACTCTACTTCGCGGAGGTCTACGGCAATGATTGGAATGAGCGCCGCAAACAACGACGGTTCCGGATTGACGATACGAACTGGATCGGGTCTCACGTCTTTCAAACCGGAGAGACCCAGATGTCATCCTTGAGCGCTGGGGATGCTGGGGATGCTGGCAGCGCTCACTATCCCGCGATTACGTTTCCTGACGCCAAACACGTGATCGTCGCCCCGATCAAAGTCGAGGACAAGACCTTCGGGGTCTTGGACATCTGGGGGATGGGCCGGCGCGCTTTCCCCGACCACACCAAAAATATCGCGGAATTGCTGGGGCAGCAGTTCGGGTTGTATTACTACCTGGCCGACACAATGGGCAGATTGCGCAAGGCGGAAGCCGCGCTCGGTAAACAACTCGAAGAGCAGTCTCGCACCTTCGAGGACTTGGCGCATCAACTGAAAACCCCAATCACTCAGGCGCACGCCAGGGCGCAGACCACCCTGGCCATCAAGGGAATGGATCAAAAAGCCCGGATGAATTTGCAGGCCATCCGCAGTCTGTGCCGGAAGGCCAAGCGGGTCACAATGAGCATCAGCCTCTTCTCCACGTTCGCGCGCGAAGAATCAATCCAGATCAACCTGTCACGGCTGCAGTATCAAAACCTGGTCAAGCTGCTCAAAGACGCCTCGGCCGACAACGAGATTGCGATTGGACCGGATCTCCGGATAAGATTTCGCGTCGTCGAAAAGAGCTTTGAAGCGCTTTATACGAATGTGGTCGGGGCGGACCTCGACCTGCTCGAACAAGCCGTCAACAACATCCTCGATAATGCGGCTAAATACAGCTTCCCGAACACGACCGTGGAGATTTACGGCGGCGTCACCAGGACAAGCCACTTCTATCTGGCCGTCATCAACAAAGGGTTGGCGATTCGCCCCAATGAGGTGAAACAGTCTGTCGAAAGAGGCTGGCGGAGTGACGACGCCAGGTTGACGACCGGCGAGGGGTCCGGGATCGGCCTGTGGATCGTGGATCACATCATGAGGGCCCACAAAGGCGAATTGGTCATCATCCCTACTAAATCAAACAACCTGACCGAAGTCAGGCTGGTTTTCCCCGGTTCCAATATCTGAGGTGAAGGTGAGATGAAAATACTGCTAGTCGAAGACGATTACCTTCAAACCGATTGGGTCTATTCCGACCTGATACGGGAATTCCCAGACGCTGAGATTGAGAAACTCAGCACGGAGTCTGAATTCTATTCCCGCCTGGACGGCATCGCCGGGGCCTCTCCCGACGTGATTCTGATGGACATCATGATGCGGTGGGCGCATCCCAGCCCTAATATCCCGCCGGCGCCGGAAGAGGTGAAAAAAGATGGGTTCTATCGCGCCGGCTTAAGGTGCATACGGCTTCTCTCGAAGAGCGCGCGCACGAGCCGCATCCCGGTGATCCTCTATACGATGTTGGAACGCGCCGACCTCGAAGAGCCCCTCCGCAAACTGCCCGCCAATGTAACTTACATGCAGAAAGAGTCTGACCTGACACCGCTCTTCCAGCGGATCCGCGCCGTCACTCGAACGGCGACTCAGTGACCTGGGTGAGGTGAGGCTCGATGGCCCGCTTTTGCCAGCAGGTTTGTCCGCGTCTTCTTGAACGCTTCGGCCGCCACGGTGTCTCCCTGATCGCTGACTTCCCGTTCGAGGTAGGCCATAACGTCGGCGACCACTCCGATCATCGCTCTGGAGCTCGAATGGGGATTCTCACGCCTCTTCTGCTCGAAGACCGGGGCGATGAGTTTGACGAAGCCGGAGGCTTCCCGCGGCAGACACGCCTCGATGATCAGTTCATTGCATAGCGTCGCCTCGGCGTTGTACTTGGGATACGACTCCGGAACGCACTCCAGAATGTAGTGCCAGGCCAGCGCGCGCTGGCGCCCGTCAGGCAGCGTCGCCAGAGTGATGTAGAGGCTCGGCAGGCACTCGACAGCCCAGGTGGACCACTGCCCCTTGTCCGCCATCCGGATGAGTTCCTCGGGCCCGATCTCCCTCCCGCTCTCTTTGATCACCGCTCCAATGCGGGCTGTGAATCTGGAGCGGCCGTTGGGCCGGCCTTCCAGATAGACGGCGATCGCTTTCAGTTCGGCGCTGATTGATTCGTCTGACGGGTCGCTGCGCAGTACCGTGGCCTGGAGCAGTTCCTGTGGAAATAAAGAGGAGTGCGCCATGGCGCCGGAATAGGTTTCGTCATAGGCCTTGTTCAACAGCTCCAGCGCCTTGCCTGCCTCCTCGATATCCCGCAAGCTGGGCGGAGTCTTCACCGCCTCCCTCAAATCATCCCGGGCGATATAGAGCAGCCCGCGCCGCCGTAACGAGTGCTTATTAGCGGTCATCTCCAGACCCTGCTTGTAACCTTTCAAGGCGAGGTCGTAGCTCTGGCTGCGCATCAGGACCAGCGCCAAGTCGAACTGGGTGGAGATGAGGCCGGGGTTGAGCGAGAGGGTCTCGATGAAAGACTGTGCGGCCTCGTCATACTGGCCCAGGCAGTAATGACACCAGCCCTTGAGCGAGAGCAGGTCGTCATCCAACTCGCCCTGTTCCTGCAACTGCCGGAGCACCGCCGTGTATCGGGCATTGGCCTCTTCCCGACGGCCCATCAGGCGCAGCGTATTGGCAAGTCCCTTCAGGCCCCAGACGCTGTCGGGCTGCTTTTTCAATCCCTCTTCGTCGGCCTGCCACGCCGCCTGGACGTTGTCCCGCCCGAGGTTCTCCAGCGCCCACCCTTTGGAGAAGAACCCGTCGGCGTCGGAGGGGTCGAGTTGCGTCGCTTGATCCAGCGCTTCGACGGCGAGATGGAACGCGCCGAAGTCACACAGGATGTTGCCTTTGATTCCGAGCGCCCAGGCGCGTTCAGGAGCCTGATCGGGGAGGAGGCTCAACGCTTTTTCCAGGTAACCCCAGGCCTGGTCGTATTCTTCCCTGGTCTTGCTGACGGAGGCGGCGGCGGTCAGCGCCCAACTGTCCCGGTTGTCTTTTTCCAAAATCTGCTTGAAGGTCTCCAGCGCCTCGTCTTCACGCCGCAAGCGCAGCAGGGTGTATCCCTTGCTGCGCAGGAAGGCGATATCTGACGGTTTCAGCGACAGCGCGCGATCAAGGACCTGGAGGGCGTCATCATACGATCCTTGATCAAGCAGTATCTGGCATTTGGTCTCCAACGCGGGAAGGTCGTTCGGGGTAAGCTGCAGCGCTCGCTCGATCGCCTCCAACCCTTCAGCGGGGTAGTTCAGGGCATATAGCGCTTTGGCCTTGTTCAACCAGAGCGACGCGTCCTCCGGTTCGAAAGACAGAGCCTGATTGAGCGGCTCAAGCGCTTGGTCATGACGGCCAAGCTCGTTCAGCCACATACCTTTGATTCTCAGGAATAAAACCTTATCCGGGGTTCGTTCCAACGCTTGGTCCAGCGCCTCCATCGCTTGCCCGGTCTCGTTCAGTTCAATCAAGACATTGGCCAGATCAATGTAGGCCCAGCTCAGAGTCGGGTCGCTCTCGATCGCCTGCCGCAGCGACTGGACGGCTTCCTCGCGGCGGTCTAAAGCCTTCAGTATTTGCCCTCTGACTCGCAGCGTCCAGGCGTGCTTCGGCGCCAGGGATAAGACACTATCCATCATCCGGAGCGCTTCATTGTATTGGCCCAGATTCTTCAGCGCCTTACCCTTGACCGCCAAGGCGAAGGTATAACTCGGCTCCAGCGCCAGAGCCTGGTCCAGAGCCTGAATCGCTTCGTTGTAATAGCTCAGGGCTTGTTGCGCATCGCCTTCCAGGGCGTCGCCTTTCGCCACCAGGGCGTCGCCTTTTGTCGCCAGGGCGATGACATTGCGGGGATTGAGAGCCAAAGCTTGACGCAGCGCTCCGAGCGCCGCGTCGTACTGTTCCATATCCCTGAGAGCCGCGCCCAAATCAGCGTAGGCCCAGTCCATCGCCGGATCGATCTTCACCACGTATTGCAGCAGTTCGACAGCCTCTTTATTACGGCCGAGCGAGCGCAGGATCCGGCCTTTGACACCGAGGGCGGAGGGCGATTCGGGCGCCGACTCCAGAGTTTGTTCAATCGCTTGGAGCGCGTCTTCGTATCTGCCCACGGCGTCAAGAGCCAGGCCCAGATCGTAGTAAGCCCAGTGGAGTGTAGGGTCGAGCTTCACCGCGCGCTGCAGCGACTGGACGGCCTCCTGGGAGCGGCCGAGCGTGTACAGGACTTTGCCCCTGACGGTCCAGGCGGAAGCATGTTGCGCGAGCGGCGCCGAGGCCTGATCCAGTGTTTGAAGCGCTTGTTCCGGGTCGCCTTTCAGATGCTGGTACTGAGCTTTCCTGGTGATCAGTTCGGCCTCTCCGGGTTTGGCCTCTCCGGGGTTGATGGCCAGGGCGCGGTCAAGGAGAGACAGGGCGTCGTCGAACCGGCTGGATGAGGCCAGGACGTAGGCCGCTTCTTGATAGCTGCCGACCGCTTCATCAGGCCGCTGCAGAGCTTCGAGCGTTCGAGCCAGAGCTTCGAGAGTGACGAGGTCGTCCGGGATAATCGCGCTCGCTTTCCTCAGAAGCGCTTCGGCTTCAACATAGCGCTTCTGCTCCAAGCGGCAGGTCGCCAGGTAGGTGTAAGCTTCCGGGCAGATGTTGCCCATCCCAACCGACTTTTCCAACACCTTGACAGCCTTCTCCTTGTCTCCGGCCAGGTAAAGAGCCACGCCATATTCGCCGTACTCCGGGCCTGTATGCTCCTCTTCCAGCCACTGGCTGAAAGTGGCGATCGCGCGGCGGAAGTCGGATTCGGCTTCAGCGCTCTTGCCCAACTGTTGCCGGACGCGCCCCAGCGCGCCGTGGGCGGAGGCGTGGAGCAAAGAAAGCTGAGCCAGGCTCGGGGTTGCGGACGACGTCCGTTTGCTCGTTCGTTTCATCAGCCGCTCCAGATCGCACACCAGCTTCTGCAGCTCGGCCTCGGCTTCCTGGTAGCGACCCAGGCGGTAATATCCCAGGGCGCGGCTCAACTCGGCTCGCATCTCCAACCCGGCGTCCGCCTCTGTCAGGCGGACGGTCGGCGATTGGACGGAGGCCTGATCCTTACCGGGAGCCGTTATGTTCTTCAGCTCCCCGGAGGCGCCGGGTTTCTTGTCCTTGCTGTTCATAATCCTGCCTTTCTCGGTAACGGTCTCAAGCATCACGATCCGGGTTGTGGCACTTTGCCCGATTTGGAGCCGCGACGACTCTGCTGGGAGACATGTTGTGGCTTGATAATCGCCTGGCAAAGTTTTAGCGCGGCATTTGCGATCTGCTCGATCTGCCAGAGTTCGCCGTCCTTCAGGCGGCGCAGCCAGGCGGCATTAAGCACGTCGCGCAACTTGTCAGTGGATGATGGCTGAACATCTTCCCGCTTTCTATCCAGGACCTCCTTCAATTCCTCCGCCCACTTTTCAGCTTTCTTCCAACCCTCTTTCTCGCCCTTGTGGGGATAGCGCGCTTCGCGGAGGAGGTTGGGTGGATTGAGGGCCTCCCAAATGCCTTCATATCTTTGCCACTTCGCCACGCCCTGTTTTTCCGCATCCTGTTCTTCCGTGTCCTGCCTCTTGGCCTCCGAGATAGCCTCCGTCGCCCCGGCTCGCTCGATCATTTGTCTCCATCGCCGCTCCAGATCGTCTATTACCGGCGTGTATATGGGATTAAACCTGTCGCTGGCCTCCTTGTTCATCCGCCTCAGGATCTTAAACACAATGAGGGCGCGGCGGTTGTCGGAGGGCATCTCCGCTGTTTCAGCGCCGGCGTTTGAGGGGTCGAACCGCAGGAAGATCGCGGCGCAGGCGTATGCCGGCCCCATCATGAAAGTCGCGAAAGCGTCGGCGAAGAGCACGCCCACGTGTTTCCTGATCCGCTCTTTGATCCGCTCCCTGGCCTGATCATCATCCGCGGCGTTGTACCTCTCATCTTCCTTTGCCAGGTTTTCCACCTCGACGCCGAGGATCTTTTTGATCCTTTCGGACTCGTCCAGCACGACGTGGCCATACTCGTGCGCCGTAAACGGCAAGGCCCAAATCGTCCACTCCGGGAACCGGAGGCGAATAATCCGCGCCATCGTCCTGGTGAACGATTCTTTCGGGGCTATGACCGTGAGCGAATTCCAGGTCGAGCCGGTGCCTTCCAGCGAGCACTTCCTGATCAGCTCATCGGCGATGCAGCAAATTCTCTCATCCAACCCCTGACAACGCAGCGCCAAGCCGCCGATGAAGTCCAGATACTCGCCGAAAATGCGCCGGCTCTCCTGGTATGCTTCGGCATAGCGGCGCCACCCGTCCTGGAGCGATTGTTGGGCTTCGTCAGCCCCATTTTTGGCGCCCTGCTCTACATTCTTGCATATCTCCTCAAGGTCATCGGTAAGGGCCTCAGCCGCGGTCCTGATTGTGGCGCCCAATGCTCCCCAAAGTTGATCGGTGAGTTCATTGGGCTTCGGCTTCAATTTCTCCTCCAGCCAGTAGCGGCCTTTCCCCACCCATTCCAGGTCGCGCTTGAGCGCTTCAATCCGCGTGGCAAGAATCGCATCGTCCATTTTTTTGTCCCCTTTGTGCCTCAAAAATCCCTTGCCGGGTCGCCGTCCTCACACTCTCCAGTGGGGCTGCCTGAGGGGAGTTCAAAAGCCCGGGCCGAGTCTCTATCCAATCGTCGAGCTACGCCAACTCGATACACAGAGCGGTGGCCCGCTCTTCTATCCTGCGTAAGACGTATATATTTTCGCCCCAGTGTTGGAGCCAGCAATACCAGGCCGCGTTGAGCGCGTCAGGAAGAGTAACATCTTTGCCGACGTTCAGCGCCGTATCCTGGTCCGGCTCCAGTTGCGGCGCGAGCATCTGCGCTTGTAATAAGCTCCTGTATCTGGCGTCAGGCATCCTTCGCTTGAGCAGCGCATACAATGTGTCCAGCAAATCGTCCAGCGGGATTGTGGCGGGTTCAGCCAGGCCGGGCTCTCTTTTGGCGGCGATGAGACTGTCCTGCCACAACTGCCTCAGCCTGCCGGCAATGGAATGATAGGGCGAAGGCCCCAATCCGCTTTCACCTTCACCCAACTTCTCCAACGTCTTGAGAATAAGGTAGACCCGCTCGGCGTCGCTGGGATGTCTATCTTTTTCCAGATGGGCCGTCCTGGGATCGAAGCGCAGAAGGGTCGAAGCGCAGGCGAATGAGGGTCCCAGGGCGTAGGTGGCGAAGACGTCGGCGAAACGTTCATGCAGGTAAGACCAGTGCTTTTCGCCCTTCATCCTCTCCGTCTCCAACATATCTTCGAACGGGTGGCGGAACCTGCCGCCCGGCCCTTTCTCTCTCATCTCAGGGCCGACGAAGTGTCCGAATTCGTGGGCCGCGATGGGCAGTGTCCAAACGCTGAGGTCAGGGAAGCGCAGCCGGACAACCTGGGCAAGGTCGGCAAAGAACTCTCCTTCGGCGAGCATAGTGAAGCGATTCCAGGTGATGTTCGCCCGAAGCCCCAGATATGTCAGCAACGCGTCGGCCACCCGGCACAGGCCGTCATCAAGGCCCGCGCCGCGAACCAATGCTCCTTGCGCAAAGTCCAGACATTCGCGAAAGATGATTTCGCATCCCTGGCGGACGGTTCGGAAGCTATCCCAGCAAATATCCAGCGGCTGACTGTCCTCCACCTCTTGCCGCAACTGCTTGAGGTCCGCCTCTTTTTCCTGCAACTCAATACTCAACGGCGGGCGCACGCGACCGCTCAGGTCCGGGTCAATCTTGGGATGATTCAAAGCCTTCTCCGCCCGGCGCAGGTTGTCCTGCAACATTTCAATCTGAGTCATGAGAATTGACCGCTCGTCCATATTTATTTTACCAACCCTTCCGCGATCTCCTTCACTCCGCGGACCCGTCTGAGCAGAATGCCGGAGTCGGTGTAGTCCATTCCGATCAGCACCACCGCGCCGAGGATCGTGGCGTTGGCGGATGCGGCGACCAGCGCCACCTGCGCTCCGACGGCCGGGATCAGGAGCAGGAACGTCCCGATCAGGGAGAGAGCCGAGACCACGGCCGAGAGTATCTCCATGTTCTCTTTGAAGGCCTGCTTGAGTTTGGCCAGGACATTGCTCGCGTCGTCCAGAGGTTCCAGCTTCAACCCGTCCTTGGCCAGGATTTCGTCAATCCGGTCGCTGGTCGCCTTTACGCTGAAAGCGAATTCCAGTGGGCCGGAGACGTATTTGCCGTCCTTCAAACCCTCCCAAAGCTTCTCTACTTGTTCCTTGACCTTTTTGAGCAAGTCTTCGCCCAGCAGGCGGAGAAGGGCGTTGATGGCGCTCTCCAACTTCCTCACTCCCTGGCGGAACAACCGCCCCACTTTGGCCAGTTCTCCTATTTTGTCGCCGAGCTTCGAGAACGCCTCGGCCACCTTGTCCGCGCTGATCTCCGAGAGCGCCTTGATCGCGCTCATGACCACTTCCTTGGCGTCGCCGACCAGCGAGGTCAGGGTCTCGTCCGAGCGCTCTTTAAAGGTCTTTTTCGCTGAGTCGAGGTCAGCCGACTTAACGGCCTCCGGCGCGGCCGCCTCTTCCGCGAAGCCGAAGCGCCCCGGTTCGGCGCCGTCCTTCAGAGGGCTGGCCAGGGATTGCGCGATCACCTGTGAAGTGTTTTCAAGGCGGCGCAGACTTTCGCCGAGTCTCTGAGGCTGCGGCTGCGCGCCTAACTCCCCCACCGCCTGCCCAGCCGCCATCAATACATTCGCGACCTGCAGGTCAGTCAGGACACTGGCCAGCACGTCTTCCATTATGCGTTCCCGCGTGGCCTTCTCGGTCTCCGAGGCGCCCGTCAGCTCGGAGAACATGAAGTTGTGATATGCCGTCCCCCTGTTGTTTTGCATCTCGGCGGCTTGCTCCAGCCCGGCGATGACGTACTCCATTTTGGCGGGGCTTGCTCCCGTCGAGAGAGCCGATTGCAATCGCCGCCCGGCGGTCAGCACCGATTCGGCGCCGAGGACGTAGTCGCTGCTGTTAGCTACATGATTGGTGGACATTTGAAGCTCACCTCCTTGTTTTCAGGTCAGGGCTCAGGTTTCTTTGACTGCAAAGTTGCTTGATAGAGGCGCTTATGCCGAAGTGACCTACAGGAGCGCCTCCGCGGTGGGAGAGTTTATCTCAGTCGCCCATTTCTGTCATCAGCGCGAGGCGCCTCATTGCCATCCCCTTCACAAATCGCCGATCCTCCGCCGATAATGTCCGCTACTCCCGATCATCGAAAAATCGAGGGCATGAGGCCTGATGAGCGCAAATCGCAAAATGGATTTAGAGAAAATCGAGGCTGGCGTGCGACTGATCCTGGAAGGGATCGGCGAAGACCTTCAACGCCCCGGCATTGTCGAAACGCCCCGCCGCGTGGCGGAAATGTATGAAGAGGTCTGCGGCGGATTGCATGAAGACCCTACCAGTGAGATCAAAGTAATCCCGGCTGAAACGCACGACGAAATAGTAATGGTCAAAGATATTCCTATAGCGTCCATCTGCGAACACCATTTGCTTCCATTCACCGGCGTCGCGCACATCGCCTACATTCCGAAAGACGGGCGCGTCGTCGGTCTGTCGAAACTGGCGCGTATCGCCGACATCTACTCGCGCCGCCCGCAGGTGCAGGAGCGTCTTACCACGCAAATCGCCGAATTGCTCTATCACGGCGATCTGCGGCCGAAAGGCGTAATGGTCGTGGTCGAAGCGATCCATCTGTGCATGACGATGCGCGGAGTCAAGAAGTCTGGCGCGACGACGATCACCTCGGCGGTGCGCGGCGTCTTCAGAAAAGACGAACGCACGCGCATCGAGGCGATGTCGTTTTTGACCGAGAACAGGCGCGGTTGATTTTCCCGCTCATCCTATGCCGTGTTGCCGGGGTTCGGTCCGGTTATGTATTCTTGTCACAAATGGCGGAAGAACGATTACAGAAGATCATTGCGGCGGCGGGTGTCGCTTCGCGCCGGAAAGCCGAGGAGTTGATCGCGGCGGGCGAAGTCGCGGTCAATGGCCGCGTCGTGACGGAACTCGGCACGAAGGCCGATCCTGATCGCGACCACATCAAGGTGCGCGGGCGTTCGATCAACCGGAAACTCAAACATCAGGAGAAGATTTACATCCTGCTCAACAAACCGCTGGGCGTCCTGACCAGCCGATCCGATCCGAAAAACCGCCCGCTGGTGGTTGATCTGCTCGGGCAATACCGCGGCAAAGTACATCCGGTCGGGCGGCTGGATTTCAACACCGAAGGGCTGCTGCTGCTCACCAACGATGGCGATTTCACCAACCTGATCACGGGCGCGAAGCGGGCGCCGAAGGTTTACGAAGTCAAGGTGAAGGGGAAGCCGAGCGAGTATCAGATAGCGATGCTCGAACGCGGCGTGACGGTTGAACGCAAACGAACCGCCCCGGCCGCGATACGCTTGATGGAAGAGAGCGAGACGAACGCCTGGTACAAAGTCACGCTCTATGAGGGCCGAAATCAACAGATCAGAAAGATGTTCGATCACATCGGCCACTCGGTGATCAAGCTCCGCCGCGTGGCGATCGGGTTTTTGAAGAAGGAGAGATTGAAGCCGGGCGAATTCCGCTTGCTGAGCGAGGCTGAGGTCAAGAGGTTTTTCAGGCTCGGCAAAAATAGTTGAGGATCGCTGCCAGCCCGTTGTGGGCGCATCGCGGCTCTCGGTTGGTTTATGGACGGACAGGGACAAATTGACGCGCTGCTGATGCCTTACGTCCACGCTGCGTGTGAAGCGGACTCGGATCGTTTGCTCGCCGCGCTCGTCTCCGAATACGTCGAGCCGGTGATCAGACAGGTCATCCGATCCAAACTCCGCGTCCGCTTTGATCGTCAGGGCCGCTCTTCGCATAATCCCGACGCTGAAGACCTTTACAGCGAAGCGCTGGTTCAATTGCTGGCCCGGTTGAAACAATGCAAGGCCAGCCCTGAGGACAAAGCCATCGGCAATCTTCGCAGCTATGTCGCCGTCCTCTCTTATCACACCTGCTACGAGTATCTGCGGCTCAAATACCCTCGGCGTCACAACCTGAAAAACAAACTGCGCTACCTGTTGACTCATCAGCCGGGGCTGGCGTTGTGGGAAAATGAAAGCGGCGACCTCGTCGGCGGATTCGCCGCGTGGCGCGAGCAGACAAGGGCGCGGACGCGCAGCGATCGGTTGCGGCGCCTGCTCGATGATCCGCCGGCGACGTTGCAATCCGCGCCGCCGCGTGGAGATTTTCATCGCGCAAGTCCATCTGATCTGGCCGATCTGACAGCCGCGATTTTCAACCACACGAATCATCCGGTTGGGTTGGACGACCTGGTTGAGATCGTCGCGGCGCTGTGGGGCGTCAAGGACAGCGTGGAACCGCCCGGCGCCGGCGATGACAAACTCGACCGATTCGCGCGAGCAGCCGATCGGCGCGCCGACGTGGAAGTTGATCAGCGTCTTTTCCTGAAATGGCTGTGGGAAGAGATCGTCCAATTGCCCGCGCGCCAGCGGGTGGCGCTGCTACTCAACCTGAGGGATGAACAGGGCGGCGGCGTGGCGGCGTTGTTGCCCGTCACCGGCGTCGCCACGCTTCGCCAGATCGCGGCGGCGTTGGAAATGGCCGACGAAGAGTTTGCGCGTCTATGGCCGCGTCTGCCGCTCGACGACGCAAGCATCGCCGAATTGCTCGGCGGCGCCCGGCAGCAGGTTATCAATCTGCGCAAATGCGCGCGCGAACGTCTGGCGCGAAGAATGAAAGCGATTGAGGCGGGAAAATAATTTTCGGGGCCGGTAATATCAGGCTGGAAACCACGTCTTTCCCGGTCAGAGCGAAACCTGCTGAAAGACGTCGAACATTATGAACGAGCATCTCTCCGCACAACTTATCGAGCGGTACCAGCGGCGCGCGTTGTCGCCGGCGGAATTGCTGGACGCCGACGATCACCTCGCCGCGTGCGAAATGTGCCGCCATCGCCTCAGGGACGAACCGCGCGAGCGAGGGGCGGCTCGATCGCTGCGCGCGGAGTTGGCGGCGACCGGGATGACCCATCTGGATTACGAGCGACTGGTGGCCTATGTCGAAGGCGAACTCGATCAGACGGACCGTGAGATCGCCGACGGCCATTTGAAACTGTGCGCGCGGTGCGATGCGGAATTGAACGAACTGCGCGCGTTCGTGGCGCAGGTGGCCGCTTTACCGGTCAAAGAATATGCGCCGGTCGTCCCGCCCCTCCTCGGCGAAAAAGCGCTGTCGGTTGCGAACGCTTGGCGCGAAGGCGCTCGCGCGTTCTGGCGCTCCAACGCTTTCGCGCTTCCCGTCCAGCTTGCCAGCCTCGGACTGGTCATCGCGCTGCTGCTCTGGGCGGCGTCCCTGAAGTCACGGAACTCTCAATTGCAGATGGCTCTTGATGACGAGCGGCGGCAGAACGAAAAGCTCAAACAGGATTATCAGGCTGCCATCGCTTCCGCCGCTGAGCTTCAGAATCAATTGGCGCAACTCAAATCCACTGGGCAGGTCCCTTCGTCAATTGTCGTGGCGCTGAATGACGGCGCAGGGCGAGTGACGCTGGACAAAGAAGGCGTTGTGGCGGGCGTGGCGCCGTCCTTTCAGCAGACCGTGAAACAAACGCTCGCAACCGAACGGATCGAGATGCCGCCGTTGCTCTCTGCGCTGATCGGGAAATCGGGCACACTGATGGGACCGGCTGCTGAAGGACATCCGTTTGCGTTGATTGGCCCCATAGGTACTGTGGTGATGAGTGACCGCCCGACTTTTCGCTGGCGCGCGCTCGGCGGCGCTGACAGTTATGTAGTAAAGATCTATGACGCGGACTTCAATGAAGTGGCCGGCAGCCAGCAGCTTTCCGGAACCACGCGGGCCGGAACCGTCTGGACCACGACGCGTTCGCTCGAACGCGGGCGAACTTATTCTTGGCAGGTGACGGCGCGTGTGCGCGACAGAGAGGTCGTCTCTCCTGTCAGACCAGCGCCCGAAGCGAAATTTATGGTTTTGGATCAGGCAAAAACGAATGAACTGGCCAAAGCGAAAAGCGACAGCGCCGGTTCGCATCTGACACTGGGCATTCTTTACGCGCAGGCCGGGCTGCTCGATGACGCTGAACGAGAGTTCCAGGCGTTGCTGCGCGCCAACCCGCAATCCGCGATGGCGCAGAAGCTGCTGCGCAGCGTCAGGGCGAAGAGGCGATCATAAATTTCAATCCCCGGTAATCTCACCCTGGTTTCACATCGTTCTCCGGTGAAGAAAGGTGATAGCTATGATGATAAATCAAATACCAAATCTTTTGGCTGCCAGGGCAGGCGGACGAATCCAATGCGCAAAGTGGCTCAGGAGCGCGATCGCCGTTGCGCTGATCTTGATCGGCTTGGCGACGACCAGTGGGGCGTCAGGCGCTAATGTAAACTCGAGCCAGGCCACAAAGCCCGTGCGGGCGATGAAATCCGTTTCGGCCGACGTGATTCTCAAGTGGGAGAGGCATACCGATTGGGGTGATGATCAAACTCAATGCAAGAGCTTGCAAATCGGCGCGAATAATCGAGTGATGATAGGCGCCTGCGGTGGCAAGCCCGAAGCAAAAGAATTTTTCGCCAATCTGGATGAGGAATGGGCTGAAATCCAAAATCGCTTCGCGCCATTCGGGTATAAAACGTCAACTGATCGCCTCGTTTTTCGAGGGAAAGGACAACTGGCAGGTCCTGCCTGGCAGCGAGCAATCGTCGCATGGGCGCACTCCACCTACGGCTACTTGTACGGTGGCCGAATCAGCGCTACCGGGCGGAATGTCATGGAATTGTGGTATGGGAATAATGAGGTTCCTGGAATGCCTGGCAAGTGTGGGGTTTTTGCGGTGAGGGATATTGGCGATGCCAGTGTCTCCACCTTCCCCTGCGGTCAAACGGGAGGAACCGCGGAAGAACACTTTAGCGACTGGCTCGAAACAAAGGAATGGGAAGTATTCGATAATTGGTTGTATCACCGCGCCCGGCTGGAAATGGGGCAAAATTATTTCGGCGGGAAAGGGAAACGAAAGATGAATCAGCGGGAGGTTGCAGAACTCTCTCGTTGGGCGAATGCAGTTTCCACCCGCTTGCTGGGGCGGAAATGACGGTTCTCTAAAACCCCTTTCCGGCCACCACGAAGCCCGCCCAGTGAAACGGATGGCGATATGCGCTTGTGCGCCGCAACTTCAAGGCCGCTTCTCGCAACGCGCGCGCGGCGCTGAACTGATTGGCAGAACCTGCCATCTGTGATTTGAGCTGGCGGTGAAATTCCAGCATCAGCTCCGTGGTGCTGGCCGAATCAACCTTCCACTGGCTGACGACGGTACTCGGACATCCCGCGACAAACAACGCCCACGACAAGCCGATAATACCTTCTCCCGCTCCGACACGCCCGCGCGCGGTCTCGCAGGCGGAAAGCACCGCCAGGTCGGCTTTCAAATCCAGCTTCAGGATCTCCCACGCTTCGAGCAGTCCGTCTTCATTGGCGGCGCCTTCAGCCTGCGCCAGCAGGACGCGCGAATACATCGGGCTGCTGTCGTTGAGAACTCCGTGCGTGGCGAGATGCAGAATGCGATACCCGCCGGCTTCAGCCTTGGCGCGTTCCTCGCGGGCCTCCGCGCCGGTGTAGACTTTGCTTTTTGTCGCGCCGTAAATCCGCCTCATCACGTTGACCTGTCTTTCGGCTTCGGGCAGCGGATCGAGCTTTTCGTCCATTAACACCGACCTGGCGCGCGAGATGGTTTGCTTCCCCAGCGCCGGATTGCCGAAGGCCAGCAGCGTTGAGGATCCTGTCGAATCTTTTTTTCCGTCGCGCAGTTTTATCATTTCACGCAATGCGGTCAGCGATGGCGCGTATGCGATGGCATGGTCTTCAATCAGATAGCGGGTTGGGGACGGCTGCAACGCCTGAAAGGGCAATTCCCAGAGCGCGCCATCCGGCACGATGACGAGCGAGGTTTTGCCCTGCAACTGCGCCGCCGCCGGTTTGAGCAGCAGGTCATAAAGTTCGCGCGCCGGCTGGCGAAAGCCCGGACTGCCTTTGGCCAGCGTTTCCCGGAACCGTGCGGCGCGGTCATCCAATTCCTTGCGTTTGATCTCCAGCGGATAGACCTTCAGTTCCGCCGCAGTCCCGGCGGCGTTTCCGGTCAGCGCAAAGAGATAAGTCCGCTCGTCAGTCACCACGTATTCCAGTAGCGCGCTCCGCGTGTCAGGCAGCAGATCGCGCGCCTGTCCGAGGGTCAGCAACTCTACTTCGCCGCGCTGCGCTTTCAGTTCGGGATGCGCGGCGTAGAGGGCGGTCTGGAACGCTTCAAAATCCAGCCGCGCTTTTTGCAATTGGGCTTTGAGATCGTTGAGACGGGCGGCATCAGGCTGCGAGCGTGAATTCTCGCGTGAAATCTGCGTGTTGAGCGAGACGAGATGATTATTGAACCCTCGTTCCCGCTCCTGTTCCGCGGCGGTCATGGCTTTGGTGATGTTGGCGCGGCCACTTTGCAGCACGTCGAGCAGCACGCGAGCGCGAGCGCGTTCAGCGTAGGCAAGCGCCGCGTCAGATTGGTTCTGAGCCACGAGCAACTCGACCAGGGCGTGGTAGGAAGCGAGTTTATCTTCAAAGAAAAGCTGCTGTTCCTGGGCGCCGCCTGCGACCTGAGCGCGAAGAGTCTCAATCGTGGCGATGGCCTTTTCAAAGGCTTGGCGAGCAGGGATGGGTTGGTTGAGGGCGCGATAAGACCGGCCTGTCGCGGTCAGCGTTTTGCTGATCCCAGCCTTATCTCCCAAAGCCTCGCTCAGCGCCAGGCTCTTCTGGTAATACTCAAGCGCCTGCGCGTAGTTACCTTGCCTGTAGTGAATATTACCGATGTTGCCCAGCGCATTGCTGACTCCGGTCTTATCTCCCAAAGCCTCGAACAGCGCCAGGCTCTTCTGGTAATACTCGAGCGCCTGCGCGTTGTCGCCGCGCCTGAAATGGATGATCCCAATGTTGCCCAGCGTACCGCTAACCCCGGCCTTGTTCCCCAGAGCCTCGCTCAGCGCCAGGCTCTTCTGGTAATGATCGAGCGCCTGCGCGTTGTCGCCTTGCAGACGATAGACCTCCCCGATGTCGTTCAGCGTACCGCTAACCCCGGCCTTGTCCCCCAAAGCCTCGCTCAGCGCCAGGCTCTTCCGGTAATGATCGAGCGCCTGCGCATAGTTGCCTTGCCTGGAATGGACAAGCCCGATGCCGCGCAGCGTACCGCTAACCCCGCCCTTGTCCCTCAAAGCCTCGCTCAGCGCCAAACTCTTCTGGTAATACTCGAGCGCCTGCGCGTAGTCGCCTTGCCAGGAATGGACATTTCCGATGCCGCGCAGCGTTCTGCTGACCCCGGCTTTGTCGCCCAGCGCCTCGCTCAGCGCCAGGCTCTTCCGGTAATGATCGAGCGCCTGCGCATAGTTGCCCTGGCTGTGATGAACATTCCCGATGCTGCTCAGCACTCTGCTGACCCCGGCTTTGTCCCCCAAAGCCTCGAACAGCGCCAGGCTCTTCCGGTAATACTCGAGCGCCTGCGCGTAGCTGCCCTGGCCGTGGTGGACATATCCGATGTTGTACAGCAGGCTGCTAACCCCGGCCTTGTCTCCCCAAGCCTCGAACAGCGCCAGGCTCTTCTGGTAATGCTCAATCGCCTGCGCGTAGTTGCCCTGGCTGTAATGAATACTCCCGATGTTGTTCAGCGCTTTGCTGACCCCAGCCTTGTCCCCCAGAGCCTCGCTCAGCGCCAGGCTCTTCTGGTAATACTCAATCGCCTGCGCGTAGCTGCCTTGGCTGTAATGGGCAATCCCGATGTTGAGCAGTGCCCTGCTGACCCCGGCCTTGTCCCCCGAAGCTTCGCTCAACGCCAGGCTCTTCTGGTAATGCTCAAGCGCCTGCGCGAAGTTGCCCTGACTTTCATAGGCAATCCCGATGTTGATCAGCGCGTCAGCCGATCCTGCCTGGTCGCCGATTTGTTCCGCGATGTTCTGCGCCAGGCGATACCTGGCGAGCGCTTCCGGATGATTGCCTTGTGAGCGCAGACGACCGCCCTGTCGCGCCAACTCTCGAACCAACCTTTCGGTTACCAGTTCCTTCTCCGCCGTTATGATCGCTGACCGCTCGGCGTCAGTTTTGGCCGTTGCCAGCGCATCGGCGAGGTCTTCCACTGCCGGCGCCTCGCGCCAGACTTTCCAAGCCCCTTCTTCTTTCACGCCCTGCAGCGCGCGGATCATTTTCCCCCAGCCAGCCGCGGGCTTGCCCGTCTTCGCTTCAATGGCATTCATCTCCACCTCGACGCGCAACTTCGCCTTCTCAGCTTCGACCGCTATTTTGCGGATCACCAGACCTTTGACTTCGATCTTTTCATGGTCGGCGAACAGTTTTTGCATCGCCGTCCGGCGCGAAGCGAGTTCAGGAGATTTCAGGCTCCATAACCCGACGAAGCCTTCCAAATCTTTCTTCGCGTGTGCGGCGTAGAATTCCTGCGCCAGCGCGCGCAAAGCAGCCTCATCCGTCGTTGAGACGGAGGCAGAACGATCTCTCCGGGATTCGTCTTGAGACAGGGTGATTGAGAAGAGAATGCAGGCCGAGACGATGACCCATAACCAGCCAAGCCGGGTGTGCCGCATAAAACCACCTCCTGGGAAAATCCTGGGCGCGCATGCGTCTTTGCGCGCAAACCAAGCGACCCCAACAACTCCGTGGAAAACGCGGGCATTGTAGTGAGAGCAGAGATAGGGGTCAAAGAAAGCGGCGAGAAGAAAATTTTATTTCTTTTTCTGCCGCTGGTAATACGCCCGCCCTTTTTCCGCCTTTCCCCAGCGTGACGAGGAAGTCACAAGGAAAGCTCACGGCTCAACTCGAGCCTGGGAGCAGCTTTAATTGAAAACGCTTACTCAAAAATGCCAACGGAGGAAAAGGTTATGGATTTCACCAAACGTCTGATCGCGATTCTGCTGTGCGCTTTGTTCTGCGTTCCGGCCTTGCCGGCTCAGGACAGGAAGGCTGAGTCGCAAACCAACAATGCCATTACACAGGATGTAACGATCATCATTCAGCAACAGCAGGTGCGCTTCACGGCGCGCTCAGCCGTCGAGCAAATGCAGTTGCAGGTCTTCAACCAGTCGGGCGAACTCACTTTTGACAGCAGCCTGGTCGCGGTCAACGAAATCAACTGGCCGTTTCAATACGCCAATGGCGAAGCGATCAAGAGCGGCCTCTACGCCTACACGCTCTCGATCAAAGAAGCAGGCGCGGAAACACGGCGCGTGCGGCGCGGGCATTTTATCGTTGACCGCACGCAAGACCGCGACGGCGCTGACAAGCTCTGGGTCACGAGCCAGAACGCCGAGGGCATCGGCACGGAATTGACCGTGGCCAGGGACGAAAACGGCGCCGTGGCTGGAACGACGACGAGTGGCGACCGCGCGATCGAACAACGGGGCGAGGGGCGGAACCGTGGCGCAGGCGAGCGTGGCGTTGAGGCGGAAGCTCAGAATCAAACGGCTGCCGCGCAGGCTGCCGCCGCGGCGATTACCGCAGGCACAGTGGGGCGGATCGCCAAATTCACTTCGGCGACTGAGCTCGGCAATTCGGTGATGAACGAGGCAAACGGCAATGTCGGCATCGGGACCGGGACGGCGACTCCGAGCGGGCGTTTGCACGTTCTTGGCAGCGCAGAGACGGCGGGGACGGCGCTGTTTCAACCTAATTCTGGCAAAGGGTCAAATGCGTCGCACGTTCATTGGGGTTCGACCGGTGACTGGTATCTTCGTTCCGCCGCCGCGACGGGCAAAGTCATTTTGCAGGATACCGGCGGCGCCGTCGGCATTGGAACAAGCACGCCAACGTCAAGCCGCCTGACGATTCAAGGACAGGATGCGCTGACGATCCAAGGCTACCAGCCTGTTATGACATTCTCGGATTCGAGCAGCCCCGATCAATACAGCCACCGGATTCAGAGCGTCCACGGCCAACTGAATTTCTTCCAGGGCTACTGGCGTACTCCTTCTGGCGGCCAGGTCCCTGTATACACTTACGTCCCAAGAATGGTGATCAGTAACACCGGCGCCGTCGGCATCGGAACGGCGACTCCCTTCGGCGAACTGCACATCGCTGGCTACGGGCCTTTTATCACCCTGGAATCGCGCCAGAACGGGATCAGTCGCATGGCCCACGTCCAGAATGCAGACGGTACTCTGGTCTTTAAACCGGCCGGGTTCGGCTCCTGTTGCGCCGCGATGGTGATACAAGCCAATACCGGAAACGTTGGTATTGGCACGTCAGGCTCCCCCCAGGCCAAACTCGACGTTGCTGGACGGACGAGGACGGAATCGCTTGAGATCTCTGCCGGCGCTGACTTCGCCGAGAACTTCGATGTCAATGTCGAACTGGCCGGCAGCGAGGAAATCACGGCGAAGGTTGAAGCGGGTATGGTGGTTTCGATTGATCCGGCCAGCCCTGGCAAGCTTCAGCTCAGCGCCCGAAGCTACGACCGCCGTGTGGCGGGCATCATCAGCGGCGCGGGCGGAGTCAAGCCTGGGATGGTGATGAGTCAAGCAGGTACGCTGGCTGATGGCCGGCATCCGGTGGCGCTAAGCGGTCGCGTTTACTGTTGGGTTGACGCTTCGCAAGGCGCGGTCGAGCCTGGCGATTTGCTGACGACTTCCGGCACGCTTGGCCACGCGATGAAGGTCACCGATGCGAACAAAGCGCAGGGCGCGATCATCGGCAAGGCGATGACCGGCCTGAAGGAAGGCAAAGGGCTGGTGCTTGTGCTGGTCACGCTTCAATAAACCGATCAGCCAAAAAGCGCCAAGCAACCGATGGTCACGCGTGTCACATTCTGTTTGCCCGTGACCATCTCTTGCCCGCGCGCGAATTGCGTTGACTTACAAAGAAAGGAATGAAAGCCATGAAACCGAATCTGAAATCAACCTCAATCCGCATCCTTGCTCTGATTCTGATGCTGCTGCCGGCTAGTCTGACACCGCCTGCATCCGCTCTAGCCCAGGATAATTGCAATGAAATTAACCAAGTGATGACCTTTGATTATCGTAGTTGGGGCATTGGCGTACATCGGAATTGTGCTTGGTATGACCTCATCTGTCATACGATGAAAGCAAAACAAATCGCGCTCGGAGCGCCTGTGCAAGCCTGGATATTGTTGTCTCGTGAAGCAGCCATCAGCGCCGGGGTCAGCCCTATGCCGCAGCAGATTCGCACGCAACTCGCGCATTTGTATCCAGCGTCGCTGTTAGACAGTATCCGATTCAAGACCGGCAGCGGCTTTCTCGGATCGTTACAGTGGTTCCGGTCGGAAATGGAAGGGAAGGGCGCGATTACGCTGAAGGATGTGATTGTGTTTGCCAATGCGTCCGATGTAATGAGTAACGTGAAGCTCTGGGCGCATGAACTTGAACACGTTCGCCAATACGGTAATTTGGGCGTGGACGGCTTCGCACAAGCTTACGCGGATCAAACGTGCATCCTGCCGGGAGACACTCCGGTAGGCGGTTATGATTCAGGTCAGTGCCAACTGGAACGGTGGGCGGATAGGAAGGAAAAATTTTTCAATCAGAGTGGATTTGTCCTCTGTTGTACCTCGCGCAATGTGGCGCCCACGCTCGCCCTACATGACCGAATACTGAACGGGACGGAAACGTTCGTCGCTCGTGACTCGATCACCGTCGGTCCCAACGTGACGCTTCAGGCGGGCGGCAATGTGACGCTCCGCGCTGGCCGCGTCATTAACCTTACACCAGGCTTCAGGACTGAACCGGGGGGCAAGCTCTCCGCCACGATTGAGCCAAGCCTGAATCAAACCTGCACGCCGCCCACAACCGCATCGGTAAGGAGGTAGTTATGACTAACCAAAGAAGCTTCATCAAAGTTTTGACCACGATGCTATGCCTGCTGCTCCTGACGTGCAGCGCGGCTTGGCCTGTCACCGGGCAAAAAGAACAAACGCCCGGACAGCAGGTAGGAATCCCGGATGGCTACATCGTCGTTGAAGGCGACATTCTGATGACGTGCGTCAGCGTGGCGAATCAAACAGCCATGCTCAACGCGATGGCTGTGTTGGAGAATGTCGCCGGCGTTGATTTCCAGCCGTGCAACAATAACCAATGCGCCGGCAATTTCGTCCATGTCCAGGCCAACCCGCGGTTCAACAACTCGATGGTCGGGATGCAGGGCGGGCAGCAGATCATCAACATCGTCAGTCTGGCGCTTCGTGGATCAGAACTACAACGGCGGCAACGGCGTCCCAAATGGCTCGTTCCGGCGGCCTTATCGTGACTTGGCGACCGGCATCACCAACACGCCGCTGCGCGGCACACTCTGGATTCAGCCGGGCGCCTACACGGGGTTCTCTAACAAAGCCATCACGTTTCAAGTTCCGCTCGGCGACGTCACGCTGCGCTGAATGGGCGCCGTCAGCCGCCGGCCCATCGGCTGCTGAATCAAAACGTCCAGAGACTGATCTCAGGGCGCAACATAAGCTCTCGCAATTTTACTGCTGGCGTGACCGGACCGTGACCATCTCTCGCCTGCGCGCGCATAGTAATGACTCGCAGAGAAAGGGGAAAGATATGAAAACCAAGCAAAACAAGAACGTTTTACTGAACCGAAGCTATTTCAGCATTGTGCTTAAAAAGCGATTTGTATCGCTCTGGCTCCTGGCTCTCTTATTCGGTTCGTTCGCCGGCGGCATCGCCACTGCTCAGAGGCAGTGGCCTGAGCAATCTTATGTAGTCTCAAGTGAGTCTAGCTGGCTTCCTGTTCAGCGCAGGCGTAGGATTTCGATCCCAAACGGAATAGATTTGCACGCTGCTCAATGCCCCGTGACGAAAATAATTTCCTCTTCGACCTCAGCGTTTTAAGCTCTGTTACCGCGAAGCGCCTCAGCTTGACAAGGTATAGACGAGACCTTAGAGTTTTGACTTCAACCGCAAACGAATTTCAAACGCTGCACAGGAGTTATTCATCATCGCCTGCCGCTCGCTCACCCGCAGACGTGAATAGCAAAAGGAAAAACAATGGAAATCGTATTGGCTGAGAGCCTGGGATTTTGCATGGGGGTCAAACGCGCCGTTGATATGGCCTACCGCGCGATTGAGAAAGCCGATGGCCAGCAGGTTGTGGCGCTCGGCCCGTTGATCCACAACACGCAAGAGATCGAACGTCTTGAGAGAGACGGCATCCGGGTGGCCGATGAAGACTCCATTCCCGAAAACAGCACGGTGATCATCCGCGCGCACGGCGTCACGCCGCAAGCTTTGCAGTCTTTGAAATCGCGCGGGTTGAAGATCATGGACGGAACTTGCCCTTACGTGCATCATTCGCAGCGCAAAGCCCTCGAGCTGCGCGAAGCGGGTTACACCGTCGTCATCGCGGGCGACAGGAATCATCCCGAAATCCGTGGCATTCTCGGCTACATCAATGATGAAGCTTACGTCGTCAAGACGGTCGAGGACGTCCGGGGATTGCCCGTTCTGGAGCGCGTCGGAACAATCGCCCAGACAACGATCAGTCCGAAAAAGTATCAGGCTATCATTGAAGCTCTGCACGAGAAGACGCGCGAACTAAAGATCTGCGAAACCATCTGCGACGCGACGGAAGAAAACCAGAAGGCGATCCGCGATCTTTCGGCCGAGGTCGAGATGCTTTACGTCATCGGCGGGCGGCACAGCGCCAACAGCAACAAGCTGGTCGAAACTGCGCGCGAAAAATGCCCGCGCTCGACGCTGATTGAAACGGCCGGTGAGATCAACCCTGAAGATTTGCGCGGCGTCAGCCGCGTGGGAATCAGCGCAGGCGCTTCGACACCTGATTGGATGATTCAAAGTGTCGTCGAAAGACTACGTGAGATTGCGGAATGGGGAGTGGGAAGTGGGGGAGTAGGAAGTGGGGAATGATCTTTACCATGTCCCTAGATGTCAGAGATGTTTAAACGGTTATGCGTAGTGACTTGAAAAATTTATCATTTAAAAGGGTTCCCCACTCCCCATTCCCTACTCCCCACTCCCCAATCGGTTCGTTTGGCAAATCCGTGCTGAAGGTTTATCATTCATTCTCTTTCAATCTGCGCTCTTTCACTCTACAAAGATTGCAGACAGCCGAGTCGCTAGCGCTTCTCGTGTAGTTTTCCCAGGAGGAAGTCCAGTTTCAATGTCAACCAGCAATTCGAATCAACCCGCTGTCGGCGCGGGCGAAGCTCAGGAAGTGAATAACGCCGCGGGCATCGCTACTGTCGAAAGCGCACAACCGGCGACTGCCGAAGTCGCCGCTTCAGAATCCGCCGCTACCGCCGCTGTTCTCGAACCGTCAATCAACGTGTCCGCCAATGCCGTCGGCGCCGACGCCGCTAACGATGCCGCCGCCAGCGATGACGCTGATGGCGAATTCAGCATGGAGGATTTCGGCAAGATTCTCGCCGAACACGAACAATCGCACCGCAGCGAGATCAGTGA
>Ga0187894_10001222_pt1 | contig 33446 bp, 34 predicted proteins | sample GBC1701081metaG_FD_136650 | JGI IMG/M metagenome (GOLD analysis project Ga0187894, IMG submission 136650) | White microbial mat communities from a lava cave in the Kipuka Kanohina Cave System on the Island of Hawaii, USA - GBC170108-1 metaG ...
CCACCCATCATGAAGGAAGTGTTCACGACACCTGACGCCAGGCCGGCGTCGCTCGGAGCGACGTCACCCATGGCAGCGAGCAGCACGGGATTGAACGCAACGCCCGCGCCGAGGCCGAGCAGCAACATCCCGGGCAGGACGTCGACCCAGAACGAGCCGTCGACCGGCGCGCGGGCGAAGAGCGCGAGGCCGACGGCCGCGAATGCCAGGCCGACGGCGAGCGGTGCGCGAATCCCGAAACGCATCACGATCTTCGCCGACAGGCCGAGCGAGAACGCGGCCATAATCAGGTTGGCCGGCAGGAATGCGAGACCGACCTGCATCGGCGTGTATCCGAGCACGAGCTGCATATAGAGCGCCGAGATGAAGAACCACGCGAACATCGCGGCCGCCCACAGCACGCCGATCACGTTCGAGGTGGCGAGATTGCGCAGCCGGAACAGGCCGAGCGGCATGAGCGGCTGGCTCACGCGCGCCTCGATGATCAGGAACAGCGCGAGCAGCACCACCGCGCCGCTCAGCAGGCTCATGGTCTGAGTCGAACCCCAGCCGACTTCGTGGCCGTTGACGATGGCGTACACCGCCAGCATGAGCGACAGCGTGACCGTCACCGCCCCGCCGACGTCGAGACGCGCAGCGGCCACGCCGCGGCTCTCGGCAAGCAGTCGCGAGCACAGCACGTACACCACCGCGCCGATCGGGATGTTGACGAGGAAGATCCAGTGCCAGTTGAGCACAGTGGTCAGGAAGCCGCCGAGCAGCACGCCGATACTGCCGCCGCCCGCGCACACGAAGCCATAGATGCCCATCGCTTTGGCGCGATCCCCCTGCTCGGTGAACAGGTTCATGATCAGCGACAGTGCCACCGCGGTGACCACCGCGGCACCGAGGCCCTGTATGCCGCGAGCTGCGACCAGCACGCCCTGCGAAGTGGCCAGGCCGCACGCGAGCGATGCGAGCGTGAAGAGTGAAAGGCCCGCGAGGAATACGCGCCTGTGGCCATAGAGGTCGCCGAGCCGGCCGCCGAGCAGCAGGAAGCCGCCGAAGGTCAGCATATAGGCGTTCACGACCCACACCAGGGAAGTCTCCGTGAAGCCGAGGTCTTCGCGGATCGACGGCAGGGCCACGTTCACGATGGTCGTGTCCAGCACGATCATCAGCACGCCGGCGCACAGAACGTACAGGGCCCACCAGCGCTTGCGCATATCGTTAATCGGCATCGTCAGCTCCTCGGCTCACTCTTCGGTACACTCGTTTTCCGGAACAGCCGTTCCGCCGGCTGCGGGTCGCTGGAACGACCGGTCGGCATCGGAACCCTTCGAACATCGGTACGTCGAACGGCGCGGGCCGGAATCGACAGTTCGCGGCGAGAAAAGTTGGCGGCCCCGCATTCTCTCAGGCCCGGGGCACTGGCGTACAGGCCGCCGGGGACGGGTGGCGGGCCAATTTCGTTACGTCTTTGTACCGACCGGCGTCCTTAAGTACCGATCGGGGGGATCAGGTGTCGGCGGGGCGCGACCTCACTCGTCGTATCAGCAACGGGCTAGCATTGGCTACGCGGAACGCTCCGGCGGCCCGGCGACGAATGCCAGGCGAAGGCCCAAGGACGAACAAAGACTGACACAGCTGCCACTGGAGGAACGATGAGCCGATATGTCGACGGGTTCGTGATCCCGGTTCCGAAGAAGAAGGTGGGCGTCTATCGCAGGATGGCGGCGCTCGGCGCGAAGGTCTGGAAGGATCACGGTGCGCTCGAGTACTTCGAGTGCATCGGCGACGACCCGGACCTCGCGAAGTACGGCATGAGCACGTTCCCGAAGCTCGCCCGCCTGAAGCGCGGCGAGACGGTGGCGTTCTCCTGGATCGTCTATCGCTCGAAGAAGCACCGCGACAGCGTCAACGCGAAGGTCATGAAAGACCCCCGCATGAACGATCCGAAGTGGCAGAAGGACATGCCGTTCGAGATGAAGCGGATGAATTACGGCGGGTTCAAGACCCTCACCCACTGGACGAAGTAGCTACTCGCAAAGCACGAAGGTCCCGTCCTTGCGCACGCGGTAGTCGAAACGCTGTCCCGTGTGCTCGAGCACGATCTCATATCCTTCGACGTCGATCTGTGCGTGCGACTCGTTGGGTTTGCCGCAACCCATCGACGTGTCGCGCCACACGACGGCTGCCGCGCTCACGGTACGAATGTCCGACGCCGACGCTGGCGCGGACGCCGTCTTGCTCGTGCGCCTGGCAACGTCGGCCTTCAGTCTTTCGACGATCGCCTGCAACTCGGGCGTGGCAGGAACGACTGCAGGCTCGGCCAGATACTCGTAAGGCGACGCGGAGGCGAGGCCGGCGCCGCAGACGGCGAGCAGGGTCAGCAGAGGCACCACGATCGGCCGGGCAAAGCGTGGCATGGCGGGCCTCCTGTGCTGCAAAGGATCCGGGGGCGGCGAAACCGCCCCCAGACCAGACTCAACAGCGTCTACTGATATTCAACACCTTCTACCGATGCTTGAACGCACCGAACCTGCCATCAGGGTCGGGCCGCCAGCTCGAAGAAGTAGTTGAACCCCGCCTGCTGGTTGAAGGTGACGCCGCCGTCATCCGACACGTACGAGGAACCGACCGTGTCGTTGTCGAGGCCCACCAGGGGCGGGAAGTTGTTCACGCCGGGGAACGGGCCCGCCGGCACCTCGAGCACCATGAACAGGTCGGTGCCCGGGTTCAGCGACAGCACGTTCTTCACGGCCGCGGTCAGGTTCTCCGGGTTGCGGAAGAACATGGTGCCAAAGTCCGTGTCCTGCGAGTTGAACGGCGCTTCGACCGCGAGCGGCGCAGCCAGGTTGATGCTGGCCGTGGTGCCGCTGACCGTACCGGTCGTGAGGCGCGCCGAAGCGAAGTTCACCGGCGCCGAAGCGTCGGCAACGTCCGTCAGGAACAGGCCCGTGTGCAGCACTGCGCTGGCCGCGGAGAGGAAAGCCTGCACGTTGGCGTTGGGGAAACGCACCGCGTACAGCCGCCCCGCCGGAGCGCCGGTGAAGCCGAACGGATCGTTCGCGTCGAAGTTGCCGTCGGTCCGCCGCAGCACGTTCGACACGTTGGTGACGAAGTTGACGTGCGTGACGCCGCCGTTGTTCACGCGCACCGAGAACGCCTGCGACGGACGTGTCTCGTTGCCGCTCTCGAACTCGCGATTCCAGAACTCCTCGCGGAAGTTGAGATCGGTGAACTGCCCGCCGACGATGGCGTTCAGGCTGATGTTGCCCGTCGCCGCCGGCTGGCCGTCGAGCGACTGCAGGCCGATGTAGTAGTCGCCCGCGGGTACCGGGATCACGTAGTTGCCGTCGAGCACCGAGAACGCGGCGTTCGGCCCGAAGAACAGGCCGGCGTCGAAGTCCGTGCTGCCCGTCGGGCCCGGTTGCACCAGCAGTTTCGTCGTGCCGCTGTAGCCGGACACGGCGACCCTGCCGTTGGCGTGATGCTGCGCCCAGATGTTGGCGCCCGCGACCGGCAGGCCGGTGCGACCCGACGTCACGGAACCCCTGATGAGGCCGTACGCCGTGTCGAAGCCTTTGTCGCCCGGCTGCAGGGCGCCCGGACCCGAGTGCGCGCTGTTCTCCGGATACAGGAAGGAGCTCCACGCGATGTCGTCGGACGACGGCGTGCGCTGCGAGCTCTCGGTGCCCGGATCGTTGATGTCGATGAACGGGAACATCGTGGCGCCTTCGCCATCCGTGCTCGAGAACTGGTTGATCAGGCTGTGCGACAGGCCGTGCGAATGTCCCAGCTCGTGCACCGCGACCGCCTGGATGTCGGTGGTCGTGAGCGCATCGGGCGTGGTGTTCCACGGAATGCCCACGGTGGCGCTGAAGCCCACGTCGTTCTCGAGGATCGTTCCCGCCGCGTAATTGCCGGCGGAGAACTCGATGTCGCCGTCGCCGTCCGCGTCCTTGCACGTGGTGTCTTTCGGACCCGACGGCGCGAACACGTCCGGGTCGCCATCCAGGTCGATGTCCTGGCCGGCCACGAACGTGGTGTCCTCGATCAGCGAAGTCGAGGGCGACGCGGCCAGGAAGCCGCCCTGCGTCACGAAGTTCAGCTCGTTGACGAAGTCGAAGCCGCCGATCGCGCCCGGAGGCGTGAGCACGCCGCCGCGCAGGTCGCGCGTCGCCGTGATGTTCATCTCGATGAACGACGTGCGGATCTTGTTCCACTGTTCCATCGAGGCCTGCAGCTCGGCGCGCGTCGTCGCCAGATCGATGTCGGGCGCGGCCGTGTTGAAGTTCGGCGGAGTGATGTCGAGCGTGTAGTTCACCGGGATGCAGCGTGCGTCCCACTTGATCGGGATCACGAGACCGTCGACGAAGCCGGGCACCGTCACGGTGCCGTCGCTGATGTCCACGGTATCGAGACTGCCGCCGGCCTGTGCGCCGGTGGCAACGAAGGCGCCGGCTGCGAGCAGCGTGCCGGCGACGAGTTGTCTGAGGTTACGCATCAGTTGTTTCCTCCCTGTGCCTCGACCGCGGTGCGGATCTGCTCCTTGAACGTGGCCAGGTCCAGGGCCTCGCCGCGCGCAGCGCTCGCCGTCTCATGGCCGGACGCATCGCGCAGGATCGTGTACTTGCCCTGCGAATAGCCGACGACGCTGAACCCGTCGGCGACGGCAGCCCCGGCGTCGAGGAACAGCAGCACGTTGTCGCGCAGGCCGACGAACGGCGCGTCCGGATAGATCACCGCCACCGGCACGGGCCGGCTGGCGTCGACGCCGCCGGGCACCACCAGCGTCACTTCCGACGCCGCGTCGCCCTTCAGCGATTCGGACACGGAGATGGTCGCCAGCGTCACCAGCGTGCGGTCGACCCACGCGCTGCGCAGCTGAGTGCACGTACCGATCACGATGTTGTCGGATTGCGCGGCAAGCTGTTCGGTGGACATGCTCACCAGCGTCGTTGCCTGCGAGATCCCGGCCACGCCGAGTCCCAGCAGCAACAGCGTTGCCCCTCGTTTGAGCGAATGCATTGAACTACCCCCTTGTTGGTGTTTGCGATCCAGGCACCGCGGGCGCGGCGCCGGTCGCCATCGACTCTGGTCCCCTTTCTTCTCGCTCAGCCGTTCACGGCTGCCACGCGCGCGCTTCGTTCTGGTTCGTCGGGTGAAGTTGCTCGCGGCGTGCGTGACCGGTTGAGTTCTTCTGGTCGCAACGCAAAGCGCGGATCGGCGATCCCCTGCGGTTTTCTTTGGCTCCGCGTTCCGTTGCGTCAGCGGGGTGCATAGTGCGCTCGTCCCTGAGGCGCCGGCAACGCAGTCTGTCCCACGCTCGGCGTCGTTTCGCGCGATGCAAACAGTGCAATACGCGCTCCGGCGCCGGCCCGGATGCAGCGTGTTGCGCAGGCAATGCGCAACGGCAGAGGCGCGAGCGCGCGCAGCATTGCATTACTGTTAACCCGGATTCGCCGAGCCACGTGAAGAAGTGCGTGCAGGAGACTGATTCGGTGCGCACTCACCGATGCGACGTCGGACCGACCCCTACGACGACCGGCGAGCCGCTGACACACGGCAGCCGCCGTCCGTGGTCTGCCCTGCTTCGCGGCGCAGCAACGGCGGCCGGAACCCAGCGAACGCCAGGATCAGCCGCCCGTACTCCTGGCTGGCGCGCTATCGCGCGCAAGGCGGTCGAGGTGCGAGCGGATGTGCGCAGCCTCCGCCGCGGTGTTGGCCAGCGCGATCGCGCGATCGAACGAAACGCGCGCCTCGTCGGTGCGACCGAGCTGCAACAGCAGCGCGCCGCGCAGCCCGAAGAAATTGAAGTAACCGGACAGCTTCGGCTCCAGTGGCTCGATCATGGCGAGCGCGCGCTCGGGCCCTGCGAGCTTCGCTACCGCCACCGCACGATTGAGCGTGACCACGGGCGAGGGCTGGATGCGTTCGAGCGCGGCGTAGAGCCGGTCGATCTCCGCCCAGTCCGTTTCCTCCGACCGCGTCGCATGCGCGTGGACTGCGGCGATTGCCGCCTGCACCTGGTAGGGTCCCGGCCGCCGCTGCCGCAACGCCTTGTCGATCAGCACCAGGCCCTCGGCGATCGCCTCGCGGTTCCACAGGCTCCGGTCCTGGTCTTCCAGCAGGACGATGGCGCCGTCACGATCGAGCCGCGCCGGCGTGCGCGCGTGCTGCAGCAGGAGCAAGGCCAGCAAACCCATGATCTCGCTTTCGGACGGGAACAGCCCGAGCAACAGACGGCCCAGGCGGATCGCCTCCTCGCACAGCGGCCCGCGCACGTGCGCCTCGCCGCCACTCGCGGAGTAACCCTCGTTGAACAGCAGGTAGATCATCGCGGCGACGGCGGCGAGCCGGCCTGCACGGTCGGGAGCTCCCGGTGTTTCGAACGCCACGTCCGCCTCGGCCACGCGCCGCTTGGCGCGCGTGATCCGCTGCTCCATGGCGCTTTCGCTCACCAGGAACGCGCGCGCGATCTCGGCGACGGAAAGGCCTGACACCACGCGCAGCGCAAGGGCGATCTGCTGGGTCGCGGGCAGATCCGGGTGGCAGCAGATGAACATCAGACGCAACACGTCGTCGCGGTAGTGCGAGCTGTCGAGGCGCTCGGCGAGCGGCGTCTCGGCGTCGTCGAGATCGGAGATGTGCTCGTCGGGCGGCAGTTCCTCGTGTCCTTTGCGCTTGCGCGCTTCGTCCACGCCGACGTTGCGGCCGACAAAGATGAGCCACGCGGCCGGATCGCGCGGCGGGCCGTTCTGCGGCCATTTCTGCAGCGCGCGCAGGCACGCTTCCTGGAAAGCTTCCTCGGCGGTGTTGAGGTCGCGGAAGTAACGCAACAGCGCGCCGAGCGCGCGCGGGCGCGCAGCCGTCAGCGTTGCGTTCATCCACGCGACATCGGTCATTGCGCGGTGCTCGCGGGCAGGATGCCGGCCATGTTCGCGCCGCCCGGAGTGAAGAGTGCCACCGGACGCAGCTCCAGCGAGCGCGAGCCGCAGCTGTGGCCGATCTGCCGCGTGATCTCGAGCGCTTCGTCGAGCGTCTCGCAGTCGATGACGTAGAGGCCGAGGAGTTGTTCCTTGGTCTCGGCGAAGGGTCCGTCGACGATGACCGTCTGGTCGCCCTGGCGCAGCGTCGTCGCCGTCGTCGTCGGCATCAGGCGCAGCACCGGCCCGAGCTTGCCCTGGGCGGCGAGCTTTTTCTGCAGCACGAGGTGGTTGGCTACGAGCGCGTCGTCCTCGTGCTTCGGGCGGGCATGGACCACGGCCTCGGAGTCATAGATGAGCACGGAATAGAGCATGGTCGGCTTCCTGTGGGTGGGGCAGCGCCGACATTCTCGCACGCCCCTTCTGCTCCAAGGACGGCCAGGAGCGGCAGCGGCCGACAAGCGACGCCGGAAAGTTCGCGGAGAACCGGGGCCGAGGTGGATGACGATGCACCGACGGCCCGGGCCCCCGCCAAAACGGGGGTGTCGCGAGCGGCTGGAAGATCTAGAAGACGATGCGGATGCCGAAGCCCAGACCCAAGTCAGAGTCTTCCGCCACGAAGTCGTTGATGAAAACGTCCGCGGACGCCGCTCGCCACTGCGCTGCGAAGTCCAGCGCCGCGTTGTCGGCGAGATAGCACTTCACACCGACGCGCGGGCCATAGGTGACCGCAGACTCGTCGACGTTCGCGAACAAGGACTTCGCATAGCCGACGCCGACGGCCACGTAGGGGACGATGCGTTCTGCAGGCCGCACCCGCGGCGGAAAGTGATACTCGGCGACGAGGCCGAGCTCCTGCATCTTGTAGTCGTTCTCCGCGCCGGAGATGTCCTCGAGCAGCGTGTACGCGAACGTGCCGCGCAATTCGAGGCCGTCGCGCAGGAAGACACCGTAGCCCGCTTCCGCGAAGATCATGTCACCGATCGCGCCTTCGAAGTCGGGCGACACATGCAGGGAAAGCTCGCGATCGCCACGCCAGATCCGCGGCTCACCCTCGCGCGGACTGCGTGGCTCGGCAACTGCAAGCGACGTCAAGCCAAACGCGAGCCACAGCGTTGCGCGGATGGCCCTTCGATGCCGTTCCATGCATTCACCTCCGGGCATCTGCATGCGCCGGTGCGCATGGCGGCCCAGAGTTGGACGGCAGTATCGTTACGAACCCATCGGCTGCTGCCGTTGGTGCGAGGCGGGGACCGCCCCTGAGGACGGTCCCCGACGCCGGCGGAAGGCGCTCGCGGGTTGTGTCATGTCCGCGGGCGCTCCACCCGACTCTGTCAGCGCACGGGCTGGAAGGCGTTGCGGGACACGTAGTTCGCGACGCGCCGCCCCTGCGCGATGCCCTCGGTCTTGTCGAACGCCCAGTGGATGCCGAGGTAGATGCGGCTCTGGCCGTTCTCCTCCTCCGCCTGCGAGAACGTCTCGAACGAGCGCGGCACCAGCGGGCGCACTTCCCCGTCATTGCCGACGGTGACGCCGTTGAGCTCGTCAGACACGAACGTGAAAGCAACGCGGTCAGTGCCATAGAAGTTGCGCAGGACCTGGAACAACGCGCCGCCGAAGCCCGCGTGACCGGACGGATAAGCCGGGAATGGCGGTGTGAAGTTCGGGCCAGTGAGATTGCTCGCGGGCGCGCCGAGCGGGCTGAACGTCGGGTCGCCGGCGGTGAGCGGGTTGCCGTCGCCTTCGCCCGAGGGCCCGGTGTCTTCGTCCGCCTCGCGAATGCCGATGACCGGGCGCCAGAACTCGTACAGGAACTTCGACTCCCAGATCGCGATTCCGGCGTCGGCCATCGCGACGTTCGCGAGTGCGTACAGGCGAGCGAGCGCGATCGCGTTCGTGCTGCGCTTCGAAACCTCGGTGACGATCTGGTTGTAGAGTCGCGGCGGCGCACACAGGCTCGGCGTGCCGTCGTACGCCCAGTAGATACCGATCTGCGTCTGGTCCGCGGTGCGAACCGTCGGAGTGCCGGTCGGCAATCCGTCGCCGCCGAGCGCCTTGACCTCGTTGAAGGCTGCCGTGTATGCCTCGCTGCTCATCGGCGGCGGCGGCGGCGCGCGGAACTGCGTTCCCGAGCGCATCACCAGCGGCCGCACCGTGCCCCATTTCCAGCCGAGCGCGATCGGTGACTGGCTGATCGGATCCTGCCGCCACTCGCCCGGCGCTTCGCCCCCCGGATACTCGCCGTTCATCTGCGGATCCGCCTGCACGCTGCCGTCGTTGACGCGGCGTGCGAGGATGAGCCCGGCAGCGAGCTTGCCGACGGCGATCCCTTTCAGCTTCGGATTGCCCGCGGGCACCAGCCGCAGGTCGCGCGCCAGCAGTTCGTCGATCTCGCGGCGCTGCGACGGGAATTGCCGGACCAGCGTCGCGTGTGCGGCCGAGGCAATAGCGGCATCGAGCGATGCGTTACCGAACGTGCGCGGCAGCCCGGTGTAGCTGCGATAGCCGCCGACGATGGAGTTGACTGCGTCGAAGACCGCGATCTGCACGATCGCGATGGCGAGGCTGGCGCGGCCTGGCCCGAGCTTCTCGCCGAAGCGGCGCGTCTCGCCGGGCTGCAGCGGCGTGTGATCGATGCCGCTGGCGTCGATCGCGATCTGATTCCAGTAGCGCACGCTGTCGGCGGCATTGGTGAGGTGCCGCAGCGGACGATCGAGCAGCGTCGGCGCCTGCGTGGCGGCCTGGAGATTGGTCGTGAATGCCGGCCCCGGGAACGCACGCTGCTCTGCCGCTTCTTGGACCTGGGCGCCGAACGCGAGTGTCGCGGCCAGCGCCGCGCAGCCGGAAGCGAAGGCCCGGATCGTGAGTGTGCCGAACATGATTCCCCTCAGCCGTCGGGTCTGGGCCCTGCGAGAGGGTTCGTGGGCTGCCCGCGGCGTGAAAGGTTTCCGCAGCAAGGCGCGTGCCACGGCCCGGGGGCGACGACCCAGTGCGTTGAACGCGCGGGCAATTCGCGCGGCCGAGGTGGCCGGGCGCGGTGACCCCGTCACGCACCAGTGTCTTCGAATGCAGACTCGGGGTATGGCCGCACGCGCGCAAGCGCTTGATTGACAGCGCAAGCGCCGGGTCGCCGCGACGCGACGAGCCGGGCCGGCAGCAGTTTTTCCCTGCGAACTCCGCTTTGCGCTATTTCGCGGCGTTGGCCGCGAGCCACTTTTCCATGTCGACGATGCGCGGCGCGTGGTTCTTGCGCAGGGCAGCGTCGAAGAGATGCCGGTTGCGGTAGCTGGCGAGAATGAGGATGCGCTTGTCCGGATGCGAGCGCACCGCCTCGTGCGCGCGCTCGATCATGAAGCCGTCCCATCTCTCCTGACCGGCTTCGATCTGCTTGTTGGTCACCCCGTACTGCACGAGATACCACGAGCGCGCCATGTCGGCGGTGACTGCATCGTGCGCCTGCACAGGTGTGCGCCAGTGCAGCTTGAGCAAGCTCGTCAGCGAGCGCTGGTAGCTTTCCCAGGCGCTCGCGCCTTGCGGGTTGTCTTTTTCCAGCGCCGCGAAGTCAGCAGACGCTTCTGCGACCCAGGTCTCGAACAGTTTGCCGCCGGGTTCCAGCGGCAGCGGGACGATCCCGGTGTGCTCGGCGAGCAGCGGCCAGACGACCCGTGGATACTCCGGGCGGCCCGGAGTATCAGTGCGTCCGGACAGCTCGTCCGGACGCGTTTCGAGAAGCATCACCTGCGGATCGATCGCTTCGATCGTGCGCCGGAGTGCCGCGTAGTCGAACCCGGGAACCTGCTCGTGCAGGCGATGCAGTGCGCCGACGATGAAAATTCCGTTGCGCTCGGCGGCTTTCGGCGCAAACGTCGCTGGCGCCGACGGGGCAGCCGGCGCCTGTGCGGCGGCCGGCAAGGCGGTCAGTATCCAGAGGCAACCCAGGACCAGAACGTGCAGTCTCACTTTCGACCTCCACTGTGCGCAACGCCGCGCTCTGCCAGCCATTGTTCGACGACCGCCGGCGCACCGGCGTCGACGGTGTTGCGCGACGGCGGCGCGGTGATCTCCCACGTGATGCCGTCGCGATCCTCGAAGTAGATCGAGCGCTGATCGCCGTGCTCCTCGTCGCGCACGGCGTAGTCCGCCGCGGCCAGACGCCTGCGCCAGCGCTTGAGGGTCGCGCGGTCGCGCACGGCCAGTGCGCAATGCGGAAGGTCGATCGCCGGCTTGTCCGGCGGTGCACGTCCTGCGAGCGCGCACAGCGCAACCTGACCGCCGCCCGACAACCCATAAATCATCATCAGCCACGGCGTTCCGCCCCAGTCGTCGCCCGAATACGCGGCCAGCAGCGGCAAGCCCAGCACTTCACCGAACAGTTTGCGCGCGTGGGCGGCACTGCCCACCGGGATCGCGACGTGATCGAGGCGGAATGCGGGCATGTCGGGCTCCTGCGAACGGCCTGCAGCTTAGATTGAAGGCTTCAGGCGGTCTTGGACGAATCGGACCTCTCGACGCGGGCGAAGCCGTAGTCGAGCGAGTGAACGCGACTGCGCAGGTACGCGGTCGGCGTCAGGCCACCGATCGCGCGAAAGTCGCGCGCCAGGTGCGCCTGGTCGTAGTAGCCGAGCTCGTGCGCGAGATCCACGAGGCGGCCCTCGACTGCCGCACTGCTGTCGTCGGGGTTGCCGAATGGACCGGAGCCGCGATCATCGCCGAGCGCGCGGATGGCTGCATGAAACCGCGCGAGGCGCGCGACGCTGCGCGGTCCGACGCCCGCGTGCTCGACGAAGCGCCGGTGCAGGTGCTTCTCGCTGCAAGCGAGCTCGCGCGCGAGCGCCGAGACCCGAATGTCGCCGCGGCTGCGCTCGATGCGGGCCAGCGCCCAGCCAACGGTGCGATTCCACCGGCAGGGTTGCAGCATGCGTTCGAGCAGGAATTCTCCCAGCAGCAGCAGGCGCTGATCCGCCGAGCCCGCTTCGTGAATCGACTCGACGAGCCTGGTCACGGCGCGACCCAGCACGGCGTCGAGCTCCACCAGCCGATTGGCGAGGAGGTGCGCGGGAACGCGCAGCAACCGGTAGGCGCCTTCCTTCGTGAGACGCGCGCCGCACAGCCAGGCACGGCCGCCCGATGCCGTGACGAATGCGCGTTCCTGCAAGCCGCTCACCCAGGCCTGGCCGAAGGTGCGCTCGCCGCCCGCTTCCACCAGCGCGTGGCGGCCGGCGAGGCTCACGATGACGGAAATTTCACCTCTCGGCAGTTCGCGTTCGTGCGCGGGCGGGCAGACTCCGTCCAGTTCCCACAGGCACGCGATCCAGCGATCGAGCGGCGCGCGCGGCAGCTTCGCCATGCAGCGCCAGGTGGTGTCGAGCGTCGAATGACGGCCCGAGAGCGTGCGCGGGAACGATTTCTCGGCGAGCAAGCAACTTCCGGCGGCGTGAAAACCCGCGCTCATCCTATATCATTCGCCGCTTCGCCCGCTCTGCGCCTCCATCCAGCCCTGAATGACGCTTCTCGCACGGATCGTCGAAACATCGCAGCGCGTCGGCGCAATGTCCGCTCGCCTCGGCAAGGTGCGCGAGATCGCCGCCTGCCTGCGGGGACTGGAGCCGGGTGAAATCGATATCGGCGTGCAGTATCTGTCCGGCGAGGCGCCGCAGGGACGGTTCGGCATCGGCTATGCGGCCCTGCGCACCGCCTGCGCCGGCGGCGCCGGTAGCGCGCCAACGCTGACGATCGCGGACACCGACCGCCATCTCGAATATGTTTCAGGCATCCACGGAACCGGCGCGACGGCGCGGCGCGCCGAGGGACTGCGCGCGCTGTGCTCGCTGGCGACGCCCGCCGAGCAGGAATTCCTCGTCCGTCTGCTCCTCGGCGAGCTGCGGCAGGGAGCGTTGTCCGGCGTGATGGTCGATGCCATCGCCGCCGCCGCCGACCTGCCGGTCGCGCTGGTGCGCAGGGCGGCGATGTATTCGAAGAGTCTCGGCGCCGTAGCGCGCGTGGCGTTGATCGAAGGTGCCGCGGGCCTGAATCAGTTCCAGCTCGAGATCATGTCGCCCATCGCGCCCATGCTCGCGCAGACCGCCGCCGACACCAGCGAGGCGTTGAGCCAGCTCACCGGCGAGGTGGCGTTCGAATGGAAGATGGACGGCGCCCGGATCCAGGCGCACAAGTCCGGCGACCTGGTGCGGTTCTACACGCGCAATCTCAACGACGTCACGGCTGCCATCCCGGAAATCGCCGCGGTGGTGCGCGAGCTGCCAGCGCGCGACCTGATCCTCGACGGCGAAGCCATCGCGTTCACTGCCGCGGGCCGGCCGCACCCGTTCCAGGTCACGATGCGTCGCTTCGGGCGCAAGCTCGACGTCGAAGCGCTGCGGTCCGAGCTGCCCATGCAGGCGTTCTTCTTCGACTGCCTGCGACTCGACGGCCGCAGGCTCGCGGATCTGCCGGCGCGCGAACGCATCGCCGCGCTCGTGCAGGCGGTTCCGCAGGCGCTGCAGATTCCGCGGCTGGTGACGCGGTCCGAGGCTGAAGCGCAGGCGTTCTATGACGCGGCGATCGCGGCCGGCCACGAAGGTCTGATGGCGAAAGCTCTCGACGCGCCGTACGAAGCCGGCAACCGCGGCGCGAGCTGGCTCAAGATCAAGCGCGCGCACACGCTCGATCTCGTCGTGCTCGCCGCGGAGTGGGGCCACGGCCGGCGCACCGGCAAGCTGTCGAACCTGCACCTCGGCGCCCTCGATACGGCGACGGGCGAGTACGTGATGCTCGGCAAGACGTTCAAGGGCCTCACCGACGCGATGCTGGAATGGCAGACGAAGGAACTGCAGCGCCGGCAGGTGCGTCGCGACGAATGGGCGGTGTACGTGCGCCCCGAGCTCGTGGTCGAGATTGCGTTCAGCGATCTGCAGTCCAGCCCGCGCTACCCGGGCGGCCTCGCGCTGCGCCTGGCGCGCGTCAAGCGTTACCGCGACGACAAACGCGCCGAAGAGGCCGACACGATCGAAACGGTGCGCCGTCTCTACGAGGCGCAGCACTGAAGGCGCTTCGGCCCTCGAACTCAGCGTGACGTCGACGGTGCCGGCGACGTCGCCGGTTTCCGGCGCTTCGTTTCGTCAGCGGATCCCTTCTCTGGCGTCGCGGGCGTAGTCGCGGGCGCCGTCGCGGACGACGTTTTCTTAGTGGCGGAGGGCTTCACCGCGGAGCCGCCTGGCGCCCGCGTCGCCTTCTCGCCGTGCAGGAAGGTGCTGCTCGTGCCATCCCGCGCATTCGAACCACCGCCGGCGGCGCCGGACCCTTCCTGCTCTTTCCCTTTCGAGGTGATGGTGCTGATGGGCGCGAAAATCCCGTGCTGCTGCTGTCCGCCTGGCGCGGCGAGCTCATTCGCGAGCGGGGCCTTGCAGGTCACTTTGAAGCTCGAAGGCTTCGACGTAACCTGGTTCGGCGCTTCGGTCACGACTCGCCAGAATCCCTGGTAGACATTCGGCGGCGGCGCCTGCGCCGCGATCGTCCCCGAAGCGCTGCCACCGCCACCACCCGCCGCTGCTGCAACCATCGTTCCCTGCGCGCCGCCTCCCGGCGCGCTGCCCGAGACCGCATGACCGATCGGCAGCTTGATGACGAAGTACCCGGTGTTGGTCTGATCGATGTCGATGGTGCCGGTCGTCGAGAGCTGGCCCTTGTCGTTCTCGAGCCGGTATTTCACCTTCGTCGGACCGTTGGTGACGATGGTGCCCGACGCCGTGAGCTGCGCGGGGCAGGTGCCTTCGTACTGGTTCGGCACCATCGCCAGCGCGGCCTGCGTGACGCCGACGTTCATCTTCACGTCGTCAGAGGCGCCGGGCGTCGAGGGTTCCTTCGGTGTCGCCTGCACCTGGTCGAGCGAATACTTGAGGCAGCGCACGTCGATGCTGACGGGGACCGCCTTCTCGTAGATGCCACCGGGCTCGGTGAAGCCGCCGCCGGCCTTGGCATTGCCGCAGACCAGTGTTCCGCGCAGCTCGTCGAGGGGCACCTTCTTGAGGTCCCAGGCTTTCGCGAGCACCTGGTTCTTCGACATCCCCTGCGCGATCTTCTGATTGAGGTTGGCGTTGCACGCGGAGATCGCGCGGTCCCTCCAGGCGGCTGGATAGTCGACGCCCTGCGGATAGATGCCGTCGGGGAAAGAGAGCGGCATGACGGGAAGATTGTTCGCGTTGTGCTCCAGCGCGTCGAGATACGCAGTCGCCGTCTGGCCCGGCCAGTCCTCCGCTGTGATCTCGAGGCTTTTCACCGGGTGCTCGTTACCGTTCCCCTGGATGTCGCACGCGCCGTTGGCGCTGAGTCCGATCTGGCCGCCGGACTTGACGTCGTTGTAGAGCTCGCCGTTCGTCGAGCGGACTTCGACCATCGGCCGGGCGGTCTGGGTCATGTCGAGATAGCCGGGAACACCGACGAACGCCAGCGCGGTGCCTGCGGCCGCAGCCGCTGTCACACCCGACGCGACACGAATGGAAGTGCGCAATTGCGCCGGAATCCGGATGCTGTTCGACATTTCACTTTCCTCCGCTGCCCGCACCGAAGTCGAAAGCGCACGAGCGGCGGTTCAGAAAAATGCCGCGCGGCCCGGCTCAGGCGCTGCGACGGAGCCTAGAGTGCAGGGCGAAGGCCTGGTATTGGCCGAAAGGGCACCACAGCGGCGGCGGAACTGCGTCGGAACGGTGGCGCTGGTGCGTCCTGGGTGACCGGTTTGACCGTGTGACCTGCGTCACACGCCGGCCGCCGCCTCGATACATATATATAGAGTGGCGCCTGCCGCGCTGTTCGTGACGACGGCGTCGCAGGGATTGGCGGGCGGCTCAGCCGATGCCGCGGACGGGAATCTGTTCGTCTTTCGGACGCAGCGTCGGCCTGCCGGAGTCGCGCTTCAGAACTTGCCGCTCTGGAAGTCCTCGAACGCCTGCATCACTTCCTCGCGCGTATTCATGACGAACGGGCCGTATCGCGCTACCGGCTCGCGCAGCGGCCGCCCGGCGACGACGATCGCACGACTCGCCCGCTCGCCCTGAGCCGGCGCGAGGCCTGCGAGGCGAATCTCGCCGCCCTTTCCCAGCACAGCCAGCTCGTGCGTCCCGATGCTGCTGCCCTCGCCCACGCCGGTGCGCATCGCGCCTTCGTAGACATACAGAAAGGCGGCGTGATCCTCGGGCACGGCGTACGTGAACGTCGCGCCCTCCTCGAGCTCGACGTCGAGATACGTGGGATCGGTCGCGGGTTGTGAGATCGGACCGATGACGTCGCCGATCCGACCGGCGATGACCTTCGCGCGCACACCCGGCGCCGGCGTCGCGACGGGAATCTTTTCCGGACCGAACTCCTGGTACTTCGGCGCCGTCATCTTGTCGCGCGCCGGCAGGTTGAGCCAGAGCTGGAAGCCGCGCATGCGCCCTTCCTGCTGCTCCGGCATCTCGGAATGCACGATGCCGCGACCCGCAGTCATCCATTGCACGCTGCCTGGTACCAGCACACCTTCGTTACCGTGGTTGTCGCGGTGACGCATGCGCCCGTCGAGCATGTAGGTGACGGTCTCGAAGCCGCGATGCGGGTGTTCCGGAAACCCGGCGATGTAGTCGCCCGGATTGTCGGTGCCGAACTCGTCGAGCATGAGGAACGGATCGAGGTCGGGCAGCCGCGGCTGGCCGATGACGCGCGTCAGCTTGACGCCGGCTCCGTCGGATGTCGGCATGCCGCGGACGAGGTGGATAGCGGCACGCGTGTCGTTGTTCATCTCATCTCCTGAATGGCGTCGCCCTGAAATAGCGGTCAGGCGCGCGTCGGGGACGCGCCTATTGTCGCCCGGATATGGGGCACGAAAACACTGTAACAACGGCCCGACTCAGCCCACCCAGGGCGAGATCCCGGCTACAGCGTCTTCGCGAACTCGAACAGCGGCATGCCGTGGTAGTCGGCGACGGTATCCGTCCGGACATAGCCGGCCTTCGCGTAAAAGCGAGCCGCGCGATCCAGCGGCCGCGTCGTGTTGAGCGTTACGCGACTGACGCCCAGCTGACGCATTTCCTGCTCTGCAACCGCCAGCAATTCGGCCGCAGCACCGCTGCCGCGCCATTCCGGGAGCACAGCCATCCCGCGCAGGTGGCCATGCCCGGCCGCCACAACGCGATATGCCACCGTCCCGACCACGCTGCCCCTGCCGTCGATCGCGACCAGCAGGGTCATCTGGGCAATGCGCTGCTGCACACCGTCGACGGAAAGCGTGGTGTCGCGGAAGGCGTCCGGCGTGTACTGGTCGCGATACGGTGCGAAGGCCGTGCCGAGGCAATCCGCTATGGCAGCGGCATCGTCGAGCTTGGCCCGCCGGATCGACACGCTCTTCGCCAATCCACCGCCCGAACTCGTCATCGTCCCCATCGTCGGCTCCCTCGCGCGATGCGCGTCCCCGCCGCGTGGCACGGCGATGCTGCCACCGATCTCACGGTCTCCTCAATACATCACAGTCCGTCGATACATGACACGGGATGGCAGGAACGGGCGCTAGGCTGGCAACAATTCCCCGCATTCAGGAGAACCGCATGAGCACCGCAGCTTCTACGCCGGCCGACTTCGATTTCCTGATCGGCGCGTGGCGCGTGCGACACCATCGTCTGAAGGAGCGTCTTGCGGGAAGCACGGAGTGGGAGGACTTCGGCGGCACGACCGTCGCGCAGAAAATCCTGGGTGGCCTCGGCAACGTGGACGACAACGTCATCGAGTTACCGGCCGGCACCTATCGGGCTGCGACGGTGCGAACGTTCGATCCACAGCAAAGGCTGTGGTCGATCTGGTGGCTCGATGCACGCCATCCGCAGCAGCTCGACACGCCGGTGCGCGGCAGCTTCGCGCACGGCGTGGGTACCTTCCACGCAAACGATCAGTACCGCGGCCAGCCGATCGTGGTCCGCTTCATCTGGTCGGACATCGAGGACGACAGCTGCCGCTGGCAGCAGGCGTTCTCGCCCGACGCCGGAACGACGTGGGAGACCAACTGGGTGATGGACTTCGAACGGCAGGCAACCTGACGCGTCGAATCGGGCGACATCCTCGCCTGCGTTTCACGTCGGGAAGAGCCGGCTCGCAACCAATTCCGGAGCCGTTCGTCCCACTCTGGTTTGCGACAGCGAGCCTGCGCGCGAGACTTGAGACTCTTTGCGCACCGGGGGAGGCTGCGGCACGCATGGCGGAAGCGGTCATGAGAACGACGCTGGCAACGACCGGCGCACCCCTGGTTCCCGGCGAACGCCTGCGTTCCATCGACATCCTGCGTGGCCTGGTCATCGCGCTGATGGCCCTCGACCACGTGCGCGACTTCCTGCACTACGCAGCGTTCCAGTTCGATCCGCTCGACGCCGGTCAGACACCCTTCGTCCTCTACGTGACGCGCTGGCTGACGCACTTCTGCGCGCCGACGTTCGTGTTCCTCGCCGGCGTGTCCGTCTGGCTGCAGGCGGCCAAGGGCAAGTCGCCTCGCGAGCTCTCGCGCTTCCTGCTGACGCGCGGCCTGTGGCTGTTCCTGCTCGAGCTCACCGTCATCGGCTTCGGCTGGTCGTTCTCGCTGCCGTTCATGCCGTTCCTGCAGGTGATCTGGGCGATCGGTATTTCGATGGTCGTGCTGGCCGGACTCGTCTGGCTGCCGCGCGGCGCGGCGCTCGCGATCGGCATCGCTATCATCGCGGGGCACAACCTGCTCGATCCGATCACGCCGCAGCAGTTCGGCGGCCTCGGCGCTGCGTGGACTCTTCTGCACGAGGGTGGCGTGCTGTTGAGCAACGGCACGCCGTCGGTGCTGATCCCCTACCCGGTGCTGCCTTGGCTGGGCGTGATGGCTTTCGGCTACGGACTCGGGGCCGTTTTCCAGTCGCCGAATCGCGATCGCATCCTCGCGATGATCGGCGCCGGCATGATCGTTGCGTTCGTCGCGCTGCGCCTGCTCAACGGCTACGGCAATCCGCAGCCGTGGGGCGCGGGCGAGGACCTGCGCACCACGCTGATGCGGTTCTTCAACGTGCAGAAGTATCCGCCCTCGCTGATGTTCGTGTGCGCCACCGTCGGGCCCGCGCTCCTGCTGACGCCGCTGTTCGAGCGCTGGCGCGGCTGGTTCGCGGAGTTCTTCCGCACTTTCGGCGCCGTACCGCTGTTCGCCTACGTGTTGCACATCTACGTTGCGCACCTGCTGGCGCTTGCGGTGAACGCCGCGCTCGGCAAGCCGTTCGCCGGCTTCATCGACTTCATCCACAACATCGTGTTAGACCCGCAGTCGCTGGCGAGCTCCGGCGTCACCCTGCCGTACGTCTACCTCGCCTGGATCGGCGTGCTCGCGCTGCTCTACCCGATGTGCCGCTGGTGGGCGCGCGTGCGCGCGACGCGCCGCACGTGGTGGATGTCGTACCTCTGAGGGACCTGGTGCTCGGCGCCGCCCGCTTCCCGGCGCCGACTACTTCGCGTACTTGTCCGCGCCGAGGAAGTGCAGCGACACGTACGGCTGATCGCCCACGACCCAGCTGTCGTGCGGCTCAGGCGGGATATGGAAGAGCTCGCCGGCGCGCAGCGGAACGACGCGCCCGTCGGCGAACGCCGCGGTCGCTTCGCCCGACACGACCAGTCCGACATGCTCGACGGGACAGCGCGAGAGCCCGACCTCCGGTCCCACGTGCACGGACCACTTCCACCCCGGCTGATAAGTGGCCCGCCCGACGGTGAGGCCGCCGAGCCGCACGATTTCGAACTTGCCGAGCTTCATCACCCGCGTCTCGTCGGGCTGCTCGAAGCGCTTCAGGATCACGTCAGTCTGCATTGCCGTCCCCCGTGGTAGCCGTGGCGTGAGGGCATGCTCCCGCTTTCGTGGTGCTTCGTCTGCACGGCGAGGCATGTCGTCCCGCGCGCGATTGCGGCCGCGGCGCGGGATGCGATCATAGCGCCCTCGAGCCTCCGCCGAAGGCACACAGGGGAGCCGCACGTGACTCATCGTCGTGACGTCCTGCGCGCGGGCGCAGGCATTCTCGCAGCCGGTGCCCTGCCGCGCGCGTTCGCGGCGGAACCGCAGCCGAAGACGCTGCTGGTTCTCGGCGGCACCGGCTTCATCGGCCCGCACATCACCGACGTGGCGCTGCAGCGCGGCTTGAAGGTGACGCACTTCAACCGCGGCCGGCGCGATCCGGACGGCGTGCCGGGCGTCGAGACGTTGCACGGCGATCGCAAGGGACAGCTCGACTCGTTGCGCGGGCGCAAGTGGGACGCGGTAGTCGACAACACCGGCTACATTCCCAAGTTCACGAAGATGTCCGCCGACCTGCTGGCGCCGAACGTCGGCTTCGCGCTGTTCGTCTCCAGCATTTCTGCGTACTCGAGCTTCGCGCAGGCGAACGACGAGAATTCTCCGGTCGGCAAGCTGACCGATCCCGAGGTCGAGCAGGTCACGAACGACACCTATGGGCCGATGAAAGCGGCGTGCGAGCAGGCGACGCTGCAGGCGTTCGACAAGCGCTCGGTGGTGATCCGGCCGGGCTACATCGTCGGGCCGAAAGACACGAACGACCGCTTCCCGTTCTGGCCGATGCGCTACTCGCGCGGCGGCGAGATGCTCGTGCCCGGCGATCCTGCCGATCCGATCCAGATCATCGACTGCCGCGACATGGCGGCCTGGATGATGTCGCTGGTCGAGAATCGCACCACCGGCGTTTTCAATGCGATCTCGCCGGTCGGCATGTTCGCCATGCGCGACCTGGTCGAAGGCTGCCGCCGCACGCTGCCCGACGCCGGTACGAAGGTGACGCACGTGCCGGAGGAATTCCTCGCGAAGCACTGGACGAAGGAAGAGCTGGACGTGCCGCCGTGGGCGCCGATGAAGGGCGCCGAGCCGGGCTTCTCGCTCACTTCAGGCGAGCGCGCGCAGCAGACCGGCCTGAAGATCCGGCCGATCCACGAATCCGTGCACGACACCTACGAGTGGTTCCGCACGCTGCCTCCCGAACGGCAACAGAACCTGCGCGCGGGAATCAAGGCGGACAAGGAAACCGACGCGCTGAAGAAGTGGCACGAGGCGCAGGGCTAGTCAGGCACAAGCTGCTTTTCGGGCGTCGGCTGGTCGCACAGCTCGACGCTGTACCAGGCGATGCCGATCGCGCCCGCCCATTCGTACACGCATATCGAGTCGTTGCGCGAGATGCGGTCGTACAGCTCCCGCGGGACCGAGACCTCGCCAGGAGACGTCGGCCCCCAGGCTTCGAGGCGCAGGTAGTACGCCTTGTTGCGTCCATTGCTGATGCGCTTGTCGTACACGCGCACTTCGTGGCGTTGCCGGGGCGAGTCGTCGAAATAGGAGTTCGCGAGCACGGCAGCACCGTATACGTGGCAGATCATGAACACACCCATCAGCACCAGGCTCGCAGGCTTCTCACGGACTTCCGTCAGCAGCACGCCGATCACGATGGCAGCCACGGCTCCGCCGATCGCAGCCAGCAGCAGTGCCTGTTGCCAATCGAGCACCTTGACGTCCAGGAACGCGCGCGCGGCCAGAACGATGGAGGGGACCAGCACGACGGTGGTGAGAGCCGGATTCGCGTCGTTGCGCTTGCCATCGAGCCGGTAAAGGCCTTTCGACCCTGCGGCAATCGCGACGGCGAGCCACGGCAGGATGGCGAGCGCGAGAATCGCCAGCTCGTAGGGCACGGGGTAGGCGAAAGCCCAGACGGCCACGCCGTACGTGGTCCACTCCAGCGCCTTCGCGACCTTGCGTGCGCGGACCACGCGCTGCTCGCGTTCCTCGCGCGTGAAACCGAGCTCCGGGTCCGCGAACAACGCTTCCTCCGAGGCACGCCGCTCCTCTGCGTCCAGATCCTTGATGGCACCCAGCCACGCCTGCAGCGTCGCGTCGGATTCCATGTAATGGAAGATCTTGACGGGCTTGCTGTCGGCGTGGATCGGCACGAGGTGCAGGACGTCGCCGCCCTTGCCGTGATTGATCATCTGTCGGTGCGAGATGTCCGCGCGTGCAAGCCTGCGGCGGATCACGACGCCGCGCATCTCTATCGCGTCGCGTTCCAGCACGATGTGCGTGCGTAGCGCGCCCAGGATACTGGCCACCCCCAGGACGAGGAACATCAGGAACAGGAATCCAAAGACCAGGTAGTCGTCGAGCTTGTCCAGGCCGAACCAGGCACCTGCACCCGCGACGGCCAGGCCCGCGAGCGTGAAGAGGATGCCGAACGAGACGCCGGCAATCCGCCAGCCGGCACGCATGCGGTAGATTCGCGGGTACTCGACACCCGTTGCTTCTTCTTGCACCAGCGCACTTCCTCCGAGTGCAGCTCGCGCGGTCGTCGCGATCAGCGGGCGATCCTAGCCTCGCAGTGCGCCGCCCGCAATGAGCGGCGTCGCACCCGGGCGCATGCGTGGCACGAAACCACGCGTGCGCAGATCACGCCCAGCGAACGCGGGTCGCAGTGACCGTCATCGAGCCCAGCTCGACGCGAGCACTGGCGACGATCATCGAGCCGAGGTCGGCGACCTCGCCGGTCGAGGCGAACGCAATCTCTTCGGCCGAACTGCGCTTCGCGGGCTCGGAAGAGCCGGCCGGCGTCGAAGCCAGCAGACTGAAGGCGCCGCACGCGAGCAAGGCCGCGAAGAAGAAGGACCACTGTTTGATCTTGAGCGACTTCATGACCTTTTCCTCCATTCGGGCGCCAGCGGTGCCGGCGCTGTGAATCGACGTTAGTGAATCGAAAGCAGCGACAGGAACGACGAGCGCCGCGCGCGGTGCGCAGACGGCGGCGTCCGGGAAGTTGCCTGCAAAAAATGACGGTCCGGGCCCGATTGCCCGGACCGTCGAGGCAGCTGTCCGCAGGGGGGATGGGAGCGGTACAGCCCGAGCACGTTGCAGCGTGCCCGCGTGATCGAGAAATCGATGAAGCCGGTCGCGGCGATACTGTGAGCGGGTTGCAGGTGAGTCTCGTACATGGCGGCTTGCTCGATGGCGGCGTGTCTCATGCCCACGTCACAGCGTGGCGAACACGGCCGAAGGCGGCGAACACTCGAGGCAGCGCGCTGCGCAGGGCCTCGACCTGGCGACTGCGGCTTCGTGCGCGCAGGCACCACTCGGAGAAGTGCTCGCAGTTGTTCGTGAGAAGGCGGTAGTCGCTTTCGCCCAGGCGCGAGCGTGCGCGTTCGACGATTTGCTCGCGCCCGAAGTGAGCGACACCGCCGCGAATCCGTATGCCGCGGCCGCGGCCGAACTGCTCGAGAGATACGTCTTCCACGGGTCGCCGGCGCAGACCGGCTGCAAAGCCGCCGTAGTGAACGACGCGGCCCGCACCCACGTAGATCCCGTGATGGCAGTAGAGGGCGCGGTCCGTGACGAGATGAGCGCCCAGCGGCGGCTCTTCGTGCGCTGCGAGAACGTGCTCGCTGCTGCGAAAGGCATGCTGGCAGGCATTGCTGTGGTCGCGCTCATGTTTCGTCCTCCAGTTCATGGGATGTAACGGTATGCGCACCCCGGGTCCGAGTCGTTCGGGAACGGTCGCGAAGCGGTCTCGATTCGGTCTGGCGTTCATTGCCGCACTGGATCGAGGCTGTCGACGGTATCCCGAGCTGCGAAACCGGCCTTCAGAGCACGCCGTAGGCGTGCGAGCCGTGGCTGGTACGCGCGGTCACCGTCATGGAACCGAGATCCGCGACCTCGGTGCCGGCCGGGAGCGGGGCCACCTCGGTTGTCGTCGCGGGCAGCGCCGCCACGAGCTTCGCGGCATCTGCGACCACCGAAGTGGCGGCCATCAGGATCAGCGCGAAATAGCCGACGAGGACGAACAACGGGAAACTGCTGTGCCAGATCTTCATGTGAACCTCTCTTGTTGAAACGACGAACGGGGCGACGCACGTTCGACAGCCTGGCTGGAAATCACTGGTCTGCCCGCTGCGAATCGCATGTCTGTAACGGGGCGCGATGATCGTCGTATGCGAATGGGCGCGCGCGATCTTGCGACCAGCCCGCCTCCCTGCGGCGCGAGCGGTGCCCGAAGCGGCGCGAAATGCCGGCGGCGCTTCGACCTTGCGCCGCGCACCATGCACCGGGACTGCATGCGGACTGCACCCGACCTGCACCCTCCCCGCCCGCGCCGCGCGTATTGACTCCTTGGAGGGCAACTCGCCCGGCCCAAGCGAGAGGAAAAGAGTCATGAGTTCCGCCCGTTCCCTGGCAGTTGCCCTCCTCGTCCTGTCCTTCCCGCCGGCCCTCCCGGCCCAGGACCCGGAGCTGCGGCTCCCGTCTTTCGAGCACCTGCGCGAGCAGGCAATCGACTCCGTGGACATCACGCTCAGCGCCTGGCCACTGAACCTCGTGGCTTTCATGATGGATGCGGACGATCCGCACGACGCCGAGGTGAAGAAGGTGCTGAGCAAGCTCAAGGCGATCCGCGTGCGCAGCTACACGTTCGCGTCGGAGTTCGAGTACCCGGAAGCGGACGTCGAAGCGGTGCGCCAGCAGTTGCGGCAGAAGGGCTGGAGCACGCTCGTGCAGGTACGCAACCGTCACGAACGGAGCGCAGTCGACGTCTGCATCGCGCTCGACGGCGAGCGGGCCACCGGCCTCGCCGTCGTCGCCACGGACCCGCACGAATTCACCATCGTCAATCTCGTCGGCTCGATCGAGGCCGGCACTCTCGATAAACTGCAGGGGCGCCTCGGCGTTCCGCGGCTCGCCGGCGTTCTGCAGCCGGATCTGCCGCGTTCCGACCGGACGCCGTGACCGGAGCCAATGGTCGATCCAGCACAGAGACGACGCCGCGTTGAGTGGAGAGGACCCGTGTTCCTGCGACGAGGAACTCGCCAGTGCGCGCGCCGGCAGCCAGCGGGCGTTCGCGACGCTGGTGCGCGCGCATCAGAAATCGGTATTCGGCGTTGCGCTGCGCATGCTGGCATCGCGCGAGCAGGCCGAAGAGCTTGCGCAGGAAGTCTTCCTGAGCCTGCATCGCAATCTGGCCGCGATCGAATCCGCGCGGCACCTGAGCTTCTGGCTGCGACGCGTGACTGCCAACGCCGCGATCGACCGGTTGCGCAGGCCGCGCCTCGTGACCACTCCGCTGCACGAAGCGGCGGACCTGGCGCAGATCGCCGACGAGAGCGATCCGCTGCTGCGCCGGGAATTGTCGCGCCTGCTTTCCGGGTTGCAGCCAGCCCCGCGGGCCGTCCTGATCCTGCGCTATCAGGAAGACCTGGATCCTGTGGAGATCGCGCGCGTCCTCGACTTGCCGGTCAACACGGTCAAGAGTCATCTGAAACGATCGCTCGCGTCCCTGCGGGAACGCATGAGGGAACCGCAACCGGCGAGGCAGGCTCCGATGAGCGTGGCCACGCGAGACGAGAGCGATTGAGATGAGCAACGATCTGGACAGCAAGCTGCGTGCCGCTCTGCGGCCAGTCGAACCCGACGCCGGGTTCGCAGACCGCGTCCTCGCCCGCCTCGAGCGCGGCGAAACGGGTGCCGCGGATCGCACGTCGCCTCGCCGTCGCGCCTGGTTGTCCGGCGCGCTCGCCGCCTCGCTGGTCGCGCTGCTGGTCGGCGGCCATTTCTGGCAGCTGCAGCGCGAACGCGACGCGGGTCTCGAAGCCCGCCAGCAGCTCCTGGAGGCGTTGCGCGTGACGAGCGAGAAGCTCGACATCGCGTACGACGGCGTGCAGTCGCAATCGCAGCGCCACGACGAGGAGAACTCCGGAGCATGAATCTCCTCACGCATCTGATTCGCGTGGTTCGCGCGGTTCGCGCCGTTCGCACGCTGCGCCCGGTTCGCGCGGCTTTGCTCGCCTGGCTGATCCTCGTCGCGTTTCTGGCGCCGACGCGCGGCGCGTACGCCGGACCGCTGCTCGAGCTTCCCGACTTCGACGCGCTGGCCGACAAGGCCAGCGAGTCCGTCAACATCACCCTCGATTCGGCGCTGCTGGGACTCGCGACACGCTTCCTGGACGCCGACGATCCCGCGGACGCCGCGGCGCGCGATGCGATCGCGGGGATCAAGGGCATCTACGTGCGCAGCTACAGCTTCGACACGGATTTGCAGTACTCGACCGCAGACGTCGAACGCGTACGCCGTCAGCTTTCGGCTCCCGGCTGGACGCGCCTGGTCGAGGTCCGCAGCCGCCGCGAGCGCACCGCGGTCGACATCTACGTGTCGCTCAGCAATGCGGCAGCGAACACCGCAAGGGCCGACGGCCTTGCCATCATCGCCAGCGAGCCGCGGCAGTTCACGATCGTCAACATCGTCGGCGCGATCGACCTCGACAAGCTGCACAAGCTGCAGGGCCACTTCGGCGTGCCCGACCTGGAACTCGAGTCCGGGAGCAAGGTGGACGCAAGCAAGGTGGACAGCCGCCAGAAGCGGGAGTAGGTTCGGCCCCAACAAGAACGAGCGGCAGAGGATTGCCGCCGATACAGGGAGTAGCCGCCATGCCGGACGCCGATGCGAACGTCCTGTCGAGGAATTTCACGCTCACCGAATTGACGTTCTCGCAGACCGCCGCTCGCAGGAACATTGCCAACAAGCCCTCCGCCAGGCAGGTGGAAGCGTTGCGCGCGCTGTGCATCAACATCCTGCAGCCAGTGCGCGATGCGATCGGGAAGTCGTTGACGGTGACGTCAGGCTATCGCTCGCCGGCGCTCAACGCGGCGGTCAAGGGCTCGAAGACGAGCCAGCACATGGCCGGCCAGGCTGCGGACATCGTCTGTTTCGCGATCCCCACGAAAGACCTGTTCAAGCAGATCCTTCAGCTCGGCCTGCCGTTCGACCAGATCATCTACGAGGGCGGCAAGACTTCGATCTGGGTACACGTCTCGTTCAGGGCCGACGGCGGCAACCGCGGCGAGATACTCGCGGCGTCGTTTCCCAAGATCGGTGGTGTGAAGTATCGCGCGCTGACGCACGCGCAGGCGATGGAACTGTAGGCTTTCGCCGGAGCTCAGTCCTTGCGGTCGTGCGCGCCAGCGCGCGCGCCGCCTTCGCGGCCGTGCCAGCCGATCAGGACGTCGCGCGCGTAGGTATACGCTGCGTGCAACGCCTGCAGCTCGCCTGCCGAATCGGGCTTCTGGCGCGTGATGCCTTCGCGCGCCCATTCGAGCATGACTACCACTTGCCGGCGAGCTTCCTCGGGCAGCAGGTCGCGCAGTGCCGCCACCGCACGGTATACGGATTCAGCGTTGCGGAAGCCTTCTTCGCGAGCACCGGCCTCGAGAGCTCGGCGCAAGCCCGTGGAATCGATGTCGTTGTCGTTCATGGTTCGTCCCCCGACTGTAGGAATTCAGCGACAGGACGGCGTTTGTCACGATTCCGTGTAGGAACTGAGACGGCAACAATGCGGCAGTTTCTGACGCTGCCGTGGCACGTGCGCAGCACGAACTTGCAACGCAGCGTAGCGACCGTCAGGGGGCGTGTCTTTAACCCAGGTTAATGAGACGTTCCAGCGAATTCAGCACGATGCGGGCGGTCGAAAAACCACATGGACAAGGAAGTTCGGAGCCAGCCCCGCGTGTCCCTCTCGCCTCGTGGATAGCCTCGCCGTCGATCATCTGATTCGCAAGCTCGACAGTTGCTCCGAGCTGACGCGATCCGAGCGCATCGCCATGCGCAAGGCCGAGCCGGAGATCCGGCGTTTCGGCGCGCACGAGGAACTGGTGCGCGAGGGCGCGCCGGCGGGCGGCGTGAGCTTCGTCATCGAAGGCATCACCTGCCGCTACAAGCTGCTGCGCGACGGACGCCGGCAGATCGTCGCCTATTCCCTTCCCGGCGACATGTGCGACCTGCGCATCTTCATCCTCGAGCGGGCGGATCATTCGATCGGCAGCGTGTCTTCGGGCGCGGTGGCGATCCTGCCGCGCACCGTGCTGCAGAACCTCACCAGGAAATATCCGGGCGTCCTGCACTCTCTGTGGTGCGTGAGCCTGGCCGAGGAAGCCATCACGCGCGAATGGCTGGTCAACGTCGGTCACCGCACGGCGCTCGAGCGCGCGGCGCACCTCATCTGCGAATACTTCTACCGCATGCAGGCCGTGGGCCTGGTGCGGGACGCGAGTTGCGAATTTCCGTTCACCCAGGCAGAGCTCGCGGACAGCCTCGCGCTCTCGCCGGTACACGTCAATCGCGTGCTCATGCAACTGCGCCGCGCCGAACTCATCCGCTTCGAAAGCCACACACTGCACGTGCTCGATGCGCGCGAGCTGCAGTCGATCGCCGGGTTCTCGCCGCACTATCTCCAGGTCGCGCACCGGCTGCGCGGCAGCGCGGAAATTGCGCGCGCGCTCGCGGAGAACCCCAGGCAGCCCGCGCGGCGGCGCTGATCGCGCCGACAGAATTTTTCCCGGTTCACCTGCCCTGTGCTGCCGACTGCGCGCGTCGCGCGCATGTCGCAGGTTAGTGCGCTCGCTTTCAAGCTGCTGATCCTGCTGCATACAGGTGTATGCACGGTCGGGCGCACCCGTCATGTCAACCTCGGGGATTTGCCGACCCCCGCGTCTGCGCGCGGCGACAGCGCGCAGCGATCGTCTGCCGCGTGCCGCGCGCGAAAGCGCAGCGTGTGCGCACGCAGTTCTTGCGCAGCGCGCGTCGCGCTCATGAGACATCTTTTCATGCTGCACCGTGAGCGTATTTTCCTTGCAGCGCGCCAGCCAGCTTTTCACGGACACACACGCGCGCTTGGGGGGATGCATGTTCTCATCACGCTCATTGCGCCGCACACCCGCGGCGCTCGCAACGCTGTTGTGCGCTTCTGCTGCGCACGCACAGCTCACTGACCAGACGCAGACGCCGAACGCCGAAGGCGCCGGCATCTTCAAGTCGCTCGAACAGCAGATCGGCGCCGGCGTGGGCAACGTCATGACGCCGAATTCGTCGACGTACATCATTGCTCGCGACCCGGCACGCTCCATCCGGCGAGGCCGGCAGCTGTTCCAGCGCAAGTTCACGCTGACACAGGGCTTCGGGCCGCGCACGCTCGACGGCATCGGCGACATCGAGGCGCAGGGCGCGATCGGCGCCGGGCTGATCGAAAGCTGCGCGGGTTGCCACGGACGTCCGCGCGGCTCGGCAGGATTCGGCGGCGACGTGGTCACGCGCCCCGACAGCCGCGACGCACCGCACCTCTTCGGCCTCGGGCTGCAGGAGATGCTCGCCGACGAGATCACTACCGACCTGCGCGCGATCCGCGCGCGGGCGATCTCGGACGCTCGCCGCCTGCGTCGCAGCGTGACGTTGTCGCTCAACAGCAAGGGCATCAGCTACGGCTCGATCCGCGCGTTCTCCGACGGTCGCGTGGACACTGCGGGCGTGCGCGGCGTCAACACCGACCTGCGCGTGCGTCCGTTCTTTGCGCAGGGCGGCACTGTCTCGATCCGCGAATTCGTCGTCGGCGCGTTCAACGACGAGATGGGCCTGCAGGCGGTCGATCCGCTCACCACGCAGGCGCGCGCCGGCGGACGCGTCGTGACGCCGACCGGCATGGTGCTCGACGGTTCGACGGACCTGGTGCAGGGGCCGCTGGCCACGGGTCCGAACGACGACAACGATCGCGACGGCAAGGTCAACGAGATCCCGACCGCGCTCGTCGATCACATGGAGTTCTACCTGTTCAACTACTTCAAGCCGGGCACCTACCGTCAGACCTCGCTGGCCTCGTCGGGCAGGACGCTGATGCGCCAGATCGGCTGCACCGGTTGCCACATCCAGGACCTGGTAATCAACCGCGATCGGCGCGTCGCCGACGTCGAGACCGAGTACGACCCGCAGAACGGCCTGTTCAACGACATGTTCGCGACGGCTGCCCTGCTGGTCAGCGAGAACGACGACGGCTCGGGTCATCCAACCGTCAAGACGCCGCTGCGCGGCCAGTTCGTGGTGCGCAATTTCTTCGCCGACATGAAACGCCACGACCTGGGTCCGAACTTTTACGAGCGCAACTACAACGGCATGCTCGAAAAGCAGTTCATGACCGAGCCGTTGTGGGGCGTCGGCAGCTCACCGCCCTACGGGCACGACGGACGCAGCATCAACCTGCGCGAAGTCATCCTGCGGCATGGCGGCGAAGCGCAGGCCTCGCGCAACGCTTTCGCGTCGCTGTCGGAGAACTCGAAGATCGCGATCCTCGAGTTCCTGAACTCGCTCGTCCTGTTCCCGCCGGACGACACGGCTTCGAATCTCGACGGTGGCGATCCGAACGCGTCCGGATTCCCGCAACGCGGTCACGGCAGCATCAAGCTCACCGTGCTGTTCAACGATCCGACCGACCAGGAGTAATCCGCCGGGGGTGATTGCGAAGGAACGCGTTTCGGGGAGAGTTGCAGCCGGCGTGGGGAAGGGCCGGCTCGATCGGCCGGCGCAGTCGCTTCAGGGCGGCTGCGCCGGCCACCTCGAGGTCTCGACCGCGGAGTACATCTCGGCCGGGAATGGCTCGGCCGGGGAGATGGCTCAGCCGCGAGACGTCAGGCGCCCGCGGGCTGCTTCGCGAATTCGACGCGCCAGGCCTCCACCCACGTGTCGCCCTTCTGCTGCTCGGTGATGGTGACGTAGCCGTCGCTGCCCTTGCGGTCCCAAACGGTGCGGTACTTCGTCACCTTGCCGTCCGGAGCCGTATAGGTCTCGTCTCCGAACTGCAGGCGCGTGCCCTGCTCCGCGAACGTGCCCGTGCTCACGCCTCCGTCGGAATTGAAATAAATGTAGGACACCTTGCCGGTGCTGCCGTCGTGCCAGTACATCGTTTCGCCGGAGTAGTCGGGACGCTCGCTGCGCACGACGTGGCGGTCGCGGATGAAGCGCCCGCCGTACACCGACTCGAAGCAATGCGTATCGGTGGCCTTGCCGTCCGGGAATTTTCCGCTCCAGCAGCGTCCGACCAGAAATTCGAGCGGCTTCAGCGAGGCCGCGGCGTCCGCCGCCGCCGCGCCACCGGTCGTCGCCGCGCTGCTCATCAATCCCAGGAAAGCAATTGCCGCCGTCGTCGTGGTCGCGATACGCATGAGTGCACCTTTGTCTGTTGTTGCTCTGTCGCGTCGTCGTTCTGCCGTGTCGTTGCCCTGCCGTCTCGTATTCGCAAGATCCAGTCGGCCAGTCGTTGCCGAGGTCGCGCGCTCAGCGCGTGCGACGCCGTGTGGCCGCCCCCTTGCGTCGCGCCGACCTGCGCCCCGTGGTCTCGCGCCGCGTGACCTTGCCTCCCGCGGCCTTGCCTCCCGTGGCCTTGTGTGCGGCTTTCCTGCGTGCCGGGGCCTGCGCCGCGCTCCCCAGGAGGTCGAAGTACGCCCGCAGCTGCTGAACAGCGCGATCGAAATACGCGACGTCGCGAAACGTGCGCGCCTGCATCACCGCGCCCTCCATCGTCGTGAGCACGAACTCGGCGAGCGCACGCGAATCGACACGCTGCGGCAGCGCCGGGCCTGCCGCGATCACACAGCGCTGCACCGCTTCGATCCAGGCGAGGAAGTTCGCGGCCAGAAGCTCGCGGATCGCCGGGTCCGGCTCGTGCAGCTCGAGCGCGATGCTGCCGATCGGGCAGCCGTACGAGCAGTCCGTCTGCACGATCATTTCGCGGTAGCGTGCCAGCAGCGCAAAGATGCGCTCGACCGGGTCCGCGACATGGCCCCAGGCGGGCTGCAGCAGCACCTCGTCGATGCCGCTGCGGTACGCCTGCAGCACGGCGACCAGCAGGTCCTGCTTGCCCGGGAAAAAGTGATAGAGGCTGCCGGCGTTCGCCTTCGAGCGCTGCAACACGTCGGCGATCGAGGTCGAGGAATAGCCCTTCTCCCAGAAGAGCTCCATGGCAACGTGGACGATGCGGCTGCGAGTGTCGTTCACGGGTACTTGAATGCCCGTTCAGGTCGAGTTGAATGCCCGTTCAAGTTAGGGCACACTCGTCTCGCCTGTCAAGGCGCGCGGACCCGCATCGGTGCGCTCAGCGCCCCGCGATCGCGGTCGCGAGCCGCCGGATCCCTTCCGCAATTGCGCTGTCGCGCACCGAGCCGTAGCCGACGATCAGAGCCGGCGGAGCCTTGAGTCGCGCGCAGTATTCGCGCGTCCCGTTGACGCCGACCGAAAGAGCGGCCGCGGCGGCTGAGACTTCGCGCTCGTCTGCACCGGCGGGCAGTTCCAGCATGAGGTGCAGGCCGGCGGCGATTCCGAACACGCGCAGCCTGGGCAGGTGCCGACGCAGCGCGGCCATCAGGACGTTGCGCCGGCGCCGGTACATCCGGCGCATGCGACGCAGCTGCCGGTCGAGCTCGCCGCGCTCGATGAAATCGGCGAACGCCAGCTGCTCGATGGTCGGCGAACCGCGATCTTCGAACTTCTTGGCGCGCGCGAAATCGGCGGCGAGCGCGCCCGGCAACGCCAGCCAGCCCAGGCGCAGCGCCGGCGCGAGCGTCTTGCTGGCGGAGCCGATATAGACGACGTGCTCCGGCGCGACGCCCTGCAGAGCGCCGATGGGCTCGCGGTCGTAGCGGAATTCGGCGTCGTAGTCGTCCTCGATCACGAACCCCTGCCGGCGACGTGCCCAGGCGAGGAGTGCCGCGCGTCGCTCCGCCGAGAGCACGCATCCGGTCGGAAACTGGTGCGCCGGCGTCACCAGCACGGCACGCGCGTCGCTGCGCTCGAGCCGATCGACGATGAGTCCGTCCTCGTCGACGGGCACCGGCACCACCCTGAGGCCCGCAGCACGGATGGCGTCGCGCTGTTCCTCGTGTGAAGGGTCCTCCGTCGCGATTGCTTCGATGCCGTGCCGCGCCAGCACCGTGCACGCCAGGCGAAAACCCTGGGTGAAGCCGCTGCAGATGACGATATTTTCCGGTTGGGCGGCGGCGCCGCGTGCCCGATTGACATAGGCGGCCAGCGCGCTGCGACACGCAGGTGTGCCGCGCGGGTCCGGATAGTCCATGACGCTGCTGGCCGCCGTCGACAGGATGTTCTTCAGCGAGCGGTACCAGGCACGACGCGGAAAGGTCGAGGTATCGGGGACCGCGGGGCGGAAATCGAAGCGTCGCGCCGGAGCCGGCGTTGTCTCGGTGCCAGGAGTCGCAACGCGCCTGGCGGAGCGCCGCGAAGGGCGCGCGCGCACGACACCTGCCGGCGACTCATCGGCGTGTCTCGCACGCGGCCGCGCCGTGGCCGGCGCAACTCCCGCGCGCCCATGTGCAACCGTCGTGGCGGATCCGCGCCGCGCGCTCAGGTATCCCTCTGCCAGCAACTGCTCGTAGGCCTCGACCACGATTCCGCGCGACAAGCCGAGATCGGCAGCCAGAGCGCGCGTCGAAGGCAGCTCCGCGCCGGCCTGCAGGCGCCCCGTGCGGATCGCGGAACGCAGCTCGCGTTCGAGCTGTGCGCGCAAGGGTTCGGATGTCGCGCGGTCGATGCGCACCAGCAATTCCGGAGCGGCCGGAGCGGTTAAAGTGGTCTTGTCATTTCGCACTGAACTGGCCCTGTTTAATGGACCACAAGAGCTTACGATAGCCCCCGCATCGAAGGGAAGTTTGGCTTAACCCGG
>Ga0187894_10001223_pt1 | contig 33440 bp, 16 predicted proteins | sample GBC1701081metaG_FD_136650 | JGI IMG/M metagenome (GOLD analysis project Ga0187894, IMG submission 136650) | White microbial mat communities from a lava cave in the Kipuka Kanohina Cave System on the Island of Hawaii, USA - GBC170108-1 metaG ...
GTCCGGGATGTCCGCATTCGAGTAGACGTTCTGCACGTCGTCCAGATCTTCCAGAGCCTCGAGCATCCGGGCCATCGTTTCGGCCGTTTCACCTTCCAGGTGTGCCGCGGTGGCGGCACGCAAAGTCACTTCGCTCGCGCCCGGCACGAGCCCCGCGCGTTCCAGGCTGTCGCGCACGCGCTCGTAGTCATGCGGATCGGTGAGCACGTCGATCGACCCGTCGTCGTTGGCGACCACGTCTTCGGCGCCCGCATCGAGCGCTGCTTCCATCAATCTTTGTTCGTCGCTGCCGGGCGGGAAGCACAGCAGGCCGACCTCGTTGAACAGGTACCCGACGGAACCGTCGGCGCCGAGGTTGCCGCCATGCCGCGTGAAGGCGTGGCGCACGTCGGAGACGGTGCGATTGCGATTGTCGGTGAGGCACTGGACCATTACCGCGACGCCGCCGGGCCCGTAGCCTTCGTAGCGGACTTCATGGAAGTTCTCGCTGCCGCCTTCGCCGGTGCCGCGCCTCACGGCACGCTCGATGGTTTCGCGCGGCATGCTCGCCGCGCGTGCCTTGTCCATCGCGAGACGCAGGCGCGCGTTGGAACCGACATCAGATCCGCCGGTACGCGCGGCGGTCGTGAGCTCGCGAATGATCTTGTTGAAGACCTTGCCGCGCTTCTTGTCCTGGGCACCTTTGCGATGCTGGATGTTCGCCCACTTGCTGTGCCCTGCCATTGCGCGAACCGGGGGGTACGAAAAGTGCGCGTATGATAGCGGAATCCTCCGCCGGAAACACCGCGCGACACGCTCGATTCAACCGTGGAAACAACGACTTCCAGCGCACGAGAGCCGACGGCCGCGGTGCTCGCCGCACGTGCTGCGCTGAGCGCGCGCAACGTCGATGCACAGGTCCGTCACCGCGCGCTGTCGCTCGCCGACACGGTTGCCACGCTGGCGGTCGACGATGCGGTGCTGATCGCTGCGCTGGCGGTGCCCCTGCTCGAAGCCGACGCGCTGCCAGCGGAGGTCGAAACCGCGTTCGGCGATGAGGCGCTGCGGCTCGCCCGCGCTCTCGGCAGCCTCGGGCAGTTCGGTCTTCCGCCTCACTGGAATCCGCAGGAGCGCCTCTCGGGCGCGCAGGCGGAAACGCTGCGCAAGATGTTGCTCGCCGTCGTCACCGATCCACGGTTGATCGTGCTGCGGCTCGCCGACCACCTGCTGGCGCTGCGCGAGGCCAAGAACGCGCCAGCCGAACAGCAACGCCGGGTGGCGCTCGAGGCGCGCGAGATCTACGCCCCACTCGCGAATCGCTTGGGCGTCTGGCAGCTCAAGTGGGAGCTGGAAGACCTGGCCTTTCGCTACCTGGAACCGGAGAACTACCGGCGCATCGCAGCGGCGCTCAAAGTCCGCCGTGCCGATCGCGAACGCTACATCGAATCGGTTTGCCAGGTCCTGCAGGAGGCCCTGTCGGGGGCGGGCATCGCCGCCGAAGTCGCAGGCCGACCGAAACATATCCACAGCATCTGGCGCAAGATGACCCGCAAGCAGCTCGCCTTCGAGCAGGTGCTGGACGTGCGCGCCGTGCGAGTGCTGGTGGAAACCGTCGCCGATTGCTACGGGGCGCTGGGCATCGTGCACGGGCTGTGGCGCCACATCCCCGGGGAGTTCGACGACTACATCGCCACGCCGAAGGACAACGACTACCGTTCGCTGCACACCGCCGTCTTCGGCCCCGCCGACGAGCCGCTCGAGGTGCAGATCCGCACGCGCGAGATGCACGAGCACGCCGAGCTCGGCGTGGCGGCCCACTGGAAATACAAGGAGGGCGGCGCGCGCGATGCCGCGTACGAATCGAAGATCAAGTGGGTACGGCGCCTGCTCGATCCAGCCGCCGACGGCGAGGCTGACGCGGCAGGCGGTCATTCCGACGCGGACTTCATCGACCGCGTGCGCGCCGAAATCTTCGAGGACCGGGTCTACGCGCTCAGCCCGCGCGGCGAAGTCATCGATCTGCCGCAGGGCGCGACGCCACTCGACTTTGCCTACCACGTGCACACCGAGCTCGGGCACCGTTGTCGCGGGGCGCGCGTCAACGGGCGCATGGTGTCCCTGACGCACAAGCTCGCGAACGGCGACGTCGTGGAGATCGTCACCGCGCGCACCGCCCAGCCGAGTCGCGACTGGCTGAGTCCGCAGCACGGGTTCCTGGTTTCCCCGCGCAGCCGCGCCAAGGTGCGCAGCTTCTTTCGCAAGCAGGACGAGGAGCAGAACCGGGCGCACGGCCGTGAGCTGCTGGAACGAGAGCTGGCCCGCCTCGGCGCGCAGGCGGTCACGATGCCGGAGCTCATCGCCGAGCTCGGATTCAAGAACGCCGGCGAATTGCACACCGCCCTCGGCGCCGGGGACGTGCACCTGGCCCAGGTGGTCAACGCCCTGCAGCGCAGGGCAGCCTCGGCGGCATCGCTGCAGGGCATGTTTGCCCCAAAACAGGGCAGCCGCACGCGCCCCGCGAATGGATTTCCGAAACCTGGTTCGTCGAAAGCAGGTTCTTCCAAGTCCGGTGCCATCGTCATCGACGGCGTCGGCGACCTGATGTCGAATTTCGCCCGCTGCTGCCGGCCCGTGCCGCCGGAGCCGATTGTCGGCTACATTACGCAGGGGCGGGGTGTCAGCATTCACCGCCAGAACTGCGCCAGCCTGCTGCGCATGCGGGCGCGCCAGCCGGAACGCGTGCTCGGCGTCGAGTGGGGCGAGCGGCAGGACCAGCTCTTCCCGGTCGAGATCGCCGTGCATGCCTTCGATCGCCGTGGCCTCGTGCGCGACATCAGCGCGGTCCTCGCCGACGAGAAAATCAGCATCCAGCAGATGACGACCAGCACCAACTCGCGGGAGAACACGGCCGACGTCGCGCTGCGCGTGGGCGTGCACGGACTCGAGGAGCTATCGCGCGTCCTGAGCCGCATCGGCGCCCTGCCCAACGTCGTACGCGCACGCCGCACCGTCTGATGGCCACGGTACACGCACCGCCCTCACCTTCCACCGCGCGCGAGCACGTGGTGGTAGTCGATGCCGACCTCAAGGCCCTGGAGACGCTGGTCGCCCCCTTGCGCGGGGAATTCGAGTTTCACGTGACCATCAGCGCGAGCGACGCGCTCTCACTGCTCGACCACAAGCCGATCGCGGCAATCGTCGCGGGCCACAAGCTCTTCAGCACCAGCGGGGTCGAGCTGCTGCGGGAAGCGCGGCGGCGCTCGCCCCGCACCGTGCGCGTGCTGCTGGCGGATCCGGGCGATCGCAAGGCACTGGAGCATTCCCACCCCGACCGCGCCGCCTTCCAGATCCTCACGCGACCCTGCACGACGCAGCAACTCAAGGACGTCCTGCAGGTAGCGGCGTGGTCCACGCACGTGTCGACGGAGGAAACCGGCGAAGTCGAGCACGTCGTCATGGAAACGACGCGCGAGCCGCAGCAATCGGAAGCCACCGGGATACCGCTGACGGTGCTGACGACCGACGCCGACCTCTACGAAGCCATCCGCGCCGCGGTGCAGGGACGCCATGAGGCTTATCTCGCGACGCGCCTCGAAGACGCCGCGGAGCTCGCGGCGACCGGACGCTGCCCGGTGCTGGTCACGGACATGGCGCTGGCCAAGCCCGCCCTCGAGCGCATCGCGCGACACCTGAGCACGCACGAGCACGCGCTGGTCACCATCGTCGTGGGCAGCCGCGAGCAGGGCAACGCCCTCATGGACCTGCTCGGCACGGGCGTGATCCACCGCTTCCTGCTCAAGCCCGTGACGTCCGGTCTCGCGCGACTGGCGATCGATTCGGCCTCGCGGCACCACCAGGGCCTTCTGACGCACCCGCGCCGCCCTGCGGCGGCGCCTCCGTCCAAAACCGCGCCACGACAGGCTCCGCGCCCGCCCGCACCCGAGCCGCCGCCGCGGCACGAGCGCGCACAACCCGCTCATCCGGAACGTCAAGGGCCACACGACCGCGCCGCGCCGGCCGCGCATTCGACCGCGCATGAGCGATCGGCCACGCACGACCGATCGACCGCGCATGAGCGTCCGGCTACGCACGAGCGTCCGGACCCTCATCACAGCCCGCCGCCGCCGAAGCCCGCAACGGCAAAGAGCTCCGGCGCTCCTCGCTTCGCGCCTTCGCCCGTGCTCGCCGCCGAGCGCCAACAGGATTCCACCTTCGAGCTGACGACGCCCCTGTCGGCCGACGTCGATTCGCTGCCCGAGTCCGAGCTCGACTCCGACGAGGCAATCCCGCCACCGTCGCGGCGCAAGCCCGTTGCCCTCATCGGCGGCGGCGCGGCCGCCCTCGTGCTCGCTGCGATTGCCGGCGCCTGGTTCTGGTACCAGTCGACGAAAGCTCCGCCCGTCGATCCGCGGCAAGCCGCCATCGAAGCCAACCTCGCAGCCGCCGCGGGCGCCTTCGACGACGGACGCCTGATCGAGCCGAACGGCAATAACGCGGTCTATTTCTACACCGAAGTCCTGAAGAACGATCCGACCAACGGCACCGCCTTGGAGGGCCTCGACCGGATTGCGGAGCGCTTCATCGAGCAGGCCGAGAATCTCATGGTGGAGGGCAAGCTCGAGGAAGCCGGGGCGGCGCTCGCGAACGTGCGGCAGGTACAGCCCGACCACCGGCGCCTGCGATTCCTCGACACGCAGTTGCGCAAGGAACAACAGGACCGCTTGGTGCTGCAGGCGCGCGAGAGCGCGACCGCGGGCGACACGCGGCGCGCCCAGCAGCTGCTCGACGAAGCCGCACGGATGTCGCAGGACCAGACCGGTGAGCTGGAGTCTGCGCAGCGCGCGATCAGCTCGCGCGAGCGCACGCAACTCGTCGAGCGCAGCCTCGAGCTGGCGCGTCAACGGCTCGCGGAGGGAAGGTTGACCACGCCCGTCAATGACAGCGCCAGATTCCATCTGCAGGCGGCGCGGCGCAACGAGCCTGGCAACCTCGCGGTCCAGCAGGGGCTGCGTGACCTCACCGAACGGGTGATCGCCGCGGCCGCGCAGGCGATCGAACGCCGGCAGATCGACGCTGCCCGCAACCTGGTGCGCGAAGCGCAGGAGCTGGGTGCCACCGCCGAGCAACTCGCCGCGGTGCGGTCCGGCCTGGAGACGGGGCAGGTGGACCGTCAGCGAAACGATCTGCTGCAACTGGTGATCCGGCGCAGCGAGGAGAATCGCCTCCTCGAACCGGCGCAGGACAGCGCGCGCTACTACCTCGATCGCCTGATCCAGGCCGATCCTCAGCATTCGACCGTCGCTCAGGGCATCGCCGCCCTCGGCGGGCGCCTCGTCGCGAATGCCCAGCTCGCCATCAGTCAGCGCCAGTTCGACTCCGCCGCCCGGCTCCTCGGCGAGGCCCGGACGATCGGCTTCAGCGGACCCGAGCTTGCAGCCGCGGACAATGCGCTGCGGATCGCGCGTCAGCCTGCAGCCGCGGCTGGTTCAGGCCCCGCCGGTGCCGCTGGCGCGGTCGTGTCCGTGCCGAAGCGGGTTCGGGCAGTCATGCCGGAATATCCGCGCCGGGCACTCGAAGACGAAGTCGAAGGTTGGGTCGACGTGAGCTTCGGCCTCACGCCCGCGGGCGACGTGGTCGACGCCCGCGTCGAGGGCGCCACGCCGCGCAACACGTTCGATCGCGCTGCGCTGACCGCCGTCCGGCAATGGAAATTCGAACCGCGCGATCCGGCCGCGGCCTACACGCAGCGCGTTCGCACGCGGGTGGAGTTCAAGCTCCAGGAACAGTAACGGCGCCGCGTGGAGCGCGGTCGATTCCTGCAGCGCGGACGACTCGCCGGGTTCATTGCGCCTTGCGCGAAGCGATCCACGTCTCGACGTTGCGCCGCAGAGTGCCGAGCGGCACGACGCCCTGGCCCAGCACCACGTCGTGAAACTCGCGCAGGTCGAAGGCCGCGCCGAGCGCATCCTTCGCCTGTTGCCGCAGGCCCATGATTTCCAGACCGCCCGTGTCGTAGGCAGTGAGTTGGCCGGGCAGGATCGCCATGCGATCGACGAGATCGACCGCTTCCGGTTCGCTGAAGCGGCCGGTGTCGAGCAGGTACTGCACCGTCCGCTCGCGACTCCAGCCGAGTACGTGCAGGCCGGGATCGGCCACCATGCCGCGCGCCGGCCAGATGCGCCGGCTCATGAGTGCGTAGTCCGTGCCGTAGATGCCCGCCTCCTCGGCCAGCATTTCCGAATAGCGCGCCCAGCCCTCGAGGTACGCGGAGTTGAACGAGAGCTTGGCGACGTCGCTCTGCCCGAGCGTGCGCGCGAACGACAGCTGCATGTGGTGACCGGGATACGCCTCGTGTACTGCCGTGATCTCCGCGCCGCCGCGCGTTTCGTCCTTCCAGTTGTCGGTAGCGATGCGGTAGTACGCGGGCTTGCTGTCGTCCACCTGCAGCTCGTAGTGCGAGCTCGCGCCCGAGCCGGCCATGTAGTCGCGGAACGGCTCCACCAGCACGGCCTGCTCCGGCATCTTGCGAAACAGCGGTACGCTCTTGTCCTGCCCGCGCTTCACCAGGTCGCGCGAGAACGCGATCAGCTCTTCTTTCGAGGCGAACTGGTTGTCCGTCGCCCCGTTGAGCCGCCGGATGATCTCCTTCAGGTCGCGCGTGCCGAACTTGCGCTGGCCCATGTCCAGAACCACGGCGGCATTGCGCTCGACCGTGCGGTTGCCGAGGTCGTAGACCTCCTGCGGCGAGCGGTTGAGCGTCGTGTAGGAACGCAGCGAGGCGCGGTAGCACGCCTCGCCATCGGGATTCGCCGCCACTCCGAGCGCTTCACGCGCCCGCGGCAGATACTCGTCCTGCAGGAAACGCGTGTAGGCGCCCAGCGCCGGATTGACCTGTTCGGTAATCACGGTCGCGAAGGCCGCCTTGAACGGCGCGTCATCGCTACGTTCGGCCGGCGACGCGAGCGGCGATTTGTCGGCCGGCGCGTCGGCGAGCCCGTTGATCTGCTTGATCGTGCGCGCGACGACGGCCTTCGACGCTGAGTAGCCCGCAGCCAGGCCGCGGCGCAGATTGCCGATTTCCTGTTCCACCATCGTTCCGACCGCGCGCCAGCGCTCGAGCGCCTGCGCGCGCAGGTCCGCATCCGTCACCGGCTGCTCCTGCGCGACGGCGACGATAGTCATGTGCCAGCCGTTCATGTGGCTGACGTTCCACAGCTCGCTCCGACAGACGCGTGACTGCACCTCGGACTCCAGCTGTTCCTTCAGAATGTCGTAGGTGACTACGTCTTGTGCCGCGAGCTTGCCGGGGTCGATCGTGCGCAGCTCGGCAAGCAGCACGTCGTTGCCGCGTTCGAATGCCGCTATGCCTTCCGGGCTGCGATCCGACCAGCGCCGGTGATCAGGAGCCGGCAGGCCCGTGAAATACGCGAGGATCGGCGCATCCTGCAGCTGGTGCTGGACGGCGCGGCGCGCGAGCGCCTCGAACCGCTCGGCGTCGGTCGCTGCCGCGGCGACGGCGGCAGCAGCCCCCGCCTCCTTCGTGGCCGGAGCCGTGCCATCGGAAAGGGGACGGCTGGCGGTACAGGCCTGCAGGAGCACGGGCATGACCAGGACGGCAACTGTGCGCATCGCAAACCTCGGCGATTCGGAAGCCCGGCCGCTCGGACGACCGGCGGCCCGGACGACCCGGCGTGCGGCCGGGCTCAGCGGTTCGGAAAATCGATGGCGCGCTTGTCGGCCGCGAGTGCGGCCTCGTGCAGCGCCTCGCTCAGCGTGGGATGCGCGTGGATCGTGCGCTGAATGTCCTCGGTGCTCGCCGAGTATTCCATCGCCAGGACTGCCTCGGCGATCAACTCGCCGGCCATGGGCCCGATGATGTGCACGCCCAGGATCTCGTCGGTATCGGCCGCCGAGATCACTTTCGCGAATCCGCCCGTCTGTTCCATCGCGCGGGCGCGACCGCTGGCCAGGAACGGGAACGAGCCGGTCTTGTACGCCCGCCCCGACTGCTTCACCTGTTCCTCGGTCAGCCCGACCCAGGCGATTTCGGGTGCCGTGTAGATGACCGACGGGACGGTGCGATAGTTGACCTCGGAGAACTGGCCCGCGATCAGATCCGCGACCATCACGCCCTCCTCTTTGCCCTTGTGCGCGAGCATCGGGCCGCGTACCGCATCACCCACCGCCCAGACACCTTCGGCAGCGGTACGGCACTCGTGGTCGACGTTGATGAAGCCGCGCTCGTCGAGCGCGACACCCGTGCCGTCGGCGAGCAGGTCGCGCGTGTACGGCCGACGACCGATCGCGACCACCAGCTTGTCCACCTCCACCGACTGATCGCCCCTGGCATCGGTGAAGCGCACGGCGACCGCGCCGTTGGCGATCGTCGCACCCGTGACTTTCGCGCCGAGGCGAATGTCCAGGCCCTGCTTGCGGAAATGCTTGAGCGCTTCCTTCGCGAGCTGCTGATCGGCCATGGCCAGGAACTCGGGCAATGCTTCCAGCACCACCACTTCGCTGCCGAGCCTGCGCCAGACGCTGCCGAGCTCCAGCCCGATGACCCCCGCGCCGATGACGCCGAGACGGCGCGGCACTGAACTGAATTCGAGCGCGCCCCAGGAATCGACGATGTTCGCGCCGTCGAACGGTGCGGACTTCAGCTCCGTCGGCACCGAGCCGCTCGCCAGCACGACGTGCCTGGCCTGCAGGATGCGCCGCGTTCCGTCAGCGCCGGTCACCTCGACCTTGCGTCCGGCGAGAAGCCTGCCGTGTCCCTGGAACGGCGCGACCCCGGCGCTCTTGAACAGCGCGACGATGCCACTGGTGCTGGTCTTGACGATAGCGGCCTTGCGCTTCTGCATCGCCGGCAGGTCGAGCGAAACATTCGCCACCTTGATGCCGTGCGTGGCGAACTCGCCGTGCACGCGATGGAAGAGCTCCGAAGATTCCAGCAGGGCCTTCGAAGGGATGCAGCCGGCGTTGAGGCACGTGCCGCCGAAAGCGTAGCTGCCGTCGCGGTTCTGCCACTCGTCGACGCACGCGACGCTCAGCCTGTTCTGCGCGGCGCGGATCGCGGCGGGATAGCCGGCGGGCCCGGCACCGATGACGACGACATCGAAAGAGTCAGACATGACGATTCCTCAACGTGGCACGGCCGCCGTCCGCGGTGTCGTCGCGCTTGGCCGCGACGCCCGCGTCGAGGCGCGGCGGGACTCGAACCGGCGTGTGATCAGATGTGCAGCAGCAATCGGGACGGGTCTTCGAGTTGTTCCTTCACGGTGACCAGGAACTGCACGGCCTCCTTGCCGTCGATGATGCGGTGGTCGTAAGTGAGCGCGATGTACATCATCGGGCGCACCACCACCTGTCCGTCGACCACCATCGGCCGGTCCTGGATCTTGTGCATGCCGAGGATCGCGCTCTGCGGCGAATTGACGATCGGCGTCGACATCAGCGAGCCGAAGACGCCGCCGTTGGTGATGGTGAAGGTGCCGCCGGTGAGCTCCTCGAGCGTGATCGCACCGTCGCGCGCGCGCTGCGCGAACGCCGCCACGGACTTCTCGATGTCCGCGAAGCTCATCTGGTCCGCGTCGCGCAGGATCGGCACGATCAGGCCGCGCTCGGTCGAGACCGCGACGCCGACGTCGTAGTACTCGTGATAGATGATGTCGTTGCCCTCGACCGAGGCGTTGACCACCGGGAATTTCTTCAGCGCCTCGATCGACGCCTTGACGAAGAACGACATGAAGCCGAGACGCGAGCCGTGCGACTTCTCGAACTTCTCCTTGTAGCGCGCGCGCAGGTCCTGCACCGCCTTCAGGTCGACTTCGTTGAAAGAGGTCAGCAGCGCCTGGGTTGTCTGTGCCTGGACCATGCGCTCGGCGATGCGGGCGCGCAGGCGTGTCATCGGCACGCGCTGCTCGGAACGCTCGCCGCGTGCCGCCGGTGCAGGAGACGGCCGCCGAGCCTCGCCGGGAGCGGCAGGCGCTGGCGCCGGCTTCTGTCCCAGGTGCGTGACCACGTCCGTCTTCGTGATGCGGCCGTCCTTGCCCGAGCCGGCGATCTGCGCTGGATTGAGCTGATTCTCCTCCACCATGCGCCGCACCGACGGACTGAGTTTCTGCGCCGCTGCGTCGTCTCGCCGGGCAGCCCCAGCAGCCGCTGGTGCCGCAGATACTGCAGCTGCTGCGGCAGGCGCGGCCGGCTTGGCCGCAGCCGCGGGTTTGGCGGCCGCTGCGCTCGCAGGCGCACCGGCGGAAGCCGCCGCTCCTTCCTCGAGAATGGCGAGCACCTGTCCGCTGGTGACGGTCGCGCCGTTGTCGACCTTTAGTTCCCTGAGCACTCCCGCCGTCGGCGCCGGCACTTCCAGCACGACCTTGTCGGTTTCCAGGTCCACCAGATTCTCGTCGCGCGCGACCGCGTCGCCCGGCTTCTTGTGCCAGGAGACGAGCGTCGCGTCGGCGACGGATTCGGGGAGCTGGGGAACGCGGACTTCGATGCTCATGAGGTTTTCCTGACCGCGCCGGCGCTGAGGCGTGCGGTTTCGCGTGCGGTGTCTTCGGTGGTTGTGGCCTGCAGGGCGGCCGCGACGAGTGCGTGCTGCTGCTCTTCGTGCATCTGGTGAATGCCGGTTGCGGGCGCCGCGGCCGGGGCCCGTCCGGCGTAGAGCAACTGCTGGCGCGCGGACAACGGCTCGAGCAGGCGATGGCGGACCTGGTACCAGGCGCCCTGGTTCTGCGGCTCCTCCTGGCACCAGACGATCTCGCGCGCGTTGGCGTACTTCTTGATCAGCGAGGCGTATTCCTCGATCGGGAACGGATACAGCTGCTCGATGCGCACGATGGCCGCATTGCGCAGGTCGTTCTTCACGCGGTATTCGTTGAGGTCGAAATAGACCTTGCCGCTGCAGACCACGATGCGCGTCACCTGCCCCGCCGTCGGGTTGGTGAGGTCGTCGAAGGCATTCACGAAGCGGCCGTTGGTGATCTCGCGCAGCTCCGAGACCGACTGCTTGTGACGCAGCAGGCTCTTCGGCGTCATGACGATGAGCGGCTTGCGAAAACCGCGCAGCATCTGCCGGCGCAGCATGTGGAACATCTGCGCGGGCGTGGACGGCACGCACACCTGGATGTTGTTCTCGGCCGAAAGCTGCAGGAAACGCTCCAGGCGCGCCGAGGAGTGTTCCGGTCCCTGACCCTCGTAGCCGTGCGGCAGGAACATCGCGAGCCCGCACAGCCGCCCCCACTTGGCTTCCCCGGAGCTGATGAACTGGTCGATGATGACCTGCGCTCCATTCACGAAATCGCCGAACTGCCCTTCCCACACGCACAGTGCGGCAGGTTCGGTCGTGGAGTACCCGTATTCGAAACCGACCACGGCTTCCTCGGACAGCACGGAGTCGATGACGGAGAAGCGCGGCTGGCCCGCGGCAACGTGCTGCAACGGAATGTAGGTGGTGCCGGCCTGCTGGCAATGGACCACCGCGTGGCGATGGAAGAACGTGCCACGTCCGCTGTCCTGGCCGACGATGCGGATCGGGAAGCCGTCCTTGAGCAAGGCTGCGTACGCCAGCGTCTCCGCAGCGCCCCAGTCGAGCGGCATCTCGCCCGCGTACATCTTCTCGCGGTTCGCGATCACCTGCGCGACGCGCGCATGCGGGGTGACGTTCGCCGGCACCGTGGTGATCACCTTGCCCAGCGCGCGCAGCGTATCTCCATCGATCGCGGTGCGGACGCTCTCGTGCCAGTCGGCGTTCACGTAGCGCGACCAGTCGACGGTGTACTTGTTGCCGATGAGGCCGAGCGAGGCACGCGCCTGCGGTTTACCTTCGTCGAGGCCGCGCCGGTACTGCTCCACCATCTCGCCGGCCTGCGCTTGCGCGATCACACCTTCCGCCGCGAGCTGGTCGGCGTAGAGCTTGCGCACGGTGGGATGCTTGCGGATCGCCTGGTACATCATCGGCTGCGTCGCCGCCGGCTCGTCCGCCTCGTTGTGCCCGTGACGGCGATAACACACCAGGTCGATGACGATGTCCTTGTGGAAACGCATGCGGTATTCGAGCGCCAGGCGTGCGACCAGCACCACCGCTTCCGGATCGTCGCCGTTCACGTGGAAGATCGGCGCCTCGATCATCTTGGCGACGTCGCTGCAGTAGAGCGTCGAGCGTGCGTCGCGCGGATCGCTGGTGGTGAATCCCACCTGGTTGTTGACGACCACGTGCACCGTGCCGCCCGTGTAGAAGCCGCGCGCCTGCGAGAGCTGCAGCGTCTCCATCACCACGCCCTGCCCGGCAAACGCGGCATCGCCGTGGATGAGCAGCGGCACGACCTTGTCGCCCGTCGTGTCGCCGCGCCGCTCCTGGCGCGCGCGCACCGAGCCTTCGACCACCGGGTTGACGACTTCCAGGTGCGACGGGTTGAACGCGAGCGCGACGTGCAGGTTGCCGCCCGGCGTCCTGAGATCGGCCGAGAAACCCTTGTGATACTTGACGTCGCCCGAGCCCTGCACCTGGCTCGCGTCGTAATGACCCTCGAACTCGGAGAACAGGATCTCCGGTTCCTTGCCGAGGATGTTGACCAGCACGTTGAGGCGCCCGCGGTGCGCCATGCCGATCACGCTTTCCTCGACGCCGAGCACGCCACCGCGTTGCACGAGGTCGTCGAGCAACGGGATCAGGCTCTCCCCGCCCTCGAGCGAGAAGCGCTTCTGGCCGACGTACTTGGTGTGCAGGTAGCGCTCGAGGCCCTCCGCGGCCGTGAGCTGCCAGAGGATCGCGCGCTTTTCTTCCGCGCTGAAGCGATTCAGCACCCGGCTTTCCTGGAAACGGTCCTGCAGCCACAGGCGCTCTTCGGAGTTGGAAACCTGCGCGAACTCGGCACCGATGCTGCCGCAGTAGATGGCTTCGAGCTGGGCGACGATGTCGCGCAGCTTCATGAATCGGGGCACCGCGTTCTCGACGCGACTGTCGGTGAAGAACTCGGTATCGAGGTCCGCGGCCGTCAGGCCGAAGTAGTCGAGATCCAGCACGCGCGGACGTTCGCGGCGTGTGAGACCGAGCGGGTCGAGGTTCGCGACCAGATGCCCGCGGTTCGCGTAGACCTGGATCAGCCTCGAGACGGCTCCCTGGCGCGCACTGGTCTCGTGATGTTCGTCGGTGCTGGTGGCGCGCGGCGCGCGCGCCTGTCGGGCTCGTTCCAGCAGTGCTTCCCGCAGCGGGCCGTGCGCCGTCTCTGTCGTCGACGCTCCGGCCGACGCTCCGCTCGCAGCTCGCAGGCGCGTGAAGTAGTCACGCCATTGCGGATCGACCGAAGCCGGATCGCGGAGAAACTGCTCGTAGAGCGCTTCGACGAACGTGGCGTTGCCGCCGGACAGTGGCGTGGTGGCGTACTGGTCGCTCAGGGACTCGGTCATGGGGTCTTGTTTCAGCCTGCCAATTCGGCCTTGCAAATCAAAGCAATGGACGCGCCGGGGGCGCTCGTTTGCGGCGCGGTAGTTTAACGGAAAACCGCGCGCGAGCGAAAAACGGAGATGGGGACGGTTCGCCGGGGGCGCAACGGCCGGTCGGTCGAGGGGCGGCCGCGTGCAACGGCCGCGCCGGCTTCAGACGCCGGTCGTTTGCAGGTCGAAGAGCATGCGCAGCTCGTAGATCACGAGCGCCGCATAGAGCAGCAATGCCAGGTAGAGGGTGGTGACGACCTTGATCCGGCCGAACATGCGATAGCGCGCGAGCAGCACGAGAACCAGCACGCCCATGCCCGTGAGGCCCATCTTCACGGCGGCGAAGATGGTCACGTCGCTGTGGATCAGGCGTGCCATGAACGGGTTGGCTTCGGTGGCGCCGAGCACGAGCAGGTTGAGCGTCAGAAACGCGTCGAGGCAGCACAGCAGCAGGATGCCGATGGCCACTGCCAGCAGGTGCGCTTCGTGCCAGTCAACCACCGGAGTAGCGGTTTCGTCTTCGCGGCGCACGTTGCGCCGCCGCGGCCGGAAACCGCCGTAGAAAACGGACCACAAGGACAGGCGGCGCCGATCGCGTGCACCGCGCCGATCGCCGAAGACGCCGGGGCTGTACGGTTGCATGCCGCGCAGCTGGTTGATCACGAGCTGCGTGCGCTGCTCGCCCGGTTCGCCTTCAACGCGACGTTCTCTTTGTGACTGCATCGATCCCCCGGTCTGCACGCCGGTTTCCATGGCGTGCCGCCCTGCCTGAGCCTGCAGGTCGATGCAAGCGCGATACCGTCGTGCAGCTAGGCACGTCAATCAAGGGCTTGCACGGAGCGCCGCCGCCACGCCGGCGGCGCGCTGTAAATTCCGCCGACTGCGCGAGTACGACTTATCGTCCGGCAAGTGTGATGCACATCACTCTTTGCGTCTGGTCGCTAACGTTCGTCCCGTAGACGGCGCATGAGGCGTTCGAAGCGCGCCGCGTCGTAGCGATCGTCCTGCGCAAGTGCTTCGAACAGCGCATCGACCTGCGGTCGCAGCGCCTGGTCGCGTCCCGTCTCCGCGAGCAGCAGCACCACTGCCATCGCCGCCTGTTCCGCAGCAACGTAGTCGGGGAAGTCGCCGTTCCCAGCGGCGCTCACGAGCGCCTGCAACACCGCCTTCTTCTGCGCGAGCGTCAACGAAACAGTGCCTGACCCCTTCTCGATCGACCCCTTCTCGAACCGCACCAACAGTTCGGTGAGCGCCTGGCTCGCTTCGGCGGCGCGCGCGCGACTGCTGGCTGCCGCGCGGTGCAGCTCGGCCGTACGGGAGCGCAGGTCGGTGTTCCATTGCGGCCCGATGGCCGCGAACACCGCGCTCAGCATGACGAGCCTGCTGTCGTCGAGGCGAAGGGATCCGGGTTCCATCCCGCCCGCGAGCCCGCGCCCGGCGCCATAGGCGAAGCGCATGCTGCGATGGCAGGAGTAGCAGTTGTAGAGTGCAAACTCCGGCAGCGCTCCGGAGCTCTGGAAATGCGGGCTGCGCAGGAGCTCGGCCTGCGCCAGCGACGCGCGCACCAGCCCGGCGATCCAGACCGTGCTGCCCGCCGCCGCGGGCTTGCGTCGTGCATAGTCCTCGTCGCGGCGGAAGTGCTCGCGCCCGCCACTCGTGCGCCACAGTTCCGTGAACGTGTCCAGCTCGAAGCTGAGGCGCGGATGACCGGCTGCCATCATGCGGTGACTGGCAAACCGCGTCTCGTCGCCGACGTGACAGGCGACGCACGCGCGCGCGCGTGCTGTCGGCTCCTCGATCGGATAGAGGCCGTTCGCGAGGTTGTCGGCATGGCTCACGCGCGGCGCGTCGTCGTGCGTTGCGAGCCAGCTGCCGGCAGCCCCGTGACAACTTTCGCAGCCGATGCCGTCGCTGATCTGAAAACGCGGTCCACGCAGCGCCGCCGGCACGTTGTCCGCATGGCACGCCAGACACTCCGGCGCCCTTTCCGCAGCCGCGAGTCCGAGGCGCTGTGCGATGCGCTGCCCCGCCGGCTCGAGCAACAGCCGGTAAGCGCGCGCGTGCGGGTCGAAGTGCGACCAGGTGACGTATTCGTTCTGCTGAACGGCCGTCGTCGCGAGCGGACGCGCCGAACCGTGACACAGACTCGACGCGCAGGTTGCCACGCCGAGATGCGGCTCCGCAGCGTCTGCGGTAGCGAGCGGCGACGTCGCCGCGCCGGCACACACCAGTGCGAGCACGCACCAACTCTGTCGTTGCATCACGGGCGGTCCTCCACGAACCAGGGTGCTCCGCCTGCATCCAGGTACAGCTTGCGCATCTCATCTGCCGAGAAGGGTCGCGAGCCCCGCCGCCCGAACACCGCGACCTGTCCGCCGGTTTCGTCGACCGCGCGATCGCGCTCCAGCGGACGGGACAGCGACAACGCCGCGTGGCGCGTCGGGTAGCTCGCGATCAGCTCAGGCCGCGGCTCGGGACTGAAACCGTAGAAGTTCGGCTGCGATTGCGGGCTCGTGAGCTGCAGCACTTTCAGGCCGCCGGCGCCGTCGGCCACGTATGCGAACAGCGAAGCGTTAGTGGACGCCAGCACGACATCGTGCGCGTCCCGGATGCGCCCACCGCCGTCGAATTGACTCAGGAGTCGCGGCGCTTCGGGCCGTTCAACGTCGACGATCGCGATGCCCTGCGTACCGTTCGCGACGTAGGCGTAGGTGCGTGCCACGAACAGCTTCTGCGCACCAGCCAGCGGAACGATCGCCGGCAGCAGCCTCGGCTGCGAGGGCTGAGTTACGTCGACGACGCGCAATCCCTCCGCGCCGGTCGCGAAGAGGTAGCGGAACTGCAGCGCCGTCGCGCGCGTATCGGGCAACGGTACCGTGGACAAGTGCCGCGGCGAGCGCGGCTCGGCGAGATCGAGGATGACGATGCCCGCCAGCGTTGCAACATAGACGTAGTTGCCGCCGACCGTGGCGTGTCGGGCTCCGTTCAGGAGGCCGCCCGGGTTGAAGGTGAGCGCTCGCGTCAACCGGTTGTTGCGAAACTCCCCGTCGGCCAGCGTGTTCACGTCCACCAGGATCAGGCCCTCGATCGCGTCGGTCACGAGCGCGTAGTCGTAGATGCCTGCGAACGGCTGCTCGAGATTCGCCACGCGCATCAGCTCGCCCTGATTGCGCCGTGGATGCACCGGTTGCGTCGTCGGCAGCACCACGCAGGTGGCATCGCGGGTCGGTACGCGCGCGTCCTGGCCGAGCGGCGAAAACGGCGCCGTGACGATACGCTGGCTGAACCCCTTGTTCGCGATGCTGGCGACGTCGTACACGCGCAGCCCGCGCCTGCCCTGCGCGACGTACAGATACTCGCCACGCACCTGCAGGCAGCGCGCTGCACCCGCGTCCTGCGCGTGCGCCGTCTGCAGGACACGATCGCGCCGCTCGTGCTGGCGGTACCAGTCCGGGTAAGCGTACCGATGCAGGTAGCTGCCGATGACAGCCTGCGGCTCTTCCCACTCCGTCACCTGCACCGCGGTGACGTCGCCCTGCGTGCCCACCCAGGCGTTCAGCCCGAGAAAATTGATGTATTGCGTGCCCTGTCCCAAGAGCTGCGCCATCCACGCGTTGTTGTCACCGCCGCGTGCGAGATGGCAGTCGCTGCAGGTCTTGGTTTCCGTCCGCCGCTCCGTGTGCGGATAGTGAGGATTGAACGCCTGCGAGCTGAACCCCGACGCGGCGATCGGTGGCTGCTGCACGTAGATGCGCTCGCGGTTCGCATTCGTCGAAGACAGCACCAGCGCTGACGACGAGCGCACCGGCGCAACCTTGAAGCCCTCCGACGGCCCGCGCCGGCCGAGGATGAAGATCTCGTCGCGCGCGACCTGCGGGTTGTACGTGGCGTAGTTGCGTGTCACGCCGCCCTCGTAGCGATGCCGCTCGGTCTTCCAGTTTGCCTCGATGGGCAGGTGACAGCCGCCGCAACTGGTCGTCCACGACGTGTGGCAGGTGTAACACTCGACCGCGTCGTCGTTGTGAGCGAGGTCTTGCCAGGCAACCTCCGCTCCCCAGCGCTGCGTCGCGGTGTCGCGGCTCATCAGCTTGGCCCGCGCCGCCTTTTCGTTGTACTGCGCGTGCCCGGCCGTCACCGTGTCTTTCACCAGCGAGACTTCCCATTCCTTGCCCGGCGTCAGCAGCGAGCGCTGCAAGAGCTTGCCGCCGATCCATTCGAAGCGCCGGCGTCCGTCGGGATTGCGCAGCACGCTCATGTCGAGCCCGTTCGGGCCGGCCGCGGGTCCGGACGTGCGTAGCGTCGGATAGCTGCGCGTCGTGCCGTGACAATCCTTGCAGTCGATCTCGACGGCGGCGGCGACTTCGCCGTACAGATGACCGTTGCCGTGCGAATCCTGCGCGAAGTGACAGTCGACGCAGTGCATGCCGGCGTCCACGTGCGCCGACGACAGGTGCACGGCTTTCGACCACTTGTCCGGGTCCCCGGGCGCCACGATCGCGCCGCCGGCATCGAGCAGGTTGCCCTTGCGATCGCGCTTGAACACCGCGCGGAAGTTCCAGCCGTGCCCGTGATAGTCCGCGAACTGTGTGTCCTTCAGCTGCGGGTTGAGCTCGGATACCGAGCGCAGAAACTCCGGATCGGACCACTTGCCGCGCACGACTGCGCCCTCAGGGTTGCGATCCAGCATGCGCCGCATGTCCGCGGCGTCGGGATAACGTTGCTCCGCCGGCCACATCGACGGCGCGTCGGACTCGTAGTCCCACATGGTGTAGCCGAGGAAGGAATTCATGAACATGTTCGGCTGGTGCATGTGGCAAACCATGCACTGGCTCGTCGGGATCGAGCGTGTGAACGCATGCGCGATGGGATGGCCGCTGCGATCGCGCTCAATGGTGGGATCGGTGCTGCGACTCGTGCCCGCGTGCCCGGCCGCCGCGTACGGGCCCGCGTGACGCGCGTCGCGATCGTTCGCGTAGACGACGTGACAGCCGGTGCAGCCCGACGAGCGATAGTCGCCCGGCTGGTCGTTGGTGCCGAGGAACCAGGCGAGCGGATCGTTGAGCCGGGTCTTGTGGATGTTGAGCACCGGCACCGCGATGCGGGCACCGGTGCCGGGGCCGCGATTCGATTGCTTGAGGTCCGGCCGCCCCGGTTCCTCGAGGCGCTGGATCTGCCCGACGGCATTCGGCAGCCCCGTTTCCGGGAAGAGGTTGGCGACGTTGCGCCCACCGCGCTCGAAGACACGGAACACGTCGGCCGGCTCGAGGTTTTCGAACCGCGGCAGCGGGTGCAGTCGCGGCACGATGCCGCGCGCCGCCGCCTCGGCGGGATCGAGCGGCGCACCTTCGACGATCGCCGCTTCACCCTCGCGCGTGTAAGCCTCGCCGAGAATGTAGTTCTTGAACGGCAGCAGGCCGTTGTTGTACGCGGCGCCACCCCAGAACATGGCGTTGGTCGACATGAGGCTGCGTTCCGCCGCCCGGATCACGTCGAGGTGGCAGGCACCGCAGGACTCGCGCGCCACGCGATAGTCGCCCGGATTGACGAAACGAACGAACTCCGGCGCCTCGCGGTTGAGGAGTGCGTAGCTGCGCTCCGGGTTGGCGCTGCGCGGGAAGTGCCAGCTCTGCGGAAAACGGGGCAGCACGTGAGCCTGGTCGCGCAGCGCGGCGTACTCGTCGGAATCCGCGGCGGCGGCGCCGCGCAATACCGTCGCGGAACCACCGTGACAGTCAGTGCAACCGAGCACGACTGCACCGCTCGCGTGCATCGTCGGCGCATCGGTTGCCGTGTGGCACGACAGACATCCTCTGCTCTTCTCTTCGGCCTGCGTCCTTGTCTGCATCAGCGGTGCCGGCGGCGCCGCCGCATACTCGCGCTGCACCAGCGTTTCCGCCTCGTCCGAGGCCAGCGCCGCCGCAGCAGCGGCCAGCATGAGCATGAGCGCGGTGCCGGAAATCGCGGTGCCGGAAATCGCGGTGCCGGAAGGCGCGGTGCCTGAAATCGCGGTGCTGGTGGTCGCGGCGCGCATCAGTAGGTCAGCACCACGTTGCCCAGCACCGAGTATGGAATTTCGTCGCCGAAGAGTTGCTCGTACCCGTTGCCCGGCAGCAGCGCGGCCGCCGACAGGCGCATCACCACGTTCTGCGTGGCAAACGGTCGCCAGGTGATGGCGACCGAGATGTCCTCGCCGACGGCTTCGTCGATCGGCGCCTGCGCGCGGGCGACTTCGAGCACGGCCGTGTCCCCGAACCGCAGATGGTTCACGTTGATGCTCGCGCGCAGCGTCGGCGTGAGGTCCAGGTCGACTCCGATCCCGAGCAGGACCAGGCCCGGGTTCTCGAAGTTCGACTGGCCGAATTCCTTGCTCGGGCGCACGGCGTTCAACAAGCCGTTCCGCCCCGAGAGCGCGACGCGGCCACCGCCCACGAGCGGCACCGGCTGGCGGATCCAGAAGCTCGTGTCCGCGCCGGCGAACAACGGATTTTCGAAGATGGCGTCGAAGCCGCCGGCCGCGTCGTCGAACGGATCGTCGTCGGCGCTCGCCCAGGCCAGCGAGCCGCGCACGCGCATCCAGCTGAAGTCGCGCGACACCTCCGCGGCAGCGAATCCCGCGGCGATGTCGATCTCGCGATCGACGAACAGGCCGCGCGTCGCCGAGCCGTACGCGCCGTAGAGACTGCCGGAGACGTTCCAGCGGCCGACGTGTCCGTCCGCGCTCACGCCCGCGTACGTCACCTCGTAGTCGCGCCCGAGCTCCAGTCCGAGCGACGCGGGGCGCTGCAGGATGCCGTTGTCGTCGTAACGGACCTCGTCGCCTTCGCGATTGCGGTTGTGCACGAGCGTCGCCTGCGCCGTGAGCCCGGGCACCAGGAAGTCCTGCGCATACAGGTTCGCGACGAAGACGTCGTCGTCGCGCAGCGCATCCCCGCCCAGCTCGAGGAGATTGTTGAGCCCGCTGTTCGTGTCCTTTTCCAGCCGTCGCAACCACGCGAGGTTGTACTGATAGCGATTGTTGCCGCGCGTGCCGAACAGGCGCACGCCGGGGGCGCTGTCCTGGAACAGGAAGCCGCGAAAGTCGCTGGCGAAGGGCTGGATGCCGACGCGCAGGCTGTCGAAGTCGTAGCGCGCCGAGACGTTGCGCAGGTGCTTGTCGACGAACAGCGCCTGCACGCCGACGACGCCTTCACGCCGACTCGTATCCGACCCGGCCAGCGCCTTGAGGGCGCCCGCTTCGCCGACACGCGCATAGTTGAGGTTGAAGACCGGCGTGAACCGAAATTCGTAATCCGGTGGCTTGAAGACCGTGTCGCCCTTGTAGATCACCGCCTCTACGATCACGCTCTGCGCGAGCACGAGCTGCTCGCCCTCGCCGAAGGTATCGAGACTGCCCGGCTCTTCGGACGCCGGACCGCCCGCGGGCGTCGGCAAGCGGCGCGGCTCGACGACCGAGTCGGAAACGGCGATCAAGTTCACGAACCAGTCTTCGCCCCAGGCGGGCCGGTCACCTTTGAGCCAGTTGTTGCCGGAGTACGGGTCGAGCAGATTCTGCCGATAGCCGAGCAGCGACACGACACGCCAGCGGTCCGGCAGGGACACGAACTCCCGCATCGCATCGGCGCGCGTGCCGGGCAGGCGCGCGGGATCGCACGGCGTCGGTTCCCATTCGAGCACCGGTACCGCCGGGCTGCGACGTCCGGATTCGACCGGTTGCTCCGGCGGACAGCGCACGGTCTGCTCGTCGTCGGCGGCCGCGTTGCTCGCGGGAAGCAGGATCAGCGCCGCGGCAACCAACACTGTCGCAGTCGATGCAGTGTTTGCAGCCACCGCCGTTCTTGCAGCCACCGCCGTTCTTGCAGCCACCGCGCGCCTAGCGCCCATTACAGGGCTCCTGTTCCGCGGAATCGCGGAACGGCGCTTGCGGACACGAAACGTAGCGCAGCCGTGCACCCTGCGGCACGAGCACGTCGCTGCGCAGACTCGTGTTGGCGTTGCCCACGGTGCCCAGTGCCTCACCGGCCTGGTGCACGCCGAGAAACGCAACCATGTCGTCCTGATCGACGCCGTCGCCCGAAACGCCGATCGCGCCGACGAGCGTCGCGCCGCGATAGATCGGCACGCCGCCGGGAAAGATCTGCAGTCCGTTCGCCACCGTCGCGATCGGTGCACTCACGGCAAAAGCGCCGCTGAATCCGCCGATGCCGGTGCAATTGGTGCCGACGTCCGGTACCAGTCCGGCGATGAAGCCGACGTGCTGCACGAGCGCGTTGTAGACGAGGTCGAGCTGCAGGCCGGTCGAGAAGGGGCTCCACTCGCCCGCCACCTTGCTCAACGGCCCCGGCGGCGTGGCGTCGACTCCGTCGGGAAAGAACGGCCGGGCGATGTTGCCGAGTCCGCGAGTGCTGAAGGCGACCTGCCCGTCGCCGAGGGCGTTCGGCAATCCCAGGAACGTGCGAGTCCGCGCGACGTAGTCGCCGGGCGCGACCGTTCTGAGCGTGGTGAGGCCGCCGTCGAGATACTCGGCAGCGGGCAGCGCGCCGAGCGCGTCGGCAGCCGTCGCGGAGGAAAGAAACGCCGCGCTGCGGGCCTTCTGCAGCGACACGTCGACGCCGAATACCGGAGCGTCGCGGCTGCGCACGACCCCGAGAATCGTACCCGCGGTATCGACCACGCTGACGGTGACGCGCGCCGGATCGCCGAGCGGCCGGCGGATCTGCGCGCGAACGCGATTCGCGATCGTCAGCGCGCGCGTCAGCAGTTCGCGCGTTTCGACGGCGGTGAGCGCCTGCGCTCCTTCCGTGCCGGCGCGCGGCCGAAAGCGCTCGACGTTCGCGTCGTCCACCAGCACGAAGGCATCGAGACCCGCGAAATCGAGCGCGTCCGCGCGGATGCCGGACGCGGGCTGACCGAACGCGACGCCGTTGCGTGTCGTGGCGGCGGAGTAGCCGGGCACCGCCACCAGCGTGCCGGCGCTACCGTTCAGCGTGGCGAACGCAGGCGCGCCCGCGGGATTGGCGGCGAGATCGCCGAAGGCGGCGTCGCTGAAGCGCAGCGTCTTGCCGTCGGCGGTGATGCGCTCGCCGCGGCGATCGTCGGGCGCCGCGAAGCCGAATGACCCCGCCAGCGCCACCAGCTCGTCGACGTCCAGGTCGCGATCCGCGATCGAACGGTCGATTCCGTAGAGCCCATCCGCAATCACCCCCACGCCGCCAACCGGGGTCCCACTCTTATATAAGGGCAATCCCCCCGTGTCGGCGGCCAGCCCGAGGGGCGAACGCATCGGGCCTGCGGCCGCTGCACCGCCGGCAAATCGCCGGCTCAGGTCCGAACAGGGCAGCTGGCTGAACTGCACACCGAACAGCGGTCCGGCCGGGGCCAACGCCTCGCCGGGATTGAAGTGGTCCTGCACGATCTGGCTGGCCGTGCGCGTGCTGAACGCGTTGCCCTCGCTCGAAGCGTAAGCAGCAGTCACCGCCTTGGCGATCGCCGTCGCGGTGTCGGGCACGATGTCGACACCTTCGAGCCCGCCGTCCACGGGCGCACTGCCCGCGACCGTCGATCGCAGCGTCACGGTCGTATCCGCACCCGTCATCCGGAACACGCCCAGCACGTTGCCGACACGGTCACTGACGGCGACCGTCGCCTGCAAGCCACGCGCCTGTGCTTCGGCAATCGCCTGCGCGAGCACGCGCTCCACGTCGGCCTGCGTGAGAAGCGTCGTCGGGCCGGCGCAAGAGCCATTGCAACCACCCGCCGCCGGCGGATCGACCGCCCCGGGCGGCGATTCCGCACGGTCGCCACCCGAACACGCGGCTGTGCCGAGGAGTACACCCAGTGCGGCCGCCAGCGAAGCGGCGACGCGTGTCACGGGTTCGAAACCCATCGCTCGCTGTCGGGATCGTGGAAGAAGTGACAGAGCGCGCAGTCGCTCGGCACGAGATTCGCGGCGGGCGTCGCAGCGACGGCGCTACCGCCGTGACACTCGCGGCAGGTCGCTATCCCGGGCATCAGCACGTCGCTCGCTGCCTGCGAGTCGGCCGCGCTATGGCACGTGGAGCATTCGGTGAGAGCCGTCGAGTGCCGTTCGTGACTGAAATGCGCTTTCGGCATCCACCGGCGCGCGAGCATCGTCGGCGCGACGATCCAGGTGGGCGAACCGTCCTCGGCCGTAGCGGCCGTCACCTGGTGGCATTGATGACAGGTGCGTCGCTCGAACAGGTCGCGCGCCGTTGCGAGCGCCTTGGTGCGCGCGCGTTCCAGGGCACGCGTGCGTTGCGCGGCGGTCAATTCGACGCCAGGTCTCGCCGCGAGACGCTCCGGCCTGGAGGTGGCATGCGGATCCGGGTACTCCTCGAGATAGCGCGCGCTGTAGTACTCCAGGAGCGTACGCAGCACGCCCGCCGCGTCTCCGTGCGGCACCGTCCGTTCGGGGTCCGCGGGCTCGAAATCGAGCCGATGGCAGCTGGCGCAGTGCCGTTCCATCGCGATCGGCTGCATGCGTCCGCCGCCCTCTTCCGGCTGGTGGCAGTCGCCGCAGGCCATCACGACCTTGCCCTCCGGCGATTTCACGCCCGCGGGGTCCAGGTGCACGTCGTGCGGGAACGCGAGCCCCGAGCGCTCCTGCCCAGCGGCCGAATCGAGGCGCATCCGCTGCTCGACCAATGGCCCCTGCTTCGTCGGCAGCGTCAGCGCGACCCGAAACTCCGGATGCAACGCTACAAAATCGGTCGCCGGCTGCACTTCGATGCCCTCGGCGACGACGCGCGCGAGATCGCGATGACAGTCTGCGCAGACGCGCGCGTCGCGCCTGACCAGCGTCGTCGGCTCGTTGTGCTCGACGTGGCAGGCGGTGCAGCGTTCGGCGCGAAGGTGGTCGAGCCCTGCCGAACCGTGCCCGTGAAGCGTCGGCGCATGACACGCCAGGCACTCCTGGTTACGCACGCGAACGAACGGGAGCGCATGGCAGCTCTCGCAGGCCGTGCCGATGTTCTGATGCGCCGGACTGAGGGCACCTGAGATCCACCAGCCGTCGTTCGGCAGCCCGCGGGCGCGCAGCGTGCCGCCGAGGCCCTCCTCCTTCATCCCGAGTGCCGGAACGATCAGGCAGGCCGCACCGATCGCGATGAAGAGAATCCAGGCCCAGGGCCGTTTGGCCATGCGCGTGGCGGCCAGATCGAGTACCGGCCGCTCGCGCGCCGCCTCGGTCACGCGCGCTGCGGCATCGAGCTCGAAGCTGAAAGCGACGTCGAAGTCCGGCGGCGGCGCGAAAAACCTGAGCGTGTTCGAGCCGATGGCAACCACGTCGCCCGGGCGGAGCGCGGCATCGCGGCACACCGCGCCGTTCACCGTCACGCCCGCGATGGCCGCCGAACTGATGAGGATACGGTCGCCGCGCAGGAAGATGCGCGCATGCTCGAGCTCGACACGCCGGTCGCGAAGGTGCAGCACCTGGTCGGTGGCGCGCCCGAGCGTGATGGCCTCGCCCGCGAAGGTCCGGTCGCGCTGCTCGACGGTACCGGCGGCGCCGCGTGACAGGAAGCGGATGAGTGCGCGCATCGGTTGTCGGTACGGCTACCAGTACAGGAAAACGGCGACGACGTGGGCGATCAGCGCAGCGAGCAGACCGAACGAGAGCGGCACGTGCACGTACAGCCAGATCTCGAGCCAGGCGCGGATCTGCGCATCGCGCGTCAGCTTGCGCAGCAGCAGTTTGCGCGTGCTCACGAGCGACATCAGCTCCCCGATCTGCTGCGTGAGCGTGCCGTCCGTGCTGCGCGAGAGCCGGTCGGCGAGCCATTCGAGGACCGCCCGCTGTTCCGGGTTGTCGATCGCACGCTCGCTGCCACGCGCGCCTCCGCTGGCCGGCACGACCACGCGCGAAGAATCGCGACCCGCCAGCAATGCCAGCGCGCTGCCGCCGATCGACGTGCGATCGCGATTGCTGATCAGGACATCGGCGAACGCTCCCGGAATCCGCGTTGCCGCACGCATGCAACGATCGTCGAGGCTCGCCAGCTCCTCGAGCATCTGTTCGCGGGTCAGGTTCCCGCGGTTGTCGCTGAGCGCGTGCGGGTAACGCAGGTAGGCGAATACGCCGAAAGCGCCGCTGGCGATGACCAGGCACATGAGCGCGTAGGCGAGCGTGTGCACGTTCCAGCCGAACTGAAAACCGGTGTGCAGCGTCACGATTATCAGCAATGCCGTGCCGAGATAAACGTGCGCCGAGAGCCAGCCCTGCACCGTGCCGAGGCTCGACCGGTAGCTGCGCTTGCGAATGCCGAACAGGAGCAGCAGGAGAATCAGCGCGGCGCCGACGCCGCCGAGCGTGTAACCGAGCCAGGTACCGCCGTTGGGCGCGTCGAGCGGGCGATGCCAGGAATACGCCGCGATGCCGGCCACGCTAAGGGCCAGCGCCAGCCACAGATATCGTTTGCGAGCGAAGGCGAGGATCGAGGCGTGCATGTGCGGACGTCAGGTTCCGCGGCCGGCGCCGACCAGCTCGACGAACTTCTCGGGGCTGATGCGGATGGCAGCGCCCGTCGGGCACGCACGCACGCACGCGGGGCCGCCGCTCAGGTCCTTGCACATGTCGCACTTCACCGCTTTCTTGGGCGCATCGGCGGCTTTCGCCGTCTTGCCGTTCGCCGCTGGGTCGCCGCCCTTGCCCTGCGCATGCCCCGGCGGCGTGCCGAGACCGAAGAGCAGCCATGACATCAGGCTGGGATTGTGCGGCGCTTCGGCCGCCATCTGGATCACGCCGTACGGGCAATTGCGTTCGCAATTGCCGCAGCCGATGCAGTTGTCGCGAATGAACACCTCGCCGTTCGGCGCGCGCCGGATCGCGTCCGGCGGGCAGTCCTTCATGCAATGCGGATCCTCGCAATGCCGGCAGGAAGTGGGTACGTGCACGTGCGCGAAGGTCGGCCCCGCTTCGCGCTTCAGGCGCGAGGTGCCGCCGTGCGTCTCGGCACAGGCCTTCTCGCAGTTGTCGCAGCCGACGCAGAGCGATTCGTCGATCAGCAGGACGTCCGTTGCCTCGCCCAGGCCCTGCGCCATCAGGAATGAAATGAGGTCGCCGGCCTGCGTCTGGCCCTGCATGCGCGCGTTGTCGGCGAGACGCTTGCGTACTGTGGTCTGCACCTGCTGCGCGAGTTTCGGATTGTGCTCGAGCAGCGCCGCGAAGCTCGGCGCATCGAGGCTCACTGTCTCCGTCGGCACCGTCGCCGTCACGGTCGCACTGCGCCGCGTGCGGCCCATGAGCCCCATCTCGCCGACGTAGTTGCCCGCGGCGACGTACGAGATCACGACGTCGCGGCCGCCCACGCTGCGCGCCACGGCGACGGAGCCGCTGCGGATCAGGTGCAGGCAATCGGCCTCGTCGCCTTCGCGAAACAGCGGCTGGTCGGTCTTGAAGCGATTGAGCTTCGCTCCGGCGGCGACTTCGCGCAGGTCGTCGAAGCTCGCCTGCGGCGCGAAACTCGACTGGATGGCGCGGATCACGAACAGCTGGTCGATGACGCGGCGCGCGCCCTCGACCGAGTTGATGAGCTTGAGGATCTCGCGCCGCGGCGATTCCACCAGGACGCAACCGGGCCCGGCATAGACGGTGCCCGAACGCCGGCGTCCGGAGAGGAGGCTCATCTCGCCGAAGAACTGCCCCGCACCCAGCGGCACGCGGTGCCTGTCCTTTTCCTCGCCGAGCTCGATCTGCACCGTGCCGTCGAGGATCGCGAAGAACGTATTGGTGTAATCGTTCTTGCGGAACACCGCTTCGCCCGGCTTCGGCATCAGCACGTTACTGCCGAGTATCAGCTCGCGGAACAGCAGCGGGTTGATCTCGGCATAGAGCGGCACCCGCTGCTGCATCAAGGTCAGGGTGGCGTCGACGTCGAAGCGATAAGGCAATGCCGCGAACTTCTTCTCCAGCAACGGGTGATCGGCCGGGCGGATCGAGCGGCCGAGCAGGTACTCGACCGTTTCGTAGCCCTGGTTCATCGCCTGCTTGATCAGCGGATAACCGCCGAGCGCGCCGATGACGTAGAGGCCGGGAACGCTCGATTCGTATTGCGCGCTGAGCGTCGGCAGTGCCGTGGGATCCTCGCCCGGAAAACGAATGCCGCAGGACTCGACGAACTTGCGCGGCGGAATCGCGCCGATGCGCGCGATGATGCGATTGCACTCGACGCGCGCCTCGCCCTTGTCGGTCGTGAGCACCAGCGTGTACGGACGCGCCGCGCCCGGCTCGTTGCGCTCGAGGCGGGCGCAGCTCGAGCGGTACAGGCACTGGATGCGCCCGTCGTCGATCGCCTTGAGGATCAGGTTGAGGTTGCCTTCCTTGACGCGCGTGAACTCATCCGTGCGATTGACGATGAACACCTGGTTCTGTTTCGTCAGGCCGATCGCGTTCTCGATGGCCGCATCGCCCGCGCCCACCACGACGATGGCCTCGTCGCGGTACTCGTCCGGATCGTCGAGCGTGTACTGCACGCACGGCAGGTCTTCGCCGGGCACGCCGAGACGGCGCGGGTTACCCTGCACACCGATCGCGAACACCACGTGCTCGGCGCTGACGCGCCCGCCGTCCTTGAGCTCGATATCGAACTGCGGCTTGCGACCGGAGATCTTCACGACCTCCGCACCGTAACGCGCGTTGACCTTGTGACGCGTCAGCCCCGTCGCCCACCGACCCAGCACGGTCTCGCGCGTGCCGGCGTCGAAGTCCAGCGGGCTGCGCAGCGGCAGCACGTTGGGCTCGGCCATGACGTGCTTGCCCTTCTGGTAGCGCTGGATGGTGTTGGCGTGCGCGGGGCTCGCCTCGAGCAGGACGTGCGCGATGCCGAGCTCGGCAGCGTGCGCGGCGGCACTGAGGCCGCCTGGACCGGCACCTACGATCGCGACCTTGAATTCAGCGGTCACGGACCCCGGAACACGACGGCACCGGTTATCGGATTCAGCGTACCCAGCTGGTCGAGGAGGATGTACGTGAATCCAGCGCCGCCCGGAACTCCGGGCACCGTGCCGCCGGGTCCGCTGAAGAAGCCCGTGAACGCACCCTGGATCGGGTTCTGCGTGGGATTGACCTGTCCGACCAGGCTGCCGAAGAACTGGTGCGCGGGAAGGTTCGCCTGCGCACCGATCGGGCCTTCGCCCGACGCAACCCAGTTCTGGCCGCTGATGGTGAGGTCCAGCGATGCATTCACCAGCTGTGTGGTGAAGTTCGCGTCGAAGGTCGCGGAGTTGAGGACGCCGACGTTGCCGGCGTTGTCGGTGGGCGAGGTGCCGCCCACCAGCGTGTAGGTCGCGGTGCCGGTCGTCGGAATCGCCGGCGGGTTCTGTGCGTTGCCGCTCTCGATCCAGTGCAGGCTCTCCTGCGTCAGGTCTTGCGAGAACGTCTGGTTGCTCACCTGCGTCGTGATCACGGCGGCGCCGCCCGACCAGCGGCCCCAGCGCATCATCGTGACCGCATCGACGCCCGACTGCGCGAGCGTGCTGGTGCCGATCGCATAGAAAGCAGGTTCCGGCGGATCGACCGGGAAGCGCGCCGTGAAGCGCGAGAGATTGAAGTTTGCATCCAGTGAGTACTCAGCCGCGGTGTTCTCCTGCACCGCCAGCGTCTGCAGGCCGATCAACGAGAACGCCGTATCGCGGCGCTGCGGTGCCGGCGGGTTCACTGGCTGGCCCGCCCCCGCCTGGAACACCATCGCGCCGCTGACGATGCCGAGCTGACCCAGACTGTCGCGCAGGCTGTACGTGACGCCGGCGCCGCTCACGGTGGCGGTTCCAAAACCGGGTTCGACGAGGAAGCCGGACAACGTGCCCGTGCCGGCGACCAGGCCGCCGATCTGTACGTTGTTGTAGTTGCCGCTGAAGCGATTGCTGCCCGCGGCCCAGGTGCCGGTGCCGCTCGCAAACCAGTCCCGACCCGCAACGTTGAGCGTCAGGGCGCTCGCGACCGTGCGATTGGTGAAATCGGCGCTGAAGCTCGCCGCGCCGAGCGTGCCGCTCTGACCCAGGGTGTCCGTCGGACTCGTCGAGCCGACCAACGTGTACGTCGCCGTGCCCGTCACCGGAAGGACGGGAGACAGGCTGTAAGACGGGCCGAGCAGCCAATGCAGGTTCTGCAGCGCGAGCGATTGCGTGAACGGCTGGCCAGGTGCCGGCGGCGTGATGTTGACGACATCGCCGCCCCATCGTCCCCAACTGATGCCCGTGCCCGCGTGCGTGCCGTTCTCGATGTGCTCGCTGAGGGCGCCGAAGGCAATCGTGCCGAGCGCCCCGCCGCGCGTCACCGGTGCGGTCAGCGACACGAGCAGGCCATCGGTGTCGACGGCGAACTCACCATTCAGGTTGGCCACCGCCGCGTCGAGGCCGTTGCTGTTGCCGAGCGTGCCGATGGCAAAAGCGATGTCGTTGCCGCGATTCGGCACACCGCCGCCGGTGAGATCGACCGGTTGCCCGTTCGGACCCGTGGCCGTCTTCGGCTGCTCCACCTCAGCGTTGCGGCCCTCGCCCTTGCCCTCTCCCTGACCCTCCGCCGGGCTGCGACGGTCGTTGAAATCATCGCCGAGCTGCGCGCTTGCCGCCTTGGACGTATCGCGCGTGCCGCCAGGAGGGGCCGCGGCGCCGCCGATGGTGAGCGGCCCCGCGCCGTCTTCCTCGAGGAACGCGGGCGGAGTCTGCAGCGGTTCCGGCCGATCGCCGGAAAGCGGAATGAACGCATACTGGCCGGCGCTCAGGCCGATCTGCCGACCGCCGCCCACGAACTCGATGGCACCCTCGGTCACACCGAGATACATGCCGTCGCGAATCTGCTGGCCGGGCTGAACCCCGGGAGCGTCGGAGCAGTCGCCGACGCAGAACACCGCTGTGTAGTCCGTGCCGCGAATGCCGAGCGTACCGATCGGCGTGCGCACCTCGTAGGCGGCGCGATCGGTCTTGCCGATGGTGCCCGTCTGCGTGCGGAAACCGCCCTTGAGCAGGCTCGCGACGCTCTTGCCGTTCGCGTTGACCACGCTCGCCTGCGCGGGCGTGCCGACCGTGGGCGGCATGGCGAACTCGTCGATGCGCCAGCGCGTGCCCGCGCGCAGCGCGATCTTGGCGCCGTCCGCCATCAGGATCTGCACCCGCGCCTTGTCGCCGGTGACGATCACGTCGCCGACTTCGAGGGCATCGCCCTTGTTGAGCGCGCGCGCTCCGTTGCGCACGAGGCTCGCCGGACCGCTGACGAAGAGAACCTTGCCCGCCGCGGCGAGCGCGAGGCCATGGGCCGCGAGCAGCGCGACAGCGAGCAGGAGTCGGGCCAGGAAACGGTCGCGACTGGTTCTGACCATGGTCGGGGACCTCATCGGTAGCTGCGCCGCAGGTACACGCTCGCCTCGAAGCGATCGTATTCGTACAGCGTCACGTTGGAATCGTGTTGCACGTAGCGCAGTCGCGGGCTGATGGTCCAGCCGCGGCCGGGCCAGCCCTGGAACTCGGCGGCGACGAGACCGCTCGCTTCCTCGTCTTCCCGATCCACGCCGAAGAATCCGGGAGTGTCGTCGTACTCGGTGCGCAGAAAGCCGGCCTCGACGTACATGCCGGCACGCGGCGTGATCGTCCAGCCCGCCGTGAGCCGCGCCCCGCGCCGCTCGTTGCCGTACGGCGAGCCTTCCTGGCGCTCGTCGTCGCGACCGCCCAGGAGCGAGAGCCCCATGCGCGCGGCACGCCCGCCGATGTTGAGGCGCGTGAGCGTCACCGCGCCGAGGTAACGATCCATGTCCAGGGTCTGCAGGACCTCGTTGTCGTAGCGAACGGGCCCGCCGCGCAGCGTGAGTCCGATGTCCCAGTTCTCGCCGATGCGCCGGCCGGTGGCGAGGTCGAGCGCGGCACCCCACTCGTGGTCCTCGCCGTCGAGCAGGCTGTAATAGCCGTTCACGCCGAGGCTCGCGCGGGCGCGTTCGCGCGCCCAGCCGAACACCGTGCCCAGCGAACCGATGGTCTGATCGATGAAATCCGCGTCGGGATTGAGGCGATGGCTCAGGCGCAAGCCGTTCGACCAGGAGCCGTTATCGCCGAGCGCCACGCCCTGATTGAGGCCCGCAGCCAGCTCGAAGAAGGGCGAATCGGTCTCGACGTTGTTCGGGTCGAGCGTGAACCCGAGGAAGCTCTGCTCGCTGGTCGAGCCGTTGGCGTTGCTGTCGTAGCCCGCGCCCAGCTCGACGTACGGACGCACGCCGCCGCCGCCGGGCCCGCGTCCGTCGATGGCCGCCAGGTAGCGTTCGATGATCGAGCGTGTGCCCTGGGGTGGGGCCTGCGTGAGCAAGTACTGAAACTGCGTGCGCGAGGCTTTCAGCTCTCCGGCTTCGAACTGCGCGCGGGCCAGTTCCATGCGCGCGCCGGAGAACCCCGGCTCGTTGGCAACTACGCGCTCGAGGCTGAAGATCGCCTCGCCCGGACGCCCCGTGTCGAGCGCCGCCATGCCGAGCAGGTAGTCGTAGAGAGGTATTCCGGCCCAGTCCCCTTCGCGCTGCGACAGGAGCTCATAGGCCTGCGCAGCCTGCCCCTGAGACAAGAGCGATTGCGCGCGCTCGAGCTCGGCAACGTCAGCCGTCGCGCCGGCCTGCGCGAACGGCAGCGTCAGCGGCACGGCAGGTTCGGATAGTGGGGGCGGCGCGGCCGCCGCCGGCAGGGAATCGAGTGCGCCCAGAACGAGGACGCAGGCCACCGCAATACGGTTGCTCCCCATTTCGCATTCCTTCTTCTAAGCAGTGCCGACGATCCGTAAGTACGGATTCGGCCCTCCCGACGGGCCGGCACATTACAGAAAATCGAGGCGCGTTTCGAGCGATGGCGCGTGTTTACGGGCGGGACGTGCGATGCCCATCGCGAAACCGGCGGAAATTGTGAACGGCTTCGGTCCGGAACGAACCGGTGCACCGGTGTCACTTGGTTTCGAAGACGAAGACGCCGTCCCAGTCGGCGGGCGGCGGGAACGCGCGGCACCGGGCGATGCGCTCGAGGTAGATCTGGTACAGCGGACGCGGAGCCTGCTGCGCCATGGGCACGAGGATGTCGAGTGCTTCGTGCCACTGCTGACGGCGGTAGTGCGAGAGCATCTGGCCGAACCGCTCGGCCTCGGCAATGACGTCGGGGTCCAGGGACGTGCGCGGGCCGAGCGGCTCCAGGATGGCCACCGGCTCGCGCTTGCCTTTGACCCGGACCAGGTCCAGGTTGCGAAACACGAAGTCCGACACCGCCGCGGCCGTCGGCCCGCTGACGATGATGTCGACGCCGTACTGCTTGGTGAGACCCTCGAGCCGCGATCCGAGGTTTACGGCGTCGCCCAGCACCGTGTACGCGGTATGAAACTCCGAGCCCATGTTGCCCACGTTCATGGTGCCCGTGCTGACGCCGACCCCGATGGTCAGCGCCGGCCAGCCCCGCGCCTCGAACGGTTCCCGGAGGCTGCGCATGCACTCCACCATGCCGAGCGCGGCGCGCACGGCATGCCGCGGGTGCTCCGGGTCCACCGGCAGTGCGCCCCAGAACGCCATCACCGCATCGCCCATGTACTTGTCGATGGTGCCGTTGCCGGTCTTCTGGATCACGTCGGTGATCGGCGTGAGGAACGCGTTCATCAGGCGCGTCAGCTCGCGCGGGTCGAGACCTTCGGACAGCGTGGTAAAGCCGCGCACGTCGGAGAAGAGCACCGACATCTCGCGGCTCACGCCCTGCAGCGTCACTTCCGCCTCGTTGGCGTCGAGGTTGTGCACCACCGCCGGCGGCACGTACATCGCGAACTTGCGCGCCAGCGCGCGCTTGCGACGGATCTCGATGAAATAGCTGTACGCGAGCTGCAGCAGCGAGGTGACGAGCAGATAGGCAATCGGGCCGGCGAGCGGCAGTACGATGCCGTTGCGGGTCCAGCCGACGAGGTTGAGAGCTGCCCAGCCGCCGATGAGCAGCAGCACCTGCCCGAGGCCGTTGATCGGCGACAGCCGCGCGAGCCAGAGCGCGGCGATGAGGCCGAAGGCGAGCAACAC
>Ga0187894_10001224_pt1 | contig 33426 bp, 30 predicted proteins | sample GBC1701081metaG_FD_136650 | JGI IMG/M metagenome (GOLD analysis project Ga0187894, IMG submission 136650) | White microbial mat communities from a lava cave in the Kipuka Kanohina Cave System on the Island of Hawaii, USA - GBC170108-1 metaG ...
GCGCGCGTGGCCGGCTGTCCGCCGCCCGTATTCAAGGCGATTCTCACCTTCTCGTCGCGCATCGGCATCATGTATCAGATCGCGGATGACATCGCCGACGCGACCCTGACGCCCGCAGCCATCGGCAAAGGTGTCCGCATGGATGCGCACAAGCGCAACCTGCTCACCGTGCAGGGCGCGCTCGCCGCCAGGCGATCGCTCGACACGCTGCGCGCCGACGTCCTCGGATCGCTGGACGGCCTGCTGCCCGCGCCGTGGTTCGTGACGCGCCTCCTCGAAGAGATGCGCGACGTGGGCGTGTCGCTGCGGCGGCCGTCGGCGGAAGCAAGCGACGTCCGCGGGTGAGGCGGGTTCTCCGACGCACGCGCCACGACAGGCTGCTCGCATGAAGAAGACAATCGTCCTCGGCATTCACACGATGGGCCACGACACGGGCGCATGCCTGTTCGAAGACGGCCGGCTGCTGTTCGCGATCGAGACCGAGCGCGTGACACGCGTGAAGCATGACAGCTCCGCGCAGGTCGGGATCGATCATCTGCTCGCGAGCACCGGCGTCCAGCCGTCCGATGTGACCTGCGTCGCGTTCAGCACGAACGTGCGGAATGCCATCGCGCGCATCCACGACTTCGAGCGCATCGAGCAGGACATCTTGAGCGGATCGACGCTGCACGCCGCGTCCCGCTGTGAGCTGTTCGGCCGATCGATCCCGTGCGTGGTCGTCGCGCACGAAGCCGCGCACGCCGCCGTGACGTGCCACTTCGGCGGCTGGCGCGACCGTGGGCTGATCATGGTGAACGAAGGCCGCGGGACGTTCTCGCGCAATTCGACGTTCACCTACAAGTCGTCGAAGCTGTCGCTCGTCGATTGCGACGGCCTGCCCTGGTTCGCCACGGGCTTCGCGTGGTCGCTGATCGCGCATCTCATCGGCTACGGGTGGACGCCGTCAGCCGCCGGCACGATCATGGCGCTCGGCGCGTTCGCGGAGGCGGACGAGCGGACGCGCAGCGTGTTCCGCGAGACGCCGGCGCGCCTGCACGTGATGGATCGCGCGCGGCAGATCATGGAAGGCGATCCGCTGCACTGCTACGTGCGCGAGCGGACGACGTTCGACGAGAAGGCGAGTGTCGTCGCGACGCTGCAGGAGATGTTCACCGCGGAGAACGTCGCGTACGCTATGCGCTGGCTGGCGTCGGAAGGCTGCGAGTGGCTCGGCCTGGGCGGCGGCTGCGCGTTGAACCTGCCGACGAACACGGCGCTGCGCCGGGAGCTGATGTCCGACGTGACGATTCCGCCAAACTGCAACGACTCGGGTCAGGCGATCGGCGCCGCCATCTACGCGCTGAGCATGTGCGAAGGCATCACGCCCGAACCGTTCGACGCGTACCGCTGCGGCCGCGCCGTCAACGAGGCGGACATCGTCGAGGCCGCCGGCCGGCGGGGAGTGCGCGCGCAGCCGTACGTGTCGTCCATCGTCACGAAGCGGCTGGCCGCGGGCGGCGTCGTGGCGCTGTGCCAGGACCGCGCCGAACTGGGGCCGCGCGCGCTCGGCAACCGCTCGCTGCTCGCGTCCGCGAACGTGCCGGGCATGCGCAAGCGCGTGAGCGAGGAGATCAAGCAGCGCGAGTGGTTCCGTCCGCTGGCCTGCGTCATGCGCGCGGATCGCTTCCACGATCGCTTCGGCGACGCGCCGGAATCGCCGTACATGCTGTTCAGCTACGACATGCCGGACGGCTTCGCGCCGGAGGCGACGCATCGCGACGGCACGAGCCGCATCCAGACGCTCGACGATCGCAGCAACCGACGCCTGGCCGGCCTGCTGTCGGACTACGAGGCCGAAACGGGACACACGACGCTGATCAACACGTCCTTGAACGCGCGCGGCCGCGCCATCGCGTATACGGCGGACGACGTGTTCGACGATTTCCTGGGCAACGGCGTCGACCTGTTCGTGTTCGGCGATTTCATGATCGACATGCCGGCGCGCAGCCAATAGGCGCGCGGAGGCAGCCACCGAGGGAGCCAGCACGCACGTGGGATCAACGAACGTCGACAGCAGCGCGGCACCGGGCCTGGAGCGATCGATGCGGGACGAGATGGTCTCGCGCCTGTCGGGCACGCTCGCGATTCTGGAGGCGTCGCAGTACCGGGAAGACGAGGGCGAGCACTATCGCGGCGAATTCCCGATGTGGCTGGCGGGCCGCGTCACGCGCACCGATCACAACTTCCTCACGGGCTACGCGCTCGTCCACCTCGCGCTGGCGCGGACGTCGCCCGCGCTGCCGGCGGACAGCCGCGCGAGCCTCGATCGCATGCTCAATCTCGCGCGCGACATTCCTCGCCGGTTCACGCGCGAGGACGGCATGTGCAACTGGTATCACGGCAAGCTCTCGGGCTGCGGCATTCCGCCGGACTACGACTGGAAGAACGGCCTGGTGCTGTGCCTCTGCAACGACTTCGACGACACGTCGATCGCGGCGCAATTGAGCAGCCTCGCGGGCCACGACTGGGCGGGACCTGACGCCGTCGACATGTTCATCGCCTGCGCGTCGCCGGCCGATCGCGCGGGGCTGGGATATCGATCGAACCGGCGTCTGGATCAGGCCGGCGTGAACGACGGCGTGTATCAGACGTGGCGCCTGCCGGCGCCGGACGCGGAGGAGGTGCGCCGGAAGGCGGGCGTGACCCTGCCGCTGCGGATGGTGCCGCCCGAGAATTCCGTGGAGATGGTGACGGCCGCGAACATCTGGACGGCGGTCGCGCTGCTCGGCGGCGCGGAGCGGGCGCGCGAGTCGCAGGACGCCACCGCGCGCTTCGTCAACGAGCTGGCGCGGCAGGCCGTGCGTGCGTATCTGGACGGCGATGCGACGGCGCTTAAAGTCGCGGCGCCGTACTATCCGTGGACGCCGTTCGCGCCGATCGCGTTCCTGCTGCACAACCACTGCGCGACCGGAGGCACGCTGCTGGACGCGAGCACGCTGGCGCTCATCGGTGACGCGCTCGTTCAGGCGCGAGATGACGGGGCGCCAGATGACGGTACGTTCATCGCACGCACGTACTGGTTGAACTGCGCCGCGTGGTGCGCGCGCGCGGGCTGCCTGCCGGGCGGCGCCGCCGCAGCGATCGGTCCGCGCTGGACGGATGTCCAATCGCATCTCGAACCGGCGGGCACGTGGCCGGACTTCATCTTCTTCAACGAAGCGCACATCGGCGACTACAGCGGCCGGCCGTACAGCCAGGCGCTCATGGTGGAAACGATGGCGCTGCTGCTGGAGCGGCCGATTGCGTGATCGCGCGGCGAGGGCGAGGAGGACGGGCGTTCAGCGATGGCCAAAGTCGCGTTCCTGATTCTGGCGCACGATCATCCGGGTCATCTCGGGAGGCTTGTCCGCGCGCTGCGTCATCCGGACTTCTCGTTCTTCATCTTTGTCGACGCGAAGACCGCGATCGAGCCGTTCGTCGCCGCCGTCGCGGGCGTCGAACGCTGCTACTTCGTGGCGGAGCGGCACAAGGTCTACTGGATGGGATTCAGTGTCATCCGGGCCTGCATCGCCTTGATGAAAGCCGCGATGCGCGGCGCGGTGCCCTTCAAGTATCTCGTGCATCTCAGTGGCAGCGACTATCCGATCAGGCGCGTCGATGAGATTCACGACTTCTATGCGCGCCACGCCTGCGAGTTCTTGAGTTACTTCAAGCTGTCCGACAATCTCGATTGGTCGCACAAGACGCGGTACCGCTACTACCTCGACGTGCCGGCGCTGAACCGGCGGGAAGTCTTCAAGAGCACGCGCAACATGGTGCTGTTCCTGCCCGCGATCGCCGCCTACCGGCTGCTCTTCAAGCTCGCGCCGAAGCGGCCGGACCTGGAAGGCGTCGAACTGTATGGCGGCAGCGCGCACTGGACGCTGACGCATGACTGCGCTCGCCATGTCATCGACATCACGGACCGTACGCCGCGCCTGACGAAGTTCTTCCAGCGATCGCATTGTCCGGACGAACTGTATTTCCAGACGGTGGTGCTCAACTCGCCGTTCGCGGGCAACGTCGTCCCGGGTGCGCGTCTGCGGCGCTGGCAGCACAACACGCGCAGTCCGTACGTGCTCGAGTGCGGGGACGACCTGAAGTATGTCGATTGGGACGGGCGGCGGGAAGGGCCGGCGATTCTGGACGAGCGGGACTTCGCGGCGCTGCGGCAGTCCGGCAAGTTGTTCGCGCGGAAGATGCATCCGATCGTGTCCCGATCGCTGCTCGATCGCCTCGACGAGGCCGTGCAATCGGGATCCGGTTCGACGTCCGTCCCCGCTCCCGAGCCTGTGCCCGCGATCGCCGGGCGTGCGGACGCCGGCCGGTGATCGGCCGCCGCCAGCCGCCGCGCGAGGAGGATTCGATGTTCACGTTGTTGCTGCTCCATAGCGACGCCGCGATGCTTCGCGACTTGAGCAAGAGCCTCTGTCTCGACGGCTGCCGTGTGATCGCCGCCGCGTCCGGACAGGACGCGCTGGCGCTGTTGAGCCACTACCGCATCGATCTCGTGTGGGCGGGCGGCGCGCCGCGAGACATGCCGATGCTGACGCTCGTCCACCGCCTGCAAGAGGCCGGCGGCAATCTGCCCGTGTTCCTGTCCGCCGGCCCGACTCCGCCCGAGGACATCGCCGACACACTGCGCGGTCATATCGCGAGTTTCCTGACCTGGCGATGCGCCCGGGAGGACGCTGCTGGCGCCAGAGACGACACCAGGGACGACGCCGGAGACGACGAGAATGCGTCCGCGCCGCGTCCGCACGAGATGAATGGCACGGCGTCCAGCGGATGCCGCGAGCAGCGCGCCCACGCGGTCGCGCGCTGGGCCAACGCAATCGTGCCGCTCATCGATGCACCAAGCGATCCGAAGACGCTCGCGCGCTGGAGCCGCTGCATCTTCGTGTCACCCGGCGCGCTGCGGAACTGGTGCCGGACCGCGTCGATCTCGCCGCGCCGCTCGCTCGTGTTCGCACGGCTCCTCCGCGCCGTCGTGTTGAACGAGCACGGCGACCGCCGCCTCGAAAATCTCCTCGACGTCGTCGATCGCCGCACGCTCACCGGACTCCTGGAGTTTGCGGGCTTCGAGGGGCCGGCGCAGTTCCCGTCCGATCCGGAAGCGTTCCTCGGACGGCAGAACCTGATTCGTGACGCGGATGCGTTGCGCGAGCTGCGGCGCAGTCTGGACGAGCGGCGGGAGCAGCGGAGCGCGGTGATGGCGATGCGCGACGCGCATCTGCCGTCAGCGTGAGGCCTTCGCGGCGTCCAGGTGTGCCCGCAGCCGATCGCACAGCTCGCGCACGGCGCCGTGTCCTCCGGCTCGCGCGAGGACGATGTGCGCGGCGGGCAGGACGTCCGGATGCGCGTCGGCGACAACGACGGCGCAGCCCACGAGCCGCAGGCAGTCGAGATCGTTGATGTCATTGCCGACATAGATGACATCGGCGGGATCGATCGCACGCTGTGCCAGCAGCTCTCGCAGGCGCGCGCCCTTGTCGGCGACGCCCTGCACGCATTCGATGCCGAGCTTCCGGCATCGCGCGCTGACGACAGGATCGGTCTCGGTCGAGAGGACGAGGAGATCGAGGCCGAGGGTGCGAAGACCGCTCAGCCCGAGGCCGTCGCTGCGATTGCAGGCGACCCATTCCTGTCCGCTGCCGGTGACCCAGACGCGATTGTCGGTGAGCACGCCGTCGAAATCGAAGACGACGGCCCGCACGCGCACGGGAAACTGATGATCGCTGACAGCCGGCCGAACGAGCGGCAGCCGCGTCCGCGCGAACTCCGCCATCGGCCAGTCCGCGTCGCTCCGGACGTCGATCGCCCACGCGGGATCGATCGTCAGGGCCCCGATCGCCGCGGTGTGCGGCGATGCCTGCTCGCGGATCGCCGACACGCGCATCGCGGCGACATGGTTGGTCCGCACGTACACGGCGTCAGGCGTCGAGGGTGCGATCAAGCCGTCCTCCTGGACGCGGCACAGCATGCACGGACTCATCGCCGCGGGGACAATGCTTTTGATGCCGTCGAGGCTGGGCGCGTCCCGCAGGCGGGCGACGGCAACGTCGATGCAGTCTGGGGGACGGAAGGGTGACGCGGGATCGAGCCAGACCAGGATCTCGGATGCGCCGCCATCGTGTTCGTCGAGCCAGCGCACGACGTCCGGCATCGTGGACGGGATACCGGCCACATCGGCGCCAAAGCGCCGTGCCACGTCGGAGATCTCAGCGTCGTGCGTCAGGACGATGACGCGCTCGACCGATGGCGCGCGCACGCCGGCATCGATGCTGTAGGCCACGAGCGGGACACCGCCGAGCGGGCGCAGCAGCGTCCGATCGCGCGAGGGGGATCCGTCTGGCGCCGGCGGGAGCTGGGCGGGAACGATCGCAACAACACGACTCTGGTTCATGCGGTCCACTCCTCGTCCGCGACCGATCGTCCACGCGGTCGACATCGTCAAGCCTGCCTCACGCGGCGGGCCGCGCGCGAGACGATAGCACAAAGTACAGCGAATCGTCCGTGCCGCCCGCCTTGATCATGCGCGGGCCGTTGTCTATCGTCGAAGCGATGGCCTCGACCGCGCGCGTCGATCTACGCGCGCACACGCCTGACGCACGACCGGGATGATGTGTGTCTCGCGGTCTCCATCCGTCCGCACGTCGTGGAAAGGTTCTGATGGCAGCCAGTCAGTCGAACGGCAGACGATATGTGGTGCTGGGATCGTCGCCGGTACCGCATCCCGCGCCGCTGGACGGCGCGGACCTGATCTGCGTCAACAGCTCGGGCTTCGTCGCGCGCGATCTCGGGTTGCCCGAACCGGAGCTGACGGTCCTCGCCGGCTTCAAACTCATCTACCCCAATCGACAGGAAGATCGTGACGCGCTGCGCGGGCTCAAGACGAAGTGTCTGCTGCTCATCACGTACCTGCTGCCGATCTCACTCGAAGAAGCCGAGGAGCTGCTCGAGAAACTTGGCTATCGTTACGACGAGTTGAAGACCATCGACTTCGCGGACCGTGCGCACGTCATTCGGAGCGTGACCGGCACGGGACTCGGCGAAGCCGACGCGCCCGAGAACCGGATCTCGAACGGCGTGTTCGCGGCGTGCTATGCCCTCTATCACGGCGCATCCGAAGTCATCTTGTCCGGAATCTCCCTGACGCTGGATGGGCACTTCTACATGACGCGGACGCGTCCGCGCCGCCATATCACGACGGATACGGAAGCGCTGATCGCGATGCGCACGCGCGGCTGGCCGGTGAAAACGTCCGAGGCCGACGTGTCGCAGGCGACGGGGATTCCGCTGGTGTGACGGGGAGCGCGTCCGCTCCCGATGAGTGTGACATGACGAAACCAATCATCTTCGTCGGCTACGAATCAAAGCAGCACGTCGCGTTCGAAGTGCTGGAGTTCTCACTGCGGCATCACAGTTCGACGGATCTGGACATCCGGCCGCTGCGCCTGGATCACCTGGAGCGCGAGATCGGCTTCGATCGGCCGCGCGATCCGTTGCAGTCCACGGAGTTCACCTACAGCCGGTTCCTCGTGCCGTATCTGTGCAACTACGAGGGTCGCGCGCTGTTCATGGACTGCGACATGCTGTGCCTCGCGGACATCAATGAGATCTTCTCGCTGGACCTGTCCTCCTCCTGGGTGCGTGTCGTCAAGCAATCGCAGAATGTCACGCGGTCGACCAAGATGGACGGTCAGCCGCAGATGGCGTATCCGCGCAAGAACTGGTCGAGCCTGATGTTGATGAACTGCGCGGCGCTGACCTGCTGGAGCCTCCAGGCGGTCAAGGAGATGTCCGGCCGCTGGCTGCACCGCTTCGAGCCGATTCCGGACGAAGCGATCGGTGACATCGCGGCGGAGTGGAACGTGCTGGACCGCTACGACGAGCACACCCGGATGCTGCACTACACGGACGGCGGTCCGTGGCTGCCGAACTGCAGCCATCATCCTTACGGCGACATCTGGTTTACGTATCTCGATCGTTGTCAGAAGGCGCGATCCGGCCAGCCGATCGTCGAAGCGAGCGCTCACCGGTGAGCGTCGAGATGCGTGCGGCGAGTCTGCAAGACATGACACATCCTACGGATCACGATGTGGCGCGCTTTCAGCGCGATGGCTTTCTGCCGGGGCCGCGCGTCCTGGACGCCGATCGGCTCGAAACGGTCCGCCGCGCGGTGGACGCGGTCGCGGCGGAGGAGAGTCCTGGCATGTCGCGCGTGCTGGCCTACCGGCGGCGGCGCGACCTCGCGGCCAGTCAGGTGCACGTGCTGGGCGCGTGGCGCGCCGAGCAGGCGCTGGCGGATCTGGTGAGCGACGCGACGGTCGTCGAGTGGACGCGTCGATTGATGCGCACGCGGCAGGTGCGGTTGTTCCGGGATCAGCTCTTCGTGAAGCCCGCGGCATCCGACGGCATCGTGCCGTGGCACCAGGATTATTCCGACTGGGTCCACACGACGCCACCCGCGCACGTGACGTGCTGGATTGCGCTGGACGACGCGACGATCGAGAGCGGCTGTCTGCACTACATTCCCGGCAGCCACATGGGCACGCTGCTGCCGAAGATCACGGCCGCGGACGATTTCAGGTCCGCCGCCATGCGTCTGCCGGCGGGCATGCCGGCGCCGGTGCCGGTGGAAGTCCTCGCGGGCCATTGCGTGTTCCATCATTGTCTGACGATCCACGGTTCCTACGAGAACCGGACGCCGGGCACCCGCCGCGCGCTGGCCGTTGCGTACATGCACCCGGAGACGACGAGCGTCGTCAAGCGCGACGTCATTCCCGGGAGTGCGATCTTCGACGAGGGACAGCGGATCGAAGGTCCGCTCTTCCCGCTCTTCGGAGGTGCCCCGTGAGCCGGCAGTCCCCGATCCAGCAGACACTGAGCCGACAGCCCGTGAGTCAGCCGTCCGTGAGCGGGCAGGTCGTGCCCTTCACGTCGACCGCGTCCGCCGAGACCGAACCGGTGGCCGAGCCCGCGCGCGTGCTGATGCTGGGCGAGCGCCGGATCGCGGACGATGAGCCGTGCTGCGTGATTGCGGAGATCGGACACAATCACTGCGGATCGGTGGACATCGCGCGCAAGATGATCGAGATCGCCGCGGACTGCGGCGCGGCCGCGGTCAAGCTGCAGAAGCGCGACACCGCCGCCGTTTACACCGCCGCATTCCTGAAGCGGCCGTACGAGCACGACAACAGTTACGGCCGGACCTACGGCGAACATCGGGAGGCGCTGGAGCTGACGACGGACGCGTACCGCGCGTGCCAGGACGTCGCGTCGCGCCGCGGCCTGCTGTTCATGGCCACGGCGTTCGACGAGCGCAGCGCGGCCATGCTGGCGGACCTGAAGGTGCCGGCCATCAAGATCGCGTCCGGCGACCTGACGAACACGCCGCTGCTGCGATTCACCGCCAGCCTCGGCCTGCCGATGATCGTGTCGACCGGCGGCGGCACCGACGCGGACATCGATCGCGCCGTCAACGCGATCCTGCCCGCCAACCGACAGCTCGCGTTGCTGCACTGCACCGCGTCCTATCCCTGCGCCTTCGACGAGCTGAACCTCCAGTGCATCGTCACGCTCCGCGAGCGCTATCCGGAGCTCGTCATCGGCTGGTCCGGCCACGACTCCGGCATCGCGATGGCGGTGATGGCCTACACGCTGGGCGCGCGCATCATCGAGAAGCACTTCACGCTGAACCGCGCCAACAAGGGCGCCGATCATGCCTTTTCCCTGGAGCCGACCGGCCTGCGCAAGCTGGTGCGGGATCTGGATCGCGCGAAAGTGGCGCGCGGCGACGGACAGAAGGTCCGTTACGCGAGCGAGCACGGACCGCTGACCAAGATGGGGAAGTCCCTCGTCGCGGCCATCCCGCTCGCCGCCGGCCACACGCTGCGACGCGAGGATCTCCTGTGCAAGTCGCCCGCTGGCGGCCTGCCGCCGTATCAGATCGATCAGATCGTCGGCAAGCGTCTGGCCCGATCGGTCGACGCCGATCAGACGCTGACGACCGATGACATTTCCAGCGAGGTCGCCTGATGGTCACGATCAAACCGTTCACGCCGCGCGAGATCGGTCCCAAGCCGTGGGGGACCGAGCTGCTGATCGCGCAGACCGATAGCTATATCGGTAAAGTGCTGATCATGAAGAGCGGACACCGCGGCGGGCTGCAGTATCACGAACGCAAGGATGAAACGTTCTATCTGTACAGCGGCGAGGCGTGGGTGTATTACGACGGCGGCGACGGCGAGATCACGCGCACGCTGATGCGGCCGGGTATGAGCTTCCACGTGCCACCCGGCGCCGTCCACCAGGTGGAAGCGGTCAGCGATTGCGTGTTCTTCGAGGCGTCGAATCCCGTGTTCGACGACCGCGTGAACGTGGGTGAACGCTATGGTCGCCCTGATACCGGCGAGAGCCGGTAGCAAGCGGGTCCCCGGCAAGAACACGCGTCCGCTCGGCGGCCACCCGCTGCTCGCGTACGCGATCGCGGCCGCCCGCCACAGCGGTCTCTTCGACCGCGTCATCGTCTCATCCGAGGATCCCAGGACGCTGCAGATCGCGGACGCGTACGGCGCCGAGGCGATGCCGCGCGACGCGGAGCTCGCCGGCGATCGCTCGCCGGACATCCTCTGGATTCGCGACGTCCTGTCACGGCTGTCGCCGGTCCCCGTGCTGTTCGCCATCCTGCGTCCGACATCGCCTTTCCGCACGGAACGCACGATCCGCGCGGCGTGGCGGCAGTTCGAGGCGTACGGGGCGGACAGCGATTCGCTGCGCGCGGTCGAACGCGTGACGCAGCATCCGTACAAGATGTGGATCTCGACCGCGCCGCCAGGCCGCGAGCGGGAATCCCACATCACGCCGCTGCACCCCGGCGCGCACCCCGACGGCACGCCGTGGCATTCCTCCGCGACGCAGTCACTCGCGCCGATCTACATCCAGAACTCGTCTCTCGAAATCAGCCGGACGGCCAATGTCACGAGTGGAGGCACGATCAGCGGGACACGGATCCTGCCGTTCTTCACGGAAGGCTATGAAGGCTTGACGATTGATGCGGAAGCGGACTGGTGGGTGGCCGAGCGGATTGTGGCGGAGGGCATCGCCGCACTGCCGGCGATCGATCGGGTGCCTGCCTGACGCGTGCCAGCCGGCACGTCATCGTTTGATCTTCGCGGCGTCTTCCTCTGCGATCTCCTCTTCGCGCGCCTTCCCTGTCTCTATCCCCGTCTTCATATCGGTCGCCGGACACTCGACGCGTACGCGCGCGCCCGCGGACAGCACGCGCAGCGGGCAGAGCGCGTAGCCGGGCACGTCCGTACATGCGCCGGTGTCGACCGCGAATTCCCAGCCGTGGCCGGGGCATTCGAGGCGTCCGTCCCGCACGTCGCCGGACGAGAGCCGCCAGCCGGCGTGCGGACAGCGATCTTCGTACGCGAAGACGCCGCGGTCGGTGCGGATGATGACGATACCGGCGTCGCCGCCGGGGCGGCGGACGGGTCGATCGAGCGGGAGGTCGTCGGCGTCGAGTTCGATGTACGGATCACCCATGCGGCAGACGGTCGGAAACGGTCGGGAGAGGCTTAGTGCGGGCGGGCTTCAGCGCGGCGACGCGTACCACGCGTGCAGCTTGTCCGGGTCGGGCTCGTAGAAGAAGTGATAGAGCGGCTCGTTATACACGTCCGGGCGGCGTGCGAGCGCGACGCGCAGCGTCAGGAACAGATCCTCGAAGAACGGCGCCTCGCCCGTGAGGAACGGATAGAGCAGCCGGTCCGCGACCTCGACGCGATACGACCAGTCGGCGGCAAGTCCTTCGCGGACGTAGGGGCGTGTCGCGCTGGTGAAATCCAGCGTCCAGGCGCCGCCGTGCGGTCCCGTGATGTCCAGCGCGACCTTCGCGCCGATGCGCGCGCGGATGTCCGCGGTCTGTGCCGCGATCAGAGCCTCGAAATGGCGCGCGAGGCGATCCGGCAGATCGGCCTGCGCCGCGGGTCCATCGGTGCGTCGCGCGAGCACTTCATCGGCCCGCCGCGCGGCCGCGTCGGCGAGGTACTCCTGCCGCGGCAGGCTGAAGTGCGCGGGCGCGCGGCGTTCGATGCCCGTCGCGCTGTCCCACACGTCCGACGCGCGCATGTAGACCGCTTCGCTCGGGACGCCGGCTTCGTCTGCGGCCGCCACCGCCAGCTCCGGGTCGATGAAGACGCCGCGCTCGGGTGAGTTCAGCCACAGCAGATCCGGATCCAGCACCGTGCATGGACCGGCGGCGGGCACCGCGATGCGCGGCCGTACGAGCTTGACGCGCTCCACGAAGCTGCGGAGCAACGAGCGGCGGCGCCGGCGCGTCTGCTCGATCTTCAGCGGCTCGGGCGTGTCGTACAGCATCGGATACCAGTTCGCGCCCGAGAACATGAAAAAGCCGATGTCGATTTTTCGTTCGCCCAGGCGCTCCAGGTTCTGATAACTGAGCTTGCAGTCCGTCTCGTTGAAGACGGTGAATCCTTCGGCAGAGACGAGGATTGCGGCGTCGTTCGCGTACTGCGCGGAGCCGAAGATCGTCACCTCGAGGCCGTCGCCGAGATCGATCGGGACGCCGGACTCGCACTCGCGGATGTCGCGCCGGCCGAGCGATTCCAGATATCGCCGGAACTTCGGCGTCGGGAACCGGCAGATGAGGATGGGGATGTCCGGCGGGAACGCGCGCAGCGTCGCCGGATCGAGATGGTCCTCGTGCTCGTGCGAGAGGAAGATGTAATCGAGGTCCTTGCGAATGGTAGCCGGCGTGACGTCCGCCTCCGCGAGCACGTGCGTGTGATACCACGTTCCGAAGTACGCGCCCTCCGTCAGCCATGGATCCGTCAGAATCGTCCGTCCCGCCGCCTCGATCAACGTGCAGGCCTGCCCGTAATACGTTACTCGCATGCGCAATCCCACCATCTCTCCGCCGGCCGCACCGGCGCACGCTTACTCACAGACCACGCCTCGCAGGATCGTGAGCATCGCGTCGGCCATGTACGCGACGTCCGCCGGGCTGACGTGCGATCCCACCGGCAGCGCGATGGACGCTTCGCTGATGTCCACCGCGTGCGGATACTTCGACGCGTCCCACCCGTAGCGCTCGCGGTAGTACTGCAGGCGCGGCACCGGATGCGGATAGTAGACGCTCGTGCCGATGCCGGCGGCGTGCAGGCCGCGCGCGATCGTGTCGCGCGCCGGCGCGTGTTCCGCGTCCAGCACGAGGCTCAGGCAATAGTGCGAGCAGAGCAGGTTCGGCGCGGACGACATCAGCACGCGATCGACCGCGTCGATCTCGAGCAGCGCGTGGCTCAGCGCGTCGAACGTCTCGCGCCGGCGCGCCAGGTTTTCGTCGATGCGCCGGAACTGCGAGCGTCCGAGCGCGGCGGACATCTCGTCCATGCGATAGTTCACGCCGAGCGACGTGACGTCGTACTCCCACGGACGCGCGGCCCGCGCGGTGCCGCGGTCCACGCCGAACGCCCGCCGGCGCGTGACCTCGGCCGCCGCGTCCGCGTGGCGGCTGATGAACATCCCGCCTTCGCCTGTCGTCAGATGCTTCGACGGAAAGAATGAAAAGCATCCCGCATCGCCGAACAGGCCGACGTGCGTGCCATCGACGCGGCTGCCGACGGCGAGCGCGCAGTCTTCGACGACACGTAGCTTGTGCGCGTCCGCGATGGCCATGATGCCGGGCATGTCGCACGGCACGCCGAGGAAGTGGACCAGATAGATCGCGCGCGTGCGCGGCGTGATGGCCGCGGCGATGGCCTCCGGGCGCATGTTGCCCGTGGCACCGTCGCAGTCGACGAAGACCGGCGTCGCGCCGGTCCAGACCACCGCGTGGACCGTGGACGTGTGCGTCTGCGCCGGCACGAGGACTTCGTCGCCCGGGCCGATGCCGATGTGCAGCGCCGCAAGGTGCAGCGCCGCCATGCCGGAGCTGACCGCGACGCAGTGCGCGTCCCCGCCGAGGAACTCCGCGAATTCACGCTCGAAGCCCCTGGATTCCGGGCCTTGCGTCAGCGTCGTCCCATCGAGCACGGCGAGCACGGCGCGGCGGTCGTCCTCCGTGATCCACGGACGTCCGAACGGGATGCGCATCGCGCCCGACAGCGTTGTACTCGTCTGGGTTGCACTCGCCTGGGTTGCACTCGTGTGGGTCACACTCGCTGGCGGCGCGGCCGTCAGGGTCACCGGCGTGTCGTCTTCCTCGCGTCTTCGCACGCGGTCCTCCTGGGCTGATGTCGTTCCGTGTGTCGGTCGTTCCCGCTCCGGTCCGCGCTCAGACCGCGACCGGCTGATCGCTCGGCAGCGTGGCGTACCAGTCGACGTACTTCGTCAAGCCAATCTCCAGCGGGAACCGCGGCTCGTAGCCGAGCACCTGCTTCGCCTTGTCGATCGCGAGCGTGCCGCGGATCGCCCGCGACCGGTCGCGCTCGACGTATTTCACGCGCACGCCGGGGAACTTCTCGCAGATCAGATCGATCAGCTCGGTCATCGATCGTGAATGGCCGAAGCTCAGATTGAAGATCTGTCCCAGCGCGAGCGGGTTGTCCATCGCCCGCGTCATGCCGCCGACGAGATCGTCGACGCAGGTGAAGTCGAAGCGCTCGTGGGGATCGGCGTCGACGATGAGTGGTTCGCCGTCGCGGGCGGCTTCGATGAAGATCTGGATCACGCGGCGGCTGACGCAGCGCGGGCCGTACAGCGCGGACGGCCGGACGATCGTGTACGGCAGGTCGAACACTTGTCCGTGCGCCGCCACCATCTTCTCGCCGGCGACTTTGAACGCGCCGTAGATGCCGATGGGCGAGAGCGGATGATCCTCGCTGACGGCCGGCGTAAGAAAGTTGCCGTAGGCCATGCTGGAGGAGATGAAGATGAATTGTTCGACCTGTCCGCGCGCCCAGTCCAGCGCGTTTTCCAGCGTCATCAGGCTGTGATCGAACGTGCTGTGCGGATCGGCGTTGGACCGGTTCGCGTGCGAGACGGCCGCGAGATGGACGATGATCTGCGGAGCGAGACCGGAGAGCACCGTCGCGAGGCCGTGCGCGTTCCGCGCGTCCTGCAGGTGGACCTTCACGCCCGCCTCCCGCAGCAGTTCCAGCCGTGTCGTCAGCATGTGGACGTACGACTGGCGGTGCCGCATCTGCGCCGGCGCGACGGTGAACGTCAGCAGGTTGTTCACTTCCAGACTGTCGACGACGTCGACGTGGGCGCCGAGCCGAGCCAGTTCCAACGCGAGGTGATGACCGATGAAACCGGCACCGCCCACCAAGGCCACTCGCTTTCCCGCGACGCTCATGATTGACCCTCCAGACCATCGGGATGGTCGGTTCGTTCGCCGGCGTGCGGACGCGTCTCTCGGTCGCGCGCGCCCCGATCCGCCGGGCCGCCCAGATCCACCGGGCTGCCCTGAGCCGCCGGGCGCGCTGGCGCGCCCATCCGGACGCGGTCGACGGTGAACGCGATGTCGTTTGGCGGCGCCTGCAGCGCGTGCATCAGCCGCCGCCGGCCGAAGATCCACCGCCGCCGGGCCGCGCGACGCCGCGCATTACGCACGTACGCCAGCCGCGCCGGCGATCCGTGGCCCGTGTCCGGACGTCCCGTCAGCGACTCCGTCCGCTGCCGGTAGGAGTAGAGGACCTCGTCCACGTTCCGCACGCGATACAACGCCGCCACCCGGAACAGGAAATCGTCGTCCGCGGCAAACCGCGCCGTGCCGTCGAATCCGCCAATCGCGCCAAAGATGTCGCGCCTGCACACGGACGTCGGATGCAGCAGGACGAAGCGCCCGAGCCACAGCCAGAGCCACAGATTGCCGTTGCGCACCATCGTCCGTTCGGACACGATCGCGCTGTCTTCCGTCAGATACCGGAACCCGCAGCCCACGAGCCCCGCGCGCGTGCGCTCCATCAATGCGATCTGCTTCGCGAGCCGCGTCGGCTCGCTGAGATCGTCCGCGTCCTGGAAGGCGACGTAGGGCGTGGTGATGAGCGGGATGACCGCGTTCTTGAGCCGATAGAGGCCGACGTTCTGACTGGTCCGATAGACGCGCAGGCGGTCGTCATCCGCAAGGTCCGCGATGCTGCGCCGCCAGTCGTCCGTCGGCGAGCAGTCGTCGACGAGCCAGAGCTGGACGGACACGTCACGCTGCGCCAGGATCGACAGCACGGCGTCGCGCAGGAAGCGCGCGCAATCGTAGTGCGGCAGGATGACCGTGACGCTCGGACGTTGCACGATAGAATCCGGACGAGTGATCGATTCCGTACGAGTGATCGATGACGTGCCCGATCGGACGTCGCTGATGGGACGTGAACGATCGGTGACGCGCGCGGTTACGGCAGCACCGCGGCCGGCGGCGCGGGCGCGTCGCGCTGCGCGAGCCCGGCCCAGTGAATGCGCTTCAACGGCCGCCCGAACAGGCCGCGCACCATCAGTTCCACGCCGACCGCGGAGAACATCAGGAAGTAGACGAACCGCAGCGTCCACCGCAGCGGTGACGTGCGCGCCGGCGCCGGTTCCGGGATCCCGATCGGCCAGAGGCCCGGGAACAGGAGATGCCGGAAGTAGTACTCGGACGTCGCGCGCGGGAAGTCCGCGAGCAGGACGTGGATGTCGAGCAGCATCCGGCGGATCCGCCACGCGGACTCGCCAGGCGCGCCGCCGACAAAGTACCGGCACGTCGCGTCCGGCACGACCATCAGGTCGCACAAGGGATCCGCCGCCGCCGGCCGCAGCCATCGGAAGCAGATGTAGCCGTCGTCCGTGTTGTAGCGCTCCGGAATGGGGAAGCGCGCCGAGTGCGGGTTCAACGCGATGCAGCACCCGTGCGGATACGCGCAGGCGTGTCCCGTCTGTCCCCGCAGCCAGCGCAGCGCGCCGGACGTGCGCATCGATCGCCTGACGGGAATCTTGGTCGCGCCCACCGCGGCCTCGCCGCTCCTCGCGTCGTACGCGCGCAGCAGGATCTCCAGACAGCCCGCGTCCAGATACACGTCATCGTCCACCTGGATCAGCGCGGAGGCGCGAAGCCGCGCGGCGGCCTTCAAAGCGACGTTGAGCGACGGCACCTTGCCGACGCGATCCTGCACGAAGCCCGCGAAGACGAGACCGCGCCCGGCGCAGGCGCGCGACGCGTCCCGCACGCGGCGCTCGCACTCGCCGCGCTCCAACGCTTCTCCCTGCACGCCGAGCCAGAGCACGAAGCGCCGATCGGGTCGCGCGGACTGCAGATCGCGCACGCGGTCCGCGAGCCGTTCGAGCGCCTCCTGCTGATCGGACGCGTTCTCCGACGTCACGACGGTCGGACAGAAGATGGCGACCAGCGGCAGGACGTCCGCGGCGCTGGCGTCCGCTGCGCCGACGGCGTCGGTGGTGGCGGTGTCCGCCAGGGCGGTGTCCGCCAGGGCGGTGTCCGCCAGGGCAGTGTCCGCCGGGCTGATGTCCGTCGCGACGATCCAGGTCGTGCGCGGCTGGAGCACCGCCGCCGGCTGATAGCCCGCCGCCACGAGCTTCCGCGCCCACGACCAGGGGGCGTAGCTCATGTCAGCGGACCGTCGCCGCGCCGCTCGGCTTCCCGGCCGCCGCTTCGAGGATCGACGCGGTCTTCACCACCACCGATCGCTGATCGAGCACGCGCGCGGCGTACGCGCGCTGACGCCCGACCACCGCCTGCAACTCGCCTCCATCCTGGAACAGCCGCTCGATCGCGGCGCAGACGCCCGGCGCGTCCGCCGACGCGGTGCCGAGTCCTTCCTCGTTCACGAGATCGCACGCCCAGTCTTCCATCGGCAGCCCGCTGCGGAACAGGCACATCGGGATGCCGAGATACACGGCTTCCATGATGGTGTTCGGGCTGGCCTTCGACACCAGCACCAGCGGCCCGACGCGATCGCGTCCGGAGAGCAGCCGGAGGAAATCGGCCTGCGAGAGCTTCTCGACGATCGTCCATCGATCAGCCGCGCCGTGTCCGGCGGCGATGGTGGACGCACGTCCGCACAGGTCGGGATCGTTGATCCCGATGAACGTGCCGGACGCGTGCGTCTGCTTCGTCACGAGATACGTCAGCACGTCGAGATACTCGGCGCCGCCGCGGTTCGACACGACCACGACATGCGGAGGCTGCGTCGAATCGCCGCTGCTGCCGCTGCTGCCGCTGCTGCCGCTGCTGCCGCTGCTGCCGGCGCTGCGGCGCGGCGACGCGTCCGGCTGGTTCGGTCCGGCGTTGATCAGGTATCCGATGATATCGATCGCGGACGCGTCGTATCCGAGATCGTCCTGCAGGTACTCCTTCGCCTGCGGCAGCCGCACGAGGTGTCGTGTCGCGCCGGGGCAGCGGTGTACCGCGAACTGGAAGTGCATATGATTCGTGACGTAGTTGATCACCGGCGTCGCGCCGCCGCTCGCCGCCAAGGCGAGGCGGCAGATGATGCCTTTCGTGCCGATGATGACGTCCGGCGCTTCCGTCGCGAGCACCGCCTTGAGCTGTTCGACGGCGCGCGCGGTCTCGCTCGTGCTCGCGTCCCCCGTTTCCATCCCCGCGGGATACTTCTCCATGAGCGACGCCATCAGCGCCCGATACGCGTCGAAGCGTTCCTCGGGTGACGTCGCCTGGCGGCTGATCTCGCGGATCGTCGATCCCGCCTCGGCGAGGCCCGGCACCGCGGTGTCCGCCGCCTGCTGCACGACGTTCCAGTCGGGCCGCGCTTTCGTCAATGCTTCCTTCAGGCTCTGTCCGGACAACCAGTTGCCCATTTCGCCCCAGGTGGTCATGGACAGGATTAACACGTTCATAGCGCCCCCTGATGACGCGTGCGCGCCAGCACCCAGGCGCCCACGCAGACGATCGACCACAACTGCCGGTGATTATCGTGGCGTCCGGCGAGATGGTCGTCGACGAGGGCGTCGACGACGGCGGGACGCCAGATGCCGGCGGATCGGACGACCTGTGACGCGAGCACGTCGCGCATGAACTCGCGCAGTTCACCTTTGAGCAGGACGGCCGTCGGACTGCGGAACCCGCGCTTGCGCGACCGGATCAGCCACGGCGGCAGCCAGGCCGCGGCGGCGCGCCGCAGCGCGTCTTTCGTGCTGGTGAAGCGCAGTTTGGCGTGCGTCGGCAGGCGCAGCGCCAGGTCCGCCACGGCTTCGTCCAGAAACGGACACCGCGCCTCGAGCGACTGGCTCATCGTCGCGCGATCGAGCTTCGCGAGGATGCCGTCGCGCAGGAAGTGGCAGATCATCCCGACCTGCAGCCGCTCCAGCGCGTCCATCGACGGCTGCTGCTTCATGAGCGCGTCGAGGCCGGCGAAAACGTCGACGTGCTCCGCTTCGGCCCACGTCTCCGGTTCGAGGACGTGCGCCCACTCGTGGCGCTCGAACGGCGCGCCGCCGACGTAGAAGAGGCGCTCGGGCGCCGTGTCCACCACGCGCGCGAGGTGGCGCGCGATGTGTCCGTAGTGCAGATTGCGATCCGGTCGCTCGCGATGGCCCATCGACGCGAGCGCCGCCTTGACCCACGACCGCGGCACGATGCGCGAGAGCGTGTCGATCAATCGCGACGCGAGGAACACGCGATAGCCCATGAAGAGCTCGTCCGCGCCGTCGCCGGTCAGCACCGCTTTGACGTGCACGCGCGCCTCCCGCGACAGCATCACCGTGGGCACGAGCGATTGATCCGCCAGCGGCTCGTCGATCGACGTCAGCACGCGGACGGCCTCGTCCGCGAGCGCGCGGCGGGACGCGCGGACGATGGTGTGATCGGTGCCGAGGTGCTTCGCGACGGCCTGGGCCGCGCTGGTCTCGTCGAACGTGCGGTCGTCCTCGAAGCCGACGGAAAACGTCCGCAGCGGTCCGCGCACGTACTTGCCGGCGATGGCCGCGATGAGGCTCGAATCGAGCCCGCCGCTGAGGAAGACGCCCATCGGCACTTCGGACGGCACGCGTGTCGCGACGGCGTGCTCGATCGTCGCGCTCAGCTCGTCGCTCCCGACGTCGGCCCGCTGCGTCGCCAGCACCGGCGTCCAGTAGCGCCGCTGGATCTCGCCATCCTCCTGCACCGCGATCACCGTGCCGGACTCGACCTTCTTCACGCCGGCAATCAGCGCCGCGGGCGCGGGGACGGCGCCGAACGTCAGGAACCGCGCGACCGCGCCGCGGTTCAGCCCGCTGGGGCAGGTGGGGTGCTCCATCAGCGCCGTCAGCTCGGACGCGAAGATCAGCGTGCCGCGCTGGCGCGCGTAGTAGAGCGATCGCTTGCCGAACCGATCGCGCGCGAGCCACGTCTGGCGGTTGGCTTCGTCGTGGATCGCGATCGCGAACATGCCGCGCAGCTCGTCGAACATCGCCGGCCCGAGCCACGTGAACAGGCCCGCGAGCAGCGCCGGCTCGCCGCGGGTCGCCGTCAGCTCGGGCGCGTGCCGTTCGAGCCGTGCACGCAGATCCTGGTGGTTGTAGATCTCCCCGTTGAACACCACCAGCAGGCGACGGCCGTCGGCGCGGTGCGGCTGCAGCGCGTGGCCGATGTCGACGAAGGCGAGCGCGCTGTGGCCGAAGACGGCGCCACCCAGCGTGGCGACGCAGATGCCTTCCGGGCCGCGATGCCGCAGCGCCGCCGTCATGCGGCCGACGTGGCGCACTTCCTCCGCTGCCGCCGCCTCCGACGTCACACTTCCGGCAATGCCGCACATAAGCGCTTTCGTCCGCGTCCACTCAGCCGCGGCTTTGGAGCCGCGGACGCGTTACATCACATTCACGGCATCGGTGCGCCGCATGTAGCGCTGCCGGTAGGAATCGAGGCACTGCTTGACGTCCGCGAACGTCAGCTCGGGGTGCAACTGCGGCAGGCCGTAGAACTGCGTGTAGTTGCCGACGATCGTGCGCGGCGCGCCACTCAGGCGGATCTCGCCGCCGCTGCGGACGAAGAGGTCCGCTTCCTGACAGCCGATGTCGTCGTCCACGACGCTGCCGACGACCAGCGTCAGCTCGCGATCGGTGGACGGGTTCGGAATCTCGATGTTCTTCGGCAGGAACGTGCCGACGGTCCGGATGGACGCGAGCGGCCGGCATTCGTCGATCAGCCGGTGCAGCATCGGCGTGCCGTGCTCGATCAACGCGTCCAGCTCGCTGGTTTCGCGCCGTCGCAGGTTCAGGCTGGAGAGCAGGAAGATGTCGACGTACTCCACGCCTTCGTCGAACAGCGGCACGATGACCTCGTGCAGCAGCACGTCGTAGCCGATCTCATAGGCCTTGACCAGGCTGCAGCCGGCAGCCTCGGCGTAGCGTCGATGTCCATCGGGGATGTAGAACAATCTCATAACGATTCTCCTGAACGAGCCGGTTCGCTCGACGCGACGGGCGGCGCGCCCCATGCGATCCGCGTGAGCGGAAGCCCCGCTGCGCCGCGGAGCATCATGTAGCCGGCGACCGCGCAGATCCACGCGACGCGCCCGGTCTTCAGCGCGGACGTGACCAGTCCCAGCGCGCTCGAGCGGACGTCCGGTCCGAAGCGCGGCCTGACACCGGCGAAGAGCATCCGCGTGACGTAGTACTTCGCCGATTCGACGGGCATTCCCGCGATCGACGTGAGATGGCAGTAGACGAGGCGATGGTGGTTCTTGAGCAGCCCGCGCACCGACGTCGGCGCGTCGAACTCGCACGTCGCGCCGGGCACCACTTCCATCGCGTGCAGCGGATCCGGGTGGCGCGGGTCGAGCAGCTTGCCGAACACGAACCCGTCGTCCGCGATGCAGATGTCCGGCACGCCGCCAGCGACCGTGTCCGCCGCGACGATCATGCAGCACGCGTGCGGGTTCTGCTGGACGGCGCTCGTCACCCGCTTGACGCGCGCGAAGGCCTTCGAGGCGGCGCGTCCGCCGCGCGCCGGACGCGAGTGCGCCCCGACCGATCCGGTCCAGCCGCGCGCGCGGAACCGCGTCATCAGCGTTTCGAGCGCGCCCGGATCCAGCCGCACGTCGTCGTCCAGCCACACCCAGCCGCGAATCGCCGACGCCGCGAAGACCGCGACGGCGGCGTTGATCGTCCTGATCTTGCCGGGGCCGCGCAGCGTCAGCCCCAGGACGTCGCCCCAGGGGGCCGCCGCGCGCACCATCGCCGCGATGCGCGCGCGCGCTTCGTCTTCCTCGCCAGCCGACCACTGCAGGCCGATGACGAACGTGCCGTCGATCTCGCCCGCCGCGCGCAGCGCCTCGCCGAAGTGACGACTCAAGGCCGAGATGCGCTCGACGTGCTCGGCGGCGGACATGCTCGCCACGTACGTCGGGCACAGTGCTATCAGGCGATCGGGGGCTATCAGGCGATCGGGGGCTATCAGGCGATCGGGGGCTATCAGGCGATCGCGTCCTGCCTCGGCTGCAGGGCGGTGCGCGATGATCCGCGGGCCGGCGCGGCCTTCGCGGATGACGCCGTCCGCCGTGAGGCATCGCACGTCGGGCAGCGAAGAGGGCGGCGGTGCGTACCCCGCCCTGAGACGGCGGTGCAGCCAGCGAGCGCAAGCGCCGACCTCGATGTGCATCCGGTCCTCGTGTGAGTGCGTGAGGCGCGCGGGAGCGCGCGAAGGCCCAGCCTGTCCGGCGGGAGGACTTACGCGATGCCCTGGAGGTGGACGGCGATCGTCCGCTCGCGCGGGCCGTCCAGCTCTGCGATCAGGATGCGCTGCCACTGGCCGAGCATCAGGTCGCCGTGGCGGACCTGCACGGTGATCGAGTGACCGAGGACCATCGATCGCAGGTGCGAATCGGCGTTGAAGCGGTCGCAGTCCGAGAGCTTCGGATCGTTGTGCTTGTAATAGTGCTCGCGCGCGACGAGCCGTTCGAGGCAGTCGAGGATGTCTTCCGCCAGCGCGTCCTGGAACTCGTTGATGAAGACGCTGCACGTCGTGTGCATCGATGTGACGTGGATGAGGCCTTCCCTGACGCCGCAGCGCCGCACGTACGCGCTGATGCGCTCCGTCGCGTCGAAGATCTGCGTGCGGCGCTCGGTCAGCAGCACGCCGCTGCGCGCGTGAACCACGAAGCCGGATGCCGTCGCGACGGGGCGCTCCGGTTCCCGAGTCGCTGTCATGTCACGTGTACTCATGGAGGCTCCCTTGCCTGATGTTCGTCCGGACCGTGAGCAGGCTGCCGCACTTGACGTTCGCGATGAACGTTCGACGGCTGCGGGATGACGCACGACATCCGCACGCAGCTTCGCCCCGTCGGTCCCAGGTGGACCGCCACGGACTCGCTCGGCCGGCGAATCAGACGTGCCTATAGGCCGACATTACACAAGCGTCACAAGGCGCTTCAAGAGGCAACGTGAGTAGAATTTGCGGTAAATATTGACGTTCATCGTGGTGACGCGCGTCCGCGGCGCGCCCCGCCGCCGCGCCGTCCTATGACACTCACCGAGACGAGGCGCGACGCGACGCGGTCGATCGCGCGATCCGCGTCGGCGATCGCAAGCCGGCGTTTGCACGTCCGCGATCGTAAGAAGGTACGGCAGCAAATCCGTCTCGTCGCCCTTGACCGCTCCCGTGTCCTCCGGCACTCTCGATCAACGACCGGCGAGCGTGCTCGCGCGCGTCCGTGTCTCGATTGCGCGCGCCGCGCACGCCTTTTTCCCTTTCAGTACCACGAGGTCACGACTTGTATGGATCACGTGTCACGGCCGGACGTTGACGTTGCGATCATCGGCGGCGGCCCCGCGGGCGCCAGCATGGGCGCCTATCTCGCCAAGGCCGGCGTCAAGTGCGTCGTCCTCGAACGCGAGCTCTTCCCGCGGCCCCACGTCGGCGAATCGCTCGTCCCCTCGTCCACGCGCGTCTTCAAGGAGCTGGGCTTCCTCGAAGAAATGGAAGCGGCGCGGTTCCCGCGGAAGTATGGCGCCGCCTGGACGACGGCCGAACGCCCTTGCGCGTATGCGGACGACTTCTCGGGGATGTCGTTCGACTGCCGCGCGGACATCCAGTTCGGCGAGCGGGAGCAGCCCGGCGTCGACCAGAACTATACCTACCACGTCGATCGCGCCCTCTTCGACACGCTGCTGCTGAAGCACGCCGAGAAGCTCGGCGCCACCGTCCACGAAGGCCTCCGCGTGCAGCGCGTCGACTTCGACGAGGACCTGCCGAAGATCCACTTCGCGGTGGGCGGCAAGTCGATGCACATCACCGCCCGCATGGTCGTCGACGCGAGCGGCCGGCACACGATGCTCGGCAATCAACTGCGGCTGAAGGTCAGCGACTCCGTGTTCGATCAATACGCCATCCACACCTGGTTCGGCGGCTTCAACCGCCGCGCCTGGCGCGGCACTGACGCGCACCGCGTCGTTGGGAAGGGCTACACGGAGATCCCGTCGACCACGCGCGACGCGGACGGCACCGAGCGGACGATCGACGACAACTACATCTACATCCACTTCCTGCCGATCTCGAACACGTGGGTCTGGCAGATCCCCATCACCGAGGACGTCACCAGCATCGGTGTCGTCACGCAGAAGAAGAACTTCTCCAGCTCGCGACAATCGCGGGAAGCGTTCTACCGCGAGTGCATCCGGACGCGTCCCGAGATCGCCGACGCGCTCGACCACGCGACGCAGCTCCGCCCGCTGAAGGAAGAAGGCGACTACAGCTACGCGATGACGCAGTTGGCGGGCGACCGCTTCATGCTCGTGGGCGACGCGGGACGCTTCGTCGACCCCATCTTCTCGACCGGCGTCAGCATCGCGCTCAACAGCTCGCGGTTCGGCAGCCGCGACATCCTCGCGGCGCTCGAAAGCGGCGATTTCTCACGCAACTCGTTCAAGACGTTCGAGGAGACCATCCGGCGCGGCACGAAGAACTGGTATGACTTCATCTCCGTGTACTACCGGCTGAACGTCGTCTTCACGGCCTTCATCCTCGATCCCCGCTACCGGCTCGACACGCTGAAGCTGCTGCAGGGCGACGTGTACGACGAAGAGCATCCCGATGTGCTCCGCAAGATGCAGGAGCTGGTCCAGCACGTCGAGACGCATCCGGAACACGTCTGGCACGCGGCCCTGGGCGAGTTGACGGGCCACGCGTTCAGCCCGCGCGAAACGACGGCCGCGGCGGCGGGCGAGCAGGGCGGGAAGGACTGACGCCGGCCCGATCTTGGCCCGCGCCTCGGATGGCGGGCCGGCATCAGCCGGCGTCGAGCGTCAATAGACGCAGAGCAGATCCTGCCGCAGCGCGGCGACGTCGACGTCCGCGAACCGGCCGGTCGCGCGGCGCGCGGACGCGAGGCACGCGAGCAGCTCCGGCGCCGACAGGCCGTCGCACTTCTGATGCAGGTAGGACTGATAGCGGCTCGTCCGGCTCTCGTCCCACGGCTGCGCGATGGCCGGCAGCCGGCGCGCCGCGGCATCCGCACCGGCATCCGCGTTCGCGTCCGCGCGTGCGATGGCGTCGGCGGGCAGCGGCTCGGGCTCGACCGGCATCGCGTCAAGCGCGCGCATGATCGTGTCGCACGCCGTCCGCTCGTCGATCCCCGCGATGTACTCCCGCGCGACCGTCTTGCGCGCCGCGGCCTCATCGGCGTCGAGCAGCGGCTCTCCCTCCAGGCAGCGGCGCACCAGCGTACACAACGTCCGCAGATCGTCCGCCTCGACGCTCAGCGCGTGCGGCAGGCGCATGTCGTAGCGCGCGTCGCGGATCGGCCGGTACGCGATCGACGGCTTGTCCACGAGATACGCTTCCACGCCGGTCGTGCAGTTGTTGTGGATCGTCGCGGCGGCGGCGAGGATCCAGGCGACGACGTTGCCTTCGAAGACGACGTGGACGTTGCCGAGATCGGCGGCGAGCGCCTTCCAGGGCGCGTGATCCTCGGACGGGTGCGGGCGCAGGACGATCGTCTCCTCCGCGAACGTCTCACTGAGGCGTCGCGCGGCCGTGACGAATTCCTGCATCATCTCGCACTGGAACGCGACGTCACCCTTCGCCAGCGCCTCCGCTTCGGGCGTCGGCAACTGGCCGGTGCCCTGCATGCGCTTCACGAAAAAATCGTGGCCGAAGTAGTGGTTGTAGCGATTCAGCTTCGTGTTGATCAGGATGAAGCGGCCGTACTGCTGTCGCAGCGCGTCGACGCGATCCGCGAAGATCGCGCGCAGCTCTGGCCGCAGCACGTCGAAGCGCGGGTTGCCCGCGACCACCAGCTTCCGGCCGTCGTGGCCGAGCGCGTCGACCATGTCGCGCGCGTGGCTGGGTCCCCACGCGAAGAAGCGGTCGAGCAGGTCGTACGCCGCCGGTTCGATCTTGCGGCGTCCGTACTCGGCGGCGTCCTGATAGATCAGGCCCTCTTCGCACCACGAGACGATCTGCGAGCCGCGGGCGCGGATCGCGCGATACTTCTCGGCGCGGCCGTTCGAGATCCCGTTGTCCAGGAAGATGCCGCGGGGCAGGCTGGGCGTGTGCGCCTGGGTCATCGTGCCCAGGATCGTGCCCCAGCCGCGTTCGGCGGCCGCGAACGCGAACAGCGCCTTGGCGTCGAACTCCCGGGCCTTCGTTTCGATGGGCAGGACGATCCAGCGCCGCGGCGTCGCGAGACGATCGATCATGCGTCTCTCGCTACGACGCGGCGATCCCGGACGGGACGAGGCCCGCGTCCGGACGCGGCAGGCTGACGTGGCGCGTGATGCCGGCGGCGCGCACGGCTTCGCAGAGCCGCGTCATGATGTCCTCGTCCGGCGCGACCTCCGTCGGCAGCACCCACGTGGACGGATCCACCTCGCCGTTCCAGCGTCCATTGAAGAACACTTCGCGCTCGCGCGTCGCCGGACCCGGATGGATGCCGCCCGTGTAGCCGAAGTTCCGCACGAGCGAATGCTTCGTGCAGAGCCCCTGTCCGCCGCCCAGGAACATCGCGAGATACCACCGGATGAAGTATGAATCGAAGTCGCCCGTGAGCGCGCGCGCCAGCAATTGCGACGTGGGATACCGATCGTTCAGATCGAACCGGCGACGCAGGTCGGCGTCCATCAGCACACGGCGGCCGTCTTCCGCGATGTCCCATTTGAAGCGCGACCAGGCGCGATGCCACGTTCCCCACGCCATCGACATGGGCGACGGGAAGAAGAACGCGTCCGGACAGTCGTCCGGCAGGATCGCGCCGGGGAAGTATCCGGCGACCTGATAGACCTTCTCGTTGTCGCGATAGACGTGCAGCGCGCGATCGAGGAACGTCAGCAGGTGCGGCGACGATTCGTGGTCGTCGTCCAGCGAGATCGCACACCCGAAGTCCGCGCACAGTTCACCGACGCCGTCGCTCAAATTCCGGAACCCGCGGCGGCCGTCGCGCAGGACGACATGCGCCCCGCGCGGACGGCACCAGTTGGCCGCCGACCTCCGCGTCGCCTCGATCGCCGGACGCGTCTCCTCGTCGCTCGCATCGTCGCAGAAGACGTGCAGCCGGCTGCCGGCGAATCCCGCGCAGCGCTCCAGGAAATCGAGCGTCTTGAGCAGGCTGTCCGGACGGTTGTAGGCGAAGACGGCAATCGGCGGCGGGCTCTGACTCATGATGCGATGAACGCTGCGTGAACGCGGACCGGTTGAGCAAGGACTCGCCGCCGCGCCGGTCATCGGCCGCGGAGCCCGGATACGAGGGCCAGAATGTCGCACAGAGACGCGACCAGCGGCGCGGCGGTCTCAGACCGTCGCGAGTTGTTCCAGCGAGATGTGATGGAAGTTCCGCGTCCGCGCGGAATGACGCTGCGTCACGACGCATTCCACCCACTGCCGCCAGCGCTTCTCATCGTCCGGCTCCTGCCACGCCATCAGCATGTGCCGCCGGCCCAGCTCGTCGCCGACGTGCGTGTCCGAGATGCGCACGAGCGCCGATCCGAGATGACGCGGCTCGGGCTGCGGATCCGATCCGACGCGCCCGTTGGCGTCCTTGAAATACTCGACCCAGTCGTAATCCGTCGTGAACTCGGCGCCGCGGCGATAGTCGTAATCGGGCCGGATCGTCAGGTTGAACTGATAATTGATCAGGCTGGCCAGCAGCGGCGCCTGCGGATAGCGCTGGATCAGATACGCGCGCAGCGCGGCGGAGTGCAGCGGGAAGTCGATGCAGAAGTTGGAAAAGACCCACCGCGACGGATCCATCGCGTACGGATACGTGCCCACCTTGTTCAGATACATGAACTCGACGGTGCCTTCTTCCTCGATGAAGCGCGCGTACGTCCGCGACACGCCGGCATACAGCGCCGACAGCGGATCCACGGACGTCATGCAGTGCCCGATGAGATCGCGATAGAAATCCACGTACGACACGCCGTGCGTCCAGCGGAGATACATCGCCACGAGTCGCGTCAGCGAGCCGCAGTGCAGCGCCTTCACGAACGCGCCGTACGTGCACATGCGGATCCAGTCGCTGCGCGAATACGAGCGGGACTGCACGACGATGTGGCTGACGGGCGTGCGGACGGGGCCGAGCGGTTTGCCGACCCACGCGTGATCGGGATCGGGGAGCACGACGCGATCGACCGTCTGGATCTCCCACGCCTTCTGGAAATCGAGCGCCGCGGCCGGGGCGTTCGGCAGCAGGTTGTAGAAGAAGATCGTGTAATCCTCGTGGATGCCCCATTCCATGAGGTCGCCGAGGCACGCGCTCCACTCCTCGTAGTTGTCGCCGGGGATGCCGGCAATGAGCTGGACGTCGATGGGGATGCGGCGCGCCATCAGCGTGCGCGCGACTTCGACCTGCTTCGCCGGCGAGATGTTCTCGCGCGCCGTGGCGGCCAGGACGTCGGGCCGCGTGTGCTGCAGCGCGAGGATGTGCGATCGCGCGAGGCCGACGGCGGCGAGCGTCGACGCGATCGCGAGCGCACGATCCGGATTGTTCTTCGCCGCGCTGTAGTAGAACAGCTTCGGAAAGCCCTTGCGCCGGTGGACGTCGCACAGCTCCTCGGCGATCTCCACGTCGCGCGGCAGGATGCCGAAGTTCGCGTCCACCGAGATCAGGTAGTCGACGCCGATCCGCCCGAACCACTCGAGCTCCGCCTTGATGACGTCGAGCTCGACGCGGCGGATCTTCGACATCGTGCTCGAGCCCCAGTCACAGAAGCTGCAGCTGTACGGACAGCCGCGTGTCGTCTCCCAGCTTGCGCTGAAGGACGGCAGCCCCTTCGTCAACGCCTCGAAGTGTTCGCTCTGCGCGAGATACGCGCTCTCGGTGAACGTCGTCGGCACGATCGCCTTGCCTGTCCACGTCATGCCGGTGCCGTCCGCCGTCGGCAGGCGCAGGCCGGGAATGCCGGAGAGATCGCGGTTGCCGGCGAGCAGATGGGACAGGATGTTCGTGAACGTCGCTTCGCCGTCCTTCTCGACGACGACGTCGACGTACGGATGACGGACGAAGAACTGGCCGTCCTTGCAGTCCGGCTCGGGGCCGCCGGCAATCACGACGAGATCCGGATTCGCCGCCTTCGCGCGCTCCGCGAGCGCGCATTGCAGGCGGAAGTTCCAGGTGTAGCAGCTCAGGCCGAGGACCGAGAGCGAGGAGAGATCGTACGTCTGCAGCAGCGCCTCAGGCTCGTCGTTCAGGAAGATCGGCGGCAGCCACTCGTACGCCTCCGCGGCGTCGCTGTGCCGTTCCCAGTACGTCTTCAGCAGCGCCCAGATGTATGGGAGGAAGGGTTTATTGTACGGTGCGCTGACCGCGCTGATGAGTACGGAAGGTCGCGTCATGGTGACGTTCCAGCCCGGAGACTCGTGCACCGTAGTGGCGGCTCGGCGAAGAGAGCCGGCGGGACAGGCTGACGTTCAGAGATAGTCCGCGAACAACGTCGGCAGCCGCCCGAGACGGTACAGGATGGGAATGATCGAGTGGTCGGGCTCCGTGAAGCCGACCGGCTTCCCGAGGTGAACGGGTTCGGGCGTGACGGGGTGCAGGTTGACGTTCGCGCAGTCGCGGAACGCCTCCGAGCACTCGCGATCGACCGCGTTGCTCGTCACGTAGTACAGATGACAGTCCGTGGACGACCCGCGATCCTTCACGTCCGCGACCATCTCGTGCAGCAGCGCGCGTGAGATGATCGTCGACGGATTGTCGGCGAGCCGCCAGCGCAGCTCTTTCATCTCCGGCGTGCCGAAGACGGTGTCGAGCTTCCGCTGTTCCTCGTCCGTCAGTTCGCCGAGGCGCGTGCGGCCGATGACGTCCTGATAGAGCGTCGCGCTGACGCGGAGGCGTTCTTCGATCACCTCCGGCTTGACGAGGCGTCCAGAGAACGACCACGCCGCGCGTGCGCCGAGGTGCCGCGCCGCCTGGATCGCGGCCAGGCCGCCGCACGACGTGCCCATCGTGAAGACGTCGCGCACGTGCGGAAAGTGCCGCGCCTGTTCCTCCTGCAGCCAGCGCAGGATGCCGTCGAGCGAGGCGTAGTCGTCCGAGAAGCCGCGCTCGTAGCAGCCGCCGTACGGATCCTTCAGGATGACGATGTTGCGGTTGCCGATGGCCGTGCGGTCGACGACGTCCATCGTGTGGACGCCGGCGGGACGCAGCCCCGTGCCGGTGAAAATGAAGAACAGTTGCGACGACTCCGGCCGCACGCAACTGACGCTGAATTCCGTTTGGATGAGCACATCTGCTCCATCAACGAGACCGCACGTCCGTCCGCCGGTCCTGCGCGACGCGCGATGCACGACGCGTGACGTGCGATCGGCAATGCGCGATCGGCGCTCGCGCGATCAGCTCGCGGCGACCGACAGCCTGGACTGCACGAGTCCGGCGATGCTGCCGATGTCATGAAAATCGTCCGCCGTCAGCGATTCCAGGCGCAGCGTCACGCCGAACTCCCGCTCGATGAAGCTGATGACGGCAAACATCGCGAAGGAATCGAGAATGCCCAGCTCGAACAGCGCGGTGTTGCGCGTCAGGTCAGACCCCTGTCCGCGCAGGACGGTCTGATCGATGAACTCCCGCAGCTTCGATTCGATGTGCTCCCGTGTCATGTGCTCCTCGTCCTGCTCTTTGTCCGCCGACGCATCCGGTCCAGTTCTCCGTGCGCCGCGCTCCTACGCGTGGCGATCGCGGCCCGAGGCGTCCCCCGCGTGCGGCGCCGCGAGGACGTCGTCGCCCAGCCGATCGACGATGAAGCGGAGCCACGCGGTGTAGCGTTCGGGATGCTGCTCGAGATCGCGGGCGAGCGCGTCGCCCGGGAGCCAGCGGATCGCGTCGACCTCAGCGGCGTTCGGATCGACGACGCCGTCGAACTCGGCGACGAACAGATGATCGAACTCGTGCTCGCTCAATTCATCCGTGACGGGCAGCTTGTAGTACACCGAGCCCACGTGGCGCACGTCGCACTCGAAGCCCAGCTCCTCGCGCAGGCGCCGCCGCGCCGCCGCGTCGGTCGGTTCCCCGGGACGCGGATGGCCGCAGCACGCGTTCGACCACAACCCGCCGGAGTGATACTTCGTCTGCGCGCGGCGTTGCAGCAGCATCTGGCCGCGTCGATCGAACACGAACACCGAGAACGCGCGGTGCAACTGACCGGCCCGGTGGACGCTCAGCTTGCGCGCGGATCCGATCTCGCGATCGCCCGGATCCACGAGAATCACCAGCTCCGTGTCGTCCGTCACTGCTTCCGTTCCTGGCGCCGTCACGGGCGCCGATCCGGCCGCGGGCGTGAGCTCCGGCTGGAAGCTCCGCGCCCGCGCGGCCGCGAGCGCGGGGTCGTTTCCTGAGCGCATGACGTTCCCTTCTTGACTGTTTGCCTGACGCGGCGCGGCGGGCGCGTGACACCGGCGTCAGCGCTTCGCGGCGATCTTCGCGTCCAGGGCGGGGCTCATGAGGCGCGCGCGGTCCGCTGGAATGGCTGCCAGCTTCTTGTGGCTGAAGCCACGCAACTGGTTCTCGAACGGGCGGACGAACGCCGCGCAGTACGTCACCACGAGGCCGATGCGGATCTCGCTGGTCGAGTTGTTCCGGGACGATCCGTGCCACAGCGATCCGTCGAAGATGAAGACCGACCCGCGGCCCATCTCCGCGTGGATGACTTCGTCCTCGGCCATCGCGCGGGTCTCGCGGTGGCTGCCGGTGACGAAGCGCGTCGCGCCGGCTTCCGTCGTGAAGTCCGTCAGCGCCCAGATCGAGTTCATGACGAACGTCCGCGAAAACGGCCGCGGCAGGCTGACGAACTCATCGTCGCGGTGCAGGCGCTGCGCGCGCGCGCCGGGGCTGACCTCGTTCAAGGCGGCCGCGCCGATGTGGAAGCCCGGCCCGAGCACGCGCTCGGCGATGGCCAGCATCACGGGATGCGCCGCGCACGCCCAGTAGGTTTCGTCGTTCCCCAACAGCTCCCGGACGCGCCTCGACCCGAAGTTGTCCTCGGCGTTGACCTTCGCTTCGTAGCGGCGCTGCGCGGTGAGCGCGCGCGCGGCCGCCTGGCGAACGGGGTCGAGGTCCGGCTCGGGCAGCAGATTGCGGACGATGGCGTACCCGTCGCTGACGATCTGCGCGGCGGCGGTCTTGTCGATGTCGGGAAGCGTCGATGTGTCGGAAGGCATGGCGTCGATGCCAATCATGTGAACCACCTCGGACCGCGGCCGTGGCCGGCGCGGTCGGCAACATGCGGAATACAGTGAGGCGCTGGGACGGTCGTGCCTCAGTGTCTGACGGTCGGGAGGGACGTCGGCTGCCGGGCAAGATCCGCGCGCGCGGACATGGCGCCGCCCATCGCGATGACCTTGGGGAAACGGACGGGATGATCGTCCGTCATGGCGGGGCCCTGGCAGGCTGCCGCCATTAACACCGACGTTTGCCACGCCGTCATGCGTTCAGGGCCGTGGCGAACGGCGCCGCCGAACGTCTCGGCGGCGTGTTGCAGACAAGTATGTGGAGCGGCGTCGAGCCGAGGCAAGGGCCAACTGTTGGTCGATGTGATGCACCTTTGGCTCTGCGCGCGTCCGCGAGCCGCCGGCGCGGCCGTCAGTGGCGGATCGAGATCAGCGGATCCACCGCCGCGGCGCGGCGCGCCGGGAAGTAGGTGGCGAGGAACGCGACGGCAATCAAGACCAGCGCGACCGCGGCGAACCTGATGGGATCGGTGGCGCTGACGTCGTGCAGGCGTCCACGTACCACGCGCGCCAGCGCCCATGCGCCGCCCAGCCCGAGGACGATGCCGACCAGCGCGACGCTCATGCCCTGGCGGACGAAGAGCCGGACGAGCGCCTGCCGATCGGCGCCGAGCGTGGCGCGGATGCCGATCTCGTACGTCCGCTGCGACACGAAATACGACAGGACGCCGTACACGCCCGTCGCCGCCATCACCAGCGCGATGATGCCGAGGACGGAGAACAGCGACGCCATCGTCTGCTGCCGCGACAGACTGAGGTAGTGGACTTCGGTCATCGTGCGGACGTCGAGGATGGGCAGC